>Ga0181536_10001582_pt1 | contig 26615 bp, 28 predicted proteins | sample PEATcosm2014_Bin_41_FD_121105 | JGI IMG/M metagenome (GOLD analysis project Ga0181536, IMG submission 121105) | Peatland microbial communities from MTU Mesocosm Facility, Houghton, MI, USA - PEATcosm2014_Bin17_60_metaG | ecosystem: Environmental > Terrestrial > Soil > Wetlands > Peat | place...
ACCGTTCCGATCGAGCACCCCATGATATCGGCGATCTCCTGATAGCTATATTCCTCGATATCGGCCAGGACGATGACTTGGCGCTGGTCGGTTGAGAGCTGGGAGAGCGCCTTGGCAAGCGGCCCGCCCAACTGCCCCGCCATGTATTCCTCGACGGTATCGACCGCCAGAGGTTTGGCCCCGCCATACTCCTGGGGTGCGTTGTCTTCCGGTATCTCTTCCTGGAAACGTCCTTTTTGCCGCCGAAGTTCATCCCGGTGCAAATTCGTCACGATCCGGTAAATCCAGGATAGGAAGGAGGTCCCGGGCTGAAACGAACGCCAAGCGCGATAGACGCGAATAAACGCTTCCTGAGTCAGGTCGCGGGCGTCGGCTTCGTTCCCGGTCAGGCGGTAGGCAAAGTTGTACGTGGCCTTGCCGTACTGCTCCATCGCCCGTTCCAGGAACTCCGTAGCCTCCGGTGTCGGCGGCTCGGGTGGCTTCCGCGGTACCCCCATCAACCCTAGCGCGTTCGGGAGACACGCGCCTCTAGCCTTGGGTAAGCGTAGTATGTTAACGTGATGTTTCGGGATGTAATTAGGCTCACCAAAGATTTCACTAAGGACCGGCGAATGAGCTTGCCGAGCGTATGGCAACCCTGACGAGCACCTTGACCGCGGCGGCCGCGCGCCGGCCGTGGTGGCTGAAATATTTGGCCGTGGCGGGTCCCGGCCTCGTCGTGGCGTTTGCGGATACCGAGGCCGGCAGCGTCACCATCGCCGCCACCAGCGGTGCACAGTTCGGCATGAAGCTCGTCCTGTTGCAGTTGCTCTTGATCGTTCCGCTGTTCGTCATCCAAGAGATGACCGTTCGCTTGGGGACCGTCTCGGGCCGCGGACACGCCGCCCTGATCCGCGAGCACTACGGCCTCGGTTGGGCGTGGGTTTCGCTCGGCACGATGCTCGTCACGAACTTCGCCGCGCTGATGACCGAATTCATCGGCATCGCCGGAGCGGCCCTGATCTTCGGTATCCCGCCGGTCTTGCTGGTCACCGTCGCGGCCACGCTGCTCATCGGCATCGCCTTCAGCGGGCGCTACAAGCGGGCCGAATATTTCGCGCTCGCCCTGTGCCTCTTGGAACTGCTGTTCGTTCCGGCCGCCTTTGCGGCGCATCCGTCGCTGGCGTCGATTTGGCACAACGGGATTCTAAGCAGCCAGCCGCTGGACAACCGAAGCTATCTGATCTTGGTGGCGGGAAACATCGGCGCCGTGATCATGCCGTGGATGATCTTCTACCAGCAATCGGCCACCGTCGATAAGAACCTTCAGCCGGACGATATTCCGTTGGCCCGGGTCGATACGGCGCTGGGCGCGGTTTTCACGCAGCTGATCATGATCGCGATCATCGTCACGACGGCGGCGACGCTGTTCGTGCACCACCAGCAAGTGCAGGATGCGGCGCACGCGGCGCTGGCATTGGTACCGCTGACCGGCGCGCACTGGGCGGGCGTCGCTTTCGGTGCGGGCCTGCTCGGCGCGGCGATGATCGGCGCGCTCGTCGTCTCGCTCGCAACCGCGTGGGCGTTCGGCGAAGCGTTCCGCTGGCCGTGCTCGCTCAACTTCACCTGCACGCAGGCCAAGCGCTTCTACGGCCTCTATGCGGCCATGGTCGTGGCGTCCGCCGCCATCATCCTGATTCCGAATTTGCCGCTGATCCAGATCACGGTCTACGTCGAGGCGGGCAACGCGTTCGTGCTGCCGGTCGTGCTCGCGTTCTTGCTGGTGATGGCCAACGACCGCAAGATTTTGGGCGATCGCGTGAATTCGTGGCTCGGCAACGTGATCGCGATCGGGGTCTCGGTCGTTTGCGTCGCGCTCGGCGCGTGGGTCGCCGTGCTGACGTTTACCGGACAAGCGGGTGGATAGGCGGACTGCCGTTCCGTTGTGCGCGCTGCTGTCGGCGACGGCACTCTCGACGCTGCTCGTCGTCCAAACCGTGCTCGCCTGCACCGATAAGGTCGCGCTGCCCGTCCCCGGTGCCGCGATGGCGATGATGCCGGGCATGGACATGAGCTCGATGGGCGACCCGCCGAGCGGGCAGATGATGATGGTTTGCCCGGTCGTCCTGGCGCTGATCGCGCTCAGCCTGCTCTTGACGGCGGCGGCGATTGCGATGCTATGTCGCGATCCGCACCGGTCGCTGGCGCTGCGCGCTGTCGTTTGCTCGCTGGCCGCACTGCCGCCGATGCGCACCGCCGCGGCGGTTGCGCTGGCGAGCGCAAGCGCGGTCGCGGCGATGGTCCGGCTCGATGGGATGGGACCATCGGGGCTCGGGGCGTGCGCCATGGTGCTCGGACTGCTCGCCGTCTGTTCGCTGAGCGCCGCACTGTTCGCCATCGTAGCGGGCCGTGTCGCGCTCGAGTTCAGCCGCCGCCTCATCCTCGCTATCGTTGCCGCGGTCGCGCACGTTGCTCCGGCCGCAGCGCCGCGGGCGCGCTTTTGTCCGTCGGCAGTCACCTGCTCGCGCGATATCGCGCCGTTGGCGCGGGGCTATGGTCTGCGCGCCCCGCCGTCGTTCGTGCGTTGATCCAACGCCCCGTTCAGGGGCGTACACCCGCATAAAACCGACGGAGAACAATGATGACGACGCAGACTCATGCGCTCGTCGGCGCCGTTATGGCGTTGACGGTCGCAGCAAGCGCGCCGCAGACGATCGCTCACATTCACGGCACCATCGTGAAGATCGATCCGGCCCGCCATTCCTTCATGATCCACCACGACCCGTTCCCGATGATGCCGATGGAGATGACGATGGAGGTCGAGCCCGTGCAGCGGGCCGTCTTGCACAAGCTCCACGTGGGCGAAGTGATCTACGCGACGATCGACACGTCGATCTATCCCTGGCCCGGCACCGATATCCGGCCCGATCCGAAACACGCGCGGTCACGATGAGGACCGCACGTTACGCAGCGGCGCTCATGGCAGCGCTCGTCTTTACCATGCTCGCGCAACCGGCGCGGGCCGACGTCACCGGCGCCGTGCGCGGCACGCTGACCGGAGCGGACCACCGCCCGCTCCCGGCCGTCGCCGTTACGCTTGCCGGAGCGGATGTCACGCTGTCGGCGACGACCGACGGCGCCGGGCGCTTCGCCTTTCCCCGCGTGCCTTTCGGAAGCTACACGCTGCGCGCCCGAACGCCGGGCGGTGCGGCCGAGGCAACGGTCGACGTGTCGACGGGCGCCGTCGTCGAGATCGACCTGCAACCGATCCGTTTGATCGGCGCCACGCAGGGCACGGTCACGGGTGTGCACGGCACACCGGTTGCCGTGAACGCGCTGACGGCGTCGCAGATCGCGACGCTGCCGGCGAATACGACCATCGACCGCGTGATCGAAACGCTGCCCGGCGTCGTGCGTTTCTCGTATGACGAACCGGTGGTCGACGGCTTCCACGGCATCACCTACGAGCTCGACGGCGCACCGTTACCCTCGTCGACCAGCTCGAACTTCGCCAACTTGATCGATCCGCGCGAGGCCGACGCGGTCGAGGTCTTCACCGGCGCTTTTCCGGCCGAGTTCGGCGGGCAGCGGATGGGCGCGGTCGTCAACGTGCGCAGCCTGTCGTACTCGGGTGAACCGCCGCCCGGCGTGCTCACCTTGGGCTACGGCGAGCTCGGGACGCAAGAGGCGCAACTGATCAAGCAGTTCAACGCCGGAACGGCGCAAGTGTCGCTCGCCGTCGACAACCTCACCAGCAACCGCGGGCTGGATACGCCCTCCGAGACGGCACTGCACGACGCGACCTCGACCGCCAATCAGTTCTTGCGCGTGGCTATCCCGCTCGGCGCGCACGACACGCTGGCCATCGATGCCGCCAACCAATACGCGACCTACGAAATCCCGATCAACATCGATCCGAATGACATCAACGCCGGCGAAGTGTCGCCGCCGAGTCAAGACGATGTGCAACGCGAGTACGACCGCTTCTTGGCGCTTTCGTACACGCACGACGACGCCGACGGGAACGGCTACTTCCGGATCGTTCCGTGGACGCGCTATAACCGCGTGGTCTACGACGGCGATCTCGACGCCGACGTGCAAGGCTACATCATCGGCACGGCGGCGACGCCGCAGACGTGCACGGTCAACGTCGTGAACGGCTTCGACTGCCCGTCCAACGGCTTGTTCGAGGATCGCGCTGCTACGTACGTCGGCCTGCGCACTTCGGCCGGCCGTACGTTTGGAAAACATACGGTGAGTGCCGGCGTCGATCTGCAACAGGAAGACTTCGACTCGAACGTCGCGATTGCGTTCGCTCCGGGCGAGAATCCCAACGGGACCCTGTTTCCGGTCGCCACCGCGCAGCGCGGTTCGAACACCGGCATCTACCTCGAAGACACGTGGGCGCTGAGCCCCTACACGTCGATCAAGCCGGGCTTGCGGTACGACGGAAGCACGGGCTACGTTTCGGGCAGCCAGCTCAGCCCGCGTTTCGAGATCGACCAAACGGTCGCGCCCGGGACGGTCGCACACGTGTTCTTGGGGCGATACTACGCCGCACCGGGGCTCGAGGACACGCGCCAAGAGGCGGTGATCACCGATACTTATACCGCGGCCGGTACGCCGGTCTACGACCTGCAGCCCGAACGCGATACCCTCCTGGAGGCCGGGTTCGCGCACGATTTCGGAGCCGGCATGCGCGCTTGGATCAACGCCTACAACCGCACGGTCGTCAACGTGCTCGACACGACGAACCTGCTCAATACGCCGCTGTTCGCGGTCTACAACAGCGCGATCGGCGTGACGCGCGGCATCGAAGGGCGCTTCGAACAAAACACACCGGCGACCAGCGTCGGCGTGTCGTTCACCTACTCGCTCTCGCTTGCAGGCGGCGTGTCGGGCGGCACGTTCCTGTTCCCGCCGCCGCAGGTCACCGATCTCACGCTCGAGCCCGAAGACCACGACGAGACCTACGTCGGTGACGCATATTGGACGCGCCGGTTCGGTCCGGACCTGAAGTCGTTCGCCACGCTGGAGACGCAGTACGGCTCGGGCTTCCCGGTGGCGTTCCTCGACGGTACCGGCGGCCGGCTCCCGGCGCACTTCCAGGAGAACCTCGCCTTCGGCCGGATGCCCGTCGGTCATAACCTGGGCTTCGAAGTCACCGTCGACAACCTGCTCGATCACCGCTGGCTGATCAAGGTCGACAACGGCTTCAACACGACCCAGTGGAACTCGCCGGAGCGAGCCGAGTTCCGGCTGCTGATCCCGATCTGAGGGTTATTGAAAATGAGAACTCAGTCGCAATAGTGAAAGCGGCACCGGCAATGTTCAGACTGCCGGTGCCGTTCGTTCTTCTGCGCAGCATCGGGCTGGCTGCGGTGCTGGCGGCGTGGGCCGTTCCGGCGTCCCCGGCGCCGGCCGGCGGGCTCCAGGTGCTGGCCACCACGACCCTGCTGGCCTCGATCGCCGGCTCGGTCGGCCGGGGCCGGGCGACCGTCACCTCGCTGATGCCGGTCGGCGCGTCGCCCGAGACCTACGAGCCCACGCCGGCCGACGTCGTACGGGCCCACACCGCCGGACTGATCGTCGAGAACGGCGCCGGGCTCGAAGCCTGGCTGAGCCCGCTCCTGGGCAACGGAGGCGCGCATGCGCCGGTCGTGGATTGCAGCGCCGGTCTGACGATCGTCGACGCCAACCCGCACCTGTGGCTCGATCCGCAAAATGCCCGGCACTACGTGGCGCAGATTCGCGACGGCATGATCGCCGCCGATCCGGGCGGCGCCGCGGTGTACCGCGCGAACGCGGCGGCCTTCGACGCGCAGCTCGACGCGCTCGCGGCGCGCATCCAGGCGCGCATCGCCACCATCCCGCCGGCCAACCGCAACATGATCGTGTTTCACAACGCCTGGCTCTACTTCAACCGCCGCTTCGGCTTGCGCACGCTCGGCACGATCGAAGAGGTCCCCGGCAGCGAGCCCAGCGCCCAGCACATCGCGCAGCTGGTCGACGCGGCGCGCGCCGCGCACGTGCGCGCGATCTTCGCCGAGCCGGAATACAACGCCCAGCTCGTGTATGCGGTCGCGCGCAGCGCCGGCATCCCGCACGTGGCCGTGCTCTACGACGACTCCGTAGGAACTTCACCCCAGACGCGCGACTACATCTCGATGCTCGACACCGATACGGCCACGATCGTGAACAACCTGAAGTAGATGGCGCCGTGCTCGAGGCGCTGACCGCGCCGTTCCAATACGACTTCATGCAGCGCGCCTTCGTCACCGCGCTGCTGGTCGGGGGATTGTGCTCGACACTCGGGACGTACGTCGTGCTGCGCAAGCTGTCGTTCATCGGCGACGGGGTGGCCCACGCGTCGTTCGCCGGCATCGTGATCGCCTACATCCGGGGGCTGAACTTCGAGTTCGGCGCGGCGGTCGTCGCGGTCCTGACGGCACTGGGGATCGGGTACATCAACCGCCGCGGGCGCGTGTCGCTCGACACGGCGATCGGGGTGCTCTTCACCGGGGTCTTCGCGCTGGGCGTCTTCTTGATGAGCCAAGTCCGCACGTCGACCGTCGACTTGCAAGACTTCCTGTTCGGCAACATCCTGGGCGTCGGTCCGGCCGATCTCTGGATCGACCTCGGCCTGGCCGCCGTGGTCGCCGCCGCGGTCGCCTGGAACTATCGCGCGCTGCTGTTTACCGCGTTCGACCCGACGGTCGCCCGCGCCGCCGGGCTGCCGGTCGACTTCATCGACAACATGCTGCTGGTGCTGCTCGCGCTGACCATCGTGGTCTCGCTCGAGTCGATCGGTATCATCCTCGTAGCGGCGCTGCTGGTGACGCCGGCCGCCGCTGCAGCGCAAGTCACGGCGCGCTTCGTTCCGATGCTGCTTACCTCGGCGGCCATCGGCATCGGCAGCTGCCTCGGCGGACTCTACATCTCATACTACGCGGGGGCCGCCAGCGGCGCCACGATCGTGCTGGTGGCCACGGCCGCGTTTTTCGTCCTGCTGGGGGTCGGTCGCGGACACCGGCAAGCAAGCCAACCGAGCGTACGGTGAAAATTTTACCCTAGCGGGGCACTCTCGAAGAGTGATTGAGGGGGGAGGCGACCGGGCCGGAGGTGCCCGGGGGACCCCCGTCGGAAAATTGGCCCCCCGGCCACGCCTGGCCGAGCCGGCCGCGCCCGGCCGAGCACCCCGGCATCACAGAAGAGAGAGAACCCGTGTACCGCCCCCGCAACGCCTTCGAGTCCGCCGACACGGTCAACCGTGTTGTCGCGCTGTTGGTCCGCTTCCCTGAGCTTCACAGCATCCGCTCGAACCCGGCGGATGCGACGTTGACGCTCACCTATGCGGTCGACCGGCGGCTCGATGCGGCCGCGGTGCGGGGACTGGCGGAGTTCGTCGGGGAGCACGTGCGCTCGTTCCACGCGCTCGGAGGCGAGCCGCTCGACCACTTCGACGTGACCTGCGAGCAAGACGTCCACGTCACGTTCGTCAACGTGACGCGCGACCTGGCGACGTTTTCGCCCGACGAGCTGGCGCTGCAAGCCTCGCTCTTCGTCGAACGCTTCGGCGACGCGCTCCTCACCAACCCGCAGGCCGAGGAAGCGGACGACGACGAGGCCGGCACCGAGGAAGAGTCGGTCGAGCTGGCACTCGACGCCTTGCGTGACCCGGGCCAGCGGCAACGCCTGGTCGGCGTGCGTGAAGAGAAGCGGGTCACCGTCTACTTCGTCCATCCCGGAAAGCGCGCGAAAGTACGGGCGAGATCCTAAAGCCGAACATCACGATCCTCGCCATCGCCGACGTGGTCGGTTCGCCGGGTCGAGAGACGCTGGCCAAGCACTTGCCGCTCGTGCGCGAACAGCACCACGTCGACGTCGTCATCGCCAACGGCGAGAACGCGGCCGGCGGGTTCGGCCTCACCGCGCAGACGGCCGACGAAATGTTCGCGGCCGGCGTCGACTTCCTCACTTCCGGCAACCACATCTGGGACAAGCGCGAATTCCGCGGCGCGCTGGACGAAACCGATCGCATCATACGGCCGGCGAATTATCCGCCGGGGTCGCCCGGGCGCGGCAGCGGGGTCATCGAGGCCGGGGGGGTGCGGGTCGGCGTTCTCAACTTGATGGGCCGCGTCTTCATGCCGGCCGTCGACGATCCGTTCCGGGTCGCGCGCGAAATGGTCGACATGCTGCGCGAACAGACCCGGGTCGTCGTCGTCGACATGCACGCCGAAGCGACGTCGGAGAAAATGGCGATGGGCCGTTTTCTCGACGGGTCGGTGTCGTTCGTCTACGGCTCGCACACCCACGTGCAGACCGCCGACGAGCAGATTCTCGGCGGCGGCACGGCCTATATCACCGACGTCGGCATGACCGGGCCGTCCGACGGCGTGATCGGCATGGAAACCGCGAGCGTCCTGCAACGGTTCACGCAGGCGTATGGCGAACGGTTCAGCGTGCAGAAGACCGGCCCGCGACAATTTTGCGCCGTGCTCGCGACCGTCGAGGTCGCGTCGGGCCGAGCCCTCGACGTGAAGCGCATCAACCTGCGAGGGCTGGCGTGATCGTCGACTTCCACTCGCACACCCGCGAGTCGGACGGGGCGCTGTCGCCGGAGGAGTTGGTCGCGATGATGCGGGCGCGCGGCGTGCGCATCTTCTCGATCACCGATCACGACACGATGCGCGCCTACGGGCAGTTCGCAGCCGAATTCGCGACCGTGATCCCGGGGATCGAGATCAACACGACGTGGAACGACAACGAGGTCCACGTGCTGGGGTACGGGCTGCCGACCGCGGAAGACACGCCGCTGGGCCGCGTCCTCGCCGAGAACCGCGAGTTCCGCCGCACGCGCATCGACCGGATCGTGGCCAACCTCACCGCCGCCGGTTACCCGCTGACGCGCGACGAGGTCGTCGCGCAGTCCGACGGCGGCGACGCCCTCGGGCGGCCGCACGTCGCGAAGGCGCTCATCCTCAAGGGCTATGCCAAGGACGTGCAGAGCTGCTTCGACAACCTGCTGGTCCGCGGCAAACCCGGCTACATGCCGTCCAACTACATCACGCCCGAACAGGCGATCGACGTGATCCGGGCGAGCGGCGGGTTGCCGGTCCTCGCGCATCCCGGCCGGCTGAAGAACGACGCGGTCATCGAAGAGCTGATCGAACACGGCCTGGCGGGCTTGGAAGTTTTTTATCCCACGCACAGCGCATCGCAGACGGCGACGTTTCGCGAGCGCGCCGCCCGGCACGACCTGGTGATGACGGCCGGTTCCGATTTCCACGACATCCGCTGGAACACGCGCGGCGTGGGCATGGACGTCGACGAAGCCGACATCAAGCCGTTCCTCGACCGCGTCTCGTGACTTCCTTATACATACACGAATGGTGATGGAGCGAGCGCCGAAGAATCGTCAAATCAGCCGCACCGTACTTGCGAGCTCGGCCCGGGGGGCCCACGAAGTGGGGGGCATGGGTTCGGCCTTGGCCGAACCCCCGCGGCGAAAGCCGCGCGCACTTTGTGCGGGGTGCTTCGCACCCAGAGGCTGGGCCGCAGCGCCTTTAGAACACAGGCCCCATGCATGACGATGAGATCAAACCGTTTATCGGTAAACCGGTTCGCGTGACGCTTGCCGACGGCCGCGTCCTTGCCGGGACGTTGCACTCCCACGGCGACGAGGGTCACGGCCACGTCCACTACGCGGTCGTCTCCGATCCGATCAAGAAGGGCGGCGAACCGGTCGTCGAGATGCTGCACGGCGGCGACCAGGTCACCGAGATCGTGGACGCCGGCGACGATCCGGCCGCCGTCGAGTAGGCGCTCCGCCTAACCGATGATTCCGGCGGCGCGCGACTCGTACTCGCGCGCTTCGCGGGTGAGGACGGCGAGCCGTTCGCGCTGCTCGGCGACGACCGCGGCGTCGGTAATGAAGCGGTGATTCACCTCGACGTTGACGACGCTCGCATCGAACGCCGCACGGGCGAAGCGCAGCGCGCAATCGACGTCGCTCATCAGGTTCGCGTTGTGCAGCTCGGCCGTGCGCGCGACGAGCGCCAGCGCTTCGGCCGCGCGACGCGCCGCCTCGAGCGGCGCTTCGGCCGCGCCCACCAGGGCGTGCTGCAAGCGCGCCCGGCGCTCGGTCTGTTGGGGTTCGGTTGCGCGCGGCAAGGCCTGCGCCGCGACGACCGCCTGGAAGGCCGCTTCGTCGAGCGGACGCAGCTCGAGGAACTGCCGCCGCAGGCCGTCGGCGTCGGCGGCGACGGCGCCGGCCGCGGCGTGGACCGGCCCGAGCTTCGGCGAGGCCAGCGTGATGCGGGCGACCATTGCGCACAGCGCCGCCGCCAAGGCTCCCACCAAGGTCGCAGCGCTACCGCCGCCGGGCGTCGGGTCGGCCGACGCCAACGCGTCGAGGTAGCCTTCGAACTCCATCGCTGCCCCCTTTCGGCCGATGAAGCTGGGAGACCCCACCCCCACCCGAGACGGATGCCGGGGGCGCGGGCTCGAAGACCGTTGGGCCGTTTAAAGATTGTTTCAAAGATCAGCGGTGACAACTTGCACCCTAACCCGGACCGGCGGTCCTTCGGCTGCGCGCCTACGGCGCTCCGCTCAGGATGACCCGTGACCGGGTCACTTTGAAACGAAAGACATGCCAGTACTCGAACAACAGAAGGGCCACGTCAAGGACATCGGTCTGGCCGACCAAGGCAAAGACAAGATCGAATGGGCGGCGACGTTCATGCCCGTCCTGGCGCAGATCCGCGATCGCTTCGCGAAGACGCGCCCGCTCGCCGGCGTGCGCATCGGCGCGTGCCTGCACGTCACGACCGAAACCGCGAACCTCATGCTGGCCCTCAAGGCCGGCGGCGCCGAGATCGTGCTGTGCGCATCCAACCCGCTCTCGACGCAGGACGACGTCGCCGCGGCGCTGGTGAAGCACTACGAGATCCCGACCTTCGCGATCAAAGGCGAAGACGAAAAAACGTACTATTCGCACATCGAAGCGGTGATCGCGTCGAAGCCGCACATGTCGATGGATGACGGCTGCGATCTCGTCACCACGATCTACACCAAGCACAACGCGTTGCTCAAGGACATGATCGGCGGCTGCGAAGAGACTACGACGGGCGTGATCCGCCTGCACGCGATGGAGAAGGACGGCGTGCTGCCGTACCCGGTCGTCGCGGTGAACGACGCGCTGACCAAGCACATGTTCGACAACCGCTACGGCACGGGCCAATCGACGCTCGACGGCGTCATCCGCGCGACCAACGTGCTGATCGCCGGCGGCACCGTGGTCGTCGTCGGCTACGGCTGGTGCGGCCGCGGCGTTGCGTCGCGTGCCAAGGGCCTCGGCGCGAACGTCGTGGTCACCGAAATCGATCCGCGCAAGGCGCTCGAAGCCGCGATGGACGGTTTCCAAGTGATGTCGATGGCCGAAGCTGCCAAACTCGGCGACATCTTCGTCACCGTTACGGGCAACTATCACGTGATCCGTCAAGAGCACTTCGAAGTGATGAAAGACGGCGCGATCGTCTGCAATTCGGGCCATTTCAACGACGAGCTCGACCTCGACTCGCTCGAGAAGATCGCCACGGGCAAGACCAAGCCGCGTCAGTTCGTCGATGCGTACAAGCTTCCGAGCGGCAAAACGGTGCGCGTGCTCGGCGAAGGCCGCCTGATCAACCTCGCCGCCGGCGAGGGCCATCCGGCCGCGGTGATGGATATGTCGTTCGCCAACCAGGCGATGGCGGCGGCGTATCTCGCGCAGAACTACAAGAGCCTCGAGAAGAAAGTCTACTCGGTGCCTAACGAGATCGACGAAGAAGTCGCCCTGCTCAAACTGGCCGCGATGAAGATCACGATCGACACGCCCACCGCCGAGCAAGTGAAGTATATGGCATCCTGGAGCGAGGGAACCTAAATGGCATATCGCCGTCTGTTTACGTCCGAATCCGTTACCGAAGGTCACCCGGATAAGATCGCCGATCAGATCTCGGACGCCGTGCTCGATGCGGTCCTCGCTCAGGACCCGATGGGACGCGTGGCCTGCGAATCGTTCGTCATCACGGGTCAGGTCCACATCGCGGGCGAGATCACGACGAAGGCCTACGTCGACATGCCCAAGCTCGTCCGTTCGACGATCAAGGAGATCGGCTACAACCACTCGGTGAGCGGCTTCGACGCCGAGACGTGCGGCGTCTCGGTCTCGATCGACGAACAGTCGGCCGACATCGCGATGGGCGTCGACGAATCGTACGAAGTTCAAAGCACCGGCGACACCGATCCGTTCGATCTCACCGGCGCCGGCGACCAGGGCATGATGTTCGGATTCGCCTGCCGCGAGACGCCGCAGCTGATGCCGCTGCCGATCGTGCTCGCGCACGATCTCACCCGCCTGCTCGCCGCGGCGCGCAAGAACGGGCAGATCAAGTACCTGCGCCCCGACGGCAAGTCCCAGGTCACCGTCGAGTACGACGGGTCGACGCCCAAGCGGGTCGACGCCGTCGTCATCTCGACGCAGCACGACGACGACATCCCGCTCGACCTGATCCGGCGCGAAGTGACCGAGGCGATCATCGACGAGGTGATCCCGAGGAACCTGCGCGACAAGGATCTGCGCGTGTTCGTCAACCCGACCGGCCGGTTCGTCATCGGCGGGCCGAAGGGCGACGCCGGTCTGACCGGGCGCAAGATCATCGCCGATACGTACGGTGGGATGGCTCGCCACGGCGGCGGCGCCTTCTCGGGCAAGGATCCGACCAAGGTGGACCGCTCGGCGGCCTACGCGGCGCGCCACGTCGCCAAGAACGTGGTGGCGGCGGGGCTCGCGGAGCGCTGCGAGGTGCAGGTCGCATACGCGATCGGCGTCGCTCACCCGGTCAGCGTGCTGGTCGAGACGTTCGGCACCGGCGTGATTCCCGACGAGAAGATCGCCGAGCTGGTGACCGCGCACTTCGATCTGCGTCCGGCCGCGATCATCCAGCACCTCGACCTGCGCCGCCCGATCTACAAGCAGACCGCGTCGTACGGCCACTTCGGCCGGCCCGACCTCGATCTGCCGTGGGAGAAGACGAATAAGGCCGAAGCGCTGCGTTCGGCCGCCGGCCTCAAGGGCGGCGTCGAGAAGGAACTCGTTCGAGTCTAGGCGTGTCTAAGGCAGCATGGCTGCTGCCGTCACCCGGGATGACGTGACCGCGGAGCGTTCGCTTTCGATACTGCGAACGCTCTTCGGTTCCGGATTCGCCCGCAATTTCGCCATCGAGCTGTGGGACGGCACGCGCGTCGAAGCGCTCGAGACGCCGCGCTTCACGCTCAAGATCAACGCGCCGTTCGCGCTGCGCGCCGCGTTCGCGCCGCCGCTCGATCTGAGCCCGGGGCGCGCGTTCGTCGAGAAGTGGATCGACATCGACGGCGACATCGAAGAGTCGATCGATCTGATGGAAGGCGTGATCGCGTCTTTTCCGCGGCTGCTCGTACCGAAGATGATCGCCCAGCTGCTCAAACTTCCCAAGCCGCCGGCGGCGTCCGACGACGGCGCGCAGCTGCGCGGGAAGCGCCATACGAAGCAGCGCGACGCCGAAGCGATCGGGTTCCACTACGATCAGCCGATCGCGTTCTACAAGAGTTTTCTCGATTCGCGCATGGTCTACTCGTGCGGGTACTGGGACGACGGCGTGTCGACGCTCGACGAAGCGCAGGTTGCCAAGATCGACCACATCCTGCGTAAGGTGCGGCTGCGCCCCGGCGAACGGCTGCTCGACATCGGCTGCGGGTGGGGTGCGCTGGTCATTCGGGCCGCCCAGCAGTTCGGCGCGCACGCCCTCGGCGTAACGCTCAGCCGCCGGCAGCACGAGGAAGCACAGCGGCGGATCGCCGAGGCCGGCGTCGCCGATACGGTACGGGTCGAGCTGCGCGACTACCGGGATTTGCGCGGCGAGACGTTCGACAAGATCGTCAGCGTCGGGATGGTCGAGCACGTCGGCCGCGAGCGCCTGCGGACGTACTTTCGCACCGCCTACGATGCGCTGCGCGACGGCGGGCTCTTCCTCAACCACGGCATCACCCAGCAGAGCCGGGACGGCAAGGGCTATCGCGGGAGCGGCTTCATCGATCGCTACGTTTTCCCGGACGGCGATCTGGTCAGCATCGACACGATGCTGCGCGGCGCGGAATCCGTCGGTTTCGAAGTGCGTGACGTCGAAAACTTGCGCGAACATTACGCGCGGACGCTGCGCGCCTGGTATACGAATCTCGAGACGCAGCGCGACGAGGTCATCGCCGCCACCGACGAGCGGACGTACCGCATTTGGAAGATCTACATGGCCGGCAGCGCGCGCAACTTCTGGAAGGGCCAAATGGGCCTCATCCAAACGCTGCTGGCGAAGACCGAGCGCGGCGGCCCCGCAAACATTCCGGCCACGCGCCGCGACCTCTACACGTAAGGGCTAACCGCCGTTCCTCGACGGGCGCTCAACTTCGTTCGCGCCCCTCGGAATGACAGAGTGGTCTTCATCCGCCGGCTTTTTTTACGCGCCGGTTGCGTTCGGTGAAGTAGGCGATGACCGCGTCGCGGTGATCGCCCTGTAATTCGATCACGCCGTTCTTGGTGGTGCCGCCGGTGCCGCAGCGGCGGCGCAGCTCCTTACCGGCCGCATCGATTTCGTTCGGAATCACGCCGTGCACGACCGTGACGCTGCTGGCGCGGCGTTTCTCGCGAAAGACGCGGATGACGCCGTCGTTGGGGACTCCGGGCGGCGCGCCCGAGGGGTTGGGCATTTAGGGAACGGCCTTCAACCGCCGGCCGCGATCTCCGCCAGCGCGGACAAGTCGCCGATCGTCCACTCCGGCGGCGGACCGAAGGTCTCGGCCGGAGCGCCGCCGCGATTGCACCACGCGACGCGCATCCCGAAAGCGGCGGCGCCGGTCGCATCCCAGCCGTTCGACGTCACGAAGACGAGCCGTTCGGGTACGACGCCGTAATGTTCCGTGGCGAGCGCGTACACGCGCCGGTCCGGTTTGAACACGCCGGCCGATTCCACGCTCAGCGTGACGTCGAGCAACGCGGCGAGGCCGGCGTTGCCGATGGCCGCCGCCGCCGTCACCGGCGTCCCGTTCGTCAGCACCGCGCAGCGCACGCCGTGCGCCGCCAGGATTTGCAACGCGGGCACCGCGTCCGCAAACGCTTCGACGTGCTCCCAAGCCGCGACCAGCCGCTGCTGCGCGACGGCGTCGAGAACCACGCCGTGTTTGGCCGCGGCGAAGCGCAGCGCGTGCGCCGTCAGCGCGTCAAAGTCTTCGTGCCGGCCGACGATCGTGCTCGCAAACGCGTACGCCAGCTGCTTCTCGCGCCACGTCGCGACGAACGCTGCCGGATCGCCGGTCACTTCGGCGGCGGCGGCTTGCAGCGACGCGACGTCGAGCAGCGTGCCGAAGAGATCGAAGACGACCGCGGCGGGCTTCACGCGGGCTGCAACCGCGCTCGTATGCGCGGGGGTTCCAGCGGCGTGACCGCCTCGCAGGGCACGCGCGCCGTGCCGGCCGCCGATCCGCTCGCCGTCGAAGCGCTGGCCGCGTTCGGCCGCCTGGCTTCCGCGCGCGGCTGGATCGCGGCGACGTCGGGCAATTTCTCGTGCCGGCTCGACGAGGGGCACGCGCTGATCACCCGTACCGGCATCGACAAGGGGGCGATCGGCGCGGCCGACGTCGCGGTCGTGCCGCTGACCGGGCCGATACCGGCGGGCTTGTCGGCCGAAACGCCGCTGCACGTGGCCCGCTACCGCGCGGCCGGTGCCGTCGGCGCGATCGTGCACGTCCACACGGTCGCCGCCACGGTGCTCTCGCGCGCGGCGCTCGCCGACGGCTTCGTGCGGCTGAGCGGATTCGAGATGCAGAAGGCGCTCGAAGGCGTCACGACGCACGAGAGCGTCGTCGACGTCCCGGTGTTCGCCAACGACCAGGATACCGTGGCCTTGGCGGCGCGGATCGAGGAGCGGCTGCGCGGCGCGCCGGCGGTGCCGGGATACTTGCTCGCCGGTCACGGACTCTACGCGTGGGGCGCGACGATGGGCGACGCGCGCCGGCATCTCGAAGGACTGGAATTCTTGCTGACGTGTACGCTGGAAGAACGGAAACTGCAACGATGACCCAAGCAACCCTGCTACGCTCGAAGCTGAACGTCTACGACGAGAACGCGCCGGCGCAACCGCTGGTCGCCACGGCCGACGGCGCGGAGATCGCGCGGCTGCTGGGCGAAGTCGGCGTGCGCTTCGAACGCTGGACCGCCGAAGCGGCGCTCGCCGCCGACGCTGATTCCGCGGCCGTGTTGGCGGCTTACGCGTCGTCGGTGAAACGCGTGCAGGCCGACGGCGGCTACGGCACGGTCGACGTGCTGCGTCTGGCGCGCGGCACGCCGAACACCGCGCCGATGCGCGCGAAATTTCTCGACGAACACGCCCACACCGAAGACGAGGTGCGCTTTTTCGTCGAGGGCTCGGGCGCGTTCTACCTGCACCTCGGCGGCAAAGTCTATCAGGCGATCTGCGTGCGCGGCGACCTGATCAGCGTGCCGGCCGGAACGCCGCACTGGTTCGACATGGGGCCGGATCCGGAGTTCACGGCGATCCGCTGGTTCAACAACCAGGAGGGTTGGGTGCCGCAGTATACCGGGACCGGCATCGCGGCGCGGTTTCCCAAGTACGAGTGATCGCCGCCCGCGCGATCGTCACCGACGTCGAAGGGACGACGTCGGCGATCAGCTTCGTGCGCGACGTGCTCTTTCCGTATTCCGACGCGCGCCTCGACGCCTACGTCGGCGCGCACCGTGACGATCCCCTGGTCGCGAACGCACTGCGCGAAGCGGCCGTCGGAGCGGGCGAACCCGGCGCCGGCGACGCGCGCGTTCTGGCCGTGCTGCACGAGTGGATCGCCGAAGACCGCAAGGCCACGCCGCTCAAAACGCTGCAGGGTCTGATCTGGAATGAGGGCTACGCCCGCGGCGAGCTGACCGGACACGTCTATCCCGACGTCCCGCCGGTGCTGCGCGCGTGGCAGGCGGCCGGAATCGAGCTCTACGTGTACTCTTCGGGCTCGATCGTCGCGCAGAAAGTGCTCTTCGCGCATACGTTTGCGGGCGATCTGACGCCGCTGTTCGCGGGCCACTTCGACACGACGATCGGCGTGAAACGCGAGGCCGCGTCGTACGCGGCGATCGCGGCCGAGACCGGTTTTCATCCCACCGAGATGCTCTTTCTCTCCGACGTCGAGGACGAGCTCGACGCGGCCCGCGCGGCCGGGCTGTCGACCGCGCGACTCCTGCGGCCCGACGACACGCCGGCCGGCGCGACGAGCGCGCATCCGGCTTACGTGGACTTCGCCGCGCTCTCCGCCGACGTCGCGGCCGCGTAGTCGCTCAGCAGCGTGCGCACGGCCGTGCACGCCAGCGCGACCGTATTGTCGAGCCCGAGCACCTCGGTGTTGAACACCAGATCGTAGAGCGCGCAATCGTAGATGTGCGTGTTGAAGTAGTGCTGCTGGTAGCGCACGCGAGCTTCGTCGGTCGCCTTGATGCGCCGCGCGGCTTCGTCGCGCGAGATTGCGTAGCGCCGCGCCAGTTGCTCGATGCGCCACTCCTTGCCGGCTTGGAGCAGAATCGACAGCACCGGAATGTTGGTCGGGCGCCAGCCCAGCATGCTGACACCGCCGTGGCCGATCACCACCGCGTGGCCCTGCTGGGCTTGTTCGAGCACGAGACTGCGCACGCCGTCGATCAGCTGCTCGTCGGGCATCTGCAGCGTCGATGCGCCCGGCACCATGGCCGTCGCGCGGGCCAGCGTGGCCATCAGGCTCTCGCCGAATTTCGGCGGCTGCTCGAGCCGGCGCTCCAGGTACTCGCTCGGGTACTGGTAGCGTTCGATGAGCTGCGCGATGAACCAGCGTTCGTCGAGCAGCGCCGCATTCAGGGTCTTGGACAACGCGTCGCCGAGCGTTCCGCCGCCGGCGCCGAGTTCGCGCGAGATCGAGACGATCATGCGCTTCCAGAATAACCGGTTTAGCGCCGATCCGATAGTAGCGCGCGCGAGCCGGCCAGGTTGAGGGCGAGCAGCAGGAAGAGGCCGCCGGAGAGCCCCATGACCGCTCGCGGGCCCCAGTGGTCCGCGACCAGCCCGCCGAGGATCGACGCCGGGACCATCCCGACCAGCACCAGCAGGCGGATCAGCCCGAAGACGCGGCCCACTATGGCGCCGACCGGGACCGGCAGCGTGTGCGTCCAGATGATCGGCAGCCAGAACAGCGCGTCCAGCACGTAGACCGACACCAAGGCGCGGCCGAACGGCCAGTGCGTCCGGCCGGCGAGCAGCGAGCCGGCGACCGAACCGAGGGAGAAGCAGCCGAAGGCGATTCCGACCATCTGGTCGGTTCACGGCGTTGATCGCCAGGGCCGGCAGCGCGCCCACGAGGCCGAAGATCGCCCCGCCCAGCGGGGCGCGATCAGGTTGACGCCCTGCTCGGTGGCGACCAGCGCCGCCACGGCCGTCGTGAAGCGCAGGGCGTCCGCCCCGAGCATCAGCTTGCGGCGGTCGAGCCGGTCGGCCCAGCGACCCGCCGAGCAGGCCGAACACAGCGAACGACAGCAGCTCGAGCGCGAAGGTCAGCCCCAGCGAGACCGCGGACCGGTGAGGTGAAACACCAGCAGCGGGATGACCAGGGTGCGCAGGCCGTCCCCGAGGTAGAAGAGTGAAACACGCTCCGCGTCGAGCGAGCAGTACCAACCATGTTACGTTCCCATAGCAATGCGGCGGGTGGAGAGGCGCGGTGTGCGCGAGCCGTCAATAGTCCGGGGGGGGACGCTACCGTAACATGGTCTCGTCAAGGTCCGTTTTGCCGCGAAAACACCTCCGGATCGGGGCCGCCATCAAAGAGTCGGCGCGGCCGTTGCGGAATACTAGCCCCCCAGATCACCACCCCTTCACGCTTATAGAGAGTCTTCGGATCACGTATTTCGCCCGCAGGTCGGCGCCGGCGCAAGAAAGATCGAGATGGTAGTCGCGATCATCGACGTCAGCGAGACCAACCAAAGAGCCTACGCTCACATCCTCTCGCGCATTGGTGACGTGCGGGTCAAACCGTTCACGTCGCCCGATGCAGCGTTGGTTTGGTGCGGCAAACAGGAACACGATCTCGTCATCCTCGACTACCGCATGGGTCAAACCGAAGGGATGGACGGGCTCGAGTTCGTCAAGGAATACAACAAGGCACACGGCGATACGCAGACGCCGCTGGTGATGATCACCGGCGAGAAGGACCGCGAGATCCGCCACCGCGCACTCGAACTCGGCGCCAGCGATTTTCTCAACAAGCCCGCCGACCCGGTCGAATTTCTGTCGCGCGTGAAGAACTTGCTCGCGCTGCGCGAGAGCCGCAAGAAGCTCGAGAACTACGCCGCGTCGCTGGCCGCCGACGTCGCGCGCGCGACCAAAGAGATCGCCGACCGCGAAGAAGAGACGATCAACCGGCTCACCCGCGCGGCCGAGTTTCGCGACAGCGAAACCGGGCTACATATCGTGCGCATGGGCAAGTATGCCGAGATCCTGGGCCGCACGCTCGAACTGGATTCCGAGGATCAGCGCTTGCTGCGTCTCGCGACGCCGATGCACGACATCGGCAAGGTCGCGACGCCCGACGGCATCTTGCTCAAAGAGGGCCCGCTCAATCCCGAAGAGTGGGAGATCATGAAACGCCACGCCCGGTCCGGCTACGACATCCTGGTGGGCAGCTCGTCGAAGGTGCTGCAGCTGGCCGCCCAGATCGCGCTGCGCCACCACGAGCGCTGGGACGGCACCGGCTATCCGGACCGCCTGCGCGGCACGCAGATTCCGCTGGCCGCGCGCATCGCGGCCGTCGGGGACGTCTTCGACGCGCTGTGTTCCAAGCGCCCGTACAAGCGCGCGTGGACGACCGACGAAGCGCTGCGCGTCATCCAGAAATCGTCCGGGTCGCACTTCGACCCGATGGTCATCGACGCGCTGAACGCAAGCTGGAACCAGTTCCTCGACATTCAGAAAGAGTACGCTGACACGGGTCACGCCGCATAGTGTCGTGACCCTCTGACATGATCGATCTGCGCCGCATCCGCTACCTCCGCATCGGAACCCCCGATCTCGGAGAAGCCGCCAACTTCGCGACCAAGATTCTCGGTCTCGAGCCGGCCGGCCGCGAGCGCGGCATGGCGTACTTTCGCAGCGACGACCGCGATCATACGATCTGCTACGTCGAGGGCGATCCGGCCCGGCACACGATCGCCTTCGAAGTGTCGGAAAACGCCGATCTGCAGGCGATCGCGGCCGAACTCGAGCGCGCCGGGCATCCGGTGCGCGCCGGCACGGCGGCCGAACGCGAAGCGCGCCGCGTGCTGGACTTCATCGCGTTCTCCGATCCGAACGGCAACGCGATCGAGATCGTCCTGCGGCCGTTCGCCGCGACCCGGCGCTACTTTCCGAGCCGCGACGCCGGCATCACCGGCTTCAGCCACATCGGCATTCATACCGGCGACGCTCCGCGCGACGAAGCGTTCTGGACGCGCGTCTTCAACGCGCGCGCCAGCGACTGGATCGGTGCCGCGCCGCTGCTGCGCATCAACGAAGTCCACCACACGCTCGCGCTCTTTCCGTCGGGTCGCGTCGGCGTGCAGCACATCAACCATCAGGTCGAATCGATCGACGACGTGATGCGTTCGTGGTATTTCGTGCGCGAGCAACGTGGGCTGCGGGTGGTGTTCGGTCCCGGCCGCCATCTTTCGTCGGGCGCGGTGTTCTTGTACTTCGAAGGCCTCGACGGGATGGTCTACGAGTACTCCTGCGGCGTGCGGATCATCGAAGACGAAACGACGTACGTTCCGCGCCAGCTGCCCTTCACGGCCGAAGCGTTCTGCATGTGGGGTGCCAAGCCCGACATCGTCGAGTTCCGCGCTCCCGACCCGCTCGTCACCATCTAGGCGCCGGCCGATGATTGCAACAGCGCGACGCTCAACCAGATGGTCGTGCATCGCATCGTCAGCACCATGTTCGACCGGCACGTACCGAGCTTGATCGCGCCGTATCGCCGCCGCCGCGACGCGATGCTCGCGGCGCTGGCCGCGCATATGGCGGCCGGTACGCAGTGGAGCAAACCCGAAGGCGGCACGTTCGTGTGGGTCACGCTGCCGGCCGCGCTGGACGGCGCCGAGCTGCTCGAGCGCGCGTTGCTCGAAGAACGCATCGGCTTCGTTCCCGGCGGTGCGTTCTCGCCCGGCGGCACGGTCCGCAATACGATTCGCCTGAACTACTCGCTCCAACCCGAGGCCGCGATCGCCGACGGCGTCGCGCGGCTCGGCACGCTCGTCAGCCGGTCTTCATGACGAGATCGGCCGCGGTCAGCTTGCGGTCGATCGCACCGTACTGGTAGAGCGCGGCGAGAACCGGATCGAGGAATTTGGGGTCGAGCGAGGTCGCGTACGCGCAGCGGCCCATCGCGCCGACCGTGACCGGATCCATCTGCGCCCACTTGGCGAGGATCTTGCCCGACGCCGCGTGGTTGGCGTTGGCCCAGCGTGCGGTGTCGTAGACGGCGCCGACGAAACGGCGAATGACGTCGGGATTTTTCTTGACGTAATCGGTCGTCGAAAACCAATTCGCGATGAGAAATTGCGGACCGATCGCATCGTACGGCTTCGCGAAAACGCGCACGGTCTTGCCGAGCGCGGCGGAAAGATTCGGTTCGGCGATCAAGGCCGCATCGAACGTGCCGCGATCGAGACCGGCGGCCATTTGCCCCATCGAAAGCTGGACGAACTTGACGCTCGCCGGGTCGACCCCGTTGCGGGCGAGCCAGGCGCGCGTGCCGATCTCGGTGAGGTCCTTGAGCGCGGTGACGGCGATCGTTTTTCCCACCAGGTCCGCCGGTTTGCGCAACGGCGAATTCACGGCCACCGTCAGCGCGACGGTCGGGTTCGCGGCGGTGTACATCCCGGCGCCGGCGATCAGCGTGAACGGCGCGCCGTGCGCGATCGCGTCGGCCAGGTTGCCGGTGTTCGAGAGCCCGATGTCGAGCGCGTTGCCGCCGGCGGCGACGAGGATCGCGCCGCCCGAGGTGAACAACTGCATGTCGACGCCGAGGCCGGCTTTGGTGAAGAAGCCCATGTCGGTGGCATAGAAGCCCTCGGCGAACGTGTCGGCGCTGCCGACGCCGATACGTACCGCCGCTGCGTCCGCGCCCCGGGCCGGCGCACGCAGCGCTGCGGCGCCGGCGAATGCCGCCAGCGCGCCCAGCGCCGCACGCCGGTCAGCCAACGGCGGCGGGCTCGCGGCGCGGCTGTTCGAACACCGCGATCACTTCGGGACCGAGCGCGCAGAAGCGCGCTTCGTGACGGGTGAACATCGAGCGCACGCCCTCCACGCCGGGGTTTTGGTCGCCTTGACTGCGCACGCGTTCCAGCGGCAGCTCCAGCGTTTCCGGCTCCGCCCCGCGGAAAACGTTCATCGGGTCCGCGCCGGCTTCGACGCGCCGCATCTCGCGGCGCAGGACGTTGCGGTAGACGGTGACGCCGCGGTCGGTCGTGCCCAGCGCCTCGGCGCTGCGATCGGCGATCGGTCCCTGCGTGATCCACGCCATGATGTCTTGCGCGTGGATCGAGTCGAGCAGAAAGTCGCCGCGCTCGTCGAGGTAGGGCACGTCGTAGGTGTGTACGCCGTCGGCGAGGTGCGGCGGAATCTCCGCGCCCGGCGGCGGGACGATCACGTGGTACCACAGGTGCAGCGTGTGCGTGTCGTCCATCGGCACGCGGAACTGGTAGCGCATGTGGCAGGTCTCTTCGCTCGCGCTGCCCACCAGCAGGGTGGTCGGGAACACCAGCGGATGCCCGATCTTCCAATCGTCGCTGTCTTCGGTGTGCCCTTCGATGACGCGGCGCTTGATGATGCCGTAGGGGAACTCGTCGAACGCGGTCTTGAGATGCTTGCTCGTGAACTTCGTTTTGAAGTTTTCGTGCTCGAGCACGAACTCGAAGAGATGGCCGTGCAGCCACTCGGTGTGCACCGCGTCGACCGAGTTCTCCATGATCTGCAGCCAGTTGCACGGGATCACCGCGCTGCCGAGCAGGCGGATCGCGTGCGGGGCGTCGAGGCCCGCCAGCGGCGGAACGTGCGGCGCCGGCGCCGGACCGAGATACGCCCACAGCAGGCCGCCTCGTTCTTCGACCGGGTAACCGGCCACCCGCACCTTGTCTTTGAACGTGCTCTCGGGCGGCTCGTTGGGCTGGTCGAGACACGCGCCGGTGCCGTCGAACTTCCAGCCGTGGTACGGACAGCGAATGCCGTCGAGTTCCGGGATGCCGTAGAGAAGCGACGCGCGGCGGTGCGGGCACGCCTCTTCGATCAAGCCGAAGCGGCCGCCGCGGTCGCGGAAGAGCACCAGCGATTCGCCGAACAAGCGTACCGGCTTCGTCCAGCGGTCCGCCATCTCCGAGGCCGCCGCGATCGGCTGCCAGTAGCGCCGTAACAGCGCTCCCATCGGCGTTCCGGGACCGACGCGCGTGAGCCGTTCGTTCTCTTCTACAGTCAGCATGCGCCTCTGAGTCTAGCGCGGCGGGGCAGATTTGTCCAAGGGTTACGGGCGCGCGTGCAGCAGTTATCGGGCGTGCGTCAGTTGCGTATGGGGATGGCAGGTCTCGGCCAGGGAGCCGCGAGCACGATGCCCGCGATTGCCGTAATGCCCGAATATGCGCTGGTCGCGGGCGCCGACCACAATCCGGCGATGCGGGCCGGATTTCTGACGGCGTATCCGGAGGCCAAAACGTACGACACGGTGGCGGCGATGTGCGCCGCGCCCGACGTCGACGCGGTGTGGGTCGCGACGCCGAACCGGTTTCATTGCGAGCACGCGTTGGAAGCGATGCGTCACGGCAAGCACGTCGTCGTCGAGAAGCCGATGGCCGTCGATCTCGACGAGGCCGATCGCATGGTCGAGGCGGCCGAGCGCTACGGCGTCAAGCTGGCGTGCGGTCACACCCGCAGCCTTTCGATTTGGAACCGCGCGATGCGGCGCATCGCCCTCTCCGGCGAGCTCGGCGCGGTGACGGCGATCCACGTCTGGGCGTACACCGATTGGCTGATCCGTCCGCGCACCGCCGACGAGCTCGATCCCAATCAAGGCGGGGGCATCGTCTTTCGCCAGGGTCCGCATCAAATCGACACCGTGCGGCTGCTGGGCGGCGGCCTCGTGCGCAGCGTGCGCGCCCAAACCGGGCGCTGGCTCGAGGCGCGGCCCGTGCCCGGTTACTACACCGCGTTTCTCGAGTTCGAAGACGGCACGCCGGCGACGATCATGCACAACGGCTACGGCTACTTCGTGATGTCCGAACTGTATCCGTGGGTCGCCGCGGTCGAACGCTTCAGCGACGCCGACCGCGCGCGCATGCGCCGCGACCTCGTCGCCGGCACGCGCGACGAGGACGGTGAGAAGGAAGAGTGGCGCATCGGCGGCCGCCGCGACCCGACGAAGATCAAGCATGCCGGGCGGGCCGGTTGGAAGCCGTTCGACCTCGGGCCGGTCGAGGTGAGCTGCGAGCGCGGCGTGATGCGCAATTGGGAGAACGGCGTGGTCGTGTACAGTGATGCCGGCCGCCGCGAACTCGATCTACGCGATCTGCAGCGGCCCGAGGCGGATCCGTCAGGCGGCCTGACGCTGTCGATTCTCGAGGAACTGTACGCCGCCGTCACCGGCGGCGCGCCGCTCTATCACGACGGCGCCTGGGGCCGGGCGACGCTCGAGGTCGTTCTCGCGCTGATCGAGTCGGCGCGCGAACGTCGCGAGATCCGGTTGTCGCGCCAGGTCGCGATGCCCGAATCGTACGACGCTCATTTGATGCGAAACGAAAACCCGCTCGCGACGTAGTGGGCTTTCTCGTTCGACACCGGATTGAACGTCGTTCCGGCCCCGACCGCGAACGATAGGTTTCGATGCAGACGCTCGTTCACGGAGACGTCGCCATAGGTTTGCGAGGCGGCGTGGCGCGCGACATGAGTTGGACGCCGCCGGTGACGTCGAGGACGTAGCGCGGCTGAGCCTGGTCGACGGTGAAGCGCGAACTGGGCGGCACCGCTTCGGCGCCGAACGCCGCCGCGAATGCGGCGCTCGCGGCAAAGGTGTAGTTCAAACCGTAACCGGCGTGCGTCGTCGGATAGAGGCCGGCTCCGTCCACACCCGACATCGCGATCTGCGAGGGCGTGTCGATCACCACTTCGAGGCGGCGCGCGATGCCGGTCCGCAAGCGAAACAACGGATAGGCCGCCAGCGCCGTGCCGCCGACCCGTGAGGCGTTCTGATAGTAGAGCGTCTCGACCAGCAGCGTGCCCGGCGCGACCGCGCACGGCGACGCCACGCCGGCCGGATCGTCGATGGTAAAGGCCGGATTTTGCGTGCTGCACGCGTTGACCGGCGCCGGCGGTGCCGCCGGCAGCGTGAAGCCGGGCGTCTGCGCATCGCCCGCTGCGCCGAGTGCGATCGCAGCCAACAGAAAAAACGGAAGCGACATAAAGCGGCGCGTTAGGAAACGTTTACTTTGGGGAGCCTCCGGGTTTGCTCATGACGACGAACGCCTTCGCGTTGGGATCCCATTTATCGACGACGATCGCCTGCGCCCCGATCCCGCGCTGGCCGCCGTCACGGAAATCATAGATCCCGTTCACGCCGGCCAAACCGTGCAGCGATTCGATGTAGTCATGGATTTGATCGGCCGTCGCATCGACGCCCCGGTGTTCCAAGGCGTTGAGAACGATCATCAGCGGATCCCAGCCGGTGACCGACGCGGCGTCCGGCTTCAGCCCCGCGCCCTTGAGCGCGCTGAAGAAGCCGCGCTGCGCGTCCCGGATCGGCCCGGGCCGGACATCGCCTTCCGACATCGCGCGATACGACGGGAAGTCCAGCTCTTTGGGCATGATCGTGGCGAACTGCGCCATCTCCTGATAGAGCATGTTGCCGTTCACCGCGGCGACCGGCACGTCAAGTCCGACGTCTTGCACGCCGCGTAGAATCGTGCCGGTCGGCGTGCCGACCGTCCCGGTGAGCAACACTTGCGGGTTGGCCGCTTTGAGATGCGCGATCTGGGCGTCGGTGCTGATGTCGGTGGGATTGAAGTGCTCGTTGCCGACCAGCACCAAGTTCTTGTTCTCCGGCCGGGCCAGCACGCCGAGATACCCCGCCTCGAACGCGTGCCCGGTCGCATCGGTCGTCGTCAACATGGCGAAGCGCGTGAGCCCGCGCTCGCGGTAGTAGCGAATGAGCGCCGTCGTCAGATCGTAGGCGCTGGCGCCGGCGACGAACACGAAGCTGCCCGAGGGCGGCTGCACCGGCGGCGAGAGGCAATAATCGACCGGCCCGGTCTTGGCGATGATTGCCAGAAACGACCCGCAGGCCGACGCGAACGGCGACCCGAGGAAGACTTGCACCTTCTTTGCGATGTACGAGTTCGCGATCTGCAACGCCACCTGCGGGCTGGAGGTGTCGTCGGCGATCACGAGCTTGATCGGCCGCCCGTTGAGCCCGCCGTGCTGATTGATCAGCTTCTCTTCGGCTTCGAAGGCCCCGTATTCGGCTTG
>Ga0181536_10001585_pt1 | contig 26567 bp, 22 predicted proteins | sample PEATcosm2014_Bin_41_FD_121105 | JGI IMG/M metagenome (GOLD analysis project Ga0181536, IMG submission 121105) | Peatland microbial communities from MTU Mesocosm Facility, Houghton, MI, USA - PEATcosm2014_Bin17_60_metaG | ecosystem: Environmental > Terrestrial > Soil > Wetlands > Peat | place...
GCACCTGTTTGGCCCCATGAACTGAAAAACTCTTAAAGCCCATTCCCAAAACGGTGGTCCTAACCCCTTGAAAATCAAGGGCCACAGGTCGTTTTTTTCGCCTCTATGGGATGGCTGTGAAATCGGATCAATATTGTTAATCGAAATGAAATCCAACCGGTTAATCTTCCTGCTTACGGCACTGATATTGACGCTCTCAAACCAATCCCGTTCGCAAAACTCACGCGCGGAAAAGACGGTGGTTCCTGAGATTTCACAGACCGAAGCATTTGAATCTCTAATTTCCACTAACAGCACCAGACTTACGGCAGCTTGGTTTTTGGACAATCAGCGGAGGGAATTCATTGGAAAGTTAATGGCAATACTCAATGGCAATAGTTCTGATGATCTGAAGAAATACGTGGTTATTGTTTTAGGTGAGTATAGGGCGTCGGAAGCAGTCCCATTTATAGTTGAGCATTTGGAGTGGGATGACCTTCCCGCTAATCAAGGTATTTCCATCGATGGTCTAATGACGAGCGAATTTGTGGAATCAGCCATAATGCCCATGCGGGGTGCATTGAAAAACATTGGCATTCCTTCGATTCCTTTGTTGCTGAACAAGGTGGTAGAAACGGACAGCACAAATGAAACTGTGAAATGCGTCAGCGTTTGCAGAGCAATTGAAGGACCGGAAGTCACTCAATTCCGCTTGCAAGGACTTTTAGAAAAATCCACTGATTTGAAAAGGAAACACCGAATTCAATTGGCCTTGAAAACATTGAAAGACCTGGATAAGCGAATTCATGAAATCAAAGAGCTTGGAAAGTGAGGCCGGGGCGAAACGGCAATGCTGCAAAGATGTTTCTACCTGATCGTTTACGCTCGCAAGTGTGAGTTCCGACTCTTTTTAAGCTGCTTGACAGGGGCCGGGATTTTACCACGGGTGAGCGGTCAGTCCTGAAAGAAGGAAATGTTTCTGCCCACCCCGGTTTTGGAATCAACGCAAAGCTGCTTTCAGCTTTCAGTTTTCAGCGTTTCAGCTTTTGATTTTGCCCCGCCGGTTTTGGAATCCAGGGAAAGCGGCTGGCGCCCTATTTGTCGCGGCGGAGGAGGTGGGCGGCCAGGGCCTCCAGGGCGCGCGCGCGGCCTTGGAATATCCGCAGGGCGGCGAAGGCGCGGTCTGTGAGATGGGCGGCCATTTTGCGGGATTTTTTCAGGCCGATGATGGAGGGATAGGTGGCTTTGCGCGCCCGGGTGTCCTTGCCCGCCGTCTTGCCCAGCTGCTCGCTGGTCTGGGTAACGTCAAGAATATCGTCAATGATCTGGAAGGCCAGGCCGACGTTGCGGCCGAACTCGCCCAGCGCCGCATATTGGGCGGGCGCGCAATTGGCGCTCATGCCGCCCAGGCGGACGGAGCAGCGAAGGAGCGCAGCGGTTTTTCTTTCGTGGATGTAGCGGAGTTGGGCGGCGGAGATTTTTTTGCCTTCGCTCTCTAAATCGGCGACCTGCCCGGCGATGAGCTGACGGGAGCCGGCCGCCTCCCAGAGTTCATGGAGCATCCGGCGGTGCGAGTAGCGCGGCGCGGCGGCGCAAGTCCCGGCCACGGCAAAGGCTTCGGTCAAGAGGGCGTCGCCGGCCAGAATGGCGATGGCTTCGCCAAAGACTTTGTGATTGGTCAGTTTGCCGCGCCGATAATCGTCGTTGTCCATGGCCGGCAAGTCGTCGTGGATGAGGGAGTAGGTGTGAACGCATTCGACGGCGCAAGCCAGGGGCAGGGCGCGGCGCCACGGACCGCCGCAGGCCTCCGCGGCGGCCAGGCAGAGGGCGGGCCGGAGCCGTTTGCCGCCGGCAAAAAGGGAATAGCGCATGGCGCGGTGGATGGTGGCGGGTTTGGCGGAGGCGGGGGGCAGGAAGGCGTCGAGCGCGCGGTTGACCGCCTCGGTCTTTTCGGCAAGGAACTTGTCAAGATCAAAAGCCGGGGATGGGTTCAAAGGGGTGCATTTCACTTTTTTGGGTGACTCCTGTTGGCGAAGAAGCGCTTTAAGATTTCGGACCTTTCAATTGAGAATTGGTCATTGAAAATTTGTCATCGGTTATCGCAAGAAGCGTCTCCAGACCGTCGCCGGGCAACTGTCTTCTGCCAGCTTTGGCCGTCGCAATGGACTTTCCCGCTCTGAGAGTGGCTGGGGCGTCATAACGAAGTTGTTTACATGATAAATGAGAGATTCTCAATGACCAATTCTCAATCGTTTCAATCGCTCAAATCCAGTCCGCGACACAACAGCACCCAAGAAAGTGATATGCGCCCGGTGCAAAGGAGTCCTTACCAGGAGCCGTCCACGAGGAGTGAAACGGCGTTGCGCGCCAGGTCGTCGGTCAGCCCCGGCATGGCTTCGCGCTCGGTGCTGGCCAGATCGTTGCCGGGGTGAATGAAAGTGCTGCCGGTGACGGCGCGGTTGAGGTTGGTCTTGCCGGTGGTCATGTCGCGGGCCACGACCTGGGCGGTGAGAACCAGGGTGTATTCCTGGGGAGTGAGCACGTCGTTGGTGGTGTAGGAAAGTTCGTGGCGTTCAAAGCGGAGGATTTGCCCGGTGACTTGAATATCGGGCGTGCCAGCGGTTTGGAGGCGAAAGGTGCCGTCCTGCTGGAACTGGCGGCGGAGGGACGTGTTGAGATACTCGGAAATGCGGGGTTCGGGAGTATTGTTGACGAAAGGGACCACCCCGACGGTGCGGCTGCCGGCGGGGCTGCCGTTGGTGGGGCCCAGGGAGTAGCCGGCGCATCCAGCGACGACCAGGGCCGCGAGGGCGGTGAGGAGCGGGCGCATGTTATTTGTTGGTCTGGCGCTGTTTGATGGCCGCGATGCGCTGGCGGGCCTTGTCGGCCAGGGCGGACCCCGCGCCCTTGACCAGCACTTCGTTGTAATAGATCAGGGCGCCGTCATAGTTGGGGGAGCCGTCGAAGCGCTTGGTTTTTTCGTAAAACTGAGCGATGGCGAAATTGCCGCGGGCCTTTTCGACGACGAGGGACGCGATCACCTTGCGCGCATCGGCGACGCGGGGATCGTCGGGATACAGGGCGATGAAATCGTTGAAGGTGGAAGTGGCCTGGTCGGAGATGCTTTGGTCGTAATCGGCTTTGCGGGCTTGTTTGTCGTAGGCCATGCCTTCTTTGAAGAGGGCTTCGGAGGCGACGGCCGGCTGGGCGGCGTAACGATCGGCGGCCAGTTCATAGGCCTTGACCGCCAGGGGCAGATCTTTTTCCTTTTCGCGCGCCGCGCCCACGTTCATTTGGGAGGGGGGGCCGTAAGGGCCGTAAGGGCCAAAGCGGACTATTTTTTCATACATCTCCGCCGTTTTGTCCATGGACGGGAAAAACGGAATGAAGCCCAGAAGTTTAAACCATTCGCCAGCCAGGAAGCGGTTGGCGATTTGGAACTGGCGGCGTTGAATCTCTGTGGCGGTGGCAATTTTGGGATATTTGCCCAGCAACTGATCGTAGGCCTTGAAGGCCTTCTCGTCCTGCCGGCGCGCCTCATAACATTGGCCCACCAGAAATTGCCCGTCCGCCGCGTAATCGGAGAGCGGCCAGATGGTGACGACGCGCCGGGCGGCCTTGAGGGCGAGGGAATAATCCTTGTCGTCAAAGGCCTTCTGCGCCACTGCCAACTGGTCCTTGGCCCGCAGCTTGCGCCAGGCGGCCTCCTTGCCGGAGGGGCTTTCATACGTCCACCCTTCTCCCGGCCGATAAACCAGCGGGGCCGGGGACCGGGACGGAAAGAGCGCCAAGACCAGAAAAACCAGGAAAACACGCGCGCGCCAGCGATTCATAGGCAAGATCGTAGCCGATTTCCGGCCAACAAGTCAAGGAGGGTAAAAAAACTGGGTAAAAAAATTGTCCGGCCAATTTTCACTTGTGTTTCCTGGCGGCTTTGTTTCAATTTGTGCCGCCTGAGCCGACGGACGGTGTAACCTGGGGAGAGGAGGGAGCGTCTTGAGGCGAGATTAAACGACAATACTATGATGACAAATAGAGCTTTAGCGGCCACCGTCACGCTGGCGGTGATTGGGGGCCTGGGCCTGGCGCAGACGGCTTTGGCCGCGACCCTGGCCGATTTCCCCCCGTCCACCCGGACGGGCGTGACTTACCAAAAGGACATACAACCTATTTTCAAGGAATCCTGCTTTGGCTGCCACGGGACGGAGAGACAAAGCGGCAAACTCCGACTTGACAGTCTGGATGCCGTGCTCAAGGGCGGCAAAGACGGGGCGGTGATTGTCGCCGGCAAGAGCGAAAAGAGCGACCTTGTGGAGAACATCGCGCAAATCGGGGACACGCCGATGCCGCCCAAGCCCAAGCGGCCCCGTCCCGCCGCAGGGGCCACCAATACTCCCCCCGCCACGGCTCAACCCGCCGCGTCCAAACCGTTGACCAAAGAACAAGTGGGCTTGGTGCGGGCGTGGATTGATCAAGGCGCGAAATAATCCTCAATTTGAAGACGCCGCGCCGGGGCAAGAGAAGCTTCAGCGCGGCGTTTTTTTTGAGCCGGCCTTTTCCAGCGTTCGCCGCCGCGGTTTGACCGCCCCATTTCAATCTGGACTGGCCGGCAACCTGCCTTAGGCTTCTGAAGGCGCCAAATGAAGCCACAGAACATGAACCAGATTGCGGGACCTGCCGTTTCCCCCCGGTTTATGCCGTTGCTTCTGCTGCTCTTCATGGGCAGCGGCTGCGCGGCCTTGATTTACGAAATCGTCTGGCTGCAATTGCTTCAACTGGTGATCGGGGCTTCGGCCGTTTCACTCGGGGTCCTGCTCGGCACGTTTATGGAAGGAATGTGCCTGGGCAGCCTGGCATTGGCGCGGTTGATTCCAGAGCGCTGTCATCCGTTGCGCGTCTATGCGGTGCTGGAGTCGGGCATGGCGGTTCTGGGCGTGACCGTTTTGTTTGCCGTCCCCGCAGTGGGCCGGATTTACGCGCCTCACGCCTGGCAGGGTTTGCCCGGCATTGTTTTGCGCGGGCTGGTCGCCTCGGTCTGCTTGCTGCCGCCCACGATATTGATGGGCGCCACTTTGCCCGCGATTTCCAGATGGGTGCAATCCACCGCTCAAGGGATGTCCTGGCTGGGGCTTTTCTACGGGGGGAACACCGTCGGAGCGGTGATCGGTTGTTTGCTCGCCGGGTTCTATCTTCTGCGCGTTTACAATATGGCGACGGCCACCTGTGTCGCCGCCGCCATCAACGCCACCGTGGCGCTGAGCGCTTTGGGGCTGGCGTCGCGGACCGCGCATCGTTCCGCGCCGCTGGCGGCAGAAGCGGCGGGGCTACCGGCCGCACCGGGAGTCAGACGGGGCAATGGAGGGCAGAGCGCGCCGGGAGCGAACTGGGTCTATGCCAGCATCGGGTTGTCGGGTTTGTGCGCGCTGGGCGCGGAAGTCATTTGGACGCGCTTGCTCTCGTTGATGCTTGGGGCGACGGTCTATGCGTTTTCGATCATTTTGGCGGTGTTCCTGGCGGGGCTTGGGATTGGCAGCACGGGCGGTTCACTCCTGGCCCGGAACACTTCGCGCCCTGGCCTCGCGCTGGGCTGGTGCCAGGTCCTGCTGGCGGCGGGGATGGCGTGGGCCGCCTGGACGCTGACCAGTACGCTGCCTTATTGGCCGATCAATCCCGGCCTGGCGACGCAGCCCGGATACACGTTCCAACTGGATATAGTCCGTTGCTTGTGGGCGTTGCTCCCGGCGACGCTTCTTTGGGGCGCCAGTTTTCCGCTGGCCCTGGCCTCGGTGGCGGCGCCGGGCCAGGATCCGGGGCGGCTGGTGGGGAAGGTGTACGCCGCCAACACTGTCGGGGCGATCGTGGGGGCGCTGGGGGCGAGCCTGATTATGATCGCCTGGGTGGGCACGCAACAAACCCAGCGCCTGCTCATCGGGTTGTCCGCCCTGTCCGGCCTGTTCATGCTGCTGTCCTCCTTTTCGGCGCGCAAGACAGACACTAATTCGCCCTCCGCGCCCCGGCACGGAATTTTCGCGGCCGGCGCCGCGCTGGGGGTCGCGGTGGGGCTGGCCGTTGCGCTTGTTTGGACCGTCCCGCCGGTGCCGTGGCGGCTCGTCGCCCTGGGCCGCTATCTGGCAACTTATACTCAGGACCGCACACTGCTTTACATGGGGGAGGGCATGAACGCCTCGGTGGCCGTCACCAAAATGAACGACAACGGGGCGATTAACTTCCACGTCAGCGGCAAAGTGGAGGCTTCGACCGATCCCCAGGACATGCGCTTACAGCGGATGCTGGGCCATTTGCCGGCGTTGATTCACCCAAATCCGCGCTCGGTACTGGTGGTGGGATGCGGGGCCGGGATCACCGCAGGCTCATTCCTGACGTATGCGGAGGTCACCAACATCGTCATCTGCGAAATCGAACCCTTGATTCCCTCGGTGGTGGCCGACTATTTCAAAGCGGAGAATTACGGGGTCGTCCACGATCCGCGCGTGAGGATCGTCTATGACGATGCCCGCCATTTTGTCCTGACTACGCGTGAGAAATTCGACATCATCACGTCGGACCCGATCCACCCGTGGGTCAAAGGCGCCGCCACCCTCTACACCCGAGATTACTTCCAATTATGCAAGCAGCACCTGAATCCGGGCGGACTGGTGACGCAATGGGTGCCCCTCTATGAAAGCGACCTGCCCGCGGTGCACAGCGAACTGGCCACCTTCTTCGACGTTTTCCCCTTTGGCACCCTCTGGAGCAACGACCAGAATGGCGCGGGTTACGATGTGGTTGTGCTGGGCGGCGCGGGACCGCTGCGCATCGAGCTTGCCAAAATGGAAGGACGATTTCTGAACGAAAAGGCGGTCGGGCAATCGCTCAACGACGCGGGTTTTCCCACCATCTTCAATCTGCTCTCCACTTATGGCGGGCGTGCCTCCGACCTGAAGCCCTGGCTGGCCGGTGCCCAGATCAACCGCGACAGCAACCTGCGCCTGCAGTACTTGGCCGGCCTGGCGGCGGACCTGAGTGAAGCCAACCGGATATCCGACAGCATCCTGGCCTGGCGCAAGTTCCCGGAAGACATCTTTGTCGGCCAGGAAGATGTCAAAGGCTTGATCCGCGACGTCATCGAGGCCAAATCCCCGAAACCCGTCAAGTGAGGCAGGGTCTTGGTTTGTGGAGAGCAGGGCGATATTCAGCCGGGAAAAAATCGGAGAAATCGGAGAAATCGGAGGTTTCGGTGGTGAGAAATCCTTCCGTTTTTTAAAATGCAATATGTTGAACACAAGATACTTACAACGAAGACAGCAAAACGCAAATCGTTCCCACGGTGGGAAAGACAATCAGCGAAGGCGGATGCGAAGGCGGACTTGGCGCGCCGATTCGGATTGCTGATGCGATCAGACTTTGCGGCCAGCCAGGCCGCCGCGTTCGGCCGCCGTATGCGGAAAACCGCATGCACGGGGGTGCGGGAGGGGTGGCGGGCGCAATTGGATGGCGCGCGGAAAGCACAACAATTGGAGCGAGTGTCCTTTTCAAAAGCGCTTGACATATTAGCATGAATACTGTTTAATTACAGCGTGTCTATTAATACACAACAATTTGACATGAAAAAAGTATGAATCTCAAAGCCGCTTTTGCCTGCTTCCTCGCTCTGTGCACGATGCTCGTTTCCGCCCAGGCGGCGGAGGTGACCACCACCATCAGCGACGTTCATCTATGCTGCACGAGTTGTGTCAAGGGCGCCCAACAGTGTGTGGCCGACATTCCTGGTCTGACCGCCAAGGTCAGCCTGGAAGACAGCACGATTGCCCTGAGCGGGCCGGACAAGGCCACCGTGCAGAAAGGGGCCAACGCGCTGACTGCCAGCGGCTTTTTTGGCAAGAGCAGCAATGCCGACATCAAGATTGATGCCAGCACGGGCGCCACCGGCCAAAAGGTGCAAACGCTGACTGTCAGCGGCGTGCATCTTTGCTGCGCCAAATGCGTCAAAGCGGTCGGCACCGCGCTCTCCACGGTGCCCGGCTACGCGACCAACACGGCGGCCAAGGGCGCCAAGACCTTTCAGGTGACGGGCAATTTCACAGACACGGATATTTTCGCCGCGCTGCAAAAGGCGGGGCTGACCGGCAAAGTCGCCCCGTAAGGAGCCGGTAATAAATTAAGGTGTCAACCTGACTTGGTCTTTTGGCATCTGGCGGGGTTGCTCTCTCGTTGCAGATCCATGCGGATATGCGCCTCTCTCGCGCCTTGCCAGGCGCCAAAATCCCGGCGTCATCTTGCCGCCTTAATTTATTACCGACTCCTAATCGCCCCCTAATCGCCCTGGTTGCTTTCAATCTCGCCCAGCCCCGTGTTTGAGGCCGCTGCCGCCGGGGCGTGACCCCGCGCTCTCTGTTGGTTTTTGAAATGGTGGGCCCAACTGGATTTGAACCAGTGACCAAGCGATTATGAGTCGCTTGCTCTAACCGCTGAGCTATGGGCCCAAGTAATTAAAAGTAAAGCATTTACAAATTCACATCCAATTAGAACTTGGCAATCTGATGTTGTAAAGGGTTAATTTAGCCAGTCGTGACGGACATGAGCGTCATAGTATCGTTGCCGAAGATGTCTATGACCTTCACGGCGATCACGTAGCGTCCGGATTTGGCGTAGGTGTGGCCGGCGGAGGTCAATTCCAAGTCGCGGTTTTGCCGGGTGCGGAAGGTTTGCCATTGGTTCTCGAAGACGTAGGCGCCGGTCCAACGATCCTCGTAGTCCAGAAATTCGGCGGGACTGGCTGTTCCGGGCAGGGCGCCTTCCACGCCCAGGTTCTTGGCCACCTTGATGATTTCCTTGCGGCTCTCGTAATCGAAATCCACGGCCCAGTAATCCACCCAGTCGGTCCATTTTTTGGTGAGCACGTCGCGGGTGATGACGCCTTGCTTGTCCTTGCTCAACTTGAGGAGTTTGCCTTGTTCGCAGACGACTTCGCTTTTGCCCTCCTTCATTTCGGCGGCGATGGAGTCGGCGACGCCTTGGGAGTAATAGACCGAGAAATCCGTGAGTTCCACGGCCAGCTTCAACTTGTCCTTTTTGTCGAAACGCGGGGTGACTTCGATGTAGGCGACATCAAAGAAACGCACCTGGCCTTTTTCCACGGCGCGCTTGTCGAAGACTTCCGGGGGAATGGTCTTGGGGGCGAGGTCAATGCCCTTTTGTTTGGCCTCGTCCAGGACGGCGGGAAAGAGGCCCATCTCAAACTCGAAGGCCAGCACGTCCACGCGCGAGGCCCCGCGCTTGCGGCATTCGGTAATGACTTCCTCCACGAAGAGCCGTCCGACAGGAAGATTGATCGGCCCGACGACGACGAGCCTCCCGCCGCTTTTGCCGTGGAAAAAGCCGGTCTCCGGCAATGGCTCGGCGCGGTAGGCCTTGAGGATCAGGTCGCGGAACTCCTTTTCCTTGCGGGCGAGCGCCTGCTCCTTCTTTTTGGCGGACAAGTTGCCGCCGACGTTGAGATATGCCTGGCGCTCGTAGCGGCCGAGGTTCAGCACCTCGAAGGCGCGGAATGGTCTGCCGGCGGCCTTCAACTCGCGCTGCACCTGGATGAGTCGCTTGCGCGTGGTGTGGATGCCGAACTTGCCGAGGTCGGCGGCAATCCATTTGCGGCCGAGCTTCTCCGCCACCGCTGCCGTCGTGCCGCTGCCGCAGAAAAAGTCCGCCACCAAATCGCCTTCGTTGCTGCTGGCTGAAACAATCCGTTCGAGCAAGGCCTCGGGTTTTTGAGTTCGATAACCTTCCGCCTCGATTGAACCACCCGCGAGATACGAAATGTCGTTCCAGTTGTCGCTTAATGGAACGCCGGGCATTTCGTCGAGAAACATGATGCGACACCTCTTGATAGGATTGCCGTCCTTTCCGAGTTTGATTCGCCCATGGCTGTCAGGGACTTCGGTTTGCTGCGCGTTCCAAAGTGCCTCCATGTTTTCGGGCGTTGCGCGCCACCGAGCCACGGTTCCGTGAAAGTCATAGAATTTCATTGAGCCACGAGGGTCGAGCATGTTCTCCGCCTTGTAGTAGCGGCCCGATGGAAGTTTCCGCCACTCGGCATCGATGTATTCCGCAGTGTAAGGCGTGAAGAGAAGTTTGAGGTGCGCTTCTTGGGAACGGGCGAAATACATGATGCAATCCTTCACTCTCCCAAATTGGTCGGTTGCATCGTTGTGTGACGCCGCCCGTACCCAAGTAATTTCATTCCGATAGTTTGCCTTTCCGAAGATTTCCTCCATGGCTAGACGAACGCTGCTGTTCAGCCGCCAGTCCACATGAACATAGATACTCGCCTCGCTGTGCATCAAATCGCGCATGAGGATGAGGCGTTCGTAGATCATGGCGATGAAGGAATCGGCGCCACGGCCCCAGGTGTCGCGGTAGGCGATTTGCTCCAGGAGGTTCGGCTCTTTGTGAAAGGTCTCGCCGCCGATCTCGATGTCCATGCTGAAGTCCGCGCCCACATCAAAAGGTGGGTCAATGTAGATGAGCTTCAGCCCGCCGGCCTCTTCGATCTGGCGGCGGAGCGCGCCGCTTTTGAGGGAGGAGAGGATGAGTTTGTTGTCGCCCCAGATAAGTTTGTTGGTCCAGCCCTTGATTTGACGGCTGGAGGTATCCAGCGCCAGTTCCTGGTTGGCGCTCTTTTCCTTGCGCGGCTCGTCAATGTGTTCGAGGGTCTGGAATGGGAGAATGGCGGTGCAGACTTCTCGGGTCTTGCCGTTCCAGACCAGTTCGACCTCGCGCTGGCCGGCGAAGAGGAGGAAGCGGTATTTTTCGGGGAGCGGGTCGCCTTTGTTGATGAGCTTGATGAGGTCGCGCTTCTCGGCGTCGGAGAGTTCGTAGCGTTCGGAATCTTGGGAGCGTGCCATAATCAGGATTTTCGGGTTTACAAAACGCTTGGCAAGTGTATTATATATATGGCGACCAGAGCGGGCCGGACCTTTCCGACTCCGTGATTAATTCCCTGGCCGCCCCTTTTTTTGCTCTTTTTCCAACCAGACGTTGACATCGCGGAGTCGTTCCTCGCCGACATGGACGAGCGGTTCAATCAGCGGGATGCCGCCCTAGTCGAGTGGTTTGATCGGCAATCCGAGTTTTTGCTCCTCTTTTCGGCGCGCGGTGTAAACGCACAGGTCGCACAACTGTAGGACGAGGCTTTTCTCCGATTCGATAAAAAAACCCTTTTCGATGATTTGTCCCAGTTTTAAGACGCCTTCCGTGCCGCGAAAAAAGCGGATGGCTTTTTCGACGTCGCGGACAACTTCACGGTTTTCATCTGAAATAAAAATACCCAGCGGTGCGCCAGGAAGCGACTTGAGGAAATCATCCACCACGCGCGCGACCAGGGGGAACGCGGCGACGTGCGGATTGATGGCGAGACCCGTGCCGAAAGTGCTGAGAGTCCAGGCTTGAAATCGTTTCTTAGAAATGGCGCGATAAATGAATTTCAGGGTGTGCTTTTGCGCGATGCGAAACCATTGGTCGCGAAAGGCCGGGCGATGGGCGATGGGAAATTGTTTGAAATAGCCGTTGCGAGGATTGCTGATTTCCGTGGCATGAATCTCAAAATCATCGGGGCGGGGCGCGGGGAAAGACTTTTCGATGACGGCTTGCAAATCCTTCTCCAATGCCAGCCATGCCGACTCCGGCACGACCAAAGCGCCCAGTGCAAAAACCGGTTGGAACGTGTCCCGCAGGTTCGTGCCGGTCTGGCCGGATTCATCCAGATAAATCAAGTGCATGGTCAGGATTTATATTCGGTGAAACTCGCGGCGAGCGATGCAAACGTCTTCGGGCCATGTTTTTCAAAACCGGTCTGATCCACAAAAACAAAATCGTAACGCTGGCCGTGTTGCTCGGCGGCGGTGGCATCCGCGCACCATTGCTTGAGCCGCGCCATTTTTTGAGGCAAATCCAGTTCGGTTCGGCCTTTGGTTTCGACGATCCACACCAAGCCGTCGGTGGTGCGAACGATAAAATCGGGCGTGTAGTTCGCGAGGTCGCCATTGGCTTTGACGTAATCGAGCTTGAAGCTGACGGCGAGATAGTTTTTGGCGAATGCGGCCACGTCGCCGGCGGCTTCCAGGAAGGCGGCAAAGGAAAGTTCAAAGCCGCCGGAGTGTGGTTCGCCGACGATTTTGGAGAAGATGGATTTGCTGGCCTCCAAGTAGGGCCGGTACTCGGTGCGGAACGGACGCATTTCACGCAAGCGAATCCTGTCTTCGATGCGCGTTGTTCCGGCCTCCTCAATGGTGAGGGCGTTGATAGCCGTTTTGAAAGAATCATAAAGGATTTTGCCCGCATCCGGCTCGGAGAGGTTGCGGAGCAGGACCGGGTCTTCGAGATTCACGGGCGACGGGCTGAACAGGAATTCCCGCATGAATGTTTTCACCTTGCCGTAAAGCACGTCATAACCGCCGACCAGGCGGAGGTCTTTGAGCAGTTGGCGGGTGAAAAAGGCCACGACCGAGCGATAGTCGGCTGGCCCGGAGCCATCCAATTGAATGGTGTGATCCACCTCGCCCTCCAGCATTGTCTTGAAAACGATCTCGCGGGTTTCCTCGGGTGTGAACGGTTTTAACGGGAGCAGTTGGTTTCCGAAAGCTGACGGGTTCAAGGCGTCAAGATTCTTGAATTCGCGGTGAAAGCGGCGGGTGAGCCTGGGCAATTGGATGTCGAGCGTATCCATGTTTTTCTCCGGGTTCTGCGTGTCCACTTCAACAATCAACGAATCCTGGCGGGCAGAACCGCCTCCCATCGGCACCCGCTCAAAGGTGACGCCTTCACTTTGAATGGACTCGACAAAATCCATGAAGGCCGGGGTTCCCATGACGGAAACCGTTTCGCGCTGGTCCGTGCCGAAATACATCCGGCGCAGACCGCGCCCAATGGTTTGTTCGGGGAGAATATCACTGGCGGCGCTGAACGCGCGCAGGCCGACAACGGTGGTGACATTGCGCACGTCCCAGCCTTCCTTGAGCATGAGAACGGAAACAATTGCTTTGCAGGGCGATTGCGCGGTGTCAATTTCGTTGGCCTGCTTGCGCAGTTTCTCCAACTCCTCTTTGTTCTTGCCGGAAGACGCTTCGGAGATTTCACCGTTGTTCTTGGTGTGGATGACCAGAACCGAGCCCTGCAATTGGGGACAAATCTTTTCGAGATACGTTCCGACTTCATCGCAGTTGCGGGTGTCGTCCACCATGACAAAGAGCACTGCTTTTTTACCAAACGGTTGGTGCTCGGCGTAACTCTTTTTCCATTCTTCGACGCCCAATTTCAGGTAGTCATCGTACTTTTCCGTGAAAATCGCGCTCTTTCGGTCCTGTAGTTTTGCCCGGCTGGCGGCGTCGGGCAGGATGGGATGCTTGACGACATTTTGATGGATGGCCTCGACCAAGGGATAGTCGGAAACCGTCTGGACGAAAATGGCTCCGTTGTCGTGACGCGGCGTGGCGGTTACATCTATTTGGAGCGCGAGGCGATGGTCTTTTTGCAGCATCCTGTGGTGGATGTCTTGGATGGATTTGAACCAGGCCATCTTCGGATTGTGAATGTGATGGGCTTCGTCGTTGAATACGGCCAACTCGTCGATCTCCCGCACGATTTCGCCGAGGTCGGTTTTGCTGTCGGTGGTCTTGCCCGCCGGTTTGGCGCCGAAAGGGGCGAGAAAATAGTCGCGCAAGTCATCATCCTCGAGCGATGGGTCCCGGACATCGCCGAGAAAGACGCGATGAATGTTTGTGAGGAAGAAATTGCCCGTCTCACGGATGATGCGGACGTCGTCCTGGATGTGGAGGGTGACTTGAAAATCGTCCCGCCAGTTGCGGCCTTCATATCCGTTGCCCGGCAAAACCGGGTCGTTAAAGAAAATTTTCAAGCCGTCAAAGTCGGCCCGCAGCCGGTCGAGCACGATGATATTCGGCGCGATCACGAGAAAATTCCGCGCCAGCGGTGAATCCGGCTCGTAAAGTTTGTGGAAGAAACACCAGGCGATGAGCAACGAGAGAACTTTGGTTTTCCCCGCGCCCGTCGCCATTTTCAAAACGTAGCGCGGCCAGTCCTCGTCGAACATTCCGGTGGAAACCGCGCCCGATGCGTCAAAGCGCAGAAGGTCAAACTTGTCGCGCGCCTGCCTAACCTCATAGAGCCAGATGACCGTTTCGACAGCCTCCCGTTGCGCAAAGTAATAACGGAAAGTGGAAAGCGAGCCGTCAGCATCCTCTACCAGATGCTCTGTCTCAAACCAATGGCGAAGCAAGCTGGCGGAGGTTGGCGAAGCGCCCTGATAGCCTTTGTTTCGCCATGCGCACACCTCCGCGCGGATTTTTGCCACGAGCGGCGGCAACAGTTTTTCATACGCCGTCGCCCGCAGTGTTTCGTCAGCGGGAAACCAGCGCTGCTCTGGAATCAGCGGCGCGTAAGGCGATTTGGGAAAGTTCGGATGCAGTGCCATTTGAGTCTTGTGAGAGTAACGGAACGGCCGACGGTTGCAAACATGGAAGATTTGCCAATCGCTGGCATGCCGGCTGTGGTGCGATGGGCGTTTGGGCGGGGGACAGGCGATTTGCCCATAATGAAGTGCGGCGAAATAATCCGAACCTGGTCGGGGCGGGGTGCCGCGTTGCTGACTTCTGACGGATGGGTAAGAGGGGGGCCGTCGCCTGGTGGGTGGTGGTCCAGGCATCAGGCCCGCTTACCCGGACCGACCCAGAGGTCGAACTGTTTTTGGGGGCGTTGTGAGGGCGGAAGTTTCGGGAAGGGGCTGAGAGTGTGGGGCGGTTTTTGACAGGATGAACAGGATTAACAGGATAAGTTGAGGGGATTTGGCGAAAGCTTACGCGCTCATGGCACCTGGGCAGCCTGTCTTCGACGATATTGGGGCTTCAACTTGCCCTTGGCCGTGTACATGCCGGTGGCCAACAAGAAACGCATCGAAGCCGTTCGAGAAGCGGCAATGCGCTTTCCGGCACGCCGAAGCTGCCGCGCTTCCGCTTTCCAGTCTGTCCCGTTGGAGTGTTTGCTTACGAACACGTTTTTCACGCAAAGTTAAGGTGCCACACTGGACGGCCTGAAACAACACGTTTTTCTTGGCGCAAATGAGGCTGAACGCGATGGGTTGTCGTGAAGCCCTCCATTTTCACTCAGGGCAGCTGATTTCCGGTACTCTGCGGCGAATCTGAATTGGAGCGGTGCGGACGGGCTTGACCCTCGGACATAAAGCCGGTTTGATGTCAGCCGGCAATGAGTTCCCAGAAACCAGCCTTGGATGATCTGCGCATCGAGCGCGGGCCGGAACGGGCGCGATCTTCCGCGCCGTGGCTGGCGGTCGCGGCGGCGCTCGCCCTGCTGGCCGCAGGCTCCGCGGTCTGGTGGCGCCAGCATCCGGCGGTGTTGGAGGTGAGGACCGCCGCGGCGCGGGCGGCGTCCGGCGCGAGCGAGGCGGACCGCACGGTGCTCAATTCTTCGGGTTACGTGACCGCGCGGCGCGAAGCGACCGTTTCTTCCAAGAGCACCGGCAAGGTGATGGAGGTGCTCTTCGACGAGGGGATGAAGGTGAAGGAAGGACAGGTGCTGGCGCGGCTGGACGACTCGAATCTGAAGGCCAGCCTGGACGTGGCGCAGGCGCAATTGGATTCCACGCGGCTGCTGCTGGGCGAGACGCGGGCGCAACTCAAACAGGCGGACGCGGAGTTCCAGCGCGACGCGAATCTGGCCAAAGAACAAATCGCCTCGCAATCGGATCTCGAGAAGGCGGAGTCTGATGCGATGACGTTGCGGGCGCGGGTGGCGCGGCAGGAACTGGACATCAAGGCGGCGGAGAAACAGGTGGCGTTGTGGAAGCAACAAATTGACGACATGGTGATCCGCGCGCCTTTTGACGGCGTGGTGACGACCAAGGACGCCCAGCCCGGCGAAATGATTTCGCCGGTCTCGGCCGGGGGCGGCTTCACGCGGACGGGAATTGGAACGATTGTAGATATGAACTCGCTGGAAATTGAGATTGACGTGAACGAGAGTTACATCAACCGCGTCGAACCCGGCCAACCGGCGGAGGCGGTGCTGGACGCCTATCCCGATTGGCGGATTCCCTGCAAGGTCATCGCGATCATTCCCACGGCGGACCGGCAGAAGGCCACGGTAAAAGTGCGGGTGGGCTTCGACAAACTGGATCCGCGCATGCTGCCGGACATGGCGGTGAAGGTCGCCTTTTGCCAGACCGCCGGCGCGCCCGCCGCCGTCAGGCGCTCCGTGCTGATTCCCAAGACGGCGGTGCAAAACCAGGACGGGGGCGACGTGGTCTTCACCGTCGCCAACGGCCGGGCCGAGCGCCGCGCCGTGACGGTCTTTGACACGCAGGGCGAGGACGCCGTGCTGAGCGCGGGGGTGAGCGCCGGAGAGAAAGTGATTGTCAAATCGCCTCCCGGCCTCAAAGATGGGGCGCAGGTGAAGGAGAAGAAATCATGAGTCAGAACCAATCCAATAATGGAACCCTGGTGGCGGTGGACGGGGTGGGAAAAGTTTTTCATCGCGGCGCGGAGGACATCCATGTGCTCGCCGGGCTGAGCCTCCAGGTTCCCAACGGCCAATTTCTCGCCCTGATGGGGCCCTCGGGATCGGGCAAGACGACGCTGCTCAATTTAATCGGCGGATTGGACCGGCCGACCACGGGATCGGTGCAGGTGGGCGGGGAGCGGATTGACGAGCTATCGGACCGGCAACTGGCGCATTGGCGCGCGCGGCATGTCGGCTTTATTTTTCAACTTTACAACCTGATGCCCGGGCTGAACGCGGAACGGAATGTGGAATTGCCGCTGCTGCTGACCCACCTATCCAAGGCCGGGCGCGCCGAACATGTGCGGACGGCCCTGGCCATCGTGGGCCTGACCCATCGCGCCAAGCACTATCCCCGCACGCTTTCCGGAGGGGAACAGCAACGAGTGGGGATCGCCCGCGCGATTGTCACCGATCCGACGCTGCTGTTGTGCGACGAGCCGACGGGGGACTTGGACCGCAAGGCGGGGGATGAGATACTGGATTTGCTCCAGGCTCTGAACCGGGAGCACGGCAAGACGATCATCATGGTCACCCACGATCCGCACGCCTCGGCCCGCGCGGCGCGGACGCTCCATCTGGACAAGGGCCAATTGCGCGGGGAGGAGGAGAAATGAAATTCCTTCCCCTGCTGTGGAGCAACCTCAAGCGCCGGAAGCTGCGCACGCTGCTGACGCTGCTTTCCATTCTAGTGGCGTTCATGCTCTTTGGTTTTATCGCCGCCATCAAGCAGGCGCTGGTCGGCGGCCTGGCCATAGCGGGGGCCGACCGCCTGATCGTGCGCCACAAGGTCTCCCTGATCATCTCGCTGCCGGGAAGCTACCAACAGACTATTGACAAGATTCCCGGGGTCGCCGGGTCGGCCCATGAGACGTGGTTCGGCGGCATTTACCAGGACCCGCGGAACTTTTTTCCGCAAACGGCGGTGGTGCCGGAAGAGATACTCGCGGCGTACCCGGAGATCGTTCTTTCCCCCCAGCAGAAACAGGCGTGGCTGAACACGCGCACCGGCGCGGTGGCGGGACGGAAGACGGCCCAACGTTTTGGCTGGAAAATCGGCGACAAAATTCCCATCACGACCGCCATCTGGACCAAAGCCGACGGCAGCCAGCTTTGGGAATTTGATTTGGTGGGCATTTTCGATGGTCGCGAGAAGGCGGTTGATACGACGGCTCTGATGTTCCGCTACGATTACTTCGATGAAGGCCGCCGTTATGACAAGGGTCATGTCGGCTGGTACATCATCCGCGTGCGGGACCCGTCGCAGGCGGTGGCGATCTCCAAACGCATTGATGACGAATTCGCCAATTCGCCGGCGGAGACAAAAACGGAACCGGAAGGGGCCTTTGCGCAGTCGTTCGCCAAGCAAATTGGCAACATTGGGCTTATCGCCCAGGGGATCCTGGGGGCTGTATTCTTCACCATCTTGCTGGTGGCCGGCAACACGGTGGCCCAATCGGTCCGCGAGCGGACCGGGGAACTGGGAGTGCTCAAGGCCATCGGCTTCACCAATGTTCAGGTGCTGGGACAGGTGCTGGCCGAGGCCTGCGCCCTCTCGGTGCTGGGCGGGGTGCTGGGCCTGGGCCTGTCGTGGCTGATCATTTCGCGCGGGGACCCGACCGGGGGCCTGCTGCCGATGTACTATTTCCCGGCGAAGGACCTTTTGACCGGCTTGGGCATCAGCCTGGCGCTGGGGGTGGCGGCGGGAATTCTGCCCGCCCTCCAAGCGATGCGGCTGCGCGTGGCCGACGCCTTGAGAAGGATGTAAGATGACCGGCCCGATCAACTGGTTGTGCCAAGTGGCCGCGGTGACCCGCTTCGGGTTGATGAGCCTGCCGCGCCGCCTGGGGGCCGTCGCCGCCACGGTGATTGGCATCGCGGGGGTGGTGGGCGTGCTGGTCGGCATCCTTTCGATGGCCGTGGGTTTCAAATCCGCCATGCTCGCCTCGGTATCCGACGATAAAGCGGTTGTACTGCGCAGCGGGGCGGACAGCGAAATGGTCAGCGGACTGGACCACGAAACGACGCGGATCATCGCCGACGCCCCCGGCGTGGCGCGCGGCGAGAACGGGCCGCTCTCGTCGGCGGAACTCTACGTGATGATCAACGTGCCCAAGCGCTCCACCGGGACGGATGCGAATGTGCCACTGCGCGGCGTGGACCCGGCGGCGCTCCAGGTGCGGGGAAACATCCACATCCTGGCCGGCCGGATGAACCAGTGGGGAAAGAACGAGGTGATCGCCGGCGTCGGCGCGGCCCAGGAATTTAGCGGGCTGGAGGTCGGGAGCACGATTAAAGTGGGGCGGGCGGACTGGCCGGTGACGGGGATATTCTCCGCCGGGGGCGGAGCGGCGGAATCGGAGATCTGGACGGATGGCAAACTGCTCCAGGCAGCATTCAACCGCGGGGACTCCTACCAATCCGTCTATGTGAAACTCAATTCCGCCGGGGCGTACCAGACGTTCAAGGATTGGCTGGCGTCCAATCCGAGTGTCAATGTGAAAGTGGCCCGTGAATCGGAGTATTACGCCGAGCATTCGGCCACACTGACCAAGCTGATCAACACGCTGGGTCTTCTGATCGCGTTTCTGATGGCGCTGGGCGCGGTATTCGGCGCGTTGAACACGATGTACAGCGCCGTGGCGGCCCGCACGCGCGAAATCGCCACCTTGCGCGCCCTGGGTTTTGGGGCCGGGGCCATCGTCGTCTCCCTGCTGCTCGAATCGCTGGCGCTGGCGCTGGCGGGAGGATGTCTGGGCGGCGGCCTGGCCTACTTGGCGTTCAACAACTTTCACACTTCCACCATGAACTGGCAGAGCTTCTGCCAGGTCGCCTTTGCCTTTCGGGTAACACCGGCGTTGCTGCTGGAAGGAATGACCTGGGCGGCTGTGATCGGACTCATCGGCGGCCTTTTCCCCGCCATCCGCGCCGCGCGGATGCCAATTGCCGCGGCCTTGCGCGAGCTTTGAGGGGACCGTGCGGCCGGCATCGCCGCGGGCCGCATCGCGGCGGGCCAACCCTTCGTTGTTCCAACTGGCCAACCTTGTGTTGTTCCATCCCGCCCCGCGCGCCGGTTTCAGCGCGCCCGCTGGAGCCGTTTACCGATTTGAGCAACGGCGTGATCGGCGCGTCATTTCGCCTTGGCTATTTCCACGGCATAGACTTGAGACGGCCCCTGGATGTTGGATCGGAAAACAATCCACTTGTTGTCCGGCGTGAAGGTCAGGTTAGGCTCCAGCGCGTAGTTGTGCCTGGAAAGGTCCACCAGCTTCTCGACGTCGAACTTGCCCACCTTCACCTCTTCGTTGGCGACCTGCATGGTTTCCATCTTTTCGGGGCGCGGCGTAAAGAGATAAATCCACTGTCCGTTGGCCGGCGGGTCGAAATACGCGCCGTCGGGCGAGCGATTGGAGACGCCGTTCGGGCCGCCGCCGTCACCGGCAAAAAGCTTGCCGTCGTGGGATTGGTTGTAATGGACCGACCACTGCGAACGCTCCAGCGGATAGCGGATGCGCTCGCCCGTTTGCGCGTTGACGCCCGCCAGCCAGAAGACGCCGGATCTAGGCGTTTGGAGATCGTACCAGACGGTCTGGCCGTCATAACCGAAGAACTCGTGCCCGGCGATTTCCATGGGCATGGTGCGGGGATGCATCAGGCGATTGCCGGTGCCGTCGGTGTGAATGGTCCAGATGCGGTCCACCGATTGCCAGTTCCCCTCGTGACAATAGAGGATGAGCGACGGGTCGGTGGGCGAGCACTGGTCATGGTTGAGATTGTCGGACATGGGGAAGAAGGTCCGCACCGCCCCGGTTTTGACATCAACCGCGAAAAACTGGAGCATCCGGCCAGCGCCACCGCCCCGGCCGCCCCGGCCGCCTCTGCGGCCCTGGTCCGGGACGTTGGTGGTCGCGGCAGGGGGAGAGGCGGGGCGCGATTGGTACGGCACTGACGCAACTCCTGGCGGGTTGGTGGCTGTGGAGAGGGAAGCGGCCGGCGACACGGATTGGGGCTGCGCCGCCGGCTGCGCGGCGGGCGGCCCGCCTCCCTGGCCGGCTGCGCCGCCGGGGACGGCGCATTTGCCGATGATCAAGGTCTCGTCGGCATTGACCCCGCCGAAATCGCCGGTGAAACCCAGTTTGGCCACTTCGCGCGTGGCTTTGGTATCCACATCGGTCGCGTAAATGACGGTCTGTCCATCCACGTTTTTCTGGTAATAAACCGTGGGGGTCTTGCGCCCGACCTCGATGCCGGAGCTAAGCCCCGCGCCATAGCGCATGCCCGTGGCAACCAACTCGACCTGGCGCGTCTTGAGATTGACAGTGGAAAGGCCGCTCGGCGAGTAGATGATCAGCTTGTCGCCCTGGGGCGTATAGGCGTTCTGATGAAAGTAGAGGCTCAGGCTGCCGGGTTCCTTGGAAAGCCGGATGACGCGGTGCCCCGTCGCGGCGTCAACCCATTCGGTTGATGTCTCCGAAAACGCCGCCGGCGCGGGTGCGCTGGCGGCCGGTTCCCTGGCGGCGAACGCCCGCAAACTCCCCAATGCAAACGTCAGCAACACTCCAGCCGCAGCCCCGGCCGCCGCAAGCCGGCGACCAGGCGGATGGGAAGTCCGCCCCGCGACCTCCAGGCGGCGAAGGCACGGATTGTCTTTCAGTTTGCGCATAAGCCGGCTCTTTCTTCCGACGTGACAAGCAGTCGCATACACTCCCCGCCCGCAGCCGGAAATGGCGCGAAGCAAAGGGTATGAATCCCCTGTTAACACCTCGGATATTTGTTGAAAATTGGCGAAGCGAGAGGTTTTTGTCAAACGATTTGCGCGGCGTTGCCGGACGGGAAAAACAGGGCGGAGGTTGCTTGCGGATTGCGCGGGCTTGGATAACCATAAGGCGCTGTGACGGACGACTTTTCAGACGCGGCGCTGGTACTGGCCGGACACGGTTCCACGCTCAATGCCGACTCGGCGGCACCCGCGTGGCAGCACGCCGATGAATTGCGACGGCGCGGTATCTTTTCACAAGTGCGGGAGACATTCTGGAAACAGGAGCCTTATCTGGCGCAGGTCCTGCGGGGGGTTTTTGCGCGGCGGGTTTTCATCGTGCCGCTGTTCATCAGCGAGGGGTATTTTACGGAGGAGGTGATCCCGCGCGAGCTGGGCTTTTGCGGGAAGGAGGAGAGAGGTTTTTCGCGCAGGCAACAGCGCGGGGCGCAAACGCTGCATTACTGCGCCCCGGTGGGAACGCATCCGAGCATGACCGAAGTGCTGCTGGCGCGGGCGCGAGAGATCGTGGAGAGGTTTCCCTTTCCGCGCGCGCCGCAACCGGCCCAGACGACCCTGTTCATCGCCGGGCACGGCACGGGCAACAACGAGAACTCGCGCAAGGCCATCGAGCGACAGGTGGAACTGATCCGGGCGAAAAATCTTTACGCGCAAGTTTTTGGCGTCTTCATGGAGGAAGAGCCGCGGGTGGGGGACTGCTACCAATTGGCGGGAATGAAAAACCTGGTGATGACGCCATTTTTTATCAGCGACGGCCTGCATTCCTTCGAAGACATTCCCGTGATGCTGGGCGCGCCCAAATCGGTCGTGCGGGAGCGATTAAGACTAGGGCAGGCGACGTGGCGAAATCCGACCGAACACCAAGGCAAACGGCTCTGGTACACGGCAAGCGTGGGCAGCGAGGTGTTGATCGCGGATGTGATTTTGGAAAGAGTGAGGGAAGCGGCTGCTTCAGGCTGTTAGGCACAAATTACTCAGAGCGTCATGGAACCGGGCAAAATATGCCCGGAACTTCCGGGAGAGGCGCGGCCCCAAAAGACTCCGGGCACAGTTTTTCCAGCAAACAGAGGGTTTTTGGGGTTTTCGCAAGCCCGCGGCAAAGGTGGCAACGCTCCTGCTAATGAGGAAATGACTTTGTGTTGCTATGAAATTATTGCTGCTTTTGGGGGGAGCCTTGGGGTTTGGCATCGGGCTGTTTTTCAGTCGGGCGCAGGAGAACTCGTGGACATTTTGCCTGTGGCATGGCTGCCTGGGGGCCTACGCGGGAGGCTGGCTGATGGGCTGGTGGGGACGGGCCTGGCAGAAGAACCTGAAAGACACGGTACTGGAACGGCAGAACAGCACCCCCCCAGCGTTTCCAACTTCGTCCATATCAAAACCATCTAAAACATGAGTTCCGCTCTTTGCGACCTTGAGACACCCGCGGCCGAAGCTGTCCGCGCCAAAAACCGCCGCGCGCAGAAGGACATCTGGCGACTGTATTCCCGTTCGGGTCCGGGCAGCGCGCTGGAAAACAGCCTGGTCGAGCAGCATCTTCCGCTGGTGCGGACGGTGGTGGGGCGGCTGGCGATGACGCTGCCCGCGCACGTGAATGTGGATGATCTCTACAGCGCGGGGCTGGTGGGATTGCTCAACGCGGTGCGGCGGTTCAACCCCAAGGCGGGCTGTTCGTTCGAGAGCTATGCGCGGGTGCGGATTCGCGGGGCGATTTTCGACGAATTGAGGCGCCTGGACTGGGTGCCGCGCTCGGTGCATGAAAAGGCGCGGAAGCTGGAAAAAGTGATGCAGGAATTGACGCAGCGGCACGGGGAGGCGCCCGACGCGGCGCAGATGGCCAAGGCGCTGAAAATGTCGCTGGCCGATTACGAGGAACTGCTCCAGGAAGTGCGTCCGGCGACGTATGTGTGCCTGGATTGCGCGCAAAACGGCGAGGGGGACAGTTCGGCCTATGATTTCATCCCGGATAATTCGCAGAGCGACCCGGACCGGCAAACGGCGACGCGGGAAATGGCGGGGTTGATTGAGCGGCGTTTGGAGCAATTGCCGGAGATGCAGCGCAAAGTACTGGCGCTGTATTATTTTGAAGACCTGCGGCTGAGGGAAATCGCGGAGGCGTTCGGGGTGACCGAATCGCGCATTTGCCAGATTCACTCCCAGGCGATATTGGCGATCAAAGCCATGTTGCGAAAAGAAGACCCGGATTTCTTCAAGAATCCGTTGTGAGATGAGCCATGATTATCCTGCTTGGAGCATTCATTGTTTTGGGATCAGTGCTCGGGGGCTTCATGATGTCGGGTGGCAACCCGCTGGCGCTGGTGCATCCGGCGGAGTTTGTGATCATCGTCGGGGCGGCCACGGGCGCGATAGTGGTGATGTCGCCGCGGCCTGTGCTGGTGGATCTTTTCAGGAAGCTGGTGTCGGCGATGAAAGGGACGCCGCACAGCAAGGGGGCATACGATGAATTGTTCAAGGCGCTGTATGAATTGTTCATGCTGGGAAGGCGCGGAGGCATGGTGGCGCTGGAAGAGCATGTGATGAATCCGGAGACGAGCAGCATATTTGTAAAGTACCCGTCCTTCCAAAAGAACAAGAATGCGATGGAGTTTCTGTGCAACGGATTGCGCCCGATCATAGACGGGAAAATCAAGCCGGACCATCTGAAGATGCTGCTGGAAATCGAACTGGAGGCGATGGAGGATGAGCATGAACGGCCGGTGAGCGTGCTGACCAAGGCGGCCGACGCGATGCCGGGCTTCGGGATCGTGGCGGCGGTGCTGGGGATAGTGCTCACGATGGCCTCGATCACCGGGCCGATCAACCAGATCGGGGAGAAAGTGGGAGCGGCGCTGGTGGGGACATTTCTGGGGATTTTTATTTCCTACGGTTTCATGAATCCGCTGGCGGTGAACATCGAGTTTATGAATCTGGCGAACATGGCTTATATCCGGTGCATAGCCGCGTCGGTGATTGGCTTTGCGGGCGGGATGTCTCCGATCATGGCAGTGGAGGTGGCCCGGCGGGGGCTGCCCGGGGAAGTCAAACCGAGCGCGGACGGTCTGGAGACGATGCTCAAGGCTTTGAACCAGCCGGCCCAGGCAAAATAGAAGGCGGAACAGAGTATGGCAAATAAAGGACATCACGGCGGCGCCTGGAAAGTGGCTTATGCGGATTTCGTGACCGCGATGATGGCGCTATTTATTGTGCTGTGGCTCAGCTCGCAGGATCAGCGGATCAAGGAGGCGGTGGAGCGGGCGTTTCGGAATCCATTTTCGTCCATCACCAAGGACTCGACCGGGCTGATCCCGAGCACTAACACGCTGGCGTTGAAGAGCAGCACTGGGAATTTTGATTCGGCGTCGGTGGTGGAGTTGAATTTTTTGAGGCGGATGAACCAGGATTTCATGAAATCGTTGCAGTCGGATTTCCAAGAGCAGGATGAGGACACGATCAAATTGGACATGACGTCGGACGGCATCCGCATCAATGTGTTTGACCGGGCGGGGAAGCCGATATTTGAGCCGCAATCCACGCGATTCACACCCTACGGGGACTGGGTGTTTTCGACGCTGGCGTGGGAGGTATCGCGCTCGACGAATTTTTTGGTGGAATTGGAAGGGCACACCGAGAGGGGAAATCCGCCGATATCGCAAGATTACGGGGATTGGGAGATTTCGACGGATCGCGCCGGGGCGGTGCGGCGGAAACTGATCGCGAGCGGGGTCGGCAACTGGCAGATCATGAAAGTGGCCGGCTACGGGGACACGGTGCCGATGCCGGACCGGCTGGCGACCGATGGGAGCAACCGGCGCGTGACGGTGTTGCTGAATCTGCGCGGCGCCAACAGCCGACTTTAAAATAAAGGTCCCATGCCCAACACTTTTGTTCCACTGGCGCCGGTTGCGAACCCGGCAGAGGGAAATGGATTCACCGCGCTTGAATTCAAGGCGGGAACCCGGGGAGCGGCGAATACGCCGCCGGCCTGCAATGGTTCCACCTCCACGACGCGGGCATTGCGAGATTGCGCCGATGCCAAAATCACTTTGCAGCGGCAGGGCGAAGTGGTCACCTCGATCCGCATTGAATGCACGTGCGGCCAGGTGATTGAACTGAAGTGTGTCTATTGAAGATGGGCCTGGCGCGGGCCTAGTGTGGTCTCAGGGAACTATCGTTCATAAATCCGTCGGCGGGACGCCGACGGAAGCGGGCGAGACGCCCGCGCTCCCCGTGCATCAGAATTATGCAAAGAACTTGCATGACACCACATTAGGATTGGGAGGGCGTCAAGAGCACGGCGATAATGCGGAAGCCGAACCAGACGGCAAAGGTGAGGAAGGCGGCGTTGCGATAGCGAATAGAGGCGACTTTGCTGAGACCGAGGCTCAAAACGGCGAGCCACCAGAAATCCACCACGTCGAGCATGGAGAGAAGGAGATGGTTTTTGTTGGTGGCGCTGGGATTGGCGAGGAAGAGGGCGGGGCTGGCGGTGGCGAGGAGGTTTTCTTTCCAGAGGACGAGCCAACTGCGGAGGAGCTTTTGGGGGACGTCAATCACGAGGGAGAGGCCGCAAATTTCGATGACTTTCATGTAAGGGAGCCTGGCGGCCGGGCAACATTTAAGCGCGAGCCAAAGCACCAGACCCATGAGAAAAAGGCCGGCCACGGATGCGAGTATGGCCGAGGCAGCGCCGAAGGTTTTCATGATGGCGGGTGTCATGAATCGCTCGGTCAGGGCGGCGGCCTGGTCTGCCTGCGCCTGGGTGATTTTGCCCGCGGCGACTTGTTTCTGCATGGCCTTGTCGCGCTGCTCCTGGAGGCCGCGCAAAATGGCCGGCTGGGAGAAGGCGACGGCGCAGTAAACCGCCGAGACCAGGCAGGCGAGGATCAATGGCACGAGCCAGTTGGAGGCACGCACGGGGGCGCCTTTGATTTCTTCAAAGACTTTGGCGGGGCCGGTGATGACGCCGGTGAGGCGGTCTGTGAGGGAGGAAGGCTCGGGCGGAGGGGCCTCGGGCGAGGGAGGAGTGGGCGCGGCATCCATAGAAAGTTTAGGGATGGGATTCTACCACGACGGGGCGGAGGCGCAATAACATTTGCGCACGAAGAATGAGGCGGGGTGTGTGACCGGAAAGTAACCTGAAACCATTAGGCGACGGCGCGGATTTTGAGGCGGTCGGATTCATGGAGTCGATCCCAGCATTCCTCCCAGCGATTGCCTTGAAGGGCACAACGCA
>Ga0181536_10001586_pt1 | contig 26551 bp, 27 predicted proteins | sample PEATcosm2014_Bin_41_FD_121105 | JGI IMG/M metagenome (GOLD analysis project Ga0181536, IMG submission 121105) | Peatland microbial communities from MTU Mesocosm Facility, Houghton, MI, USA - PEATcosm2014_Bin17_60_metaG | ecosystem: Environmental > Terrestrial > Soil > Wetlands > Peat | place...
ACCAACCCCCTTAAAGATTGACACATGGCGTCCTCTCTTCCACGTCATGGCCCGGCTCGTCCGGGCCACCTGTTCAAGCACGGTGCGGCGATAGGTGGCCCGGACGAGCCGGGCCATGACGTGTTGGGGTGAGAGTCACACTTTCAGCGGGTTGGTATGAATCCCTCTGGCGATGAGCCTGATGGCGTCGCTGGCGGGTGCGGCAGAAGCTTCGGATCGTTGCCGAGACGGAGCAGCCCGGCGCCGGCTTCGCGGAGATCGCGCGGCGGAATGCAGTCGGTCGAAGCCTCCCGCGGAACTGGCAACGGCAGGATAGGCGCGGCACGCTCCGAAGCGAATGTCTGCCCGTGTTCCCGCCAGCCTTCGATGTCGGTGTATGCTGCCGGTCCGGGTCGCTTCCTCGGAACGTCCATGTCATCGGGTGCTGACCCTACAATTCCGCGCGAGGCACGGGGAGAAGGAATTCCTTTTATGTCGGATCTACCTTCCTCGTTGGACCGGCGCGCCGCCCAGGTCGCTCCGGCCGAAACCCCAGGTTTGCGTGGGCTGCTGTTCGTCGCCATCACGGTCGTCGTGGTGGCTGGGCTATACCTCGGACGCTCGGTGCTGATTCCGATCACGCTCGCGATTCTGCTGTCCTTCCTGCTCGCTCCGCTCGTCAACCTGCTCCGGCGTCTGTACCTTGGCCGGGTCTTGTCCGTCCTCATTTCCGTGCTGCTGGCCCTCACGCTCATCCTGGCGCTTGGCGGCCTGATCGGCACGCAATTGGCGGCGCTGGCGGCAGAGGTACCTGGATACGCCCTTACGATCCAGCAAAAGATCGATACGCTGCAGCAAATCATGGCGTCCCGCGTGACAAGCCTCACTCTGAGCCTGGGCCACAAGCCGAGTCCGGCCGGTGTCGCGGCGAAAACCAGTCCCGGCGCCCCCTTGGCGGGGAAGCCATCCACCGACGCGCAAAAGCCGGTCCAGGTGGAGGTGCATCAGCCGGACATGACCGCGATCGAGCTCGCACAGCGTATCGTCACACCGGTTGTCGAACCGCTGTCCACCACCGCCATCGTGTTGGTCGTCTCGATCTTCATCCTGCTGCAGCGCGAGGATTTGCGGGATCGGATGATCCGGTTGTTCGGTTCCTCCGATCTGCATCGCACCACTCTCGCGATGAACGACGCGGCGCGGCGGTTGTCGCGCTACCTGCTGACCCAACTCGCCGTGAACATCTCGTTCGGCGTGCTGATCGCCATCGGGCTCGGATTCATCGGCATCCCCTCGCCGGTGATGTGGGGCATTCTTGGCGCCTTGCTGCGCTTTGTGCCCTATGTCGGCGCGCCGCTCGCCGCCTTGATGCCGCTGACGCTGGCGGCGGCGATCGATCCTGGCTGGTTCCCGCTGCTGTGGACCGCTTCCCTCTACTTCGTGGTGGAGGTGACCCTGGGCCAGGCGGTCGAGCCGATGCTCTATGGCCACAGCACCGGGCTCTCGCCGTTCGCCGTCGTGGTGGCGGCGACGTTCTGGACGTGGCTGTGGGGGCCGATCGGACTGATCCTATCCACCCCATTGACGCTCTGCCTGGTTGTGCTCGGGCGGCATGTGGCGCGGCTGGAGTTTCTTGAGGTGCTGCTGGGTGACCGCCCGGCGTTGACGCCCGTGCAAAGCTTTTACCAGCGGATGCTGGCGGGCGACCCCGACGAGGTCCGTGACCAGGCCGAAATCTTGCTGAAGGAGCTGTCTTTGGCGTCCTACTATGATGACGTCGTGTTGAATGGCCTGCGGCTCGCCGTCATCGACGCCGAACGAGGCGTTCTGACCCCTGTCCATCTCGCGCGGATCAAGGTGTCCATCCAAAGCCTGATCGAGGATCTGGACGACCACGAAGACAGTCAACCGTCGCCCGCCGAGACCCGGGAGGCCGCCACCATGCCGCCCATGCCCGATGAGCCGGCCGCTGACGGCGGGGTGCCAGGCGAGTCCGCCGTCGCGCTCGCGGGAGGCGGCACGACGCCGGTCCTGTGCATCGCTGGCCGGGGGCCGCTGGATGAGGAGGCTTCGGCGATGCTCGCGCAATTGCTTGCGAGGCGCGGGCTGGCGTCACGCGTCCTGCCGCACGCGGCAACCGCGCGCGCCGCGATCGGCACATTGGACGTCAGCGCCGTGGCGATGGTGTGCATTTCCTACGTGGTGCTGACCGGCAATCCGTCGCATCTTCGGTATCTGATACGGCGGCTGCGCCGGCGCCTGCCGCAGGACGTGCCGGTGCTGGTCGGGTTTTGGCCCGAGGGGGAAGAGGTTTTGCACGACGAACGGCTGCGTGCGGCGGTGGGTGCGAACTACTACACAAGCTCACTGCGGGACGCGGTTGAGACATGCCTGAAAGTCCCGCGCGGGGTTTGAGTGATTTCCGGACCTGTTCGTGGAGCTGTCCGGTCAGCGATTCGGTCATCGTGATTAACTCCCCGTGAGATTGACGGGTCACCCCACGGCTTGACCATTCGGCCGTCGAAATACCTCTTCTCAATCGTGTATTCGGCCGCGATGTCACCAAGGTCAGATACCGTGTCAATCGTGTGCCCGACCGGGCTGCCAAGGACATTGAGGCCGCGGTTGTTGAGAGGGACGCCAAGGCAGTGTCTCAAGAAGACGCCGCCGAAGCGCTCGAACCGCGGCCCCGGCGCGATGACGGCGATCGCCTCGATCAACCTGGTCACGAACAATGTTCGCAGCGCTTCGTTTATTTACTTCTCGTACGGCAGGGATAGCCAGCAGGCTTGGGCAAATGTGGTCCTCGTGCGTCGGAGGTCAATCCCGCTGAGCCGATTGGCGGCGGTCCAACCTTGGCGGACATGCGAGCGTACGGCCGCGGGCGGACCTGCCATATCTCGGCCGACATCCCGCTGAAACAGCCGCCGGCCTTGCTTTGATCTGGATCAAAGACACCCCCCAGCCCCGCCCGCACACTTCACCCTGACGCGCCTCGGCACCCACCCAGGGCCCCGCCCAGCCGGGCGCGCCGCGGAGAGGAGAACATCCATGGACCTGCTTCACGGAGCCGCGACGGTCGACCAACTACGCGACGAAATCCAGGGCGTCCGCTACCGCGAGGCAACCGACACGTTTTGTCGCCTGGTCACCGAGGAGCATCGGCCGCTCAAGACCATGATCAAGGAGGCGATCGCCGCCGCCGCCCCCTACGTTCAGGTCCCCTCGCACCTCATGCGCCTGCCGAACGGCGAGTTGCGCGGCGTCAACTACGACCACACCATCCTGGGCTGGCGCGGCGCGATCTCCCTGATGAACGAGCTTGAAGGCAGGCGGGCGATCCTGCCGAACGTCCAGGCGATGTGGTACGTGCCGCAAGGCCTGAATGTGTGGGAGCAGGTGATCTGCGAATTCCCCGGCCACTACGCGCGCGACGGCGAGCAGTGCAACCGGAAATTTCCCGGCCCTGACGAGCACGTCAATCGTTTCGACGGGCCCGCCTGGAACCCACCCAAAATCTATTTCGAGGATCACGCGCCCATCGAGGGCGGCTCCGTCGACGACCGTCTGGCCCGCATGAACTGGGCCATCGCCGAGGGCGATAAGGCGGAGGCGTATGGACTGTTCCTCGGCCTCGCGAAGGACGAGGCCAATCGGCACCGCCTGAAGGACGCCATCCTGTTCGCGGGCATCATCGATCTGCAGGACACCATCATCAACCGCGGCGGCTACCAAAACATTGGCCACAAGGCGCTGCGGGCGCGGGCGCTGGTCGACATCGCCGACTACCTCGGCTGGGACGATTCGCACGAGCTGATGTACACGGTCGTGCCGGATCTGGGCTGTTCGCCGCGACTGTACGGGCTGTGGAGCGAGATCAGCACGATCTGCCGGATGGAAATCCCGGAGCACGCGTCGATCCCGAAACGGTCCGGCAAACCGCTCAGCGAGCGGGAACTCGACGTACTGACCGAGGCGCTGCTCTGGGGCGGCCCATTCGATGTCAACGCGGCGATCATGCGATTTTTCAAACGCGGCGCCGGTATCCTGGACGTCGGCGACGGGGTGATCGCCTGCTTCCAGCGCTATCTGATCGATGTGCTGGAGCATCCGAACGCGTTCCTGCATCCGACGCATGCGCTGGACTACATGAATGTCGTGCAGTCCTGGACACGGAACCATGACAACCCGCACCAGGTGAAGGGCGTCTTCATGGGTGCGCGTTTCATGAACGACACGATCCGCTCGAACGCCAATTTCCCGCGCGACCCCAACACCGCGCTGGAGCCGCGCCAGAAGTTCCGCGCCTGGGCCGATGATTTCCCCGTCGATCGGCTGTTGCCGGTGCTGCAGGAGCATGTCCTGGCGCAGGACGCGCCGCGATCCTGCGCGCTGGTCGATTCGTATCTGGACCGGACCACGGAACGGCACGCTCTGCTCGACACGATCACCTATGCCGCCTGCCACTGGCAGAACGATCCGCATGTGATGCGCAACGGCGCCTCCTCACTGGAGGAGTTCCGGCACAATCGCACCTCGCGCCGCGACGACATCATCCGCGGCTACGTCAAGCATCAGTCGCGCTATATCAAGCGCGCGCCGACCCACGACTGCTTCAACGTGTTCGTCGATTATTTCCACCCCGGAAACGTCTGAGGTAGTATCATGAACAATGACCATCTGGGCGAGCTCTGGACGGTGCGCAACGCCGCGGCGGCGACCCTCGCCCTCAGTGAGGAGCAAATGCGGCGAGCCGTTCGCGAAGCGGAGGTGGGCCAGCTGGTCGCGCTGATCGAAACGTTCTCGCCCGCCCGCGCGACCGGTCCCGAATGGACGCGGACCTTCGAGCCATTGGTCGAGCGGCTGTGGGCCTGGCGCGACGACGCGACCATGGCGGCGCTCGCCGATGTGTTTCGCGGGCGAGGCATGCCCTGGATGGCGGTCACCAACGCCCTGTCGCCGGAGCATGGCGCTCGCCTCCGCGCGACCCTTCGCCAACCAGCCGGGGCGCGGCTTCCGGCGTTCGCGCTGGTCTGACGGACCCGGCCTTACCGTCCGCTGAACACTGGCGCCCGCTTCTCCACGAACGCCTGGGCCGCTTCCGCGTGGTCGGCGGTTTCCCGGCACCGCAGCATCCCGAAGGCTTCGGAATCCAGCGCGTCCGACAAGGTGCCCTCCTCGGCGACCTTCAAATTGCGCTTGATGTAGCGGTACGCCACCCGCGGCCCGGCGGCGAACTGACGCGCCAGCGTCATCGTCTCGGCGGCCAGCGCCGCGTCTGGGACGACCCGGGTCACCAGACCCAACGCGAGGAGGCGGGATGCGTCGAGGACTTCGGCGGTGAGATAGAGTTCCCGGGCTTTCGAAGGGCCGACGAGTTGGGTCAGGAAGTATGTCCCGCCGTAGTCGCCCGACAGACCGACCTTGGCGAACGCGGTGGTCATCCGCGCTGATTCCCCGGCGATCCGCAGGTCGCAGGCCAGCGCGAGCGACATCCCGGCCCCCGCCGCGACGCCATTGACCATCGCGATCGTCGGCTTCGGCATGTCGTGCAGCAGCCGGGACGCCTCCATGCTGGCGCGCAGCTGATCGGCGCGCTGCTCGGGCGACTGCTCCGATTTGCCCGCCATCGCCGCCTGCACCCTGACGTCGCCGCCCGAGCAAAACGCCCGTCCGTTGCCCGTCAGTACGACGCAGCCGATGTCCGGATCCTCCGCCAGGAGGGCGAGGTGGGTGCGCAGGCCGGACAGCATCCCGCGGGTCAGCGCGTTCAACCGCTCCGGCCGGTTGAGGATGAGGACGGCGACGCCGCCCTCGACCGACAGCAGCAGTTCCTCGTTCATGCCGCGGCGCCGTTGCGGTGGGAGAACGCGGTCTCGGCGCTGGTGACGAATTCCAGCAGGCAGGTGTGGCCGTCCTCGGTCTTGCGTTTCGCGCGCAGGATCGCGTTGGCGACCTCGTTGGGATCGGCGACCCGCTCGCTCCAGCCACCGAGTTCTCTGGCCAGCGCGGCGTAGTTGCCGCCCAGATCGCGTGACTTGTGCTTCTCGTGCGACAGTTTCATGTGCGGGATCTCGATCGCCATCGTCGAGTTGTTCAGCACGATGGTCAGATGCGGGATGCCGCAGCGGACGGCGGTTTCGAAATCCAAGCCGGTCATGCCGAAGGCGGCGTCGCCCATGAAGTTGACGCAGAACTTATCGGGTGCGGCGACCTTGGCGCCGATGGCGAAGCCAAGGCCGGTGCCGAGCTGGTGCGACTTGCCCCAGCCCAGGTAACCGCGTGGGGTGGTGGCGCGGTAGAACGGCAGCAGTTGGTCGCGTGGACTGCCGGAATCATGCGTCACGATGGCTCCGGCCGGATCGACGACGCGTATAAACTCCGACATCACGTGATACGGCGTGATCGGCGCTTCCTTGGAATTCAGTTTGGCTTCCCAGCGGGCGAGCCAGGCGGCGCGCTCGGCGGCGATCTCTCCGGCGGGGGAACGGTTGGGCAGCTTGCCGCCGAGCCGGTCTTTCACCGCCTCGATCACCGCGGCCAAGGTCAGCCGCGCGTCGCCAAGCAAGGCGACCTCGGTGTTGTGGGTTTTGTGCAGGTCGCGCGGGTCGTTGGTGGCATGGATAATTCGCGCGTTCTTCGGTAGCGGCGGCGTGGTCAGCGGGTGATGATTGAGGCCGGTGCCGATGCCGAAGATCAGGTCCGCCTTGGTGTACAGAAACATCCGGCCGGGCCCGCTGAACGTATTGCCGCCGGAGCCGAGCGCCAGAGCGTGGTCCTCGGGGAAGGCGCTCTTGCCGTCCACGGTGGTCATCACCGGCGCCTGCAGCAGTTCCGCCAGTTGCACCAGTTCGGCCGAGGCCTGGGCGTACAGCACCCCTTGGCCAGCGAGGATGACCGGGCAGCGCGCCTCCAGCAGCAGCTTCGCGGCCTCATCGGCGTCGCGCGGGTCCGGGGCGGACACGGTCGGGCGCACGGGGCTGTAGTCCAGCGTGTCAGTGCCGATATCCAGGCCGACGACGTCGCGCGGCACTTCGACCATGACGGGTCCCGCTCGCCCGTTCTTCAAGGCGCTGAAGGCGCGCCGCATCACCGCCGGGACGGATTCCGGCAGGCGGATTTCCTCGACCTGCTTGGTGACCGAGGCGTAGGTGCGATGCGACGCGAAGGTCGGATAGATCTGCGACTGGTCGCGGGCCTGCGCCAATGGCAGGAACAGCACCGGCACCGAGTCCGAATACGTCGTGGCGATGCCTGGAAACGCGTTCTCCGAACCCGGTCCGTACTGCATCGCGAACACGCCGGGCGGGCGGCCGTTGGTGACGCGGGCGAAACCGTCGGCCATGTCGACACCGACCCGCTCCTGCCGGCAGATGATCGGGCGGATGCCGGCGGCGACGGCGTTTTCGATGATCGAGGTGGTGGGGAAGCAGAACAGCGTCTTTACGCCCTCCCGCTTCAGGACTTCGACGATGGCGTCGGCGGCTTTCATGGGACGCTCCCTTTGGTCGTTTTGGGGACTGGTAGGGCCGCATGATAGAGCATGTTGGGCGCGGGTGCGCCAGACGGACGATCTGGTACGCCTGGGCGATCCGGCGCACCGGCTGGTTTATCACGAACTGAGAATGACCGGATTCGCCGCGGCCGGTTAATCTCGGGCGCCGTTCGGTGATCGTTGGCCGCCGCCAGAACGGTGTGGTCTATTCGATCATAGTCTAATCGAATGCGATAGTTTCACATGATCTCGGGAGGGCCTTGCGATGAAGATTGACTTCCGTTAGCTTTCCCTTGATCCGTCCCGATCTCAGCTCTTGCCCCGCTTCGTCGGGGCGCATTGAGAGACGGTCTGGTCGCGACCGCGAATTCCATTCGTGCCGGGATCAGGAGGACATATGTTTGTCATTTCTCCCGAATTGCTCTCCATGGCACACGAGGCGATCAACGATGCTATTGCCGTCTATGACGCACGGGATCGGCTTGTCGCGCTGAATGACCGCTATGTCAGACTCTGGTCGGCGATTGGTGGCGACGTCGAACTGGGCGTCCCATGGGAGGATTTGGTGACAGCCAGTGTTCGCGCGGGTGCGATCCCCGAAGCGGTGGGCCGCGAACAGGAATGGCTCGCATACCGCCGCGCCGCGCGTGGCGCTTACTCCATCATTCGCCAGATTCCCGACGGGACGATGTATTACCTCACGGAACGCCGCATGCGAGACGGCGGCATCGTCTGCGTTTGGTCCGATGTGACAACGGTTGCGCATCATGACCCGAGTTCCAGGTTCCGTCCGGCATGGGATTCAGCGGACACGGGCGATCGTTCCTCTGATGGATCGGATACCACGCGACGATCGAACGATCCGGATGAAACGCGGCATCCGGATCGTGAGGCAGGGTCGCGCCGTGCCGCTCTGCTCCGTTCGGTTGCCGATATCGTCACGGACTCCGTGATCGTTATCGACGCGGCGGGGTTGATCCGGTCCGTCAGCGTCGCGGCCGAACAGATGTTTGCTTTCCGGTCCGCGGAGATCCTCGGCCGGAACCTCAGTTGTCTTATGCCGCCGGCCTTTCGGCAATGGCGTGACGGCGACCTGGCCCGGTATATCGCGACTGGCGAGCCTCGTGTCGTTGGAACCGGATGCGCCGTCGTCGGCCAACGCCAGGACGGCACCACGTTTCCCATGGAACTGGCGATCGAGGACGCGAACATCTCCGGCGAACGCCTGTTTACCTGCGTCATCCGCGACCTGACCAGGCGTCATCAACCCGTGCATCGCGGTGATGAACCGCGCACCGACCTGACCGATGTCGCGCGCCTGAGCGAACTCCGCCAGTCGGTCGCCGAACTGGCCCATGCGATCGCTGAGCCGCTGACGGCGATGCTCAATTATGTGAGCGGCGCCAACGTTCTGTTGGCAGCGGGCGACCGGCTGGGTGCGATGCGGGCGCTGCGGCCGATCGTGATGGAGGCTGACCGCGCAAGGGAGATTGTCCGGCGCCTTCGCGGTCTTGTGAAGAACCCTACCACGGAATAGCGGTGCGAACTTCCGTCGAACAACCGTTTGCGAAAATCGCAACTTGCGAACACCTTCCAGTCAGGCCCGCGAGCCGGTAACCTGGATCAACGGTCCAGGATTGTCAGAACGACCTGGCCAGGACAGATTTGTCGAGAAACCGGCGACGATCTGGCGAATGTCCGCCTGGTTAAAACAGCATCAGACAATTCCTGGAGGCGGAAAATGGCACTCATTCATCATGTCGTGACCGGCAACGGCGGGACTCCGATCGTGTTCGTGCACGGCTTCGCCTGTGCGCATTCCGACTGGGACGCTCAGGTGGCGCATCTTTCGCCGCGCCACCGGACGGTCGCCGTCGATCTGCGCGGGCACGGGGCAAGCCCAGGCGCACCAGCGGAGTGTTCGATCGAGCGTTACGGCGCGGATGTGGCGGAGGTCATGCGGGCTTTGGCTCTTGCACCGGCCGTGCTGGTTGGCCACAGCATGGGGTGCCGGGTGGTGGTCGAGGCGGCGTTGCAGGCGCCGGAGCGGACGGCGGGCGTCATCCTGGTCGATGGCAGCCAGTTCGCCGCCGTCATGGAACCCATCCTGATGGAGCGCTTCGCCACGCCGGACGGCTACGTGACGATCACCAACGCTTTGTTCAACGACATGTTCACGGCCCGGAGCGACAACGCCGTGGCCACCGCGGTCGTCGAACGCGCCTTGCGCTTGCCGCGGCCGATTGGCGAGAAGATGCTGACCGATCTGCTGCGCTACGATGTCGGGCGTCTCACCGGTTCGCTGGCCAGCCTGCGCGTACCGGTCATGGCCTTGCAAACGACGTTCAGCAACGAAAAGCGCGAGCGGAGCACCATGCGCGAGGGACAGACCACGCCCTACCTCGACATGCTCCGCGCCAGCATTCCGTCCGCCCGGGTCGAGATCATCGAGCATACCGGCCATTTTCCGCAACTCGACGAAAGCGTGCGAACGAACACGATGATCGAGAGCTTTCTCGCCACGCTGCCCGTGCGCTAACACGTTGCCAATCAGGTTGAGTCCGGCACCCCGCCGCTGTCATCGCGAGCGTGGCGAAACAATCTCCCGGCCCGCGCGCATGAACAGCGACACGGCTTCGTCGCGATGACAGATGGAACAGTTCGTTCCAAGCTCACCCGAAACGTCAAATGCTCCGACAGGCTGCCGCTCACTCCACCGGCCGTAGGTTTTCATCGATGCGCTCCCGCCAAACCTCGTCATGGCCCGGCCACCTGTACAAGCACGTGCCGCGAGAGATGGCCGGGTCGGAGCCCGGCCATGACGAATGACGATGAGTCATGACTTACGGCCGTCAGTATCACTCCACCGGCGGTGACCTGACCGCCCGCGCCCCGGCAACCCCCGCGACCGCGGCCAGCAATTCCGCCTGGCCATAGGGCTTGGTCAGGAACACGACATTCGGGACCTCACCGCCATCATCCACCGCATCGTGTGCGTATCCCGAGGTGAGAATCACCGGCAATCCCGGTTGCCGCGCCAGCACCAGCCGTGCGAGGGCCACGCCATCCATCCCGGGCATCGCGATGTCGGAGATCACCAGGTCGCACGCCGACTCGTTCAGGACCTCGAGCGCGTCCTCGGCCGAGTCCGCGCACAGCACGGTCCAACCCGCGCGCCGCAACGCCCGCTCGGCGACGTGGCGCACGAGCAGGTCGTCTTCCACCAACAGCACGGTACGAGCCGCGGTCATCGGCGCGGCCTCGGGTACGGCTGGCGGCGGCGCGCTTTCCACCCGCGGCAGATAAATCTCGAAGCGCGTGCCGCGTCCCTCGATGCTTTCAACCGCCAGGAAGCCGTTCGACTGGCGCACGATATCGCGGGCGGATGACAGCCCGAGGCCGGAACCGCCCGTGTGCCGCCGCGAACTGAACCCGGCCTCGAAAATTCGCGATATTTGGTCACGCGGAATGCCGGATCCGGTATCCGCGACCGTGATCACCACGTAATCGCCGGGAGGGACCGTGTCCGGCACGCGCGGTTCCGCGACGGCGACCACGCGGCGCGCGGTGCCCACCGTCACCGTCCCACCATTGGGCATCGCGTGGCGCGCATTGGCGATCAGGTTCAACAGCGTGCGGTCCAGTTGCGAAGGGTCCGCCATCACCTGACCACCCGGTTCCGCCAAATCCAGCGCCAGGGTGACATTCGCTCCCAGCCGATGATCGAGCAGGCGATAGGTCGCGCGAATCGTGTCGTTGACCGAAATGAGATCCGGTGGCGCCGGCGTATCGTCGCGAAGACGCTGCACCAGCACGGCCCCGCGGCGCGCGCCCTCGCGGATATGCGCGATGTCGGCGCGGGTCTCCGGATCGATCTCAGATCGTTCCAGCACCGCGTCGGCCGCGCCGATGATCGCGGTCAGCAAATTGTTGAAGTCGTGCGCCACCTCGCGCTCGGAGGCAGGGCGCGTCACGACCGCCGCCGTCCGCTGAGTCGCCAGACATACGCGATCAATTCGGCCACGACCTTGTACAACTCCGGTGGAATCGGCGAGCCCAGAGGCAGTTCATGCAACGTGCGGGCAAGCGGTGGATTGGCCACGATCGGTACCCCGTGTTCGCGCGCGGTATCCCTGATCCGCGCGGCCAACGTATCTACTCCCTTGGCGACCAGCTTGGGCACGCTGCTCTTCTGACTATCATAGGTCAGGGCGACCGCGTAATGCGTGGGATTCGTCACCACCACCGTCGCCTTTGGCACGGCGGCGAGCATGCGTTGCCGCGCCCGCCGCATGCGCAGGCGGCGGATGCGCATTTTGATCGCCGGGTCGCCCTCGGTCTCCTTGGTCTCGTCCTTGATGTCGGACCGGCTCATGCGCAGTTGCCGCGAATGCTGCCGCCAGAGCCAGAACACATCGGCGCCGGCGATCACCGTTTGCGCCAGCACGACCGCCAGCAGCAGTTGGGTCACGACGGACGTCAGCAGATCCGGCAGCAACCCAAGCGGCGCCGATGGCAGGACTTCGAGTCGCGGCAGCTCCTGGCGCAGCACCTGGATCACCGCGCCGCCGACGATCAGCAGCTTCGCCACTGATTTCGTGGTCTCCACCAGGCTGTCGGAGCCGAACATCCGCTTCATCCCCCGGCGCGGCGACAGCCGTCCGAAGTCGACATGCAACGCGCTCGACCGCAGCGCGAAACGGGTCTGCGCGAGGGTCGCGGCGGTGGCACCGAGAGCGATCGGCACGGCGAAGGGGGCGATGGCGGCGAGGCAGGTGACGGCGATCTCGTGGTACAAGGCCATCGGTTCGCTGAGCGGCAGCCCAGGTTGACTGAAGATCACGGCGAGGGGGCGCGCCAGGCGTTGGCCGATCCCGCGGTCCATCAGCAAAAAGATCAGAGTCACCGCGGCGAGGCCGGCCAGCAGCACCGCCTCGCGGGAGACCGGGACCTCGCCTTCCTCCTGGGCTTTTTGCAAGCGCCGCGCGGTTGGGGCTTCGGTGCGGTCTTGCTGGTCGCCTGTCTGGCCGGACATCCGCGGTCAGCCGCCGGGCAGGCCGCCGAGGCCCGCGTGCATCGCCTCGATCCAGGCGCCGATCATGGGCGCGGCGATGGCGGCCAGCAGCAGCAACCCCAACCCGATCTGCCCCGGCAACGCCACGAAGAAAACCTGCAGCCGGGGCACCAGACGGGCGATCAGGCCGATCGCCACGTGCCAGGCGACCGCCGCCAGGATGAACGGCGCGGCGAGCCGCAGCGCGAGGTTGAAGCTCTGCGCGACCACCGAGACCGTCATGGCGGCGCTGTCGGGAACCCAGGCCACCGTGCCGGGTGGAATCAGCTGATAGAACCCAACCAGGGCCGAGAGCAGCACCGTGTACAGGCCCGACGACAGGATCAGGGCTGGTACCGCGACATCGTACAGCTGCGCGATGGCGGTGGTCTGCGCGCCGAGTTCCGGGTTCGGCAGCAGCACGTTCGCGAGGCCGGCGAAATCGGCGATGTATTGGCCGGCGAGGGGCAGGCTGGTGGTCAGGACCCGGGCCAGCCAGCCGAACCAGAGACCGTTGGCCAACTCGGTCATGACCATCAGGCCGAGCGCGACTTCGCTGGATGGCCGGGGCGGCAAGGCCGGCTCGACGATCGGCAGCAGCAGGATGGTCAGGGTGAGCACCATGCCGGCTTTCACGACGGCGGGGATCGTGGTTTCGCCGAGGCCTGGCAGGAAGGCGAGGGTCGCGCCGATCCGGGCGAGCACCATCACCAGGCCAAACGCATGGTCGAGGATCAGATCCCCGGCGAACCCGGTCACGATCCGCCCGTGGCGACCATGCGGTCGATCAGCAAACGGGTGAAATCGGCGAGCGACCCGAACATCGATACGCCCATCAACAGCAACAAGGCGCCGATGCCGAGCAGTTTCGGGATAAAGACGAGCGTCGCCTCGTTGATTTGCGTGACCGCCTGCAGCATCGCGACCAGCAGGCCCACCACCAGCGCGACCGCGAGCAGGGGCCCGGCCAGCTTGAAGATGAGCATGAAGGTCAGCCGCATCAGTTCGGCGATATCCGCCTCATTCATGGATTTTTTCCAATATCGGTGCGGGCGGATGTCAAATCTGGATGCGCATGATGTCCTGATAGGCCTGGAGCATGCGGTCCCGCACCGCCGTGGCGGTTTGCAACGTCAGTTCGGCGCGGGCCAGCGCGGTCGCGACCTCGGTCACATTGCCGCCCTGGGTGACGGCTTTCATCGACTCCGCCTCGGCTTCATGTCCCGCGTCCATCGCCGACCCGAGGGCCGATCGCAGCGCGGCCCCGAACTCCGCGCCATTGCCCGGTGCGGCCGGAGACACGCCCATCGACGGTGTGATCCGCATCATCGGAATGCCGGCGATCGGATCGCTCATTTCAGCAGATCCAGGGTACGGCTCAGCATGGATCGCGTCGTCGAGGCAACGTTCAGGTTCGCGCTATACGATTGCTCGGCATCGCGCATGTCCATGAGTTCGACGAAACTGTTCACGTTGGGCGTTTTCACATAACCGTTCTTATCAGCGCCGGGATTGCCGGGATCGTAACGCAGCGGCTGCTCGCTGTTGTCGGTGCCGACCGATTTCACGCCGACGGTTTCCACCCCCAGCGCACTGTCGAGCCGACTCTGGAACGAAATCACGCGGCGGCGGTAGGCATCGGCCCCGGGTGACGAACCGGTGGTATTCTGATTGGCGAGGTTCTCGGCGATGACTTTGATCCGCGCGACCTGGACCTCCATCCCGGCGGCGGAAACCTGCAACGAGGTGTTGAGATCGGCGGCCATGGCTACGATGACTTGCCAAGCGCGGTGTTGAACATCGTCATGTACGATTTGAAGATCGCCGTGACCGTCGAATGCAGCGTTTCGGTGTCGGCCACTTTCATCAATTGTTCCTCCAGCCGGACACCGTTCTTGTCCGCGGTTCTCGCCGTGGTCTCCGGCACCGGCCGAGCGGTCAAGCCTGGATCGACGGTGCCGGCCATGTGCTTGGGATCGGTCCGCACCGGCTGGACGCCGACCGTGCCGCTGAGCACCTGCTGGAAATCCGGCGAGTCCATGGCCTGGAAGCCAGGGGTGGAAAGATTGGCGATGTTGCGGGCGAGCACCGCCTGACGCTCGCTCGCCCAGGCGAGACGCTTTTCCGCGAGGTCGAAGATTTGCGGCTGGAAGGGAGACATGGGCGGAGCATGACCGGACCGGGTTAATAATCGCTTAACGCGCACGCAGACACTTCGTTCATATTTTCGGGCATTCATGTCGCCTGGCCGGCTCGCGCGATTCCAAAAGGGAATATTTTATGTCATCGCAACCGCATGAGCGTGGCCGAGAGGCCACTCGCGCCGGCCGACATGGCCGATAGCGTCACCATGCTGCTGACCTCGGCGGCCGCGTTGGCGGGCATCGTGGGGGTCATTCTGCTGATCGGGCGGGCGTTGCGGCATACGTCCCTCGGCAAGCCACAGTCTTCAGCGCGTTTGCTGATCGTGAAGGATACGATCGCGCTTGACGCCCGCCGCCGGCTGTATCTGATTCAGCATGGCGACCGCGCGGTCCTGCTGCTGACCGGTGGCGAAACCGACGTCGTCGTTGGCTGGCTGGATGGGCCGAAATCGCCATGAAGCGCCTGCTGTGGCTGCTGCCGTTGCTGCCCGCTGTCGCGCACGCCCAATCGGTCGCCATCGATCTGGGCGCGGCTGGTCAGGCCGGAGCAACCGCGCGCATCGTGCAACTGACGGCGCTGGTCACCGTGCTGTCGCTGGCGCCAAGCCTGCTGGTCATGGCCACCGCCTTTACCCGGATCGTCATCGTGCTCTCGTTGCTGCGCACCGCTCTCGGCACGCAGGGCGCGCCGCCCAACACGGTGCTGATCGGCCTCGCGTTGTTTCTGACCTGGTTCGTCATGCAACCGGTCTTCGAACAATCCTGGACCGCCGGGATCGCGCCGATGATCGACAGCAAGATCGCTGAACTCGACGGCATCAAAGCCGCCGCCGAGCCGTTCCGCGGTTTCATGCTGCACAACCTGCGGGGCGGCGACCTGAGTTTCTTTCAGGTCCTGGCGCACGCCCCGCCCGACGACACCTCGTGGCGCATCGTCATGCCGGCGTTCATGGTCGGTGAGTTGCGGCGGGCGTTCGAGATGGGGTTTATGTTGTTCCTCCCATTCCTGGTCATCGACATGGTTGTCGCCAGCGTCCTGATGAGCCTGGGCATGATGATGCTGCCACCCAACGTCGTATCGTTGCCGTTTAAACTGGTATTCTTCGCCACGATCGATGGCTGGCAACTGGTGTCCGGCGGTCTGGTGCGGACGTTTGGCTGACGCGTTTACAGCAGTTGTCCGCCATCCACCGCGATCGTCTGCCCTGTCACCCAGGCCGCCAAGGGCGAGGCGAGGAACAGCGCCACGTTGGCGATCTCCTCCGGATGTCCGAGACGGCCGAACGGGATCGAACTCAACACCGCGTTGTACAGCCGCGGATTGTCCGACTTGCGGCGGTCCCACACGCCGCCCGGAAATTCGATCGAGCCGGGCGCGATACAATTTACCCGGATGCCGTCCTTGGCGTACATCGCTGCCTGGGAGCCGGTGTAATGAATCACCGCGGCCTTGATCGCGCCATACGGCGGCTGCCGCGCGGCGGTGTGCATGGCCGCGATCGAGGAAATGTTCAACACGCTGCCCTTCGAGGCCCGCAACGCGGGCAATGCCTCCTGCGTCGCATGCACGATCGCCATCATGTCGATCGCGACACTGCTGCTCCAGCCTTTCTCGTCATCCGACGAGCCGAACGCCGAGGCGTTGTTCACCAGGAAATCCACCCCACCCAAAGCCTCGCTGGCGGTCCGGATATAACCGCGGACCGCGTCGGCGTTCGCCAGGTCGGCGGAGGCGGCGTGCGCTTTGTGGCCGTGTTTGGCGATCTCGGCGCGGGTTTCCTCCAGCGTCGCCGCGTCGCGGGCGCAGATGGACACGTCGCCCCCGGCGGCGGCGAAGCCGAGAGCGATGGCGCGGCCGATGCCGCGGCTGCCGCCGCAAACGATGGCTTTCTTGCCGGTGAAGTCGATGTTCATATTGTTGTTCCCTCCGGGACTGATCGGCGCCAGCGTGGCAACGGGTGGCGAGCGGCGCAAGGGTACGATCAGCTACAAAAGGAAATTGCTCACCTACCGCAAACGTAAGGCGGTGGGGCGAACTTACACCCGAAAACGCTCTCGGATGTTAGCAAACCCGATCATAGACGCCGAAGCCGCGCCCAGACCGTGGTTCTGGGATGCGGGTAGATGAGCAATCGCGACCCCGGCGAGTCCACCGCGCGCCTTGGCACACCAACGGCCGATCCGTCGCTTCATCCGCGATACCGCCAACTTCGCTACGGCGCTGTTGCCGCGTCGTCGTCCCGTTCGGAGGTGACACCGAAAAGGTCGGTGCCTTCGTAGAACTCGGCGACGGGAATCTCGATCCCGATCTCGGGCATACGCAACACATCGCCCTCGGTCAGAGCAGTCGCGATCCACGGATCCTCACCCTTCAAACGGGCATGGACCGCGAGGCCAACGCTGGTGTGTTCCAGGATCACGTAACGTCGGATGGACGGGACGGCCTGGTATTCGCGCAGCTTTTCGATCCGGTCGGTTCGCCCGGACGTCGCGCTGAGCACCTCGAAGACCACCACGACCCCCGGCACGACGCGGTCAGCCCCGGGTGCCATGGTGCAGGTCACGAGGGCGTCGGGGTAGCGGACGGCGTCACCGATGGTGGCGACACCGGCATCCGGCCCCCAACACCCGGCAGCCAGTGCCTTTCAGCCGCATACGCACAGCGGCATAAATATTTTGGGCGATTTGGCTGTGGTCGAGGGTGCCGCCGGTCATCGCGACCGGCTGGAAGCCATCGAACTCGTACCGCAGGTCCTGGGCCGCGGCCCAGTCCAGGAATTCCTCGCGGGTCATGTGCGGCTGGCGAACAGCGGTGCTCATGGCGAGACGTCTACCATGATTCGACGTTCCGTGTCTTCCGGTCACATGACAAAGACGCCGCCGTCAAAGATCCGTGACGCGATAGCGGTCTGCCGCGTCCGTGTGCTGCACATACTCGATCACCAGACCGCCGGGATGGCGCGCCCGGGTCTGGAAGCCGGTCGGAACCGGCGTGACCGGTTGCAGGATTTGTGCCCCCAGGGCCAGCAGCGCCGGCGCGACCGCTTCGATATCCTCGACCAGCATGGTCAGCGTCGTCTCGCGAAATGGCCGCAGGCTTGCCTCGTCGCCCGCGATGATCAGAAAGGACACGGCGGGCGAACTGACCGAGGCCAACTCCAGGCCCCGTTCCGGAAACGGAAAATGCAAGGTGCGGCGTCCACCGGTCAGTGCCTTGTAATACGCGACGGCGTCCCGCAAGCGGTCCGGCGGAACGAACAGCCTGATCTGCACCTCCCGTACCCGCAACGAAGCCGCCATTGGTGCCGCCGTTTTAATTTTGGTGATGCACCCTCTTTAACATAATCCTCACGCCTGACCCGAGCAGTTTCTGGCCCACCGCCACATCGGTGTGCATCTGTGGTTTTGCCTTGCTAACCGCGGACGTCGTACGAACCTGATCTGTTCGGGTCTCGGCCTCAGAAAGAATGGAACACAGATACACACAGATGCACACAGATATGCACAGATGATTTTGTGCCACGACTCAGTCGTCAGTGAAACTCCATGACACGAGTTAGCGCCTACGCGGCCAGGCCCGAGGACAACGGCGGGCGGTATCGGTCAGCCAAATTAAAACCGCCACCGTTGATACCCTCCCTCAAGGATCACGAGGCCGCCCCCGTCACGCGTTGTCGCGGCACCACTCCGCCACCTGCGCATGCGTCGCGAACCAGCAGCCGCCTTTGGCCTTCATGTGCCGGATCAACCGCTCCAGCACCGGCATCCGCGAGCGATGGCCCGTGATATGCGGATGCATGGTCAGCAGGAACAACCCGCTCTCGTCCCACGCGCCGTCGAATTCCGCGGTGAAGATCTCCTCCACCGCGGAGGGCGGGGTATACGGCCGCAACGCCGAGAACCGCACGAAATTGTAATAAACCGCATCGTCGCGGATCCATTCCGGCGGCAACTCGATGATGCCGGTCGGCTCGTCCTGGTCCAGCAACTCATACGGATCGTCGTCCGCCATCAGCGAGCTGTCATACAGCAACTTCATTTCGCGGATGATATCCAGCGTGTTGACGGAAAAGTCCCAGCTCGCCGTGCGCATCCCCACCGGCTCACGGCCCGCGATTTTTCCGAGTGTGTCGCGCGCGCGGAACGTCAGTTCGCGTTCGGCCTCGCGCGGCAGCGACGTGTTGGCTTCGTGGATCCAGGAGTGGATGCCGATCTCGTGCCCATCGTCGGCCAGAGCGCGTACTTCCTCGGGGTGCAGCAGTGCCGAGACAGCGGGGTAATAGAAGCTGGCGGGGACCGACTCGCGTTCCAGCAGCCGGCGGATGCGCGGGATCGCCTGGCGGGCGCCGTACTGGCCCTGGCTGATCCGCATCGGGCTCTCGTCGCCATCCCGCAGCGGAATCGTTTCATGATCCGAGTCGAAGCTGATCGCCACCGCGCAGCGCGCGCCGTTGGGCCACGCTTTCGGCTTCATGTTGCGTCCGGCGCGGGCGCGGCCGACGATGCGGCGCCAGGTCGACTCCGGCCACTGCCAGGGCTCGCCATCGGGGTGTTTGGTGCTCATTTGGGGTTCCCTTCACCGTAGCTCACCGTCATGGTGCCCGCGAACCAAGCCAAAGGGAAAGTGCCCTCCCATGCCCGGAACCAATCCCGCGCTGCTGTCCGCCGAGGCCATGCTGACCGAATTCGCCCGCCGCCGCCTGACGCCGGTCGATGTGCTGCAGGCGGTGACCGAGCGGGCGGCTCGGCTCAATCCCGCGCTGAACGCCTTCGTGGTGATGAACCCGAAAGCCCTGGACGCGGCCGGCGAGAGCGCGATGCGCTGGCGCTCCGGCCGGCCGCTCGGTCCGCTCGACGGGGTGCCGGTGACGGTCAAGGACCTGCTGGACCTGGCCGGATTCCCCACCCGCCGCGGCAGCCGGACGACGCCGGCGGAGCCAGTGCCCGACGACGCCCCGCTGGTCGCCAGCATCAAAGCCGCCGGCGCCGTCATTCTGGGCAAGACGACAACGACCGAGTTCGGTTGGAAGTCGCCCGGCGACTGCCCGTTGAACGGGATCACGCGCAACCCGTGGAACAGCGAGTATACTACCGGCGGCTCGTCCTCGGGCGCCGGGGCGGCGGGCGCGGCCGGATTTGGGCCATTGCATGTCGGTACCGACGCGGGTGGCTCGGTGCGCATTCCGGCGGCGTGGTGCGGGCTGGTGGGACTGAAACCGACCTATGGCCGCGTCCCGCAATGGCCGACGAGCGCGTTCGCCTCGGTGTCCTGTGCCGGGCCGATGACTCGCACGGTGCGCGACACGGCGCTGATGTTTTCTGTGATGGCGCAATACGACCCGCGCGATCCGTTCTGCCTGCAAACCGATGGCCGCGACTGGCGGGACGGGATCGAGGCCGGCGTCGCGGGCCTGACGGTCGGCATCCTCCGCCGTCCCGGCTTCGACGCGCCGGCCGACGCCGACGCCCTGGAAGCGGTCGAGCGGGCCGCGCATTTGCTGTCCGAAGCCGGCGCGTCGGTCGAGGAAGCGGACGCCGATCTGCCCGACACCAGCGTGGTGTTCTCGCGTGTCTGGGGTGCGGCGTTGTCCCGGCTGGTGGCGTCGACGCCAACGCAGCTCGTGAACCTGCTGGACCCGGGCATTCGTGAGGTCGCCTCCGCTTTGGGCGGCATGACGGCGGTGGAATTCATGGACGGCGAGGCGTTGCGCGCCCAGGTGGGGCACGCGATGGGACGGTACCATCAACGATATGATCTGTTGCTGTGTCCGACGGTTCCGGCTGGCCCTCCGTTGGCCGATGCGCCGACCGCCGACCCGGTGCGGGCGCTCAATACGGCGTGGGCGCCATGGACCTATACGTTCAACCTGAGCCGGCAGCCGGCGATCACGGTGCCCATGGGCGCGCGCGCGAACGGGTTGCCGAACGCGGTGCAAATCGCGGCGGCGCAGTTCCGCGACGATCTCGTGCTGCGCGCCGCGCGGGCGATCGAGGTCGCCGCGTCGTTCGCGGTCGCGGCGTTGTAATACCAGCGCGCTTAATGATTGACACACGGTGGCTTCTCGCCCCCGTCATGGCCCGGCTCGTCCGGGCCACCTCTCACCGCACCGTGCTGGTGCGGTTTCCCGGTCGGGCCAGGCCATGACGAACGAAAAATCTTCAACCGCCCGGGAATAACCGCCCGGGCATCGGAATCATGCGCTCAGGTCAGGCCATCCGGGTCGGGCCGTGCAGGAGCGCGACGATGACCACTGAATTCCTCGATCCGAACCGCCGCGGATTTCTGAAATGCATGACCTGGGCCGGCAGTGCGATGCTTTGGACGGTCGCCGGCGGCATTCCTCGGTCCCACGTGATCGGCCAGGCCGAGGCGGCGGCAACCGGCTTCACCTTCGCCCAGGTGAGCGACAGTCATCTGGGGTTCGACAAGCCGGTCAACACCAACGTCACCGGAACGTTCCAGGAGGCGCTGGACCAGGTCACCGGCATGGCCGACAAGCCGGCTTTCATCATTCACACCGGTGACATCACGCATTTATCGACGCCCGTCCAGTTCGACACGGGTGCGCAGCTGCTGGGCGCTACGAGGCTGCAGACCTATACCGTGCCGGGTGAGCACGACATCCTCGAAGAAGACCGCAAAAGCTACCTGAACCGATATGGCAAGGGAACGCACGGCGACGGCTGGTATAGCTTTAACGCCTATGGGGTGCACTTCATCGGTCTGGTCAACGTTGTCAATTTGCAAGGCGCGGGTCTGGGTGACCTGGGAAAGCCGCAACTGGAATGGCTGGAAAAGGACGTTAAGCCGCTGTCGGCCAGCACCCCAATCGTGGTGTTCGCGCATGTCCCGCTGTGGATCGTGTATCAGGACTGGGGATGGGGTACGTCCGACGGCGCGCGGGCTTTGACGTACTTGAAAAGGTTTGGCTCCGTTACGGTATTGAACGGCCACATTCATCAGATCATGCAGAAGGTTGAAGGCCACGTGGCGTTCCATACCGCGCGCTCGACCGCCTTTCCGCAAGGCGTGCCTGGCGTCGCGAAGGCACCTGGGCCCATGCCCGTACCGCCGGGAGAGTTAAAGAATTATCTCGGCACGGCGAAGGTCAGCCTGGTGACCGCCAAGGCACCGCTCGCCATCATCGATACGCCCCTCGCCGGCTAACGGAGACTTCCATGTCAGTGCTTCGTAAACCGGGCATACTTGCCCGGAGGGTTCTGCTGTGCGCGCTGCTCGGCGGCCCGATCATTCCGCTGGTGGCTTGGTCCGACGAGGGCAGTCAGGTCGGGATCGATAATTTCAAATTCGCCCCCACCCCGCTGACGATCAGCCAAGGGACCGAGGTAACCTGGACCAATCACGACGACATCCCGCACAGTATCGTGCTGAATGCCCTGGGCGTGCATTCCAAGGCGATGGATACCGACGGGACCTTTGCCTACAAGTTCGATAAGACCGGGACGTTCTTTTATGTCTGCGGCTTGCATCCGTTCATGCAGGCCAAGGTGGTGGTGAAGTAACCCCCGCCGCGCGCGGCGAGCGTGGCACCGCGTGTCACCCCCTCGCGAAAACGCGGCGAATGGCGCGAACGGCATCTGCTTCCGGCCCATCCGGCCGCCCCGCCGCGAGCCAGGTCACCAGCAACACCCCGATGTAGACAATGGCGCCCGCGGCGACTTCGGCCACCAGCGGCCACACGATGTCACCATCCGGCGCCGGGCGCCGCCATAACGCCATCGCCACGACCCCGCATGCCATCGCCGCCGCCGCGAGCACCGGCCGCACGATATGCCTGACAAACGCATGGGCCCCGACCTTCAAATGCCGCAGCGCCATGACCAGCGTGGCACCCTGGTCGGCACAGGTCGCGATCGCGGCGGCCCAGGCCGCGCCAGCCACGCCGAACCCCGGGATCAGCAGCAGAAGCAAAACGATCCGCAACGCCGCGCCGGCGAGCGCAACAAAAGTCAACCGTCCGAGCAGACTGTGGGCGCTCATCAGGTGCAAACTGATTTGACCGAACACCGTCATGATGCCCGCCAGCCCCAACACCTGGAGTACCGGTACCGCCGCGTCCCATCCCGGACCGAATGCCAGGCGCACCAGCGGCGCGGCGACCAGAGCCAGTCCCACGCCGGCCGGCAGCGTCACCAGGACCGCGGAGCTCATCAGCCGTAGAAAGGTTTCGGTTACCGAGACTCCTTCCCGGTTCGCGGCCGCGAAGCCGGCGAAGGACGCCCGGCACAACGGCTCCACCAGCTCACTGGTCGGCAAGGAGGCGACTTCGGACCCAACCGAATAAACCCCGACCGAGGTCGAGTTGGTCAGCCCCCCCAACAGGAGCGTGTCGCTCCGGTTGCGTAACAGGATCGCCAGGCTGAGCAGCCAGGTCCACAGCGAGTATCCAATCAGCCCCCGCCATGCGCGCAACGAAAACCGCGGCCGGAACGGGTGCATCACGTAGCTCATCGCGCTGCGCAACGTTTGGTTCGTGACGATGCCGTACAGCAAGGCGGTGTAGCTGGGATGGATCACGGCGGCGGTCAGCGTGGCCGCGATGCCGAAGAATTTCGGCACCACCATGATCGCGAATTCCTTCTGGAACTGCATCTCGCGGCGAAAGTCGACCGTGCCGATATTTGACAGACCATCCAGCAGCGGTGGCAGCGCGATGACCAGCAGGACAAGGACCAGGCGTTGATCGCCGAAGAACCGCGCGACCGGAAACGCGCTGAGCAGGACGATCGCCGTGACGGTCAGCCCGCGGATCACGTTCAACGTCCAGGCGGTGTTGTAAACGTTCCGGTCGGGCGCCGGTTGGCGGATCACCGCTTCCTCGGTGCCCAGAGTCATCATGCCGTCGACCGTTTGGGCGAAACTGGCGGCCAGAGCGAGCAGTCCGAAATCCGATGGCACCAGCAGCCGCACCAGGATCAGCGTACTGACCAGGCCAAGGATACGCATGCCCAGGCGCCAGGCGATGACCCAGCCGGCACCGCGGACAGTGCGGGCCAGAACGCTGCGCGTGGACGTCATCGATTCCTCTGGCTGGCGGGATCGCCAGCCGCGCGGGTACCATGCCGGGACGGGCGCTTCAACGGGCGCCACCGGCATCCCCGTGCCCCCCATCCCCTTGCTCGTCACCGGGATCCGCACCAGCACAGTGCCGCGAGAGGTCCCCCGGACGAGCCGGGGCATGACGCGGTTTGTAAACGAACGCCCGGATCGTGCTCAGGCGGCGATGCGGACCGGTAGATTACGGATCGCGTGCAGGAAGTTGGAGTAAGCGTAGACGGGCTTATCCAGCACCTCGATCTTCAGATCCCGGCGCAGCACCTCTTCCCACAGAATCTTCAGCTGCATTTCCGCGAGACGATTGCCCAGACACCGATGGATGCCGAAACCAAACGACATGTGTTCCCGAGGCCGCGCCCGATCGATAATGAACTGGTTCGGGTTTTCGATGTGCTCCTCATCGCGGTTGCCGGAGATGTACCAGATCACGACCTTATCGCCGGCTTTGATCTGATGCCCGCGCAGATCGTAATCCTGCGTCGCGGTGCGGCGCATGTGGATCACCGGGGTTTGCCAGCGGACGATTTCCGGAATCAGGCTGGTGACCAGTTCAGGGTTCTCGCGCAGTTTCTGGAACTGATCGGGGAACTGGGCCAACCCCCACAGCCCGCCGGTCATCGAGTTGCGGGTCGTGTCGTTGCCGCCGACCAGGAACAGGATCAGGACGCCCATCTTCTCCCGCAGCGTCATGTTCTTCGTCGTGTCGCCATGCGCCAGGATCGAGATCACGTCGAAGCTTTTCGGCTTCTTCGCGCGCTCCTCCCAGAACGTGTTCATGTATTCGGCGAATTCCATTTGTTTGGCGAAGCGTTCCTCTTCCGACTTCACCGGCGCGTCGGGCGCGTTGATGTCGCAGATGAACGTGTCCGACCACTTGATCAGCCGGAGTTTGTCGTCGATCGGGTAATCGAACAACGTCGCCAGCATCATCGAGGTCAACTCGATCGAGACGTGCTCGACCCAGTTGAACGGCTCGTTACGCGGCAGCTTGTCCAGCACCATGTTGGTGCGGGTCCGGATCAGATCCTCCATCTTCGCCAGCGTGACCGGGTTGACGGTGGAGCTGACCTCGCGCCGCTGCTCATCGTGTTCCGGCGGGTCCATGCGGATGAAGCTGGTCCGCTCCATGCCTTTCGGGGCGTCGTTGATCATGATGCCGCCGGCCTCGTCCGAGGACGAGAAGACCTTGTGGTTCACCTCGACCTGGATGATGTCCTTGTATTTCGCCACGGACCAATATGGCCCGTACGGGCTGTCCTTGACGCGATGAATGGGGGCCTCGCGCCGGAACCGCTCGAAATACGGCTGCCAGGCGTCTTCGTAATAAATTCGCGGATCGCTGGGATCGAGGTCCTCCAGCGGCAGGGTATGGGCTAGCGCTTTCAGATCGACGTCGACTGGTGCGTTCATGGCCGTCCTCGTGCCTGTTTGTGGTCGTTCGTTTGGCGGGCGTGAACCCCCCTCGGCGAGGGGGCCTTACCGGACAGTAGCCGCTTCCGTTCCTGGGCGCTATGGTTTCGTCCAGAGGGTGCCGGGACGGTTCCCAACGGGGTCAAGGAGGAGGGTGCATCGTGGCTGATCCGCAAGTTGCCGCGCTACGCGAAATGCTGGCGCAACGCCCAAAGGTGACGGACATCGCCGAGCGGCGCCGGGGAATGGACGGATACGCGCAGCTATTTCCCACCGCCGCCGACATCGTGGTGGAAAAGGTCTCCGCCAACGGCGTACCGGCGGAGTGGACCAGCGCGCCTGGCGCCGACACGCGCCGCGCCGTGCTGTATTTTCATGGTGGCGGCTACGTGTTCGGCTCGCTCGACAGCCATCGCCATCTGGCGTCGGAGATCGCGCGCGATGTCGGCGGGCGGACGCTGGCGCTACACTATCGGCTCGCGCCCGAGCATCCGTTTCCCGCGCCGGTCGAGGATGCGGTCGCCGGTTATCGTTATTTGCTCGCGCAAGGCATCCAGCCCGCGAGCATCGCTCTGGCGGGTGACAGCGCCGGCGGCGGCCTGGTCGTCGCGGCGCTGGTGGCGATCCGCGACGCCGGCCTGGCGCAACCGGCGTGCGGCTGGTGCATCTCGCCCTGGGTCGACATGGAGGCCATCGGCGGCTCCATGACCACGAACGCGAGCCGCGATCCGACCGTGCAGAAGGAGGGGCTTCTGGAGATCGCGCGGCGCTATCTGGGCTCCGCCGATCCGCGCTCGCCCCTGGCGGCGCCGATGTACGCCGATCTGCGCGGCATCGCGCCGCTGTATATCCAGGTCGGCGCGGTCGAAACGTTGTTGGATGACGCGACCCGGCTGGCCAGCGTCGCGGGCGCGGCGGATGTGCCGGTGACGCTGGAGGTGTGGCCCGAAATGCCGCATGTCTGGCACTTGTTCCATCCGCGCCTCGCCGCCGGACGGCGGGCGATCACGGCGGGTGCGCGGTATATGCGCGCGGCGATGGACGGCAGGCCGGTCTGAAGAAACAGAGCGTCGTTCGGCTTGGTTGGGCCCGGATGGCATAGCAGTGTCATTGCGAGCGAAGCGAAGCCATCTCCGCGAACAAGGGACATGCGATCGGGTCGAGGCCGAGAGCAAGCGCCGCGATCTCCGTGTCGCCACTGAAGGAGGTTGCTTCGCTCCGCTCGCAATGACAGCGGGTTGGTTCCGGCGTGTGCGACCTGATCGGATAGTGGTCTAACTCAGCCGCACCTTCACGTAACTGCGAGCGAAGCGAAGCCATCTCCGCGAACGAGGGACATGCGATCGGGTCGAGGCCGAGAGCAAGCGCCGCGATCTCCGTGTCGCCACTGA
>Ga0181536_10001589_pt1 | contig 26537 bp, 24 predicted proteins | sample PEATcosm2014_Bin_41_FD_121105 | JGI IMG/M metagenome (GOLD analysis project Ga0181536, IMG submission 121105) | Peatland microbial communities from MTU Mesocosm Facility, Houghton, MI, USA - PEATcosm2014_Bin17_60_metaG | ecosystem: Environmental > Terrestrial > Soil > Wetlands > Peat | place...
AGCCCCCGCCCCAGCCTTGAAGAGGAAACGCTCCGAAATGAACCATTGACCCCTCAAGCCGAAAGGAACTATGAAATAAAGACGAAAGCTCGCTTGACAATTCCCATAGCAGGGTCACGTGGGAAACGCTGCTCAGCTTGAGCGCCCAATTGAAGGCCAGAATGTAAACCGCTAGGCTCAACCCGCCGCGCAGCCAGAGACGGCGGCTCAATTCGCGGGACACGGGGCGGGTTTCGCCAAAAAGTTTCGTCCAGCGCAGCAGGGCGCAAAAGAGCAAGCCCGCCGAGAGGAAGCGGGTGCTGCCGATAAAAACCGGCGGCCAGAAGGTGACCAAATACTTGACGGCGGTGTTGCTGGCGCCCCAAAGAAAAACGGCGCAAAGCAACCCGGCGGCGATGGCGGTTGAGTTCGGTTTTTTTTGCACAGTCGCCAGGAATTCCTTTTGGCGGCGTCAAAGGGTTTCCGGGCGGAGGAGCTCCAGGATTTTGAGAACGGCGTCCTGGGCTGGGACGGGGATCATCTGGCCGGCGCGCGGCTTGAGTTCAACCTGGCCCCGGGCGAGCGATTTTTCGCCGATGGCCAGGCGGACGGGGAAGCCGATGAGTTCGGAATCCTTGAATTTGAAGCCGGGGCGCTCATCGCGGTCGTCGAGGATCACGTCAATGCCTTTGGCGGAAAGGTCGGCATAGATTTTTTCAGCGAGTTGCATGACGGCGCCGCCGGGGTCCACGGCCAGAGGCGTGAGGCAAACGGTGTAGGGCGCGATGGCGGCGGGCCAGATGATGCCGTCCTTGTCGTGAGATTGCTCAATGACGGCTTGGAGGGTGCGGGCGATGCCGATGCCGTAGGAGCCCATGATGGCGGGCTGCTGTTTGCCGGATTCGTCGAGGAACACGGCGTTGAGGGCCTTGCTGTATTTGACGCCGAGTTTGTAAATGTGCCCGACTTCGATGCCGCGGCTGATTTTCAGGGGCTGGCCGCATTGGCAACAGGGTTCGCCGGCCTGGACGAGCCGCAGATCGCTCCATTGGGCGACCTGGATGTCCCGGGCGATGTCCACATGGCGCAGGTGGAATCCGTCCTGGTTGGCGCCGGTGGTCATGTCCGCGGCGTCGCGGAGGGATTCATCGGCGTGAACGGGCAGATGGCGGACGCCGACGGCGCCGAGGCTGCCGGGATGGGCGTTGAGGGCCGCAAAAATTTCCGGCGGTTCGGCGGCACGGAAGGCCGCGGATCCCACGGCGCCGGCCAGTTTGGCCTCGTTGAGATGATGGTCCCCGCGCAAGAGGATAAGGACGGGTTCGTTCTCAACAATATAGACGAGGGTTTTGATCTGGCGGCCGGCGGGGACGTGGAACGGCGCGGCGGCCAGGGCGTCAATGGTGAGGACGCCGGGGGTGGCGAATTTTTCGGGAAGGGCGGCCGGGCCGGCGGCGGCGGGGATTTTGGCGGGGCGGCTGGCGGCTTTTTCGATGTTGGCGGCGCTGTGGCAGGCCTCGCAGGAGACAATTTCGTCCTCGCCGGTTTCGGCTGGGACCATGAATTCCTGGGAGAATTTTCCGCCCATCACGCCGGTGTCGGCCTGGACGGCGATGGCGCGCAACCCGCAGCGCTGAAAGATGCGGGTGTAGGCGTCAAACATTTTTTGGTAGGCGGCGGCGGCGGCCTCGTCGGTGGCGTCGAAGCTGTAGGCGTCTTTCATGAGGAATTCGCGGGTGCGCATGAGGCCGAAGCGGGGCCGGATTTCATCGCGGAACTTGGTTTGGATTTGGTAAAAGTTTTTGGGCAACCGGCGGTAGGAGCTCAGTTCCCCGGCCATGAGGCTGGTGATGGCCTCCTCGTGGGTGGGGCCGAGGATCCACTCCTTTTTGGCGCGATCCACGGCCCTGAAGAGCACGCCCTTGGCCGATTCGTAGCGGCCGCTTTGCTGCCAGATGTCGGGGGGTTGCAGGGCGGGCATGACAATTTCCAGGGCGCCGGCGCGGTCCATTTCCTGGCGCACAATCTGCTCGATCTTTTTGAGGACGCGCAGGCCCAGGGGGAGAAAGGTGTAGAGGCCGCCGGCGAGCTTGCGGATGAGGCCGGCGCGGAGGAGAAGTTTGTGTGAGGGGATTTCCGCCTCGGCGGGGGTTTCCTTGAGGGTGGGGATGAAGGTCTGGGTCCAACGCATAAATCAGGGTTGCTCTTTCAAGGAACGTTTAATTTGGTCGTAACGGCCTTGCGCGACAAACCGCCGGAAGGCCAGCTCATTAGTAAATAGCAAACGGGAGTCCAAGCCAACGCGAAGCTCATTTCACCGGGTTGATCAGCGGCGCCAGGCCCTGGATGCGCACTTCCAGGCGGTCGCCCGAGCGGATCGGCCCCACGCCGGACGGGGTGCCGGTCAGAATCACGTCCCCCGGCAGCAGGGTCATGTGGGTGGAGATGAAGCTCAGGAGATCCAAGCAATTGAAAATGAGCTGGCTGGTGTTGGAGTTTTGGCGGAGTTGGCCGTTCTGGAATAATTGGATGTTCAAATCGCGCGGATCCAAGGTTGTTTCCACATAAGGCCCCAGCGGCGTGAAGGTGTCGAAGGACTTGCAGCGCGCCCACTGGGTCTCCGCGTTCTGAATGGCGCGGTCGCTGATGTCCTGCGCGGCGGTGTAGCCCAGGATGTGGCGGGAGGCGGAGGCGGGGGCGACGTTGCGGGCGCGGCGCCCGACGATGATAGCCAGTTCGGCCTCGAAATCGGTGCGATGCTCGGGGAAGGGAATTTCAATTTTCCCGCCGTCGGGCAAAAGCGAAGAGGGGGCTTTGAACCAGAAGAGCGGTTGCGGGGGCAGCGGTTTGGACTGTTCCCGCGCGTGGTCGGCGTAATTCAGGCCCACGGCGATGATTTTGGAGGGCGCCACGGGCGCGAGTGTTTTGAGGCCCTTCCACGGCGTCCGCTTTTTCTCGAAGGAAGGAGAGCCAAACGGATCGCCGAGCAGGCGAAACAATCCGCCATCCACGACCTTTGCGAAAAATATATCTTCGCCCTTTTGAAAGCGACCAACAGCTGCCATAAGTAGTCCAATCAATAGCAAAGATTCCGGCGCCGCCGCAACTCAAAAAAGGCGCGACAAAAGAAGCTCATCAGGCGGCCAAAACCGCGCAAAGGGCGGGCGCCACGGAGACACGCGCAGTTGACATTGCTCTTCCGGCGTGGCTCAGTTGGTCGTCAGGCATCGTCAATGCGTATGAGAACTTCTGCACGGAGAAGGCGACGGAATCGGGAATGGATCCGAAGATGGCTTGTGGTGACGCTTCTCGGAGCTTCCCTTCTCGTCGGAATCGTGCTGGCTTGGCTGGCGATGAGTGAAACGCCGTAACCATTGGGCGGATGAGAGCCATCCGTTCCAGGGTCAGGCGGGATGGCCGAGGCGGTGGCGGTTTTTCCAGAGGTCGCGGGGGTTGAAGATGCCTTCGGGGGTGATGATGCCGGTGATCAGTTCGGGCGGAGTGACGTCAAAGCCGGGATTGCGCGCGCCACTAGTCAGGTTGGCGATGCGAAAGTAAGTCATTGTGGCCAAACCCCGCGCCAGGCCCCAGGCGCCGAGGACCTCGGCCGGGTCGCGCTCTTCGATGGGAATGGCGCGGCCCGAGCCGAGATTCCAGTCAATGGTGGAAAGGGGGATGGCGACGTAGAAGGGGATGCGATGGCGGCTGGCCAGCACGGCTTTGGTGTAGGTGCCGATTTTGTTGGCGACTTCCCCGGTGCGCCCGAGCACGCGGTCGCCGCCGACGATGACCAGGTCAATTTCGCCGCGCTGCATGAGGTGGCCGGCGGCGCTGTCGGCTATGATTTGGTGGGGAATCTTCTGGCCGGCCAGTTCCCAGGCAGTGAGGGTGGCGCCCTGGCAGCGGGGGCGGGTCTCGCCGCAGTAAACGTGGAATTTTTTCCCGGCCTGCTGCGCGGCATAGAGCGGGGCGGTGGCGGAGCCGATATCAACAAATGCCAGCCAGCCGGCGTTGCAATGGGTGAGGATTCTGGCGCCGGGCCGGATGAGTTTTTCGCCGTGCCGGCCAATGGCGGCGCAATGGCGGACGTCCTGGCTGGCAAATTCCTCGGCGGCGGCCAGCGCCAGGGCCTGCTGTTCCGGGACGGTGGCGCCGGCGGGCATGGCGCGCAGGACGGCGTCCATGGCGTTGACCGGATCCACGGCCGTGGGCCGGGCTTGCTGGAGAGTTTGACGGACGAGCTGGAGGTGGGCGGAGAATCTTCGAGGATTGGCGCCACGAAAAGCGCGCGCGCCCTGGGCCAGGCCGTAAGCGGCCGTGGCGCCGATGGCCCCGGCCCCGCGGACGATCATTTGCCGGATGGCGCGCGCCGTGGCGCGGAAATCGGGCATGGCGACAATTTTGAAGCAGTGCGGCAGCAGCCGTTGCTCGATCAGGCAGACGGTGTTGCGCGTGGAATCGAAGGTGACGGTTCGATAATGCCGTGTGCGGCCGTGAACGGAAATGTCCATTCAGGTCTCCCGGACTTGATGGCGGCGGGCTTTGGCGCGGATTTTTTTGTATCCGGCGTGTTCGCGGAGGTTTTTCAGGTCGGGGTCCCTGGCCATGAAGGCGAAATCGTTGTAGCCCAGGTTGATGGCCCGTTCGAGCGCCGCAGTGGCCAGATCGAGTTGGCCGGTCAAGGAGTAGCTGCAAGCCAGATTGTAGTGGACCATGCAATCCTCCGGGCGCAGGGCACAGAGGCGTTCGTCAATGCGCAACCCCTCTTGGTAGCGGCCGCGGCGGGTGTAATTGTCGCCCAAGATGAGCAGGGCCTCAACCTGGCGGGGGTCGCGCTGGACCAGGCCCTCCATGAACGCGATTTCCAGATCCAGATCGCGCAGTTCCTGCGGTGTGAGTTTTTTTCGCGAGTTGCCGGTTTGCTTGGGAATCATAGCCACGCCGACTAATTAAGCGGGATTTTGCGGATGTCGAACATTTTTTTTGCAAAAAAAGAAAGATTGTCTTGGGAACCATTCAAAAACACTGTTCATTCAAGGCGATGAATTGTTTTGTGACAGGCGCATCGGGATTTGTGGGGGCCAATCTGGTCCATGAGCTGGCCGCCCGCGGGCATCGCGTCAAGGCGCTCATCCGTCCGGGCGCCGATGTGCGCGGGCTGGCCGGGGCGGATTACGAAACGGTGGCGGGGGACCTGGCGCGGCGGGATTTGCTGGAAAAGGAGATGCGCGGGTGCGACTGGTGTTTTCATGCCGCCGCCAGCTACCACTTGTGGCTGCGCGACTATGCGCCGATGTACGCGGCCAACGTGGAGGGAACGCGCCACGTGATTGAAGCCGCCACGGGGGCGGGCTGCCGGCGGATTGTCTATACCAGCACGGTGGGCTGCATCGGGCTGCCGCGCGAGAGCGGGGGAAAATGGACGCCGACCGATGAAGCCACGCCGGTGAGCGGGGCGCAGATGAGCAATCATTACAAGCGCTCCAAGTGGCAAGCGGAAGAGGTGGCGCGCGAACTGGCGGCCCGGGGCGCGCCGGTGGTCATCGTCAATCCCAGCGCGCCCATCGGGCCGCGCGACGTCAAGCCGACTCCGACGGGCCGGATCATCCTGGATTTTCTGAATAGGAACCTGCCGGCCTATCTGGACACTGGTTTAAACTGGGTGCATGTGCGGGACGTGGCGGCGGGGCATGTCCTGGCGGCGGAGAAGGGGCGGATCGGGGAGCGTTACATCCTGGGCAACGCCGGGGCGAACTGGACGATGCGAGAAACCCTGGCCGTGCTGGAGGAATTGAGCGGAGTGCCCGCGCCAAGATTTCGCGTCCCGTACGGCGTGGCTCTTTTGGCCGCGCATGTCAATGAAGCGTTGTCCGCCGTGACTGGCCGGGAGCCTAAAGCGCCGCTGGCGGGGGTTCGCATGGCCCGGTATAAGATGTATTTCAATCCGGCCAAGGCCATTCGGGAGCTGGGCCTGCCGCAGACCCCACCGCGCCAGGCCTTCGCCGACGCCATCGAGTGGTTTCGCGGCGGGTTTGCGAGGGTGAAAGGACCGGCGGGAGATGGAAAAAGATAATGGCTGTTGACAGAGCCAGATTTTGAGGGATGTTTAGCAAATTATGCGTATCATGATCGAACTCAAAAGACTGACGTTCCCGGTTCTGATGGCCGGCTCGTTTTGCCTGGCTGCGCTCGGCGGGGATTGGCCGCAATACCGCGGCCCAAATCACGACGGGACCAGCTTGGAAAGCATCCCCACCAAATGGCCCGACAGCGGCCTGACCCAGGTTTGGAAGACGCCGCTCAGAAATGGGTTCAGCACCTTCGCGCTGGGCGGCGGCAAAGTTTATACATTGGTCGCGCGCGAAATTGAAGGAGCCGAGCAGGAAGTTTGCGTCGCCTTGGATGCCTCCAGCGGCCAAGAGGTTTGGGCGGCGCCATTGGGCATCGCCAAGTACGACGGGGGCGGGGATTCCGGCGCCAAGGGCAATGATGGCGGCGACGGCCCGCGTTCGACCCCAGCCTACGACGACGGCAAAGTCTATGCCTTTTCCTCCCGTCTGCTGCTCAAATGCTTGAACGCCAGCGATGGCAAGGTGATTTGGTCCTGCGACCTGATCAAAGAGCACGCCGGGCGCAATATCCACTGGGAAAGCGCCGCCTCGCCCCTGGTTGACGGCGACCTGGTTTTTGTGGCCGGAGGGGGAGCGGGAGAGTCGCTCCTGGCCTTTGACAAGACGGACGGCCATGTCGTCTGGAAGGGGGAGGATGACTTGATCACGCAGGCCACTCCCATCGCCGCCACGATTCTGGGCGAGCGGCAGATCATTTTCTTCATGCAGAAAGGATTGGTGTCCGTCGCGCCAAAAACCGGGGCGGTGTTGTGGCATTTCCCAATCAGGGGCAAGCCCGGGGCCGCCAGTTCGCCCGTGGTTTCCGGCGACGTGGTTTATGGTTCGATGGCCTACGGTGTCGGCACCGCCGCGTGCAAAATCACCAAAGCCGGCGGGGTCTGGTCCGCGACCGAGATTTGGAAGACGCCTGGCAACAAGGATGCCAACCATTGGAGCACGCCTGTGGCGATCAACGGTTACATCTACGGGATTTTCGACCAGGCGAAATTCGGCACCGCGCCGCTGAAGTGCCTGGACCTGGCCACCGGGGACGAGAAGTGGTCGCAGGATGGTTTTGGGCCTGGCGGAGTGACCGCAGTGGGAGGAAATCTGCTGGTGTTGAGTGACACGGGCGACCTGGTGCTGGTCAAGGCGTCGCCGGCGGCTTACACGGAAATGGCGCGCGCTCATGTGCTCACGGGCAAGTGCTGGAATTCCGTCGCCATCAGCAACGGCCACGTCTATGCGCGCAGCACCAAGGAAGGCGTGAGCCTGAACCTGTTGGCCGGGCCGCGGCTTTGATTTCACCGAAGGGGGATGCAGACGGGCCGGCGCAAATCCACTCGCAATAAACAATCCGGGCGGGTAAGCTTGGCGGATGGCAGACGTTGCCCGCCCAAATCCTGATGCGCTGCTGGCGGCGATCCAGAAAACGGAGGCCGCGAAAAAGCGCGGCAAGCTGAAGGTTTTTCTCGGCATGGCCGCCGGTGTCGGCAAGACTTATGCCATGCTCCGGGCCGCGCAACGCGCGCTGCGGGAAGGGCGCGATGTGGTGGCCGGCTACGTGGAGACGCACGGACGCAAGGAGACCGACGCGCTGCTGGCCGGATTGCCCAGCATCCCGCGGCGCCGGGCGGAATATCGCGGCGTGATGCTGGAGGAAATGGATCTGGACGCGCTGCTGGCCCGACGCCCCCAGTTGGCGCTGGTGGATGAGCTGGCGCACACCAACATCCCCGGATCGCGCCATGCCAAACGGTACCAGGATGTGATCGAGTTGCTGGACGCGGGCATGGACGTGTTCACCACCATGAATGTGCAGCACGCCGAAAGCCGCGTGGATACCGTGCGGCAAATCACCGGCTCAACCGTGTTTGAGACGGTGCCGGACAGCGTGCTGGACGGGGCGGAGATCGAGTTGATTGACCTGCCGCCGGAAGAATTGCTCAAGCGCCTGGATGAAGGAAAGGTCTATATGCCGGAGCGGGCGGAACTGGCGATGATGAACTTTTTCCGGGAGGGGAACCTGACCGCGCTGCGGGAGATGGCGCTGCGGCTGGCCGCCGACCACGTGGGGCAGGACGTGCATGAGTATTTGCAGGCGATGCAAATCACCGGGCCGTGGAAGTCGGGCCACCGCCTGCTGGTGGCCGTGAGCGCCAGCCCCTCCTCGCCGCACATGATCCGTTGGGCGCGGCGTTTGGCCGACAGCTACGACTGCCCGTGGCTGGCCGTCTATGTGGAGCAGCCGCGGCCGCTGGCCGAGGCGGACCAGACGCGGCTGACCAAGCATCTGGCGCTGGCGCGGGAGCTGGGGGCGGAGGTGGTGGCCACCTCGGACGTGGACATCGCGCGCGGGCTGTTGCGGGTGGCGCAACAGCAGAATGTGACGCAAATAATTGTCGGCAAACCGGGCGGGGACAACCTGCTGGACCGTCTGCGCGGGGGCAGACTGCTTCGCCGGCTGGTGCGGGACAGCGGGGTGATTGACCTGCATGTGGTGCGGCCCGAGGCGTCGGAAGCCGGCGGGACGGCCCGGCGGGGAGGAGGGATGGCGCTGGAGCATTCGCCGCCGCGGCAGTATGTGGCGGCGCTGGTGATGGTGACCGGCTGCACGGGACTGAATTTTTTGCTGCAAAGGGAGTTGGCGCTCGACCCGCACGCGCTGGCGCTGGTGTATTTGCTGGGGGTGGTCTTGCAGGCGTGTTTTGTCGGGCGCGGCCCCAGCTTGCTGGCGGCGACGGCGAGCGCGCTGACGTGGGACTACTTTTTTTTGCCGCCGCTCTACACGCTTTATTTGTCCTCGTTGCAGGACGTGATGATGTTCTGCATGTATTTCGTGGTGGCGATAGTGATGGGGCACTTTGTTTCGCGCATCCGCTGGCAGGAACGGGCGGAGAGCCGCCGGGAGGAGCGGGCCACGGCCTTGTATCTGCTCACGCGCGATCTGGCGGACGCGGCGGACGTGGATGACATGGCGGGAAGGCTGGTGCGCCAGGTGGCGCAGGCGTTCAAGGGGGAGGTGGCGATTCTACTCCGCGAAGAAACGGGCGGGGTGGCCCAGAGCGCGCACCCGGCCAGCATGTTTACGATTTCGGAGAAGGAGCAGGGCGTGGCGGCCTGGGCCTTCCGATTCGGCAAGGCGGCGGGACGTTTCACGGACAACCTGCCTTTCGCCGAGGCGATTTACCTTCCCATGGTCACCAATCGCGGCGTGGTGGGGGTGATGGCGGTGGAATTGCCGGGGGAGCAACCGCCCACCCAGGAACAACGGGACCTGCTGGATGCCTTTGCGCGGCAGGCGGCGCTGGTGCTGGACCGGTTCCGCCTCGGCGGGGAGGCCGAGACGGCGCGGCTGCTGGCGGAATCGGAGAAGTTGAGCAAGGCGCTGCTGAACTCCATCTCGCACGAGTTGCGCACACCCATTTCGGCCATCACGACCGCCGCCAGCACACTGGCGGAGTTGCAGCCCCAGCATCCGGCCTCGCTGGAAAAGACCCTGGCGGCGGAAATCCAGCAAAGCGCGGCGCGCCTCAACCGGCTGGTGGGCAATTTGCTGGACATGACGCGGCTGGAATCCGGCAAGGTCAAGCCCCGGATGGAATGGTGCGATGTGGCCGACCTGGTCCACGTGGCCGTGCGGCACAATGAAAAGGAGCTGGCGCGGCACGCGGTGAAGGTCTCCCTGCCCAAGGGGCTGCCGCTGGTGCGGATGGATTTTGTGCTCATGGAGCAGGCGCTGAACAATCTGCTGCTCAACGCGGCGGCTTACACGCCGGAGAGAACGGCGGTCGAAATCTCCGTGGCGGCCAGCCCGGCGGAGTTGACGCTCACCGTGGCGGATCACGGGCCGGGGCTGCCCCCGGAAAGTTTGCCGCACCTTTTTGACAAATTCTACCGCGCGCCCGGCGCGCCGGCGGGCGGGACGGGGCTGGGATTGTCCATTGTCAAAGGGTTCGTGGAAGCGCACGGGGGCCGGGTGGAGGCGCGCAACCGGGAGGGCGGCGGGGCGCAATTTACGATTTATTTGCCAGTGGAAACCAACCCCAACCCCGGCCCTGAAACCCCGCCATGAGCGAAACACCCCTCCATCCCCATTCGGTTTTAATTATTGACGACGAAGTGCAAATCCGGCGGCTGCTCCGCGTGACGCTGGAGGCCAACGGCTACCGGGTGCACGAGGCGGCGCAAGGGCAGGAGGGCCTGGCGGAGGCGGCGCAATGGAATCCCGATGTCATCATCCTTGACCTTGGGCTGCCGGACATGAACGGGTTGACGGTGCTCAGCCGGCTGCGGGAATGGAGCCGGGCCCCGGTGCTGGTGCTCTCGGTGCAGGAAGGGGACGTGGACAAAGTGACCGCGCTGGACAACGGGGCGGACGATTACATGACCAAACCGTTCAGCACGGCGGAGTTGCTGGCACGGTTGCGCGTGGTGCAGCGCCGCGCCCAGCCCATCGCCGACAACGCGGTGTTCCGGTCGGGGGATTTGGAGGTGGATTTGGCCGGGCGGGTGGTCCGGCGCAAAGGGCAGGAGATCAAAATGACGCCGACGGAGTATTCGTTGTTGCGGCTGCTGGTGCGCAACGCCGGCAAAGTGGTGACGCACCGGCAGATCCTCAAGGAGGTTTGGGGGCCGGCTTACGGCGACCAGACCCATTATTTGCGCGTGTATGTGGCGCACTTGCGGGAGAAGCTGGAAGCCGATCCGGGCCGCCCGGAATTGCTGATCACCGAGCCGGGGGTGGGCTATCGGCTGGCGGCGGGGTAGGCCATGTTTAAAACACGCTCTTGCGCAAGGTGCAATTGGAACCGCTCTTGCCAATAGCAACTCGCCATGCTACTTTGTGACAATGACCACCACGGTGGAAGCCATTTACGAAAACGGGACGTTGAAACTTCCCCGCCCATTGCCTCTGGAGGAGAAGGCTCAAGTCGTTGTCACCATCCAAACGAAAGCAGGCGCTAACGGGGCGGACGAACGAGACGCTTGGATGAAAAAGTCTGAGGAGACTTTGATGAAAGCCTGGGACAACCCGGACGATGACGTTTTCAATGAACTTCGTGACAGGTGAAGTCATTCTTCTTCCGATTCCGTTCACTGATTTGACCAGCCGCAAAGTGCGGCCAGCCATCGTCATCGGCCAGAGCAGCTTTGCGGGGGACTTATTTGTAGTTCCGATTTCCTCGCAGTTGCAAAATGTGGATATGGCGCTCTTGGATTGGCAGGCGGCCGGACTGAATGTTCCCTGCGACATCAAGCCTCAACTGGCCACAATCGAAAGCAGGCTGGTCATCAAGTCCATTGGTGTTCTCTCGCCGCGCGACCGCCACGCCTGCAAGAACCGACTGCAGGGATGGCTTGAATTGTGATCGCCTTCCTCAATCCACGTTTGTGGAGCCGGCCTTACTTCTGGCCCGGGCTGGGAACGGCGGCGGGACGGGGCGCGGGGGGGGCCAGGAGCGGGGTGGCGCTGGCAAGATCCACCGTTTTCACCTCGTACTCCGCCTCGATCTTCGGCACGTAGGAGGGGAGTTGTTTGCTGATCTCGGTGTCGGTGAGGTACTCCTTGATTTTGGGGGAGGCGTTGGTCAGGGCGACGGTGGAGGGCGGGAGCTTTTCCAGCAGTTTGAGGATGTGATAGCCAAATTTGGTTTCCACCAGGTCGCTGACCTGGTTGGTCCTCAGGGTGAAGGCGGCGGCCTCGATGGGTTCGAGTTCGCGGGAGATCATGCCGCGGGCAAACGGGGGGTACTCGCCCCCGGTCTCCTTGGTGGAAGCGTCGTCGGAGTATTGTTTGGCCAGCTTGGCGAAATCGCCGCTGTTGGTGGCCTGGGCCAGAACTTCCCTGGCCAGTTTTTGCTTCGCCGCTTTCTGCGGCTCGGGCACCGCGTTTTTGGTCGCCGGATCAATAATCGAAATGAGGATTTGCGCGATGCGGACTCTTTCAGGAATGACGAACTGCTCCGGGTTGGCATCGTAGAATTTTTTGATGGCATCGTCGGAGATGGCGTTGCTGGACACCAATTCGCGAATGAGGACCGTCCGGCCCAATTGCTTTTCCACGCCGCGGGCTTGTAATTGATCCAAGGTCGCGCCGGTGGCCTTGAGCTCGGCTTGAAAAGCAGCCTCGCTGGGCGCCGATTTTCGAAATTGTTCAATGGACTTGGACACCTGGTCGCGCGCGGCGGCTTTTTCTTCGTCCGTGGCCTTCTGCGCCTCGATCTTGTCCACGATGAGTTGATCGAGGATGTTGGACTCAACCTGGGGGCGGGCGGCGTCGGGGACGTTTCGCTGCATTCGCTTCATCTCTGTCTGGTAGGTGAAAAAAGCGTCATCCAGGGCGCTGCGTTTGATTTCAAAGCCCTTGCCTTGGGCCACGACGGGATCGGGGAAGAGGGAGTCCAGAACGTTAGACTTGACTTGCCCGGAGGCGGGCGGGGGCGCCTGGAAGACGCCGAAGGCGAGCGCGGCGGCCAGGGCCAGGCGCGGCGGAGTGAATGGAATGATCATGTTGGGCGGCGGCGGATTGGCGCTTCTTTAAAGTTTGACGACGCGGATGTTGCTGATGTCCGGGTCTTTTTTGATTTCTTCCAGCAGGGCCGGCGGGGGAACGCTGTCCAGATTTAAAACCGTCAGGGCCTGGCCGCCGGCGGCGTCGCGGCTCAGGCTCATGCTGGCGATGTTGACGTGGTGGCGGCCCATGAGGGTGCCGATGTAGCCGACCATGCCGGGACGGTCCTTGTTGTTCATCAGGAAGATGACCCCTTCGGGGACGATCTCCACAGGCTGGCTGAAGAGGCGCACGATGCGCGGGAGGCTTTTCGCGCCGAAAACGCTGCCGGCGGCGGAAATCCGCTCGTCGCCGGAAAGCACGACGACATGGAGCCACTCGCTGAAGTCGGTGGCTTCGCTGGATTTGATTTCCTCGACGAGCAGGCCCAGGGAGGCCGCCAGGCTGCGCACGTTGACCTGGTTGACTTCCTTGCCGCCCGCCAGTTCGAGGAAGCCTTTGAGGACGGCGCGGGTGACGGGGTCGGCCGGCAATTCGGCCGCCTTGCCACCGTAGGTGATGATGATGCGGTCGTTGCGTTTGGGGGCGAGCTGGGCGAGGAGGCGGCCGAGTTTTTCCCCCAGGGTCAGGAAGGGTCTGACGACCTGATAGGTCTGCACATCGAGATTGGGCAGATTGACGGCGCTGCGCACGGCGCCGTTGAGCAGGAAATCAATGATGGATTCGGCGACTTCGATGCCGACGTTTTCCTGGGCCTCCTCGGTGCTGGCGCCCAAATGCGGGGTCATGACGACCTGGGGCAATTGGCGCAAAGGGAAATCGGCGGGAGGCGGCTCCTTTTCGTAAACGTCCAGAGCGGCGCCAGCGACCTGGCCGGATTGAAGGGCGGCGAAGAGATCGGCTTCGTTGATGATGCCGCCGCGGGCGCAATTGAGCACCCGCACGCCCTTTTTCATTTTGGCGAAGGCGGCGGTGTTGACCATGCCTTTGGTTTCCTCGGTGGCGGGCATGTGAACGGTGAGGAAATCGGCCTGGCGATAGACGTCATCCACGTGGTCCTTGATGTCCACCTGCAAAGCCTTGACTCGGGCGGGGGAAAGATAAGGATCGTAGGCTAGGACCTTCATGCCAAAGGCTAGGGCGCGTTTGGCCACTTCGGTGCCGATCCGGCCCATGCCGAGGATGCCGAGGGTTTTGTTGCAGAGTTCGGTGCCTTGAAATTCCTTGCGGTTCCATTGGCCCGCCTTCATGGAGGCATGGGCCTGGGGAATCTTGCGGGCCAGGGCCATGAGCATGGAGAAAGTCAGTTCCGCCGTGGAAATGGTGTTGCCGCCGGGGGTGTTCATCACCACGATGCCGCGCGCGGTGGCGGCGTCCACATCCACGTTGTCCACGCCGACGCCGGCCCGCCCGACGACGCGGAGGTTGGGAGCGGCGGCGATGACGTTTTTGGTGACCTTGGTTTCGGAGCGGACGACCAGGGCGTGGCTCTCCTTGACCAGCGGGAGCAACTCGGCCTCGGTCAATTTCTGTTTGAGGACGGTGACTTTGAACTCAGGGCGTTCTTGGAGCAGCGCGATGCCTTTTGGCGAAACCGGGTCACATACTAGTATATTCATAAGAGCCGGTCAGTTTACGGGATGTGGGCAGCAAGGTCAATGAAATGAAACACAAGAATCAACGATTAATGATTGGGTGCAGGACAAAATCTTCCTGCCTGGATTTTGGCGGGAAGGGAAAGCCCTGCGCTCCCCTCACGACGTGGGGCGAGGGAATGGAAACGGGACGGTCATAGACCGCCGCTGCACCTCTCCCCATTGTGTGGGGAGAGGAATCGCAGGCTCCGCGGGAGCGCCGCCCCGCAGGGGAACAGGAGTTACCGGCCCACGGCGATGATATCGAGGAATCCCGGACCGCCGCCGCCGCGTCCCCCGCGCCGGCCGCCGCCGGGCGGGCCGCCCGCCGGAGGCGTTGCCGCCGCCGCCTCAGGCGGCGCCGCGTTTGCGGCTGCCGGAGGAGCCGCCGCCCGCTCTGTGGCAATGACGATGACGCGATTGTTTTTGGTGTCCACTGTGCAGGTCTTGCCGCCCCGCTGCGTTTGCACGACGGGTTCGGCCACGAAGCTGGTCGGGCTGATCTCTTTGATAATGCTCAAGGTGCCGTCCCCCTGGGAGCTGAAGGCCTCCATCGTGTTGGGATTAAAGCCGCCGCCATCGGTGCCGGCGTGGATCGGCAGGGTGTCGAGGATTTTTCCGTCATCCGCGCTCAGAATGACACAAGTGGCCGGATCATGGCACATGGCAAAGAGGATGTGGTTCTTGGCGTCCAAACCCAAGCCGCCCGGCCCGCCGCCCTTGCCCTGGAGCGGGTAGTGCGCCGTCACCTGGAGGGTTTTGGCGTCCACGACGGCAATATTATCTTGGTCTTCGACGTCAATATAGACATGGCCATGTTCGTCGCTCGCGCCCTGCTCCGGCCCGCCGCCCAGGTCAATGGTGCCGGCGATGGAGCCGTCCTTGGGATCAATCACGGTGACGTTGGGCGCGCTATGGCTGAGCACATAGACCCGTTCGGTGAATGGCTCAAAGAGGATGCCGTCCGGGCGGCCCTGCACGGTAATGTGCTTGATCAACTCGAGGGTGGTCGTGTCGAACATGGAAACCGGACTGCTGCTGCTGAAGCCGTGGTGGGTCTTGGGGTCCACCGCCACCCCATGCCCGCCGCTGTTGGTGACGTTGCCGACGGGCTTGAGCGTGTCGAGATCGAACACATGGATCAGGGGGCCTCGGGGAACGTAGAGGCGCCGGCCCTCGTTGTCGGCGGAGACGTAGTCAATCCCGCCGGTTCCCATAAGCTGGTTGGTGGCGACGATTCTGTAAGGCCTTTCCGCGGGAGGTGTCTGGGCAAAACCGCTGGACGCCACCCACGCGGCGCCAAGAGCGGACAAGATGAGGGAAAGATGTTTTTGGCAATTCATAGGGGAGCAGTCTAACAAGCGGTCCCGAAGAAGCAACGAGCGGAAGATGACAGTTTTGTAATTCAGGGCCACGCGACATTTCCCGCCAACCCTTGGAAGTGGCGCGTGTTGCGCGTGATAAGCTCGTCGGACTTCGCCTTGTTCGATACCAAGGCGTGCCAGTATTATGTCCTCACCAACGGCTGTCCCGCTCCTCGGCCACCGCCTTGCCGATGGCTTCAGGGTCAAGCGTGTACCCTTTGGGGACCTGGAAAAACAGCCCTTCGCCTCGTTTGACCATTTTGGCAACAACCCGCTTCGGTCCGGGCTTCGGGATCACCGGAACCAGTCTTATCGTCCCGTCCAGGTTCGGTTCGTATGCGAAAACCTGTCCCGCTTTCGCCTTCGGGAGCCGGACCCGCTGCCGATCATCCACCGTTAATGTCTTCATCTGGGGAAATTCCCACTGGGCATGGCCCAAATCAAGTTTTTTCTTCGCGAACAAGGAGAGCCATCCCGCCAGGGCTGTTGAGACGAGGCTGTCTGTCTTTGTTTGGCGCCATGATTCGAGCAGCTTGAGAAATGTCCGACTGCGCCCTTGCGCCGGCGGGGAAATACTGGTACAAATGCGCGGATATGGCAACAGTAGGCGAACAACTCAAGGCGGCGCGCGAGGCCCAAAGGCTGACCGTCACCCAGGTCGCCGACGTGACCAAAATCCGCAGCGATCATATCCGCGCGATTGATTCGGGCAATTATGATGTCTTTTCCGCTCCGGTTTATATCCGGGGCTTCGTCCGCACTTACGCCATGGCGCTGAAATTGGACCCGGCGCAAATCCTCGCCCAACTGAACCTGGAATTGGCCGAAGCGGGCTGCCAGACCCAGCCGCCGTTTCAGGCTCATGCCTCGGGCATTCTGGACTCGGCCATGTTCCACGTCTCCACCGCGGGGCGGCGGATGGTCCTCCCGGTCATCGCGGGGGTGCTGTTGCTGGTCGGCGCGGCGTCCGGCTGGCTGCTTTGGAACCACTATCAGAAGCGCAGTCCCCTGGCCGGGCTTGGGCCGGGGCTATATCAGGCCCAACCGGATCCGGGCGAGACGTTGCCCCTGCCCCCGCCCCGGCGCTGAGGGATTGAGCCGTTCATGACAAAATCAAGCCATCCCCCGGTGCGCGTGGGGTTGATCTCCCTGGGCTGCGCCAAGAACCTGGTGGACGCGGAAATCATGCTCGGTTGCCTGCTCAAAAGCGGGCTGGAAATCACCAACCAGGCGGAGCAGGCGGATGTGGTGATTGTCAACACTTGCTCGTTCATTGGCGCCGCCCAGAAGGAAAGCGTGGAGGCGATTCTGGAAACCGCCCAGGCCCGGGCCAAAAAAAATCCCGGCCAGGCCCTCGTGGTTTCCGGCTGCCTGCCGCAGCGTTTTCGCGACGATCTGCCCGGACTCCTGCCGGAGGTGGATGCGTTCATGGGCATTGACCAGGTGGCGGATGTTTCGCAAATCGTCCTGCAGGCCCTGGCCCGGCGCCGCGGCGGAAGGCCCGGCCCGAAATCAGTCAATACTATTTCAAACCCGCCGGCCGCCCGGCGCGCTCCGCCGCCGCCCCCTCCGCCCGCCCCGCGCGTCCAGGTCCATTCCCGGCCCGCCTATATTCCCGACTTCGCCACGCCGCGCTTTCGGCTCACTCCGCGCCATTTCGCCTATGTCAAGATCGCCGAAGGCTGCAACCATCCTTGCAGCTTCTGCATCATCCCGCGGATGCGCGGGGCCTATCGCAGCCGGCCCCAGGCCGACGTGGTGCGGGAGGCTCGAGAGCTTGTGGCCGCCGGCGTCAAGGAGTTGAACCTCATTTCCCAGGACTCGACCTTCTATGGCCTGGACCTGCGCCCCAAGCCCGGCGGCGGCATTTCCTTCCCCGAAAAATTCCAGGCCGCCGCGCGCGCGCTGCCGGCGGAGGCCGCCACCCTGCGCACCCTCCTGCCGGCCCTGAACGCCGTGCCGGGCGACTTTTGGATCCGCCTGTTCTACACCCACCCGGCGCATTGGACCGACGAGTTGATCGGGGCCATCGCCCCATGCGGGAAAGTCGCCCGCTACATAGACCTGCCCCTCCAGCACATCCACGCGAAGATGCTCGAAGGGATGCGGCGCGAAACCTCCCGCCAACATATCATTGACTTGTTGGGGAAAATCCGGGCCGGCATTCCGGGCGTCGCCGTGCGCACGACTTTTATTGTCGGATTTCCCGGCGAGACGGAGGCCTGTTTCCAATCGCTCCTGGAATTTATCCGCGCGGCCAAATTCGAGCGGCTCGGGGTTTTCACCTTCTCGCGCCAGGAAGGCACGCAGGCCGGCAAAATGGAGGGGCAAATACCGGAGCGGATCAAACAGCAGCGGCAGAAGCTGGCCATGGCCGAGCAGCTCCGCGTGGCCCGCCAGGTTTCCGCCTCGTTTGTCGGTCGGGAGATCACGGTGCTGGTCGAGGCGCCCGCCCGCCCCGGCGATTTGCAGGCGGCCCGCGTCAGTTCGTGGGAACACGGACTCATCCGTTCCTCCGCCGCTCCGGCGGACATCCAGGACGCCGCTTCCGGCGGGCGGGAAGGTTTTTTGATCGCGCGCGGCGAGGCCGATGCGCCTGAAATTGACGGCCGGGTTTACGTTCGCGGAAAACTGCCCCTCGGCCAGTTCGCGCGCGTCAAGATCATCGGCCATGGCGATTATGATTTGATCGCGGAACCCATCGGCTGATGGGGCCGCGGTTGGCCGACCACCCTGGCATATGAGATCACAACGCTGGCGGCACATCATCCCTGTGGCGCTGGTCATGTACACCATCTCGTACGTGGACCGCACCAACGTCTCCATGGCGCTCACCCCCAAGGTCTCCTCCTTGATGAAGGACCTCTTCATGGACGACCGGATGAAGGGACAAGCCGCCGGGATTTTCTTTTTCGGCTACGTTCTTTTCCAGATTCCGGGCGGGCATTTGGCGGCGCGCTGGAGCGCCCGCAAAGTCATCAGCCTTTGTCTGGTGGCCTGGGGCGTCTGCGCGGTGGCATGCGGCCTGGCGCAGGGTTTCCGGCAATTCGAGGCGGCGAGATTTTTTCTCGGCGTCGCGGAAAGCGGCGTCTTCCCGTCCATGCTGGTGCTGCTGGCCAATTGGTTTCCCCGTTCCGAACGCGCCAGGGCCAACGCCTACTGGAATCTTTGCCAGCCCCTGGCGGTGGTGGCTTCCTCCCTGCTCACCGGCGCGCTCTTGGATCAGTATAGCTGGCGGACGGTGCTCGTGCTGGAAGGGGCGCTGCCTTTTCTCTGGCTGCCGGTTTGGTGGTTCTGCATCCGGGACCGTCCCCGGGATGCAAAATGGATTTCGGCGGAGGAGCGGAATTATCTGGAAACAACCTTGCGCGAGGAGGAGGACGCCTTGAAGCCGCCCAGTCCACTCCCGTTGGCCGCAGGCAGCGTGTGCGAGCGCGCGCCCGGGGGAGTTTTGTTGAAACTGATTTTCCGGGGCGGACGTTTGTGGCAATGGTTTGTTGACCATCCTGCCATCCTGGTCATGATTGCCATCAACTTTCTGCATAATTGCCTGGCTTACGGCTGCATGACATTCTTCACCAGCAGCTTGGAGGGCAGGGGATTCAGCGGCCTGCAAAATGGATTGTTGTTCGCCTTCCCTTACACCTTCACGGCCGTGCTGATGGTGCTGGTCGCCCGCCACTCGGACAAAGCCAACGAGCGCCGCATGCATCTGGCGCTGACCTATCTGATCTGCGGGGTGTGCCTGATTCTGAGCGTCAGTTTGCACGGCCATTTTTGGCTCTCCTATGGATTGCTCTGCCTGTCCATCCCCGGCCCGTCGGTGGCGCTCTCCCCGTTTTGGGCGATCCCGAGCGAGACGCTGCCCATCGGCACCAGGGGCATGGCGATGGGGCTGATCAACGCCTGCGGCAATTTGGGCGGTTACTATGGACCCGATATCGCCGGGTGGCTCAAGAAGAAATCCGGCAGCCTGGAGCTGCCTTTCGACGCCCTGGCCATCGGAATTTTAATCGCCGCCGGTCTGACCTTCTTCTTGCCCAAGGCCGCCCCGCGGCGACCGGCCTGATTTCTTGCCGGCTTTACTTGCCGGGCGGAACCTGTCTTTATAGGTGCCGTCCATGAACGTGCCCAATCAATTGACGGTCTCCCGCTTTGTCCTCACCGTGGCCTTTCTGCTCGTGGTCTTCTCCGGCTTTCCATATCACGAATCCATCGCCCTCCTGCTCTTCAGCGCCGCCAGCCTGACCGATTACTTTGACGGCCGGATTGCCCGGCGCGACAAACTGATCACCAATTTTGGAATACTCATGGATCCCCTGGCGGACAAAATCCTGGTCTGCTCCGCCTTCATCGCCTTTGTGGGGCTGGGTTGGATGCAGGCGTGGATGGTGGTGATCGTGGTGGCGCGGGAACTGAGCATCACGGGGTTGCGCCTGCTGGCCGCCTCCAAGAGCCTGGTGCTGGCGGCGGAGCGATTCGGCAAACACAAAACCATCTCGCAAATCGTGGCCATCCTTTCCATCCTGGTGCTGCACTCCTACCGGCAACTCGGCCCTGTGGGCAAAGTGATCTTTGGCTTTCGTCTTTTCGGCGGGCCATGGGTGAAATGGTTCACGGTGGTGGCCGTCTGGGTGGCGGTGGCGCTGACCTTCGCCTCCGGGCTGATTTATCTCTGGCGCAACCGCTCGCTCTATTTGTCCGATCTATGAAACTCTGGATCGCTCAGGGCTTGGGCGTGGGCCGGATTCCCTTCGCCCAGGGAACTTTTGGGGCGCTGCTCGGACTCGGCTGGTTCGCCTTGCTGCTGGGCGCGGGGTCGTGGCTGATCTTCGCGGCGGGCGCGGCCGCGGGCGTCGCCGTTTCCATCTGGCTTTGCGGCGAGGCGGAAAAGCAGCTCCGCCAAAAAGACCCCGGTTCGGTGGTCCTGGATGAAATCACCGCCATGCCACTGTGCTTTGTGGCGGCGATGGTCCGGGCCTCTTCGCATGGCCAACAATGGCCGGGGCCGGGCTATTTCTTTTCCGCCTCACACGGCCTCCTCACCGCCGTCACTTTCCTGCTCTTCCGCATCTTCGACATCTGGAAGCCCTGGCCGGTGCGCCAAAGCCAGGTGTTGTCCGGCGGTTTGGGCATCACCATGGACGACGTGCTGGCCGCCCTGTACGTCAACCTCGCCGTCTGGCTGCTCAGCGGGTTTGTCCGCCTTTGAATGGTGGCGCGGCGCGATGTGCATTGGGGATTCCTTCATTGCCGGGTTTGATCTGCCCACTTCGCGGTGAAGTCATCTGGCAGACTCCAACAAGGCCACCACTTCCTCGGCAAAGAGATTCGGCAGAAACACGACTGCGCCCCGCGAGTTGAAACAAGCATGACGGGTTTCTGAAACGCCGATGGTCCGGCAGAATTCGCGGAAATCCAGAGTGGACAGGAAATGCAAGTTGGTCGTCCGATACCAGGGTTGAGGAAGGGATGGGGTCACGGGCGTGCGTCCGCGAAGCATAATCTGCAGCCGCACGCGGAAGTGGGCAAAGTTGCTGTAGGCGATGATCACCCGGCGTCCGACGCGAAAGGCCTCCCGCACGATCTCGACCGGGGAAATCAATTCCTGAAAGGTGCCCAGCAAGGTCACATAGTCGAAGGTCTGATCGCCGTACTGATCCAGGCCCTCCATAATGTTGCCCTGATGCACCACCAGCCCGCGCTCAATGCAGCGGGCCACCAACTCGGGATTCTTCTCCACGCCCTCCGCGACGATGTGCCTGGCCCGCACCAACCGCTCCAGGAACGCCCCGTCGCCCGTTCCCAGGTCCAGCACCCGCGCGCCCTCAGGCACCCACTCCATCACGCATTGGTAAATTCCGGGATGCATGACCCATCAAGCCGCCGCGGCGGCGTCCTTGCGATGGCCGCTGCCGTATTCATTCTCCAGATAGTGCCCCAGGACTTTGGCGAATTCCGGGTTCTGGATGAGAAACGAATCGTGCCCGTAAAGGGTTTCCAGGTTGATATAGGTGGCGGCCACGCGGGCGCGCTTGAGCAGGCGAACCAGCTCCCGCGACTGCGCCGGCGGATACAGCCAGTCCGAGGCGAAGGAGATGGCCAGGAAGCGCGCCTTGACGCGGCGAAGAACTTCCTCCGGTGGTTTGCCCTCGAACAAATCGAACTGGTCCAGCGCCTTGGTCAGGCAAAGATAGGAATTGGGATCGAATCGGCTCACGAAACTTTCCCCCTGATGGTGGAGATAGCTTTCGACGGCGAACAGCGCCGCCTCGGCGTCGGCGGCATTGACCGGCGGCTGCAAAGCGCGGCCGAATTTCCGCGCCATGGCGTACTCGCTGAGATAGGTGACGTGCCCCACCATCCTGGCCACGGCCAGGCCGTGGTTCGGACGGCGGTCGGGCGTATAGTTTCCGCCGTTCCAGTTCGGATCGGTCATGATGGCGCGGCGGCCGATTTCATTGAAGGCAATCTGCATCGCGTTGTGCGAAACACAGGTCGCGATTGGAACGCAAACGCGGACGCGCTCCGGGAAGTGGACCGCCCAAGACAGCGCCTGCATTCCACCCATCGAACCGCCGATGACGGTGAACAATTGGGAAAGGCCCAGATGCTCCATCAGTTTTGCCTGCACCTCCACCATGTCGCGCACGGTCAGAGGAGGAAAGTCCATCCCGTAGGGCTTGCCGGTTTCAGGGCAGGGCGAAAGCGGGCCGGTCGTCCCGTCGCAGCCGCCCAGCACGTTGGAACAAACCACGAAGAATTTGTCCGTGTCAATCGCCTTGCCGGGACCGACGTGGAAATCCCACCAGCCGGGGCGTCCGGTGTTCGGGTGCAGGCCGGCGACATGCGCCGTGCCCGACAAGGCGTGGCAGACCAGGATGGCGTTGTCCCGTCGGGGCGAAAGCGTTCCCAGCGTTTGGTACGCCACATCCACCTGATCGAACGTGAAACCGGACTGGACTTGCACCCCGCGGAACGTGACGGTTTGGGTGCGCGTGACGCCCAGGGGCGAGTGATAGCCGGCGATCTTCTGATCCTGAAGATCGCCCTGAAGCATGCTGGCGGGCGGGTCTTTCATCGGCTTGATTTCCTGTCCGGTTCACGGTGCCGGCGCGGTCTATTTCGCGGCGCGCAAGGCCTGATCTATGTCCGCCTCGATGTCTTCCACGTCCTCCAGGCCGATGGAAAGGCGGACATAATCCTGCGTGACTCCAGTCTCGGCCTGTTCTTCCGGCGTGAGTTGCTGGTGCGTGGTCGAAGCCGGATGGATCACCAACGACTTGGCGTCGCCGATATTGGCCAAATGCGACAGCAGCTTCACCGAGTTGATGAACTTCTTCCCCGCCTCCAGCCCGCCCTTGATGCCAAAACCGACCAGGCCGCCGAACCCGTGCTTCAGGTAGCGCGAGGCAATTTTGTAGCTCGGATCGTCGGGCAGACCGGGATACGTCACCCAGTTGACCAGCGGATGGGTTTTCAGCCAGCGGGCAATTGCCAGCGCGTTGGCCGAATGTTGCTTCTGCCGGAGCGGCAAATCCTCCAACCCCTGCAAGAAGAGGAAGGCGTTGAAGGGGCTTAAGGCCGCGCCGGTGTCGCGCAGCAACGTCACGCGGATTTTCAGGATGAAGGCCACGTTCCCCAAACCGGGCACATTGCTCAAGGCGTCCCAGTAAACCAAACCGTGGTAGCTCGGATCCGGTTCCGTGAACTCCGGGAACTTGCCGTTGTTCCACTGGAACTTCCCGGCGTCCACAATCACGCCGCCTATGCTCGTGCCGTGGCCGCCGATGTATTTCGTGGCCGAGGTGGCCAGGATGTCCGCGCCGTAATCAATCGGCCGCACCAGGCCGATGCCCACGGTGTTGTCCACCACCAACGGAATTCCGGCCTCGTGCGCGATCTTGGCCAGCGCCTCGAAGTCCGGCACATCCAGCTTGGGATTGCCCACCGTTTCGACGTAGAGGGCGCGCGTCTTGGGCGTGATGGCTTTGCGAAACGCCTCGGGACTCCGTGAGTCCACGAACTTGGCCGTGCGGCCCAGCTTGGGCAGGGTGTGATGGAAAAGCTGGTAAGTGCCTCCATAGAGGTTGTTGCCCGACACAATTTCATCCCCCAGCCGGGTGATGGCCAGCAGCGAATAGGTGATGGCCGATTGGCCGGAGGCCACCGCCAGCGCGCCCGTCCCGCCTTCGATTGCGGCGACGCGTTGCTCGAAGACATCGTTGGTCGGGTTCATCAGGCGGGTGTAGATGTTGCCGAATTCCTTCAACGCGAACAGATTCGCGGCGTGTTCGGTGCTCTTGAAGACGTAGGAGGTTGTCTGGTAAATCGGCACGGCCCGCGCGGTGGTGGTCGGATCAGGAACTTGTCCGGCGTGCAGCGCCAGTGTGTTGAGATGGGGTGTTGGAGTGCTCATTTCGTTGTTTTTCTTGTTCGAGGTTGAATTGGTTGAACTCGCTGGGGGCCGGGAAGTCTGGCGCCAACCGGCGCGCTCGGAGGAACGGGAACGCGGCCAAGGCACAAGCCATCGTCCAGCCCCCAGCGTGAACCGGTGACGCTTAAAACTCCCATTTGGTCGTCAGGCCCCAGACCCCGTTGGCTTCGTGATTCAGCACGTTGCCAAACAGACCGTAACCGACCGCAAGTGTCAAGTGTTTGTTCACCACGTAAGCGGCGTCGAGGGTCGCCCAATCGCCTTCCAGCTTCACCAAATCGCCGATGGCCTGATAATCCCGCGGCTGCTCTTTGGACTCCGCCGCCAGGGCGAAATTGCCGGTCACGAATACCACCACGTTGCCTTCAAAGACGTAGTTGTATTTGTAATGCACTCCGACCGTCACCGCCGGAAGCCACTTCTGGTCAAATTCGCCCTCGCTCAGCAGTTGCAGCCGGGCATTGAAGTTGTGCAATTGAACTTGATCGGCGTGATAATTGACAATCCCGAAGTTTCTCAACGCCAGGCTTTTCGTGGCTCCATCGGCCAGCCCGGGTTTCGCCCGACGATGAAAATCTTTGACTTTTCGGGCCGCGTTGCAATCTTGAGTTTCAATGAGAGCATGCCTCTGTTGCTTCGCGTCGCTCCTCCTGTTCCTGGCGCCATGCCGCCTGGAGGCCTGGCAGTCGGATAACGGAGATGGGACCTATCAGAATCCCGTTCTTTTCGCCGATTACTCCGATCCGGATGTCATCCGGGTGGGGGCCGATTTCTACATGGTCTCATCCAGTTTCCATTACATGCCCGGCATTCCCATTCTCAAGTCGGGCGACCTGGTGAACTGGAGAATCATCGGCCATGCGTTTGCCCGTCTGGATCTGGACCCCGCTTACGATATGACCAACGGGAATCGTTATGCCAGAGGCTGCTGGGCTCCGGCGATTCGATTCCACCGCGGCCGCTTTTATGTCTGCTTTCCCACCCCGGATGAAGGCGTGTTCATCACTTCCGCCCCGTCCGCCGAAGGCCCGTGGGACCCGATTATCCCCCTGATCGCCACCAATAATCTGGAGGACCCTTGCCCGTTCTGGGATGACGATGGCAGCGCTTACTTGATTCATTCCGCCCTGCGCGGAGGCCCGCTGATTTTGCGCAAGATGAGTCCCGATGCCAAAACCGTGCTGGACGGCGGGAAAATCATCGTCCGCGATGAGAAGAATCTCCACACCTTGGAGGGTCCCAAGCTCTATAAGCGAAACGGCTTTTATTACATCTTCGCTCCCTTTGGGGGTGTCAGCGGCGGCGCCCAGGCCGTTCTGCGCTCGAAGAATATTTATGGCCCTTACGATTTCAAGGTCGCCCTCAGCCAAGGCTCCACCCAAATCAACGGCCCCCATCAAGGAGCGTATGTGGAAACTCCCTCCGGCCAGGGCTGGTTTCTTCATTTCCAATCCCGCGGCGGTTACGGCCGGATTCTCCATTTGCAGCCTGTGATCTGGGTGGACGACTGGCCTGTGATGGGACAACCCAATCCGTCCGACCCCCAAGGCTGGACGCCCCAACCGCCCGCTCCCGACGCGATTATCGGGCAAGGCCTGCCCGGCCCGGTTGGCCAGCCTGTTCTCTCCCACGCCAAACCGGATGTGGCCCAATGCCCCATTGAGTTTCCGCAGACCAGCGATGAATTCGCCGGGGCGGCCCTGGGTTTGCAGTGGCAATGGAATCATAACCCGGTCCAGGATCATTGGTCTCTGACCGCGCGCCCCGGCTTTTTGCGGTTGAGAGCCTTGCCCGCGCCGGACCTTCTCAACGCCCGCAACACGCTGACCCAAATGCTGGCCGATCCCGCCCTGGTCGCGACCACGCTGCTGGACACCAAAGGCATGGCCGACCATGAGAAGGCGGGGCTTTGCATGTTGTGCAGCGACGCCAGTTGGATTGGGGTCACACAGGAGCAAGGCCAGCGTCATCTCCTCTTCCACGCCTCAAAGCTGGAAATCACCGGCCCGGAGCTTGCCCAGGATGCCATTCAACTCAGAGTCAGCATCGCGGCCGACGAGACCGCCTCCTACGCCTACAGTTTGGACGGTTTGACATTCACCCCGTTGGGACCCCCGGCCAGGATCATGTTCAGTTGGTGGAAAGGCGCCCGCGTCGGCATTTTCGCCTTCAACACAGATCCCTCCCCCACGGACGCAGGAGTGGCTGATTTCGATTGGTTCCGCTACCGGCCCGTGACGGCCGCAAAATAATCATTCTACCAGCAAGATTACTTCAGTGATGATGCTGCGCCCGGAACGCCCGGATCTCTGCCGGACCGGCCATCATCCACCCTATTTTGTCGTTGTAAAGGCAAAATAAGCTTGCTTTTGAGGCGGGGGTGTGTGACCGGAAAGTAACCTGAAACCATTAGGCGACGGCGCGGATTTTGAGGCGGTCGGATTCATGGAGTCGATCCCAGCATTCCTCCCAGCGATTGCCTTGAAGGGCACAACGCAA
>Ga0181536_10001590_pt1 | contig 26534 bp, 16 predicted proteins | sample PEATcosm2014_Bin_41_FD_121105 | JGI IMG/M metagenome (GOLD analysis project Ga0181536, IMG submission 121105) | Peatland microbial communities from MTU Mesocosm Facility, Houghton, MI, USA - PEATcosm2014_Bin17_60_metaG | ecosystem: Environmental > Terrestrial > Soil > Wetlands > Peat | place...
CCCCGAGCTCACCCCGCTCCACCAGCAGGTTCTCGATCTCCTACACGTCCCCGAAATCGTCTACGCGTCCAAGGCTTCTTGACGTGGGGGCGGATATGGGTCTCGAGAAGTGCGGAACGTCAGGCTATCCGTTCTGGTCGATCGATTTGAGCAGGTCAGGGCAACAGGCAGGCCAGCCGGCACCGCCGGAACAGCGGCGGCCGAGAACAATGCAGAACGATCAGTTGCCTTGTAAACTGAGTCCATGAAGAACACCGGTGATGTCCGGGTCTCACAGAGGGGCCAGATGAGCCTGCCGGCTCGAGCGAGACACCGATGGGGACTCGACGATGGCGGGGAAGTTGGTTACCTCGATCTGGGTGACGCGGTGCTTCTGGTTCCCGGCGGGATCAAGGGCCTCCGGCGTCAGCTCCTCGAAGCCGTGACCCAAGAGGAGTGGGAGCACGCCAGAAGCGGGTTCGGCGACCCTGACCTCGTCAGCGAGTGATCCAACTCGTCGACGACCAGCTTCTTGGTGCAATCCTGCGAGGGGCATCAACCCCCAGGCGCCGGTTGGAGGTCTACACGACTGGCTACTGGTACGTTCGGCTGTGTCAAGCAGTGCTCGCCTCGAAAGGTGGTTCGAGGATCCTTTCAGCTCCGTTCACTTCACTGCCCACCCCTACGAGGGACCGCGCGCTTCGGGCGCTGCTAGAGCTGCCTGAAGAGATCGGGCTCGTGAGCCTCCGAGAGCTCGGCCCGGTCATTGGGCGCCTGCGAGCCCGGCATGACCTCAACATTCTCGGCATGGAAGTCCTGGCGGCAGCCGTTCATCTTGAGGCGGACGTCTACTTGTCTGCTCCGTCTCCGCGTCTCCAGCACGCCCTGACACGTGAGTCTCGCCGCTCACATCTTGACTGACCGCATCGGAGGAGACTTCTCGGTCGGATCACGAGCACGGGAACGTGTTGTCACTGGTGTCGGAGGGGGCACTCCCTCCCGGCCGAGTGGGAACGGTCCCAGTGGGGGTCCGTTCCATGGTGGTCTCCATGCCGCGGGCCACTCCCCCGCTGGCATTCCCGGAGTAACGGACGAGTACGCCACGCGGCAGCGCTCTCGATGACAGACTCGGCCTTCACAGCGCCGTTCAATTGGGCAGTTGGCGGCACCACCCGCTACCCCCTCCCCTTGCCACGTCCGAGCGCTCTTGATCTCAGGAGGCCAGATAGCGACGGAGGGCATCGCGCACGACAGCGCTGACGCTCCGGTGTTCCTCCTCGGCGCGGTCGTGAAGCGCCTTTGCCAGATCCGGCTCAACTCGAAGATCAAGGCGAGGTGAGACACCGCGGCTGAGCGAGGGGCGCCCAACTCGCCGCGGCACGGCTGATTGCAAGTCGTAGCCGGCCTCTGCTTCGTCGGCAAGCGCCTCTTCGTCGACTGGCGTGAGAACAATGCCGGCCTTGGTTCGCTTTACACGCGCCATCTCTTCGCCTCCTCGTACTGTGCCCGGTATTTGTCTCGCATTTCCATCGCATGGATGACCCTCAGATGTTCATCGCCGTCTTCCTCCGGCACCATCTCCACACCAATCACCTCCAGCGCCCTCCCGTTCTCATCGTCTCCGAGCTGCACGAGCCTGACGTCAGGGACTGGCGAACTCGGAGGCGCTGCCTGCACGAACACCAACCCGCAGTGCTCAATGACGAACCGAGCTGCGCTTCTGGCGATCCCGTGTCGCCGCGAAGCGTGGGTCCAGCTCATCCACACCCGTGCATCTTACCAGTTGTGTCGGACAGAATAACTGCAGGGTGCGAAATGGTCCGCTGGGAGGTAGAGCGACAAGAGCTTGGGGCTGCCAGGGTCTGATCGATTGACAGGCTCCTTCAGGGGTCGTTGTGTATCTGAACCACCTGGTGGTCATTGTGACCGGCCTGCCGGTGCTCGGCGTGACCTGCGAGGAGGCGAACCCGACGTCGCAGAATGCTGGTGTCGGAGGGGGGACTTGAACCCCCACGCCCTTGCGGGCACCAGCCCCTCAAGCTGGCGCGTCTGCCTATTCCGCCACTCCGACGTGGGATGCGATCCTAGCGCGTCGTCCGGGTGCTCCTATGTGGCGGGGACGGTGTCCGGACTGTTCGGCGGCACCTTGATGCTCCACGTCTGCGGATACCACAAGAGCCCCGGACCGCTTGGGTTGGGGCCCACCCCGGCGATGGAGGTGGACCAGGCCACGGCGACCGGCTCGGCGAAGAGCGGGAGGGCGACCATCTGCTGCCAGAGCATGGCGTCGGCCTGGGAGTACAGGGTGGCTGCGTCGATGGGGTTGAGGTTCTCCGACGCCTGGGTGAGCACCGAGTCGAGCGCCGGATCCGACAGGTCGGACCAGTCCTCGGACCCCCCGACGCCAGGGGCGCCGAGCAGCGGCGTGTACCAGGCGATCGCCTCGGTCGGGTAGGGGGTGGCATCGAACGGCAGCAGGGCGGCGTCGACCGCCCCTGCGGCCAGTTCCTGCCCGGCGCTCTGGGCGTCGGGCGCTGTCACCCTGGTCACCGGGATGTCGACCGCCGCCAGCTGGTGGACCACCACCGTGGCCGCGGCCGACGCCCAGCGGTCGGCGTCGTCGACCCCCAGGCGCACGACCATCGGCTTGCCGTTGGGCAGCAGCCATGTTCCCGCCGGGTTGTGGACGAAGCCCGCCGCCACGAGGAGTCGCGCTACCTCGTCGGGGTCGGCGGTGAGGGGGAACGGCCTCGACGGGGTGGGTGGCAACGGCGCCGTCGTGGTGGTCGTCCCGGGCTGGCCCTCCAACTGGACCGACGGGGTCTTGGGGCCGGGGTAGGTGGTCTGGACCTGGGAGTACAGGTGGCTGGCCGAAGGCACGATCGAGGTGTTGGCCCAGCCCACCACGTCGTCGACCAGCGCCTGGCGGTCGATGGCGTGGCTCAGCGCCTCCCGGACGTCGAGGTCCCCGGTGAGCGCCGAGGTGGTGGAGTACTCGAGCTGGAGAAATGTGGTCGACACTGTGTCCGAACTGTCGATCGAGGGACCCTCGGTCATCTGCTGGAGGAAGGAGCGGCCGAAGGAGCCGGGCTCGATCACCTGGACGGTGCCGTCCAGGAGCCAGTGGGTGAGCTGGGCCGGGCCGCTCGCCGTGCGCACGGTGATGCGCTCGAGGTACGGGGCCTGGCCCCACCAGCGCGGGTTGCGCACCAGGACCACCTCGTGGCCGGGCACCACCTGCCCCACCTCGAACGGTCCCCCGGAGAGGTCGACGGCCGGGTCGATGCCCGTGCACATGGGGTCCCACCCGGCCTTCTCCATGACGTGGGCCGGCAGGAGGTCGTTGAACAGCATCTTCCAGTCGGCGAACGGCTGGTCGAAGACGACGGTCACCGTCCGGCCGTCGTGGCTGCCCACCACCGATTTGATCTGCCGGTAGCCCTCGGTGGTGGCCACGTCGAGGGCGGACGCCCCGGTGGTCGCCGTCGCTGTCCCGCGCTGCTCTTGCCAGGCGTAGACGAAGTCCGAGGCGGTGATCGGCACCCCGTCCGACCAGACGGCCTTGGGGTTGAGTGTGTAGACGACGGTCTGGGGCGTGGTGTCCACCACCTCGGCCTGCTCGATGACCGCCGAGTCGTAGGTGGCGGCGTCGCCGGGGCTCACCACGAACGAGCTGGGCAGCACCGGTTCGAGCACCAGCTGGTCGGCCCAGGTGTCGCCGGTGGCCGAGTTCGGGTTGCACCCGGTGGGGGCCTGGTCGATGCCGACGGTGATCGACCCGCCGACCCCCGCCACCCAGGGGCTCTGCGGGGTCGAGGCGGCGGTGCCGGCGGTCTTCCCCGGACCGCAGGCCGTGGCCAGCGCCGCCACGGCGAGGAGGACCACGATGGCCGGCCCCGGCCTGGCGGGACGGCGCCGCCGAACCGGGCGCCTGCCCAGGGGCGTCACTAGTTCTGCAGCCGGAGGTCCAGGGTCAGGGTGGTGAAGGCGAAGACGACGGCCACGGTGACCGTGATCCGGTCGAGGTTGCGCTCGACCACCGTCGACCCTTGGGCGGCGGCGCCGACGCTCCCGCCGAACATGTCCGACAGGCCGCCGCCCTTGCCGCTGTGCATCAGGATCAGGAAGATGAGGCCGACGGCCGCCAGAATCTCGATGACGATGTACACCCAGGTCAGCACCGGGAGAGCTCCTTACGCACGGTAGGCCGCTCCAGGCGGCTCATGAACGGTAGCAGCCCCCGACCGCCCGCAGCAGGTCAACGAAGCCCGGGGCCTCCAGGCTGGCCCCGCCGACCAGCAGCCCGTCGACGTTGGGCTCTGAGACCAGGTCGGCGGCGTTCTCAGCGTTGACCGACCCCCCGTACTGGACCCGGACGCCGGCGGCGGCCTCGGCGCCGGCCATCTCCCCCACCACCAGGCGGATGTAGCCACACGCGTCCTCGGCGTCGACCGCGCTGGCGGCGTTGCCCGTCCCGATGGCCCAGATCGGCTCGTAGGCGACGACCATCCCCGCCACCTGCTCGGGGGCGAGCCCGTCGAGGGCGGCGCGCACCTGGGCCGAGAGGCGGGCCTCGGTCCGGCCGGCCTGGCGCTCCTCCTCGCTCTCCCCCACGCAGCAGATCGGCGTCATCTGGTGGCGCAGGACCGCCTTGGTGGTGGCGGCCACCGCCTCGTCGGTCATCCCGAAGAGCCGGCGCCGCTCGGAGTGGCCGACGATCACGTAGCGCACGCCCATGCGGGCCAGCATCTGGGGGCTCACCTCGCCGGTGAAGGCCCCCCGGTCGTGGTCGTGGCAGTGCTGGGCGCCCAGGGCGACCGGGATCGCCTCCCCCTCGACGAGCGTCTGCACCGTGCGGATGTCGGTGAACGGCGGGTGGACCGAGACGTCCAGCGCGGCCACGTCGGCCGGCTTCAAGCGCAGGCCGAGGTCGCGCACGGTGTGGAGCGCCTCGATGTGGTCGTGGTGCATCTTCCAGTTCCCGCTGACCAGCGGGCGGCGGGGGGCGACGGGGTCCGCGGCGGCGTGCATCAGAGGCTGCGGAGGCTCAGGAGGGCCCGATGGCCCGGCCGGGGGCGTTTGGGGCGCCGCGCAGGGCGGCCAGGCCGGGCAGGTCGCCCAGCTCGACCAGGGCGAGGGAGGCCCCGCCGCCGGTCGAGAGGAAGTCGATGCGGTCGGCCAGCCCGAGGTCCTCGAGGGCCCGGGCGCTGTCCCCGCCGCCGACCACGGTGAAGCCCGGGCAGGCGGCCACCGCCCCGGCCACCCGACGGGTGCCGTCGGCGAACCGCTCGTCCTCCACCACTCCGAGCGGGCCGTTCCACAGCACGGTGCCCGCCCCGGCGATGACCTCGGCGAAGGCCTCGGCCGTCTCGGGGCCGATGTCGAGCCCCCGCCACCCGTCGGGAAGGTCCCGCCCGACGACCTTGGCGTCGCCCCGGGGGCCCTCGCAGCTCCTCGGGCCGTACTCCCCGCCGGGCTCGAGCGCCACCGTGTCCACCGGCAGCATGATCGTCGCCCCCGAGGCGAGCAGGCGCCGGCAGGGCTCCAGCCGCTCCAGGTCGACCATCGAGGCCCCGACCTGGTGGCCCAGGGCGGCCAGGAAGGTGAAGGCCATCGCCCCGCCCACCGCCACCACGTCGGCCCGGGCGGCCAGCGACTCGAGCGCCCCGAGCTTGTCGGCCACCTTGGCCCCGCCCACCACGGCCACGAAGGGCCGGGCCGGCTCGTCGAGGAGCGAGCCCAGGACCTCGACCTCTTTGGCCAGCCGCCGGCCGGCGGCGCTCGGCAGGAAGGCCGGGGGCCCGACCACCGAGGCGTGGCGGCGGTGGGCGACCCCGAAGGCCTCGTTCACGTAGCCGTCGAACCCCTTGACCAGCTCGGCCACGAAGGCCGGGTCGTTGCCCTTCTCGCCCGGGGAGAACCGGAGGTTCTCCATGAGGTCGACCCCCGGGCAGAGCTCGGCCAGCCGCTCGGCCACCGGGGCCATGGCCCAGCGGGGGTCCGGGGCGTTGTCGGGCCGCCCCAGGTGGCTGCAGGCGGTGACCGAGGCCCCCTCGGCCAGCAGCCACTCCAAGGTGGGCAGGGCGGTGCGGATGCGGAAGTCGTCGGCCACCACCGGGCGCCCGTCGGGCCCCTCGGCCAGCGGCGTGTTGAAGTCGGTGCGGACCAGGATGCGGCGGCCGGCCACCGGGGGGAGGTCCTCCAAGAGGGGCAGCCCCCGCAGTACCGGCCCGGTGCTCACGCGGGGCGCCCCTGGCTCGAGACGACGAGCGCCAGGTCGACGAGCCGGTTGGAGTACCCCCACTCGTTGTCGTACCAGCCCTGGACCTTGACCATGGTCGTCGAGCCGTCGACCGGCTGGACCATGGTCAGCGCGGAGTCGAAGGTGCACGAGGCCGGGCTGCCCACGATGTCCGAGGAGACGATGGGGTCCTCGGTGTAGACGAGCACCCGGTGGAGCGGCGGTTCGGCGGCGGCGGCGGCGAAGGCCCGGTTGACGTCATCCTTGGTGACCGACCCCTTCACCACGGCGGTGAAGTCGGTGACCGAGCCCACCGGCACCGGCACCCGGATGGCCATGCCGTCGAGCTTCCCTTTCATCGACGACAGCACCAGGCTGGTGGCCCGGGCCGCACCGGTGGAGGCCGGCACGATGTTGATGGCCGCCGCCCGGGCCCGGCGCAGGTCCTTGTGGGGGAGGTCGAGCAGGTTCTGGTCGTTGGTGTAGGCGTGGACCGTGGTCATGAGGCCGCTCACGATCCCGAAGGCGTCGTCGATCACCTTCACCATGGGCACGAAGCAGTTGGTGGTGCACGAGGCGTTGGAGACCACCACGTGGACCGCGGGGTCGAAGTCGCCGTCGTTCACCCCGACCACGAACGAGGCGTCGGCGTCGTTCACCGGGGCCGAGATGATCACCCGGGAACACCCGCCCACCAGGTGGGCGGCCGCCGCCTCGCGGGTGGTGAAGTGGCCGGTCGACTCGATCACCACCTCCACCCCGAGGTCCCCCCAGGGCAAGAGGGCCGGGTCCTTCTCGGAGAGCACGGTGATGCGCCGCCCGCCGACGATCAGGTCACCGCCGTCGACCTCCACCGCGGCCGGCAGCGTCCCCTGCGTCGAGTCGTACTTCAAGAGGTGGGCGTTGGTGGTCGGCGAGGTGATGTCGTTGACCGCCACCACCTCCACGGGGGCGTCCTGGGCCATCACCGCCCGGAGGAAGTTCCGCCCGATGCGCCCGAACCCGTTCACCCCTACCCGCACCGTCATCGCGCCTCGCTCCTTCGTGGCCACCGGGCCGCCGTGGCCGGGCCGGCCCTCCGCCGGACCGCCCCACCACCACTCATGCCAGCAGATCCGACAGGGCCGACGCCAGTCTGACAGGGTCGTGGACTAACCCGTTGGGACCCGCCAGGGGGCGATCCGCCAGCGGGCGGTCGACCGGGCCGGCCACGATGCCCCCGGCGGAGTCCCACAGGACGACGTCGACCTCGACCCCGTGCTCGCGCAACGCGGCCACGTGGGCGGCCACGTCGTACCCCTCGGTCTCGGGGATCTGGGGGAAGAGGTTGCAGACGTAGACCCGCTGGGCGCCGGTGGCCGACAGCGCCTCGGCGATGCCCGGGACGGCCACCGCCGCCAGGACGCTGGTGTAGAGCGACCCGGGGCCGATCACCACCTGGTCGGCGGCGGCCAGCGCCGCCGTGGCCTCGGGGGGAGGGCTGGAGCCCCCGGGCACGAGGGACACCCGACGGATCCGCCCGGCCGCCGACACCGCCACCTGCCCCTCGACCTCGCCCCGGTCGGCCTCGGCCTTGAGGGTGACCTTCTCGGTGGTGGCCGGGAGCACCCGTCCGGCCGAGCCCAAGAGGAGGGCGGCGGCGTCGATCCCCGCCACCAGGTCGCCGGTGGCGTCGACCAGGCCGGCCAGCACCAGGTTGCCCAGGGCGTGTCCGGACAGCTCCCCCGTCTCGCCGAACCGGTGCTCGAACGCCTGGGCCAGCACCGAGTCGGGGTCGGCCAGGGCCACCAGGCACTTGCGGAGGTCCCCGAGGGCCACCACGTCCAGCTGCTGGCGGAGCCGGCCGCTGGAGCCGCCGTCGTCGGCCACCGAGACGATGGCGGTGATCTCGCCGGCGTAGCGGCGCAGGGCCCGCAGCGTCACCGCCGTCCCGTGGCCGCCCCCGACCGCCACCACCCGGGGACCGGCGGGGGCCGGGGTCACCGGTCCACGTCCCGGTGGAAGACCGAGGTGGTGACGCCGTCGGCGGCCAGCCGCTCGCTGAGCGCCTCGGCCAGGGCCACCGAGCGGTGCCGGCCGCCGGTGCACCCCATGGCCACCGTCAGGTACGACTTGCCCTCACGGACGAAGGCCGGCACCAAGAGCACCAGCAGGTCCACCACCTTGTCGAGGAAGACCCCGGTCTCGGCCTGGGCGAAGACGTAGTCACGCACCGCCTGGTCGGACCCGCTCAGCGGCCGGAGCTCCTCGACCCAGTGCGGGTTGGGCAGGAAGCGGCAGTCGAACACCATGTCGACGTCGAGGGGGATGCCGTGCTTGTAACCGAACGAGAGCACCGAGGTCTGCATCCGGCCGGCGCCGTCGGGGCCGCCGAAGAGCTCGAGGACCCGCTGGCGCAGCTGGTTCGAGTTGAGCTCGCCGGTGTCGAGGATGACGTCCGCCCGGGCCCGCACCACCTCGAGCAGGCGCCGCTCGTCGGCGATCGACTCCTCCACGCCACGGGCGGCCAGCGGGTGTCGGCGCCGGGTTCCCTCGAACCGGCGGACGAGCACCTCGTCCGGCGCGTCGAGGAAGAGCACCCGCACCCGGTGGCGGGCCTCGGCCAGCGAGTCGAGGACGGGCAGCACCTCTTCGAGGTTCTCCCCGCCGCCGCGCCCGATGACCAGGGCGATCCGGTCGGACTCGGACCCCGGCCGACCCACCAGCTCGGCCACCTTGGTGAAGAGCGGGGCGGGAAGGTTGTCGATCACGAACCACCCGAGGTCCTCCAGCGAGGCGGCGGCGGTCGAGCGACCCGCCCCCGACATCCCGGCCACCACGAGGAACTCGCTCATCGGTCCCCAGTCTCCCCCATCGGGGGCCGGCCGCCGCCCATGGGCCCCGACCGGGCAGGGCCGGGCGGGGGCGCCGAGCCGTGGAGCGCCAGGTAGATTGCGTCGGCCACCGGGTCGGGCAGCCACCCCAGCGCCCGGAGCACCTCGGGCGGGGCGGCCCGCAGCGCCCGTACCCCGCCGATCTCCTTTATGAGCCGGGTCCGGCGCGCCGGCCCCATGCCGGGCACGGCGTCGAGGACGCTGGCCGTCATGCGGGTGGCCCGGCGTTGGCGGTGGTAGGTGACGGCGAAGCGGTGGGACTCGTCGCGCACCCGCTGGAGGAGGTAGAGGGCGTCGGACCCCCGGGCGATCCTGACCGGGTCGGGCGAGCCGGGGCGGTAGACCTCCTCGAACTGCTTGGCCAGGGCGGCCAGCTCGATCTCGCCGGTGAGCCCGAGCTCCCCCACCACCTTCTCCCCCACGCCGAGCTGCCCCTTGCCGCCGTCGATGAGCAGCAGCTGGGGCGGGTAGGCGAACCGGCGGCGGGTGGTGGCGGGGGCCGAGCCCCGCTCCTCCACCAGGGCGGTGAGCCGGCGCCGGAGCACCTCCTCCATCGCCGCGTAGTCGTCGTTGCCGGCCACGGTCTTGACCGTGAACTTGCGGTAGTCGGCCTTCTTGGCCAGCCCGTCCTCGAAGACCACCATCGAGCCCACGTAGTCGGTCCCCTGGAGGTGGCTCATGTCGTAGCACTCGATGCGCAGGGGGGCCTGGCGGAGCCCCAGCTGCGCCTGGAGCTCGGTCAGGGCCTTGGAGCGGCTGTTGTGGTCCTGGGCCCGGCGGAGGCGGTGGCGGGCCAGGTCCTCGCCGGCGTTGCGCACCACCAGCTCCATGAGCGCCCGCTTGTCGCCGCGCCGGGGCACGGCCAGGGAGACCGGCCCGCCCCGCAGCGCGCCCAGCCACGCCTGGAGGACCTCGGCCGACTCGGGGGCCGAGGGGACGAGGACCCGGCGGGGCACCTCGGCACCGGGCGCGCCGTAGAGCTGCTCGACCACCCGCCCCAGCAGCTGGGGCCCGGTCAGGTCCTCCACCTTGTCGGCGATCGAGCCGCTGCGCCCGACCACCCGGCCCCGGCGGACGTGGAAGACCTGGACCGCCGCCTCCAGCTCGTCCTCGGCCACCCCGACCACGTCGAGGTCCTCGGGGCGCTCGGAGACCATCTGCTGGCTCTGGGCGGCCTTGCGCACGGCGGTGAGCCGGTCCCGCAGCCGGGCCGCCCGCTCGAACTCGAGCGCCCCGGCCGCCTCGGCCATCTCGGTCTCGAGCCGCTCGACCACCGCCGCCGTGTCGCCCGAGCAGAAGCGCATGAGGTCGTCGACCATCTGGCGGTAGCGCTCCTGGTCGACGGCGCCGACACACGGCCCCGAGCACCGATCGATGTCGAAGAGGAGGCACGGCCGGCCGAGGCGCTCGTGGCGCCTGAACTTCGTGTCCGAGCAGGTGCGGACGGGGAAGCTCCGCAAGAGGAGGTCGAGGGTCTCGCGCAGCGCCCCCACGTGGCCGTAGGGGCCGAAGTAGCGCACCCCCTTGCGCTTCTTCCCCCGGAAGACCATGGGCCTCGGCCACTCCTCGCCCACGGTCACCGCCAGCCAGGGGTAGCTCTTGTCGTCCTTCAGCCGGACGTTGTAGCGGGGCTGGTGGGCCTGGATGAGCGAGTGCTCGAGCATGAGCGCCTCGACCTCGGTGCCCACCACCACCCACTCCACGTGGTCGGCCTGGGCCACCATCTGGGCCGTGCGCAGCGGCAGGGCGGCCGGGTCGGCGAAGTAGTTGGCCAGGCGGTGCCGGAGGGACTTCGCCTTGCCCACGTAGAGGACCCGCCCCTCGGCGTCGAGGAACTGGTAGGAGCCCGGCGCGTCGGGGATCGAGCCGGTCGGGGGACGTGCGACCACCGCCCCATGATCGCGTGGCGTGACGCCCGGTGGGCCGACGCCCTACACTGGGCGCGCCGGCCTGGTATCCCGGCGACACACCTTGCACCGAGGCCGACAACCCCGCGGATGGGCGACCAGGCTGTCCCCGCCGGCCATATCGGTGCGCTCCCCGAAGGGGGTACGACATGATCAGGCTCCAGCGGGCGCTCCCCGAGCGCTACACCACGGCGACCCCCGACCAGCTGGCGGCGTGGATCGGCGCGGCCAAGGTGGCCCTCGGCCGCCAGGTGCTCATCCTGGGCCACCACTACCAGCGCGACGAGGTCATGCGGTGGGCCGACGCCCGGGGGGACTCCTTCGGGCTGTCGCGGATCGCCGCCGAGCGCCGGGACGCCGAGTACATCGTCTTCTGCGGGGTCCACTTCATGGCCGAGTCGGCCGACGTGCTGACCGCCGACCACCAGCAGGTCGTCCTCCCCGACCTGAACGCCGGGTGCTCGATGGCCGACATGGCCGACATCGAGGCGGTCGAGGAGGCCTGGGAGGACCTGGCCCGGGTGACCGACATCGAGCGGGTGGTGCCGGTCACCTACATGAACTCCTCGGCCGCCCTGAAGGCCTTCGTGGGGCGCAACGGCGGGTCGGTGTGCACCTCGTCCAACGCCCGGGCCGTCCTCACCTGGGCCCTGGACCCACAGGGGGCCGGGACGGCGCGCGGCGACAAGGTCCTCTTCTTCCCCGACCAGCACCTCGGCCGCAACACCGGGTACCAGCTCGGCTACGGCGCCCCCGACATGGCGGTGTGGAACCCCCGCGCCGACTTCGGCGGGCTCTTGGAGGCCGACGTGAAGGCGTCCCGGCTGCTCTTGTGGAAGGGCCACTGCTCGGTCCACCAGCGGTTCCGACCCGAGCACGTCGACGCCTTCCGCACCGCCCACCCCGCCGGGATCGTGGTCGTCCACCCCGAGTGCGCCCACGACGTGGTGGAGATGGCCGACCAGGTGGGCTCCACCGACTACATCATCAAGGCGGTGGCCGAGGCCCCGCCGGGCTCGGTGCTCGGGGTCGGGACCGAGATCCACCTCGTGAAGCGCCTCGACGACGAGAGCCCGGACAAGACGGTGGTCTCCCTCGACCCGATCGTCTGCCCGTGCTCGACCATGTCGCGCATCGACCCCATGCACCTGGCCTGGGTCCTGGAAGGACTGGTCGCCGGCGAGGTCCGCAACCGGATCACGGTCGACCCCGAGACCGCCGGGTGGGCACGGGTCGCCCTCGAGCGGATGCTGGCGACGGTCTGAGCGCCCGCCGGTAGCGTCGTCCGCGTGGCGGCGGGGAGCGAGGGCGGGGTCGGGTTCCGGCGGGCCGGGCCGGGCGACGTGGCGGCCGTGGTCGACCTGGTCGAGTCCGCCTACCGCGGGGAGCCCAGCCGGAGCGGGTGGACCACCGAAGCCGACCTGCTCGACGGCCAGCGCACCGACCCCGACGCCGTCGCCGCGGCGCTCGGGGATCCCGGCGGCCTGGTGCTCCTGGCCGAGGCGGACGGCGCGTTGGTCGGCTGCTGCCAGCTGCGGTCGGCTGCGGGGGCCGGCGCCCACTTTGGGATGTTCGCCGTGCGCCCTGGCCTCCAGGGGCGCTCGGTCGGCTCGGCGCTGCTGGCCCACGCCGAAGGGGTGGCCCGCCAGGAGTGGGACGCCCGCACGATGCGGATGGAGGTGATCGCCCAGCGGGCCGAGCTCATCGCCTGGTACCTCCGGCGCGGGTACCGGGCGACCGGGGAGACCGCCCCCTTCCCCTACGGCGACGAGCGCTTCGGCGTCCCCCGCCGCTGCGACCTCTACTTCTCGGTGCTGGAGAAGCCGCTGGCGCCCTGAGCGCGCCCAGCGCCGGTCAGCTCGAGGCGCGCGCCACGGTGGTCGTCGTGGCACCCACCGTTGTCGCCGGCGCACCCTGTTGGGTGGTCGTAGTGGTGGCGCCGGGCACGACCACGCTGGTGGTCGGGGCGCTCGCGGTGGTGGTCGCGGTGTCGGGCGCCGTGGTCGTCGGCGTCGTGGAGGGCGGGGTCGTGACCGCCGTCGCCGACGGGGACGTCGGTGTCGTGGCGCCGGTGTCGGGGCTCGTGCACCCGGCGGGCGGTGTCGGTGTGCCCGCCTGGCCCGGCATGAGCGCCGTGCCGGCGCACCCGAAGTCCGAGAGGGAGGCGATGGCGGTCACCTTCACCCCGTCGGAGAAGCTCGTGACCGTGTCGGTCTCGCGGATGTACCCCGATGCGTCGATCGAGACCTCGATTGTCGTGGCGGTGTACCCCACCTGCTCCAAGAGGGCGTTCGCCTCCTTGATGGTGGCGGACTCCTGTGGCGTGAGCCCGGCGGCTGTGGGGAACTGGGGCTGGTGGTCGGTGATCCGGTAGACGGCGAGGCCGCCGGATGTCCCGACCTCGCTCGCCGTCCCCGCCGTGATGTCCTGCTGGTCGAGGCTCAGGTAGCCGGTGGGGCTGGCCAGCCCCTGCATGGCCAGGGCCCCCTCCTGCTTGCCGAGCGAGCCCTCCACCAGGCCGGCGAACCCCGACATCGGTGTCCCCGGGGCGGCGGACCCCGAGTGGCCGTAGTCGGCACCGCCCTCCTCCCACACGTCGGTGCCGTTGTCGCTGGCCGTCACCTCCCCGAGACCCGGCACCTCCGACACGGTCACCATGGCGAAGGGATCGGTGTCGATCACCCCGTGCCCGGTGATGCCCGACGCCATCTCGGGTCCCTGTGCGCACGCTGTCGGTGTCCTTGGACCGCCCCCTGTGGCCGAGCCCGAGCAGCTCGACGTCTCGGCGAAGCTGTAGGTGACCGCGAAGTTGCCCGAGTCCACGGTCGCCCCCAAGGCGGCGACCACCCGGTGCTGGGCCTCGGATTCGCCGACCGTCTTGGCGTGGGAGGGGGGTCCGGCACGCTGGGCCGTCCCGCCGCCGGCGAGCGCGAGCCCGACGGGGACTCCGACCAGGGCCAGGCAGGCCACGGCGGCCGCGGCCGTCGCCACCCGTCGCCGCCCCGACGGCCGGCGGCCGCGGGGTGCGTCTTCCTCGGGCAGCCAGAGCGGCTCGGGGGCGGCACCGGGGTCGCTCACCCGGTCATCAGCCTCCGCTGGTGGCCGGTGTGGAGGCGGCGCCGGTGGTGGTGGTCACGGCGCCCGGCGCTCCCGAGGCCCCAGTGGTCACGGTCGTCGCGCTGGACGCCGTCGTTGTGGTGGTCACCGTGGTCGTTGTCGGCGCCGTGGCGGCCGCAGGGGCCGCGCCGGTGTCCGGGCTCGTGCAGCCGGCCGGCGGTGTCGGTGTCCCGCCCTCACCGGGGACGAGCACGGTGCCGGCGCAGCCGAAGTCCGACAGTGTGGTGGTGAGCGTCACCGAGCCGCCGTCGACGAACGTGATGACCGAGATCGCCTGGTGGATGTAGCCGCTGGCGTCGATCGAGAGCTGGGCCGTCATCGTGCTGAGCCCCTGGCCGCGGAGCACCCCCAGCGCCCCGTCGATCGTTGTGACCTCCTCGGTGGTGGTGCCCGGGGTGGCGGCCACCTGTGTCGGGTCGAGCGTGACGTTGTAGCGGGTGACCGCCGTCCCCTCCAGTGTCGCCGCCCCGATGACGTCGGCCCCGGTGACCTCGGACTGGTAGAGGTCCAAGAACCCCGTCGGGCTGGCCATGGCCATCATGGCGACTGCGCCGGCCCGGGTCCCGAGGGTCCCCTCCACCAGCCCCGTGAAGCTCGAGAGCGGGGTGCCCGGGCCCGTGTCGCCCGACGACGGGGCCAGGCCTGTCCCGCTGCCGCCCTCCCAGTAGTCGGTGCCGTCGACCCGCACCGTCGGGCCGACACTGGTGGAGGCCACCATGGCGTACGGGTCGGTGTCGATCGTCCCGTTGCCCGACACGACCGTCCCGTGACGGCCGGCGCCCGAGCGCCCGACGGCCGCGCACGCCGTGCCGGCCTGGCACTTCACCGACCCGCCCGAGCCGGCGGACGATGTCGGGCCTGTCGCCGACAGGTCGTAGGTGAAGTCGAAGCTGCCGGCGTCGGTGGTGGCGCCCAGGGCCGAGAGCACCTGGCGATCTGCCGGGCCCGAGGGGAGCCGGGCACGGCCCGTCGCGCGCTGGCCGGCGTGCGGGGTGGGGAGGGCCACGTTGCTCCCGCCCGCGGACAGCACGAGCCCGACCGGGACCCCGACCACGGCCATGCAGGCCACGGCGGCCGCCACGACGCCCACGCGGGGGCGGGAGCGGCGGCCGCGTGGGCCGCCGGCCGGTTCGTCGAGCCAGAGGCCCTCGTCGTCCCCGATGGGTCGCACGAGCTCTCGTCCACCCACGGTAGGACCCCCTCGCCTCGATGCCACCGGGCCGCGTCGCCGTTCGATCGTCCCAGGTGAACGGTCGAATCTTACCGCCGGTGGCAACAAATTACTAGGGAGTCTCCCCGTGTCACGGGGGTCTCGACCGTCCACCTCCAGCGGCGGCCGGCCGTCCGCTCCGGGTTGGAGGAGGCCGGCCTGGGCCGCCGAGGCGAGCAGCCTGGCCGCGTCCGCCCGGGCCCGCCCCCCGGGCACCCCGTGGTCGGCGGCCAGGAGCGCGGCGAGCGCCCCTGCGTCGGGCAGCCCGGCGGCGGCCGGCGACTCGGCGACCGCTCGGAAGAGCGGCACGGCCCAAAACGCCGCCGCCCGGGCGGCCGCCGACGCCGGGCCGGGGCCCGAGAGGGCCGCCGCGCCCCGCTCGCTCAACAGGACCCGCTCCCCCCGGCCGGTGACCAGCCCGAACCGTCGTGCGCTGGCCAGCCGGCTGCGGAAGGCGCCGTTGTTGGTGCCGCGGTAGCCGAGGGCGGCGGCGATGGCCGCCGGGGTGGCGTCCCCGCCGGCGTCGGCCACCACCCGGGCGACCGCCACCGAGGCGTCGAGGTCGTAGTCGACCGAACGGTGTCTCGAACGGGCCATGGGCGTGCGCTGCTCGCTCCTGTGCGACTGTCCCGCCAACGCTACGCCACCGCGACGCCCGGGCCGCCCATGGTCCATGTTCCCACCGCCATCGGCCCCGCTCGGGCCGTAGGCTTCCGGCGGTGACCACCACCCGACCAGACCCGCCGACCGAGCGTCGGGGCGGCGGCCCCGGCCGGCCGCCGGCCGAGGCCTTCGCCGCGGTCGTCGACTCGGTCAAGAGCGTCTTGTACACCGACCCCTCGACGGTGGTGCTGGCTGTCGGGTGCCTGATGGCCGGCGGTCACCTGCTGGTCGAGGACCTCCCGGGGCTCGGGAAGACCACCCTGGCCAAGGCGCTCGCCCGGTCGGTCGGCCTCGGCTTCCACCGGGTCCAGTTCACCGCCGATCTCCTGCCGGCCGACATCACCGGCGCCATGGTGCTCGACCTCGCCACCCGCCAACCGGTCTTCCGCCCCGGGCCGGTCTTCACCAACGTCCTCATGGCCGACGAGCTGAACCGGGCCTCGCCCCGCGCCCAGTCGGCGCTGCTCGAGGCCATGGAGGAGCGGCAGGTCTCCGTGGACGGCCAGACCCTCCCCTTGCCCCGCCCCTTCCTGGTCGTGGCCACCCAGAACCCCTACGACGCCGCCGGCACCTCCCCGCTCCCCCACGGCCAGCGCGACCGCTTCCTCCTCCGGCTCTCCCTCGGCTACCCGGCCCGGGCCGACGAGGACCGCCTGCTCGCCGGGACGGACCCCTCCGAGCGGGTCGACCGGCTGGCGGCGGCGGTGACCCCCGACGAGCTGGCGTCGGTCATGGCCGCCGTCGGGGCCGTCCACGTGGCCCCGGCGGCCCGGGCCTACGTCCTCGACCTGGTGGCGGCCACCCGGTCCCACCCGTCCGTCCGGGTCGGGGCCTCCCCCCGAGCCGCCCTCTCGGTCCTGCGGGCCGCCCGCGCCCTGGCGGTCTTCGGGGGCCGCAGCTACGTGAACGCCGACGACATCCAGGCGGTCGCCGTCCCGGCCCTCGCCCACCGGCTCCTGCTCCACGCCGGCGACGAGGCGGCCGGCGGGGCCCCGGGGTCGGCCGTCCAAGAGGTGCTCGACCAGGTGCCGGCGCCGCTCGCCGGCCCGGCGCCCAGGAACGGCGACCAGCCGGACGGCGCCGAGCCGTGATCCTCCCGGGCCGTGACCCAGCGGCCCGGCCCCCGCGCGCCGCGCCGGCTGTCGTCCTCACCGGCCGCGGCGCCGGCGTGCTCGGGGCGTTCCTCGCCCTGGCCGCCCTCACGGTCGGGACGGGGTCCGAGGGGCTCTTCCCGCTCCTGGTGGCGCTGGGCGTGGTGCTCGTCGGGGCGGCCGCGGTGGCCTGGTGGCGGGGGGTGCGTGGCGGCGGGGGCGGGGTGCAGGTCCGTCTGCGGGCCTGCCCGCCCGCCGTGCCCGTCGGCGGGGCGTGCTCCTTGGTGGCCGAGGTCTCCGGGCCCCCCCGACGCGGCGCGCCCCTCGGCCTCGACCGCCCCCGGGAGCACTGGCAGCTCACCCGGCGGCTCGTGCCCGCCGGCCCGGCCGGCCAACCGGCGGGCCCCCGGCGCCGGCGTCTGGCCGGACGGCTGGTCGCCCCGGCCCCGCCGTCCCTCGTGCCGCTGGCGACGGACGCCGGTACGGGCGCGCTCGGGGCGGTGTGGACGGGCCGTCGGGGCCTCCTGCGCCTGCCACCGCTCCGGGTCTGGACCCACGACCCGTTCGGCCTCTTCGCCGTGGCGGTGGCCACCACCGCGCCGGTCGTGGTGGTGGTCCACCCCGAGCCGCTGGCCCCACCCGCCGGCCCGCCACCGTCGTCGGCCGGCGCCGCCGCCACGGCCGCGGTGGCCCGCGCCGCTGCGGGGGCCTCGGGCGGGTGGGGCGACTTCTCCGACCTGCGCCCCTATGTGGCGGGCGATCGCCTCAACCTGATCGACTGGCCCGCCCTCGCCCGCTACGACCGGCTCCTGGTCCGCCGCTTCGACCCCGAGGAGGGCGTCGCCGTGCGGCTCCTGCTCGACGACCGTCCCGGGGTGCACCGGCGCGCCGCCTTCGAGCGGCTGGTCGCCACCTTGCTCTGGCTGGTCGAGGGGGCCGTGGCCGGCGGGAGGGCCGTGGAGGTGACGACGATCTCGGGGCGCACCTTCGCCGTCGCGGCGTCGCCCGACGGGCTGGCGGCGTTCCTGGCGGTGGCGGCCACCCTCGAGCCCCAGCGGGCGCCGGGGGCGGCCGTGGCGCCCGAGCGGCCCGGGGCGGCGCTCCTCACCACCGCCACCGGGGCCGGTCGCCTGGCCGGCCGGCCCCCCCGGGCCGCCGTGGTGGTGGCCTGATGGCGCCCGAACGGCTCTGCCCGTCGGCCGTCGCCGAGGTCGGGGTGGCGGCGGCCACCCTCGCCGGGGCGGCCGGGGTGGGGCGGTTCCTGGTCGGCGGGGACACCGGGGGTGCCCTCCCCCCGCTGTTGGGGACGGCGCTCGTCGGCTTCGCCGTCCCGGCCCTGCTGCGCCGCACCCGCTTGCCGCCGGCGCTCGGCGCGCTGGCCGGGACGGTGGCGACGGTGGTCGTGGCCACGTGGTTCGCCGCCCTGGACGCCGCCGGCGGCCGGCTCCCGGGCGCCGCCGCCCTCCGGGCCCTGCCGGGCGACCTGCACTCGGCGCGCCGCGTGCTCGGCGGGTTCCACCTGCCGATGGCGGCCCGCCCCGGCGTCGTCCTGCTCGCCGGCGTGCTGTGCGGCCTGGCCGGGCTCGCGGCCCGACTGCTCCTCGGCCCGATCGAGCCCCTGCGGCCGCGGCTGCACCCCGGCCTGGCCCTCCTCCCCGGCGTGGCCCTCACCGGCTGGTCGTGCCTGGCCGTCGCCGGGACCGGCGGGGCCGTGGTCAGCGCCGCCGTGGTGGCCGGCTCGGCCGTGGCCCTGGCCGGCGGCGGTCGCCCCCCATCCCGGCCGGCCCCCTCCCCCGCCTCCCGCCACCGCTACCCCGCCGCCGGCCTCGTCCTGGCCGTGGCCGCCGTGGGCGCCGTGGCCGGGGTGGGGCTGCCGATCGACGCCCCGACGCCCCCGTCCGGGGCGGCCGCCGTCCCGGTCACGGCCCTCTCGCTCACCACCGGCCTCGTCGCGGTCGAGCGCCGCGACGCGTCGTTGGTGCTCTTCAGGGCCCGCAGCCCCGTGCCCACCTACTGGCAGGTCGGGGTGCTCACCGTGTGGCGGGGCGACCGGTGGGTGGCCGGGTCAGGAGACCCCGCCCCCGGCGCGAGGCGCGCCGCTTCGGCCACACCGGCGCCGACCACAGCCTCGGGGCGGCGGATCACCGTCTCGGTGACCGTCGGCGCCCTCTCCAGCCGACTCCTCCCGGTACCCCCGGGGACCGTGTCGGTCACCGCCCCCGGCGCCACCGTCACCGCCACCGGGGTCCTCGCCCCCCGGCCCACGACCCCCGGCGACACCTACCGCGCCCGCGCCGTGGCCCTCTCGGTCGGCTCGGGTGGCGAGGCGACCACCGGCGGGCTGACGGCGGCCGAGCTCGCACCGTTCCTCGCCCTCCCGCCGGTCCCCGCCGTCGTGCGGGCCCTGGCCCGCCTGGTGACGGCTTCCGCCACCTCCGCGCTCTCCCGGGCCGAGGTGCTGGTCGACTGGTTCCGCTCGGGTCGGTTCCGCTACACGCTCACCCCGCCGCCGCCCAGGCCGGGCACCGACCCCCTGGTCGACTTCCTCACGGTCAGCCGGGCGGGGACGTGCGAGTCGTTCGCCGGGGCCTTCGCCGTCATGGCCCGCACGCTCGGCCTGCCCACCCGGGTGGCGGTCGGCTTCACCGACGGGCACCCGGCCGCCGACGGTGCCACCGCCGTGACCGGTGCCGACGCCCACGCCTGGCCCGAGGTCTACCTCGGCGCGGCCCTCGGGTGGGTCTCCTTCGAACCGACCCCCGAGCAGCCGTCGGGCGCCCTCGCCCCCGACGACGTGGTCGGACCGACCGCCCTGCCCGTCCCCGTGCCGTCGCCCGCGCCCGCACCGACCCCGACGACGTCGCCCCCGGCGACCAGCCCGGTCACCGTGCCCGCGCCGACCACCACGCCCACCACCCCGGCGACCACGCCCGCCCCGAGCCGGTCGGCGGCGCCGGTCACCGGCGGCGGGGGCGGCGGGTGGTGGTGGCCCGCCGGCCTGGCCGGCGCCCTGGTGGCCGGCTCGGCCGCCGTCGCCGTCCGCCGCCGGAGGCGGCTCGCCTCCCCGCCGCCGGCGCGGATCGTCGCCGCCTACCGCCGCGCCGAGCGGTCGCTCGGCCGGGCCGGCGTCGTGCGACCGGCCAACCGCACGCCGGCCGCCCACGCCGCCCTGGTGGCCGGGGCCGCCGTCCGCCGGGCCCCGGGGCCGTCCGGCGACGCCCGCTTCGACGCCGTCGTGGCCGACCTCGGCCGTCTGAGCGACCTGGTCGAGCTGGCCGGCTACGGCCCGGTGCCCCCGTCGGGCGCCGAGGCCCGGGCCGCCGAGGAGGCGGCCCGCCGGATCCGCCGGGCGCTGCGCCGCCCGGGCGCCCGCCAGGCTGCACGCGACCTCACCCTGGGCGCACCCGCCGGTCGCCGCCCGACCCCGGCAGCGCCCCTGCGCTAGCGGCCGCGGGGCGGCCGGTCACGACGTGGTGGGCACCGCCCCCACGACGTCGGTGACGTGCACTGTGAGGCCGGGGAGTGAGCCCACGAACCCGGCGTCACCGAAGGCGAAGATCCCCCCGTCGGCCCCGATCAGCCAGTAGCCGGCTGTGTCGGCGGTGTGGACGACACCGATGACCGGAAGGGCCGGGGTGACCCCGAGGGCGGGCAGTGTCGAGAAGCTCTTGGCGTCGCCGAAGGCGTGGACCGATCCGTTCTGGGTGACGATCCAGTAGCCGCCGCCGTCGGGGGTGCCGGCGATGGCCGAGACCGGGGACGAGGTCCCCGTCGCCGAGCCGAGCGACTTGGCCGCACCGAAGCCGTAGACGGTGCCGTCCGCCGCCACCAGCCAGTACCCGTTCCCCGACGGCGTCGCCGCGATGCCGATGACGTCGCTGCGGTGCACGCCGATGCCGGGCAGGGATCCCAGGAAGGGGGCGTTCCCGAAGGCGAAGACCCCGCCGTCCGCCCCCACCAGGAAGTAGCCCCCGCCTGTGCCCGTGGCCACCAGCCCGGCGATGGGCGCCGAGGGCACGACGCCGAGGCCCGGCAGAGAGCCCAGGAACGGGGCCTTGCCGAAGGCGAAGACCCCGCCGTCCGCCCCCACCAAGAAGTAGCCGTTGTCACCGGTGGTGGGCACCATGCCGACGATGTCGTCCACCTTCACTGTGAGGCCGGGCAGGGAGCCGTAGAAGCCGCCGGTCGTCCCCGGCGGGGAGAAGACGAAGACCCCGCCGTCCGAGCCCACCATGTCGTAGCCGGCGGTGGGGGCCGGGGGCGCCGGGGCGACGAAGGTGAAGGCTGTGGACTGCGCGCCTGTGCCGTGGCTCGTGTCGACGGTGACCGTCACCTTGCCGGCCCCGTGGGCTGGGGTCGTGGCCGTGATGGTGCTGGAGCTCTTCACCGAGAAGCTGGTCGCCGCCGTCCCGCCGAACAGCACCTTTGTCGCCCCTGTGAGATGCGTCCCGGTGATGGTCACCGTGGTACCGCCGGTGATCGTCCCCGACGAGGGTGTGAGCGATGTCACGGTCGGGCTCGGGACGGCCGTCACGGTGAACCCTGTGGCCTTGGCGGCGTAGGTGAAGGTGTAGTCGCCTGTGGTGGCGGTCAGCCCGCCGCAGGTTGTCGCCTTCAGGGTGTAGGTGCCGGCCGCCAGGGCGGCGTCGATCGCCCTTGTGCCCGGGGTCACCGTGGTGCAGGCGAGGGTGCCGGTGACGGTCGCCCCAGTGGGCTTGGTGTAGGTGCCCGAGAACGTCGGGCTCGACGAGCCGTAGGTCTGGGAGCCCTTCACTGTGGTGACCGGGACCACCACGGATGTGACCCGCGTGGTCACCTGCGGAGTCGTGGGCACCGGCCCCTTGGTGCCCACGTTGTTCACCGCTCGCGCCGCGAAGCCGTAGGAGTGGCCGACGCTGATCGGGTAGGCGGCTGTGGTGGCGGTCGTGTCGGACTTCCACAGCGTGAGGGGCGCTCCGTCCACCGAGACGTACACGTCGTAGTCGGCGATCCCCGACCCGACCCCGTCGCTGCCGCTCCAGTGCACGGTGAGGTTGCCGGGCGCGGACTTGGCCGGCAGGGCTGTCACCGACGCCGTCGGCACGCTGTTGTCGATGCTGTTCGACCACACCGGGGTGGACATCGCTGGGTTGCGGTCGAAGACGATGGTCGCCCCGGCCCCGATGGCCGTGCCCGACGACAGCGCCGACTTGGCCTTCACGCTGAAGGTCACGTACCCCTCGCCGGCGCCTGTGGCGTTGTCGGGGGGCAGGAACCCCGCTGTGGCGTTGTAGTCCAGGTCGCCCGTCCCCGGGTTCACGGTGGAGAACGTCCAGGTGATCACCGAGGTCTTCGGGTCGAAGCTGCCGACCACGTCCACGTCGTCGCCTTCGTTGTCGCCGCTCGGCTCGACGGCGTCGATCGCCTGCTGGTTGGACGGGGCGACATAGGTGGTCGAGGTCCCGAACCCGAACCCCGTGAGCACCACCGATGTCGGGTCGACGGTGGCGGGCACCGGCTCTGTCACCTGGACGAAGGTGGCCGGGGCGCTGGCTGTCGGCTTGTTCTGGAAGTGGATGACGTAGTTGAGGCTCAAGGGGCCGTGAGACTGGGTGAGCCAGTGGTCTGTGCCGAACCCTGTCGGCCCTGCGATGCCGTTGGGGTCACCGGGGTCGTGGTTGTTCCATGTGTTGCCGGGTCCCGGAGGGGGCGCGGGTGTTGTGCCGTTCGGCTTCGGTGTTGTGCCGTCGTTCGGCGGTGTTGTGTACGGCCCGTATGTGTCCCCCGGTGTCGGTGTTGTGTGTGTCTTCGAGTGTTCCGCTGTTGTCTCGGGTGTGATGAGTGTCCTTGTCTCCTTTGTTGTCGGATTTGTTGTGTTGTTGCTTGTTGTCTGGCCTGGTGTTGTGGCCGATGTCGGGTTTGTTGTGTCGAATGTCGCCGGTGTCGCGTATGTGGCCGGTGTGGCTGTCGGCGATGTGACCTTTGTTGTTGTCGATGTCTTCTTCGTTGTGGGATTTGTTGTGGCCTTTGTTGTGAACCGTGTTGTGGGGGCCGGTGTTGTGCGGGATGTTGTGTGCGTCGGTGTCGTCTTGGTCGGTGTTGTGCCGATGGGTGTTGTGCCCTTGGGTGTTGTGCCCTTCGATGTTGTGGCCGGGCGGACCACTACGACCAGGTTGGTGGCCCTCGGGTGCACGCCGACGAGGATCTTGGCCGGGAGGTAGCCGGGCACCTCGAGGTCGTAGTCCCCGGCGGGGACGCCCCAGAAGCTGAACCGGCCGTCGTACCAGGACCGGGTGTGGAACCTCGTTGTGCCGGACGTTGCCACGAGGTCCATGAGCGTCTTCGGCAGGGGGGTGGCCGTGCTCCCCTGGTACAGGGTCCCCCAGACCGAGGCGTCGGACCCCTTGTCCATCTGGCGCCGCACCGCCCACTCCAGCGCCTGGTGCTCGCTGGCGAACCTGACCCCGTCGGTCGCCGCCGTCCGCAGGACGCCCAGCAGCCGCACGGCGAAGACGCCGTCTGTGGACCCGAGATCCGCCGCCACGTCCTTCTCGACGGCGGCCCAGGTGGCTGTCGACATCGCCGGCGGCTTGTCGCCCGAGAGCAGTGCTGTCCAGTCGACGAGTGTGTTCTCGGTCGAGTTGAGGTCCTGGGTCTCGGTCTTCACGCTGGCGTGCGCGACGTGCGTCGTGGAGAGGACGGTGAAATCGAGCTGGGCTTGCTGGTAGGGCCCGAGCACGCCCCGGGGCAGCGGCCCGGTGCTCGAGGTGGAGAAGTCGGGGTCGAGAACCTCGGCCTCCGACGTGAACGTTGTGCTTCCCGGGGGCGCCACGCTGGCGTTCTCGACGTTCTTCACCGAGATCACCGGCACGTCGACCGTGGTGGCCCCGGTGTTGGTGAGCGTGACCGTGAGCACGCCCCCGAAGCCGTAGCGCAGCGAGCCGCCGCCCGAGGTCGTGAGCACCACGTGGCCCGGCGTCCCGTCACCGACGGTGAAGGCCCCCGGCAGGGTGGCCTTGCTGCCGCCCTGTGTCACGACGATGCTGTAGGAGCCCGTCTTGAGCCCGTGCAGGTCGAAGGAGGCGAACGCCGCGGTCGAGTTCCCGATCCTGACCGACGAGGCGGCGCGTGACGTGAGGCCCTGGACCAGGCTGACCTCGAGCTTCTTGTCGAAGCCCGAACCGCGCACGGCGATGTCGGCCCGCCCCTGGTTGCTCCCGGTGCGTGGGGCGATGTCGGCCACGCTCAGGCCGAGCGCGTGGGCGTGGATCGTCACCGTGACCCCGGCGCCCGCCCCGGGGTCGCCGTGGAGGTCGAGGTACCAGGTGCCCGCCGAGGACCTCGACAGGACGACCGTCGGGTCAGCCGAGCCCGGGACGCCGGCCAGGCCGTAGCTCGAGGCCGACGGCGGGGTGCCCTTGGCGGCGTAGAGGTCGGCGTCGCCGGCCGCCGGCAGGGCGGCGGTCACCCCGATGTCGTGCCGGTCGACCGGCACCTGGTACCATAGGTTCTCCCCGGCAGAGAGCGTCACGGTGACCGCTGTGCCCGGCCGCAGCGTCGGGATGGCCGCCACCTCCAGTGTGCCCAACGAGGCCTGGGTGTCGGCGTACTCCGAGCTCGCCAGGTCGTCGCTGTCGGGCACGGCGATCAGGTGGCAGGTCCCGGCTGTGACCGCCGGGACCTGCCCGGAGAAGTCCACCGGGTAGCTGTCGCCCGCGGCGAGGGCTGTGGGGTGGGCGACCCGCTCGATCAGTGGGTCCCCCGGTGCGTACGACGTCCCCGGGCCGAGGTAGACCGAGTCGTCCCAGCCCCCGGCCGCGCTCTGTGTGCCGACGTTCTTCACGACGAAGGTGCCCGTGAGCGGCTGCCCGGGCACCAGCGGCTCGGACGAGGTCACGGCCACTGTCGACGCGGCCAGGCCGACCAGGGAGGACGAGCTGGTCACCGCCAGTGTCAGCCCGGTCTTGGCGTATGTGAGCCTGTAGGCCAGTCCGCCGCCGATGAGCTCACCTTGGACGCGGGCGAAGGTGCACTCCTTTGTGCAGGTCTGCAGGGAGAGCACCGGGTACTTGTCCCCGGCCTTCGGGGTCGACCCGGATTCGGTGGCGATGTCCAAGGTGCCGGCCAGGCGCACCGTGGGGGCGGTCAGCTTCCCCTGGTGGGTGGCGCTGCCGGCGTGGTCGACGCCGACCGAGAGCACGGCCCGTGTCGACTGGGTGTAGAGGCCGGTGGCCACCACCGCCGCTGTCACGGCCAGGTCGAGCGCCCCGTCGTTTGTGAGGGTCAGGGTGTCGAGCGTCGAGGAGGGCCCCACCGTCACGGTCGCCAGGGCGCCGATGGCGGTGGTGGCCAGGTTGGCCGTACCGCCGCCCGAGACCGACACCGCGCCCGCACCGCCCACTGTCGTCTTGTCGGCGCTCGTGAACTCGCCGCCGGTCACCGAGAGGCGGCCGTCCTCGGTGAGGTCGCCGGCGATGTTGGCTCGGATGTTCGAGGTGACGGTGCCGTCGTTGACGAGGGCGGCGCCGACCGTCGAGGCCTGCCCCGCGCTTTCCGCCGGGCCGGTGAACTCGAGGGTGCCCTCGTTGGTGAGGGTGGAGCCCGAGGGAAGGGTGAGCGTGGAGGGCCCGTTCCCACAGGTGTTGTCCGCGGCCAGGTCGATGGTGCCGGTGTTGGTGAAGCTCCCGGCCGCCACGACCGTGGACGGGTAGCCACCGCCGCAGGTGTCGACACCGGTGACGGTGAGGGTCTGACCGGTGCGGACCGGACCTGTCAGGTGGACGGTCTCGCCCTTGGGCACGTCGAACGACGACGCCCCGGTCCCGGCCATGTCGATCGGCCCGGTGTCGACGATGACCGGATCGCCCGAGGTGGCCGCCTGTTGCTCCACCACCTTCCCGTCGGCGTCGAAGGTCCCGGCGTTTGTCACCGCCCCGACGCCGAGCAGGGTCTCCTCACCGGTGGCGACCACCAAGGTGGCGCCGGCCGAGACGTCGATCGTCCCCTCCTCGGTGAGTGTGCCGCCCGAGATGGTCGTGGTGCCCGCCGCAACCTTCAGGGTGCCCTTGTTCACGATCCTGCCGACCAGCGCGCTCGGTGCGCTCCCCGCCCCGGCCCCTTCCATCTCGACCGTCGCCCCCGGCTCGTTGGTGAGCGTGTCGCCTGTGGGGAGCTTCAGCTTCGGCGTGCCGTTCGTGTCCGAGCCCACGTACTGCAGCTCGATGGTGCCGGCGTTGGTGAAGCTGCCCGCCGCGGTCACCGTGGTGAACAGGCCGCCGCTCCCCGTGTCCTGGCCGACCACCAGGAGGGTCTGGCCGGCCGAGACGTTCCCCGAAAGTGTGGCCCTGGTGTCGGCGGGGACCTCGATGGTGCCGGCCCCGGGCTTGGCGACGGCGAGGTAGTCGAGCGAGCCGGTCACCGTGGGGGCGGTGCCGGTGACCGACCCCGACCCCTCCTCGAAGGTGCCGGCGTCGG
>Ga0181536_10001591_pt1 | contig 26521 bp, 20 predicted proteins | sample PEATcosm2014_Bin_41_FD_121105 | JGI IMG/M metagenome (GOLD analysis project Ga0181536, IMG submission 121105) | Peatland microbial communities from MTU Mesocosm Facility, Houghton, MI, USA - PEATcosm2014_Bin17_60_metaG | ecosystem: Environmental > Terrestrial > Soil > Wetlands > Peat | place...
GAACAACCGAACACGGACTGGAAAAAGGACTTGCAAAAATGTGGGGGAGGATGAATATCACGAAAAATCATAAAAAAGGTCCACGCCGGTCGTGGGTCAGAAACCATATGGGAAATCCCAGATGGAGACTGTTGGGCGCGTCGTCGCTGGTGCTGGCCGGATATGATCATCGCTTTCAGTGGTCCCGCACCGTTCTGAAACCTGTCCCATTCTGGCTGGAGTTGTTGTCGTTATTGTTCATTGCGGGCGGTCACATCCTGTTTTTCCAAGTCGTGAAAACAAACAGTTTCGCAGCCAGTGTCATCCAGGTGGAAGCCAGCCAGCCGGTCATCACGAGCGGACCTTATGGACTGGTTCGCCACCCCATGTATCTGGGCTTCGCCCTGATGACGGTCTTCACGCCATTGGCTCTCGGCTCGTTCATTGCCTTGCCGGTTTCAACGTTCATTCTTCCTATGATCGCCTGGCGCCTCCTTAATGAGGAGAAGATGCTTCGCGGCGCGCTGCCCGGCTATGTGGAATACTGCCGGCAGACCCGTTGCCGGCTCATACCGTATGTTTGGTAATATGACGATTCCGGCTGAATTGCTGCAACGGCTTGCCGGCGCCAAAAGCGTGACCGTGCTCACAGGCGCCGGCGTATCGGCGGAAAGCGGCGTCCCCACATTTCGCGACGCGCAGACCGGGCTGTGGGCGAAATTCAGCGCCGAGGAGCTGGCCACTCCGCGCGCTTTCCGACGCGATCCGCGCCTGGTTTGGGAATGGTATGAGTGGCGGAGGAAGCTGGTCGCCGGCGCGAAGCCAAATCCAGCGCACGTTGCCCTGGCAGAAATGGAGAGGGGCTTTCCGCGATTCCATCTCGTCACGCAAAACGTGGATGGTTTGCACCAACGCGCCGGAAGCCGGCGCGTCATCGAACTGCACGGCAATATCATGCGCACGAAATGCTCTGAGGAAGGCACGATTGTCTCGAGTTGGAAGGAGACGGGGGATGTGCCGCCGAAATGCCCGGCCTGCGGCGGCTGGTTGCGGCCCGACGTGGTTTGGTTCGAGGAGGCGATGCCGGAAGCGGAGATGGAAGAGGCCACGAGCGCGAGCAGACATTGCGACGTGTTTTTCTCCATCGGCACGTCCACGGTTGTTTATCCCGCGGCCGCGCTGCCATCGGAAGCGTTGCGCAGCGGGGCGACTGTGGTTGAGGTCAATCCGCAGCCGACGCCGTTGACGGCGCAGGCGCACTTCGCTCTGGCTGGGGTGGCGGGAGTTGTGTTGCCCGAATTGGTGAAGGCGCTCAAGGCCTTTCGCGCCTCTTGAAATGGAGTCCCGTCCGGGAGTTGCACCCGGCTGAACGGTTTTGCAGACCGCTGCCTCGGCTGCTCGGCCAACAGGACGAAAAGCGAGCAACATCATGAATCAGGGTTGCCTCGTTCGAGATGCAGAGGTCCACCCTTCGCATTCAGTTGGAATTCTTCCAATACTAAAATGGCTGGCCAAATTGTTGTAGTAAGTGAGTATGGACAGGTAAATCGAGAAGCGATCCTAACAGCACATGCTAAGAGAAATGCATCTGGTTTGGCGGTTCAACCGTGGTCACACGGATGCTCTGCGCGAGATTTATGAACAGCATAAGCACGAACTGGTCACCCTGGCTGCAGCACTCCTAATTGACAAATGGGAAGCCGAAGACGTTGTACATGACGTCTTTGTCGGCTTCATCCGGTGCGGTGGCCGGTTCCGACTGACAGGCAGTCTGAAAGGATTTTTGGCCACCTGCGTGGCCAACCGGGCCCGCAACCGAAACAAGTCGAAGCGGAACCATACTCCGGGCGAAGCCGCTGCCACCGAACCTGCCGCGCCGGACAACGAGCGTCCCGATCTGGCGACCATGTTCGGAGAAGAATTCAGGTGCGTGGGCGGGGCGTTGGCGGAATTGCCATACGAACAGCGGGAAGCCGTCGTGTTGCGGTTGTGCAGCAGGATGCGGTTTCAGGCGATTGCCCGAATGCAAGGCGTCTCAACCAATACGGTCCAGGGCCGTTACCGCTACGGCCTGGACAAACTGAAAACACTCTTGGACGGAAAGTTAAGCTTATGAAAAAGACACAGGATATTTCGCAAATCTTGCGGCAAATGCGCGTGCCGGCCAGTTCGAAACTCGACGAACGCGTTCACCGTGAAATTGGCAATGCGGTGACGCCGGCAGCCACAGCGCCCGCCGGCCCAGAACTCACTCTCGGACAAATCTTCGCTTTGATTCTGAAAAGACAATCCACCCGTTACACCATCGCTACCACCCTGGTGCTGGCAGTGTTGGCAGCGCTGGCTTTAATTCATTCGACCCCTTCGGCCTGGGCCATGGAACAGGCAGTCGAAGCCCTCAAGAAATATAGAGGCCTTCAAATGTCCGGTGATTTCACCGCGGACGGCAAAACCTCTCCGCTCGAACTCTGGGCGAGGGCTGAGGTGACCGGCAACTTTGTCGAAGCCGCCCTGGCAAAAGTGGGGGATGTAGCAACGGTTTGGACAAAGGACAACAAAACCTACACCTACGACCAGGACGACAAGATGGTGCAAGTCGAGCCGGGCATCACGTTGGATTTGGACCCCTGGCCCGGGCCAGAGTTCCTGACCCAGCTATCCAAAGTAAAAGATTATAAGGCGATTGAAGGCGACGATCCGGCCACAGGACGGAAACGAATCGTCGTCACCTGCAGCTCCGACAGCTTTAACGGGCCGCAATCGTATCTTCTGGAATTTGATGTCCGGACCAAGCTGCTCGTCAGCATGAAAGTCTGGGAAAATTCCAGGCGAGAAGGAACGCCGAAATTTGATTTTGAGAAGATAATCTATTTTGAGGATTTGCCGGACAGCACCTTCGACTTCCAACCTCCCTCGGGCATTTCCGTTACGAACGCGGCATTAACCATCCCGGATGCGGGAGCCAGCCTTCCGGCAGTGAGCGATCCCAAGTATGGGATTTCCGCGGAGGGGATGACCCGCGAAGAAGCTTGTCAAAAAATTCTTCAGCAAGCATGGGAGGCCAACTTTAAATATGACTTTGCGCGCATCCGCCAGCTTTTTCCGCTTGCCGCCGACACGTCTGACGAATCTCTGCGCGAGGCGGTTAAGCGGGCTGGAATAGTGCAGCTATTGAAAATCGGCGGCATCGAAAGAACCGGCCGCTCGAAACTCGGCCCGCTGGCGCTGGTTCCGAGTTGGGTCCGTGCTGAGGACAACACCGTGTCAGAAATATGGATGATCGTGCAATTCCGCGAAACCGATGGGGGAACCTCCTGCGTGGTCTATGGCGCGCATGGATACGCGCTGAACGTGAAGGAGTGACCGTTGCCATTATGCGCACGCGGTTTTTGACAAGCGCGTAATGAATTCGCTCTGGCTGGGGCGGCGGGAGTTGTGTTGCCCGAATTGATGAAGGCGCTCAAGGCGTCGCGACCCTCTTGAGTTTTTTTCGTTGATGGTGGTGTCGAGATGGGCCCTTGCCGGAAGGCGTTTTTGAGTTGACATGCCCGGACCGGATGGCAAGCTGGCTTCGGAGGAGGCAAGCTGTTCCTGGCGCGATGAACAACAAGATGACAAGAATGACGGCCCTGGCCCGGCGTTTTTTGGAGTGTCGGCGGCTGCCCCTGGCGCTGGCGCTGGCAGCGATTATTTTTATGCTGCCCGCTTTGCGAGTGGGACTGCTGTGCGATGACCTTATCCAGCGACTGAATCAGTTCCCGCGCGCTGAATTGCCGCCGCGCGTCCTGGACACGGGATTTGTGGCGAAGGATTCGGGCCAATTGGGCACGGTGCTCGTCAATCTTTTTGGATTTCTCCGCGATAAGGAAACCGCGACGCGGGCCAGAGATTACGGGATCGCGCCGTGGTGGGCGTCGGAGGGCTGGAGGGCTGCCTTGTTTCGGCCAGTGACGGCGCTGACTCACTGGCTGGACTACCGGCTGTATCCCAACTCGCCGGCGCTGATGCATGCGGAAAATATCGCCTGGTACGCGGCGGCCGTTTTTCTGGCGGCAACGCTTTACCGGAAGATCGCGACGTCCGCCGGCAGCCGCGATCTCCGGGAGAAGCTTTCCGGGTCCGGCGCCCCGCCGAAAACGCAGGCGGGCGTATGCGTTGCGGGCCTGGCGGCCTGCCTGTGGTTGCTGGACAAGAACACCTATTGCCCTGTGGCGTTCGTGGCGAACCGCGGCTTTTTCATAGCGCTTGTTTTTGGGCTGCTATGTATGCGCGCGCATCTGCGGTGGCGAGCCGGCAAATCCAGGGTGTGGATGTGGCTTTCCGCCTTGTGCCTGCTGCTTTCGCTGCTGGCCGATGAGGGCGGGGCGTCAACACTGGCCTTTCTGATGGCCTACGCTCTGGTGCTCGAGCCAGGCGGGTGGAGAACGCACCTGAGCAGTCTGTTGCCCGCCGCCGTGGTAGTGATGGGGTGGCGCGCGGTTTATGTCGGCTGCGGTTTTGGCGTGAGGAATTTCCCCGGGTACATTGACCCGGGTTACGCGCCGTGGTTGTTCCTGGAAAAGTTTGTCCCCAGGGCAATCGAGCTGCTCGGCGGGCAACTGACGGGTCTGCCGCCAGAATTGACGATGGGGCTAAGCGCAAAGTGGCAAATAATTGCGGCGCTGTTCTTCGCCGGGTTCAGTCTGATTTGCGCGGTGGCGTTTCTGCCGGTAGTGCGCCGAGACGCCACGGCACGATTCTGGGCTGTGGCGATGCTGCTGGGCCTGGGGGCCGCGGCAACCGTGGCTCCGCTTAGCAAGAACCTGGGGTTTATCGCGGTTGGGGCCTTTGGGGTGATCGCTTCATTTCTGGCCGGCTTCGCCGCGCCGCAGGAGCGGGCGGCGCTGCCCGGACCGCTGCGGGCGGTGTCGTGGTGCGTGGCGATTTGGCTGGTGGTCGCCCACGTGCCCGGGGCGCTGGGAGCTCGAATTGCCCTGGGGCTGGGAAGCCCATCCGTTCCGAAGATAACAGAGGGCATCTGTGTTTTCATGCATGCGCCGGAGATGGGGGAACGGGATGTTGTGGTGATAAACGATCCAACCTCAGTCTCCGTACTTGTTCCGTTTGATCGGGCCTATCGTGGCCGGCCCCTGCCGAGAACGATGCGAATTCTGGCGCCGGGCAGCACCCCTTGCGAGGTGAGCCGGCCGGATGTTTCGACGCTGATCCTCAAGGCCAAAGGGTCTGACCTGTTTGCCTGCCCGGACGTCGGAGTAATTCACTGGGGCTACGCTTGCAAATCTATCAACGACTTCCTTTATGGCGAAAGGGTCTGGGAAACAGGGACCCGTGTGACGAACAAGGCGTTCGTGGCGGAGATTCTGGAGGTCAGCCCAAGAGGGGCGCCGCGCGCTGTGGCGTTTCACTTCGGAAAGCCCCTTGAGTCGGAGGGGATGCTTTGGCTGTATTTCGACTGGCGCCGCCGCGCGCATTTGCCTTTTGTGCCGCCCCGGATCGGGGAAACGGTTGAGATTGCAGGGGCCGAGTCGCTGGGGCCGAGAGTGCCGCGGGATTAAGGAGGCTGATCTGTCAATTCAAGAGATGATACCAATTATCGCGCTGGCGCGGTTCGTAGCCCAGGTCTGAGATAAGCCGGCGCATGTCGGCCACGCTCATGCGAAAGGCGGCGCCGGCCTGGGAAACGACATTTTCCTCGATCATAATGCTGCCCAGGTCGTTGGCGCCGAATTTCAAGGCGACCTGGCCGATCTCCGGCCCCTGGGTGACCCACGAGCTTTGGATGTTGGGGACATTGTCCAGATAAATGCGGCTCAGGGCCTGCGTGCGCAAGTAATCATGCGCTCCCGCGGACGGGGCTTTGAGGCGGGTGTTGGCGGGCTGGAAGGTCCAGGCGATGAAGGCGGTGAAGCCTTTGGATTTGTCTTGCTGCGCGCGGACGCGTTCCAGGTGCTCAATGCGGTCCTCCAGCGTTTCCACATGGCCGAACATCATGGTGGCGGTGGAGGCCAGACCGAGGCGATGCGCGGCGTCCATGACGCTGAGCCAATCGTCGCTCATGGCTTTCAGCGGGGAAATCCGGCGGCGCACGCGGTCCACCAAAATCTCGCCGCCGCCGCCGGGAATGGAGCCGAGGCCCGCCTGGACAAACCGGGAAATGATTTCCTCGAGGGGCAACTGGAAAACTTCGCGGAAATGAATGAACTCGCTGGGGCTGAAGCCGTGGATGTTGATTTGCGGGAACTTCTTTTTCATGTGGGAGAGCAAATCCAGATACCATTGGAGCGAAAGTTTGGGATGGTGGCCGCCCTGGAGCAGAATCTGGGTGCCCCCCAGCGCCAGGGTCTCCTGGATTTTCCGATCCATTTCGTCCCGCGTGATGATGTAGGCGTCGGCGTCCTTCTCGGTGCGGTAGAAGGCGCAGAATTTGCAATAGACATTGCAGACGTTGGTATAATTGACGTTGCGGTCTACGATGTAGGTCACGATTTGGTTGCCGCGGCCCTGGTGGGCGCGGGCCTGGGCCAACTGGCGGCGGCGGTCGGCCAGCGCGCCCAAGTCCTCCAGGGGCAGGTGAAAAAGCCGGAGCGCCTCGGCCGGACCAATGCGCCCGCCGGCCCAGACTTTTTCCATCAATTGCTGCTCGTCACTCATGCTCCTGGAATCTAAGACCAAAGAAGGAAAGTTCAATCCCCGCTCAGAAAAACGGGTTGTGGGCCCGTTCCTCCCCGACGGTGGTCAGCGGCCCATGTCCGGGGCACAGCAGCGTCGCCGGGGGCAGGGATAGGATTTGTTCGCGGACCTTTTGGCGGGCCAGGTCCCAGGACTGGTTGCCGCGGCCGATGGAGCCGGCAAAAATCGCGTCCCCCACCAAGGCCACATGCGGGGCGTCGTCCGGCCAGTTGCCAATAATATATGTGACACCCTCCTCCGCGTGGCCGGGGGTGTCGCGATGGGAGATGCGCAGGCTGCCCAGGTGCAGGAAATCGTTGGGGCGGTTGCGCTGCTGCGGCGGGGCGCTGCGCGCATTGGTGTGGAGCTGGAGTTTGGGGAATTTTTCGCGGATCGCGGCCATGCCCCCGACATGGTCCTGGTGGAGGTGCGTCAGGAAGAGATGGCGCAACGCCAGGCCGTTTTCCTGGATCAATTGCAGCGCCGGCGCGGCGTCCCACCCCGTGTCAAATAAAGCCGCCTCGCGCGACACCTCGTCCCAGGCCAGGTAGCAATGGACGGCCATGCCCTCGGCCGCGGTGGTGATCTGGCGCAGCTCCCGCCAGAGCGCCAGGTCGGGCGCCGCCGGCAGCCAGCCGTTGGCGATGCGTTCCAGTTTCGCTCCATCCAGGCCGAGGGCGGGGCCGAGGGCGGCAAAATTCACCGGCGCGGCCGCCTGGCCTGTTTCCTCCAGCGCATTCCATTGGGCCAGACTCAAGCCGGCGGCCCGGGCGGCGACCGGGGCCTCCACGAGGCGGGCGGCGCGGCCCTTGCGCAGAATGTCGCCCAGATGATCTTCCAAGTTCATGTCCGGCACAAGCTAACCAACCCCCGGGAAAACGTCCAGACCCGTCATGGTAAATCCGGTCGCCCATATCCGCTGCCATCATCAGCGCATTCCCGCAGATTCGCTTCTGGGATCCATCACCAAAAACCTCGACAAATTGTCGTTTTCTGATAAAATTGCCCCATGGATCGAAATCTTGCCGAACTTATGGATGAAGCTTTGCGTCTGCCTGAGCATGAGCAGTTGCGGCTGGCTCGCACGCTCTTGGAGCGATCTGAAGCCGTTGGAGATGTGGGCGTCGATGCGGCCTGGGAAAAGGAAATTGAAAGCCGGATTAAGTTGCTCGACTCCGGCCTGGCAAAAGGACGCCCCTTTGCTGACGTGTTGCAGGACATAAGGAGTTAACTTGCGCTGAACATTGAATTAAAGACGGGAGCATCAGTTTATGATTAAATCGAAAGCTTACTCGGCCGCCAGCGGGACATCGCCGCTGGCTTCCGCCACGATCCCGCGACGCGATCCAACCGAACGCGACGTGCGGATCGAAATCCTCTTCTGCGGCGTTTGCCACTCCGATCTCCACCAGGTCCGCAACGAGTGGAGCAGCATCATGCCCACGGTTTACCCGATTGTCCCGGGCCATGAGATTGTGGGGCGTGTCACCCAGGTCGGCCCCGCCGTCAGCAAATTCAAGCCGGGCGACCTCGCCGCCGTGGGTTGTATGGTGGACTCGGACGGCGACTGCCCTCACTGCAAGTCTGGCCAGGAGCAGTTCTGCCCGAACATGATCCTCACCTTCAACTCGCCGGACAAGCACCTTGGCGGCGTCACCTACGGCGGCTATTCCGAAAGCATCGTGGTTGACGAACGATTCGTTTTGCGGGTTCCGTCCAATCTCAAACTCGCCGGCGCCGCGCCACTCCTCTGCGCGGGCATCACGACCTATTCGCCGATGCGTCGCTGGGGCGTCACCAAAGGCAAGAAAGTTGGCGTGGCCGGTCTGGGCGGGCTGGGACACATGGGCGTGAAGTTTGCCCGCGCGTTCGGAGCCTATGTCGTTGTCTTCACCACTTCCCCCGGAAAAAAGGACGACGCGCTCCTCCTGGGCGCCGATGAAGTCGTTGTTTCTCGCGACGCCAACGCGATGCAAAAACACGCCGGCAGCTTCGATTTCATCCTCGACGCCATCTCCGCCCACCACGACATCAACGCTTACATCAACCTGATTCGCCCCGACGGCACGATCACCATCGTCGGCGCGCCGGAAAAGCCCCTGGCTGTTTCGGCCTTCAGCCTTTTGGTGGGGCGCCGCAATTTGGCCGGCTCGCTCATCGGCGGCATCGCCGAGACGCAGGAGATGCTCGACTTTTGCGGCGCGCATAACATCACCGCCGATGTCGAAGTGATCCCGATCCAGAAGGTCAATGAAGCCTACGAAAGACTGCTCAAGTCCGATGTGAAGTATCGCTTCTCGATTGATATGGCTTCTCTCAAGCTGGAGCAGATGACTGGCCGCTGAGGAGACATGCCGCTGGGCCCTCAAACGACGGAAATTGAATATGGAAATCAAACGAAACGGCTCACAGCCATCGGGCAAGGGACCGGCGGACTATTTCACCGGCACTGTGCGCATTGACTCGCCCTTTAAGGGAAGCGCTCCCGCGCGTGTTGGCGGCGCCGTCGTCACATTTGAGCCTTGCGCTCGCACCGCCTGGCACACGCATCCACTGGGTCAGACCCTGATCGTCACCGCCGGTTGTGGCAGGGCGCAGCGGTGGGGCGGTCCGATTGAGGAAATCCGGCCGGGTGACGTGGTCTGGTTTGAGCCTGGCGAGAAGCACTGGCATGGCGCGACGGCAACCACGGCGATGACCCATATCGCCATCGCGGAGGCGCTCGACGGCCAGGTTGTTGACTGGATGGAAAAGGTCAGCGACGATCAATACAAGGCCTGACCGAACTATTGCCGCCGAATCGGTTAAAGATGAGGGTGGAGAAAGGCCCGGCCCGATCCGCTTTTGAGATAACGCTCGAACGCCACAGCCCTATTCCCAAGCATTTTCGGAGGCGGGCTTGCCAGCCGTAGCGCCAAGCGCGGAGGCTGGAGCCAGTTTCCGGACTCGAACCGGAGACCCACGCTTTACGAAAGCGTTGCTCTACCAACTGAGCTAAACTGGCATCCAGCCCCGCACGCTATCCTGGCGCCAATTCCGCGGCAAGCCATTTTGCCTCCCCGCACTTGGAGACCCGTACGCCCGGCCGGCCAATGGCGGCTTGCTTGTCGCCCATCGGCCGGCCATGCGGCGTCAGGATTAATCCACGTAGCCCTCTTCGCCGTGATTGGCGAGGTCCAAGCCCTGGGATTCTTCTTCTTCGGTGGGGCGCAGGCCGATGGTGAATTTGACAATGTAGGCGATCACCGTCGTGCCGAGGACGGCCAGGACCAGTGTCACGCCGATGGCTTTGAGTTGCTCCAGCACAAGGGGCTGAAAGAAATGATCGGTGACATAGGGCTTGATGTTGGCGTTGGAGGCCAAGTTTCCATTGGCGGATGTTCTGGCCAATACGCCGGTGAGGAACGCGCCGATGGTTCCGCCGACGGCGTGAACGCCGAAGGTGTCCAGGGCGTCGTCATAGCCGAACCAGGCCTTGACTTTGAAGCAGAAGAACCACGGGATGATCCCCGCGGCCACGCCGATGAGAACCGCGCCGTCGGCGGTGACGAAGCCGCACGCCGGCGTGATAACCACAAGTCCGGCCACAGCCCCCGAGCAGAAACCCAGCACGCTCGGTTTGCCGCGGGTGATCCACTCCATCAACGGCCAGACAAAGGAGGCGACCGCCGTGGCCAGGGTGGTGGTGGTGAAGGCGTTGGCGCCAATCACGTCAGGGGCGACGGCGCTGCCGGCGTTGAATCCGTACCAGCCGACCCAGAGCATGCCGGTGCCCACCATGCAAAGGACCAGGCTGTGTGGCGAGAAGTTGGTTTTGCCGAAGCCCATCCGCTTGCCGAGGATCAGGCACAGGATGAGGGCCGACCAACCGGAAGTCATGTGGACCACGGTGCCGCCGGCGAAATCTATCGCGTGAATCTTGGCGCTGCTGGACAGCCCGTTCATCATTCCGTCAACGCCCCAGATCATGTGGGCCTGGGGGAAGTAAACCACAAACATCCAAAGGGTCATGAACAGGCAGACTGCGGAGAATTTGATGCGCTCGGCCACCGCGCCCAGGATCAAGGCCGGGGTGATGATCGCGAACATCAACTGGTACATGGAAAAGACATTTTGCGAAACCCACGGCGAGTAATCGGTGTTCGGGCTGGAATCCACCCCGTTGAAAAAGGCGAAATTCAGATTGCCAAATACAGGCCCGCCGCTGTGGAACACCAGGCTGTACCCGCAGGCCCACCACAAAATGGTGACCATGCCGGTGATGAAGAAGCACTGGGCCAGGACGGAGAGCACGTTTTTGCGCCGCACCAGGCCGCCATAAAAAAGGGCCAAACCGGGCAGCGTCATAAACAACACCAGCGCGGCGCAGACCATTTGCCAGGCGTTATAGCCAGGGCCGGGGTTGGGGGTGAAGGTGACGCCCTTGTCATCCACGCTTCCAAGCTTGGAACTGACGTGGTTGGTGGGGGTGTCGGCCAGTCTGCCGGCGTTGTTGATGTAGGCTTCCAGGTCTTCGAGGCGTTGTTCCACGCTGGGATCGGCCAGTTTGGCCGGCGGGGCCTCAGCGGCGCGGGCGGCCAGTCCGGCGGCGCAGAGAGCGGCGAGCAGAGTCAAACAGAAGAATGTCTTTTTCATAATTGGGTTCAGTGGTTTTGGGGGCAGAGTGTGGGTCAAATGCGGTGAATTGCAAGAGGCATTTTAACAGCGTGGCGTAGGAGAAACAGAAAATGTGCGCAAAACACCAAAAAATGGGTTGGCAATTCCTTTGACCCGTGGCATTACTTCGGGCGTCATTAAATCAACTCCAGCGTCATTATTTATGCTTAACAAGAAAAACTGCTTATGGGCGGCTCTTTCAGCCGCGGCCCTTTCTCTCACTCCCAGCGTGTTTGCCGGCGAGGCGGACATCCACATCCCCACCTTGGGCGGGGTGAAATTTGATGGGCTGGGCGGCGTCAGCGGGACCACGCTGATGTATATTGGCATCGGCATTTGCCTCTTGGGCGCGATCTTCGGCATCAGGGCCTTCATTCAAACCAAGGCGCTGCCGGTGCATAAGTCCATGTCGGATGTTTCCGAAACGATTTGGGAAACCTGCAAAACCTACCTCTTCACCCAGGGCAAATTCCTCGCCATCCTTTGGTTGCTCATCGCCTGCTGCATGGTGTATTATTTCCTGGGGCTGCAACATGAAGCGCTGGGCAATGTGGTCGTGGTTTTGCTCTGCTCCATTCTCGGCATTCTTGGCTCCTACGGCGTGGCCTGGTTTGGCATCCGCATCAACACGGTCGCCAATTCCCGCACCGCCTTTTCCGCCCTCAAAGGCAATCCGCTGGCCACCCTGGGCATTCCCCTCAGGTCGGGCATGAGCGTCGGCCTCCTGCTGGTGGCGGTTGAGTTGTTCTTCATGATTTGCATCCTGGTCTTCCTGCCGCGCGACCTGGTCGGCCCTTGCTTCATCGGCTTCGCCATTGGCGAATCCCTCGGCGCATCGGTCCTGCGCATCTGCGGGGGCATCTTCACCAAGATCGCCGACATCGGCTCCGATCTGATGAAAATCATCTTCAAGCTTCCCGAAGACGATCCCAAAAATCCCGGCGTCATCGCCGACTGCACGGGGGACAATGCCGGCGACAGCGTCGGCCCTACGGCGGACGGTTTTGAAACCTACGGCGTCACCGGCGTGGCCTTGATCGCCTTTTTGGCCCTCGCGCTCTTCGCCAGCCCCACGGTTTGCGCGACCCTGATCATTTGGCTTTTCTCCATGCGCGCTTTGATGATCGTCACTTCCCTGGTCTCCTACTTTGCCAACGAAATGCTCAGCAAGGCGATGTTTGCCGGGAAGAAAGACTTCGATTTCGAGGCCCCGTTGACGCATCTGGTCTGGATGACCTCCGCCGTCTCCATCGCCATCACTTTCATTGCCAGCAAACTGCTGCTGGGTGATTTCGCCGACGCCTCCGGCAAGGTGCAATCGGATTTATGGTGGGTGCTCTCGGTCATCATCAGTTGCGGCACGGTGGCGGGCGCGTTGATCCCGGAATTCACCAAAGTCTTTGTCAGCACCAACTCCCGTCACGTCCGCGAAGTGACCAACTGCTCCAAACATGGCGGCGCGTCCCTGAACATCCTTTCCGGCTTCGTGGCGGGCAATTTCTCCGCGTTCTGGATGGGCCTTTGCATCATGGTCCTCATGGCCGCCTCTTATTACTTCTCCGGTAATCCCGCGCTTCATTCCCTGCTGCCGGACAAGTTCGCCTTTGCCGCGCCGATTTTTGCTTTCGGCCTTGTCGCCTTCGGGTTCCTGGGCATGGGACCGGTGACCATTGCCGTGGACAGCTATGGCCCGGTCACCGACAATGCCCAATCCGTCTATGAATTGAGCCAGATCGAAGGGCGCAAAGGCATCAAGGAAGAAATCAAGCGCGATTTCGGTTTCGACGCCGACTTTGAGAACGCCAAGTACCAACTCGAAAAAGGGGACGGCGCCGGCAACACCTTCAAAGCCACGGCCAAACCCGTGCTCATCGGCACGGCGGTCGTCGGCGCGACCACGATGGTTTTCGGCATCATCATGTTGTTGCAGAATATGTACGAAGCCCAGGTCGCTTCTAAAATGGCCGGGCCCTTCAAGCCCGTCATTGACGCCTTGAGCATTGTGCAGCCGGAGATCATTCTGGGCCTCATCATGGGGGGCGCGGTCATTTACTGGTTCACCGGCGCTTCCTGCCAGGCTGTCGTCACCGGCGCCTATAGCGCGGTCGTTTTCATCAAGGAACACATTAAACTGGACGCCTCCACCGCCTCGATTAAGGACAGCAAGGAAGTCGTGCGCATCTGCACGGTCTATGCCCAAAAAGGCATGTGGAACATCTTCATTGTGGTCTTCTGCTTTGCCCTCGCCTTGCCTTTCTTCAATCCTTATTTCTTCATCGGCTACCTCATCGGCATCGCCTTCTTCGGTCTTTTCCAGGCCATCTTCATGGCCAATGCCGGCGGCGCCTGGGACAACGCCAAGAAAATTGTCGAAGTGGACCTCCGCCAGAAAGGCACCGATCTCCATGCCGCCACCGTCGTCGGCGACACCGTCGGCGATCCTTTCAAGGACACCTCCTCCGTGGCCATGAACCCGGTCATCAAATTCACCACCCTCTTTGGCCTGCTGGCCACCGAAATTGCCGTCACCATGACCACCCAAAGCGCCAAAACCGCCATCGGCGTCTTTTTCTTCCTCATCGCCCTGATCTTCGTTTACCGGTCCTTCTACTGCATGCGCATCCCCGAAGACAAACCCGCCGCATAATAAGATGGCAGCTCTTCTCATGGCTTGATATTCTCTCCTTTCTCAAGCCATGAGACCCAGCCGCATTGTCTCCTTGCTTCCAAGCTGCACCGAGATGGTTTGCGCCCTGGGCTGCGCGGACCTTCTCAAGGGCCGCTCGCACGAGTGCGATTTCCCCCCCGAAATTCGCGCCCGGCCCGTCTGCGCTTCCGCCCGCCTCCAACGCGAAGCCTCCAGCGCCCCAATCGGACGCGAAGTCAATTCCCTCTTGCAGCGCGCCCTGTCCATCTACCAGGTTGATCTGGACCAGCTCCGCCAACTCCGCCCCGACCTCATCCTCACCCAGGCCCAATGCGAAGCTTGCGCCGTCACCCTTTCCGACCTTGAAAAAGCCCTCGCGTCAGACCCCGATCTCCACCCCAAAATTATTTCCCTTTCTCCCGCCCGTCTGGCTGACCTCTGGAAGGACATCCAGACCCTCGCCGACGCGCTGGGCGTCCCGGAGCGCGGCCGCGAACTGCTTTTCCAGCTCAAGAACCGCGTCGTGGACATCATCCAAAAAACCTGTCTCCTCAAGCGCCGCCCCGCCGTCGCCTGTCTGGAGTGGCTGGACCCCCTCATGGCGGCCGGCAATTGGCTCCCCGAACTGGTCGAGATCGCCGGCGGCGGCAATCTCTTTGGCCAGGCCGGACAGGGCTCCCCCGGGCTGGAGTGGGAAACCCTGCGCCAGGGCGACCCCGACATCATCGTCCTCATGCCCCGCGGATTTGACCTCGAGCGCGCCAGGCGCGAGGCGAAGAAACTGGAGCAAAACCCTGTCTGGAAAACCCTGCGCGCTGTCAAGTCGGGAAAAGTCTATTTGACCGACGGCCGCCAATACTTCAACCGCCCCGGCCCGCGCCTGGTGGATTCGCTGGAAATCCTCGCCGCGATCCTCCAGCCCGCCCTTTTCCCCGCCCCCCCGCCCGGCCCAAGCTGGCAAAAACTGCCCTGAGCGCCGGTTTTCAATCCGGCCGCAAGTCACCGGCCGCCGAATGGGGGTGATGAAAACCATCCGCTGTTCGCCACGGGTATCAGCCCCGAACACGAGCCGCGGAAAATCATCTGCCTTTGGCGCCGGGCATTCCGCCCATGCGCGCCATCATTTTTTGGAATTTGCCCATGTTTTTCATCGCGTCGCGCATTTGATTGAAGCGGTTGAGCAGATTGTTGACTTCGGCCACCTGCACGCCGCTGCCCTTGGCGATGCGCACGCGCCGCTTGGCGTTGAGGATTTGCGGGGCGCGCCGCTCCTGCGGCGTCATCGCGCAAATGATTCCCTCCATCCGCTTGAATTCCTTTTCCTGTTTGTTCATGTCGGTGCGCTTGAGCGCCTCGGCCCCGCCCGGCATCATCCCGATCAGGCTTTCCAGGGAACCGAGCTTCTTCATGGCGCGGAGCTGGCTCAGAAAATCCTCCAACGTGAACTGGCCCTTGCGCATCTTTTCTTCCAGCCGTTTGGCGTCGTCCAGGTCCACCGCTTCGGCCGCCCGCTCCACCAGGCCGACCACGTCCCCCATGCCTAGGATGCGCGAGGCCATGCGGTCCGGGTGAAAGACCTCAAATTCGTCCAACTTCTCGCCCACGCCGGCGAACTTGATGGGCTTGCCCGTCACAGCTTTCAAACTCAACGCGGCTCCGCCCCGCGCGTCGCCATCCAGTTTGGTCAGGATCGCGCCGGTGATGTGCAGCGCCTGATCGAAGTGGGTGGCCACATGCACCGCCTCCTGCCCGGTGGCGGCATCCAGGACCAGAAGAATCTCCTGCGGTTTGACCAGATCGCGCAGGCGCACCAGTTCGTGGACAAGCGGCTCGTCAATTTGCAGGCGGCCGGCCGTGTCGAAAATGAGGGTGTTGCGGTTGTGGAGTCGGGCGAAATCCAGCGCCAGGCGGGCGATTTGCAAAACATCCGTTTCGCCTTTGCGGGCGAAGACGGGAACCTGGAGTTGTTGGCCCAAAATCTCCAATTGGTCCATGGCGGCGGGACGATAAACGTCGGCGGCGACGAGCAGGGTCTGGCGGGCCTGCTTTTGGAGGAGGCGGGCGAGTTTGCCGCTGGAGGTGGTCTTGCCCGAGCCGTGCAGGCCGACCATCATGATGCAACTGGGATTGCCGCTCAAGACCAGGCCGGCGTTGGAGGAGCCCAGGAGTTTGACCAGTTCGTCATGGATGATCTTGATGATCTGCTGGCCGGGCTGGATGCTCTGGACCACTTCCTGGCCCAGGGCCTTGGTTTTGACTTCCTCAATGAAATCGCGAGCGACCTTGAAATTGACATCCGCGTCCAGCAGGGCCATGCGGACCTCGCGCAGAGCGTCGCCGACGTTGCCTTCGGAGATTTTCCCCAGGCCGCGCAAGTTGCGGAAGGCATTCTGGAGTTTCTGCGTCAAAGTGTCGAACATGGCGACAATCTAAAGTTCAAACTCCCAAGTGCAAAGTCCAAAGAAGCGACCAGATGGGGATGGTGAGGGAATCCCCCGCAAAGGGCAATGGGTTTTACCCGCTTTCCCGTCACCCCAAGACATGGCAGACTTCGGTAGTCCTTAGAGTCCCGCCAGCAGCAATGTTGGAGGGCTTGTTTTCCATTATTGACTGAATATGCCTTTTCATCGAGAGCGATCGGTGATGGACTTTTTTCGTGAAAAAGCCCGGGGGCAACCCAATTCGCCGGCCGTTAAAGATGTTCAGCGGGCCTTGACTTACGGGGAATTGGACGCCAAGTCTGATCTTGTGGCCGATGATCTCGCCCGGCGCGGCCTGCAATTGGAGGAGCCAGTCGCCATCCTGATCCCTGCGTCGGGGGAATATGTCGCGGCCCTGCTGGGGATTCTTAAAGCCGGCGGCTCTTATCTGCCAATGGACCCGGAGGTGCCGGTCAAACGACTCGAGTACATCCTGCAAGACAGCGGAAGCCGCTTTGTATTGACTAATGCCGCCGGGGTCAAACGGATGGCGGAATCGCCAGGCAGGGCGTTGGATGTGGCGCAAATGATTGCCAAACCCGGCATGGAAGCGCCGGGATTCCCCGGCGTGGCTTCCGCCCCCAATCGCCGCGCTTACATCATTTACACCTCCGGTTCCACAGGCCAACCCAAGGGCGTGGAGATCGAACATCATTCGCTCACCAACCTGGTCTGTGCCTACCATCGGCAACTTGGCATCACCGCGCAGGATCGCACCGCTCTGTTTAGCAATGTCGCTTTTGACGCATCAGTGGCGGACGTCTGGCCCACCCTTTGCGCCGGGGGAAGCCTGGTCGTCCCTCCCGATGAGTTGTTCCAAAATCCTGACGGTTTGATCGCCTGGCTGGTCGCCGAAAAAATCACCTGGACTTTTCTGCCAACCGGCTTGGCGGAGATTTTGTTTGGGCGCGCGTGGCCGGCGCAAATGCCGTTGCGCTTTCTCATGCCCGCCGGCGATCGGCTGCGGGTCCGTCCACCGCCCAATCTGTCCTGTCTCGTCTTCAACGGCTACGGTCCGACGGAAAACACCGTCATCAGCACTTTGGCTGTCGTCAAAGCTCAAAATGGCAACTTGAAACTGCCGGCCATCGGGCTGCCCATTGCCAATGTCAGAGCCTACGTCCTCGACGAATCCCAACAACCGGTTGCCGACGGTGTGCCCGGTGAACTTTACCTGGGCGGCGAGCAGGTGGCGCGCGGTTATCTGGGCAAACCCGCTTTGACCGCGGAGCGTTTCCTCTCAGACCCATTCACCGGGCGCCCGGAGGACCGGATGTATCGCACCGGCGATTGGGTGCGCCGGCTGCCGGACGGCGAACTGGATTTTCTCGGACGGCGGGATGATCAGGTTCAGATTCGCGGCAGCCGCGTCGAGCTTGGAGAGATCGAAGCGGCGCTGCTGGCGCATCCGGCGGTGCGCCAGGCCTGTTGCCTGCCGCGATCAGACAATGGCGTGGCCACCGGCATCGTGGCGCACCTCGTTCTGGCCAATGAAGGCGGCGATTTCTCCGAGAAATTGCGCTCGCACCTGGGCGCCCGGTTGCCGGATTACATGATCCCTTCGCAGTTTCTGTTTCATGCACATCTTCCTCTGACGCCCCACGGCAAAGTGGATCGGATGGCATTGGTGAACTTGCATTCAAAAACAACCGCCCCGCCACCCGTTGAGGCCTCTGCGGACGGATTGGAAATCGCCTTGTCCCGCCTCTGGCATTCCCTGCTGCCTCTAGCGGGCCATTCCCCCGCGGACGCCAAGTTTTGCGCGCTCGGCGGCGACTCGCTCTTGGTGGTCAGGCTGATGCTGGGCGTGGAGGAAATCACCAATCAGCGGTTGGAAGTTTCCACCTTCCTGATGCAGCCCACCTTTTCCGGTTTGTGCCAGGCCGTCCGAACGCGCATGTTGCGCACGGAATTTCAACCCGTGCTGGCTCTGCGCAAACGAGGAACTCGTCCCCCTCTCTTCTGCGTCTATCAAATGGGCGGCGACATTGACGGGTATTTTGATTTGGCCGAAGCTTTCGGCGACGACCAGCCTGTCTTCGGCATCCGATCTCCCGCCCTCGAAGACCTTTCCCGGCTGCCCGCCACGATGGAAGCCGCGGCGGCGGAAGTCGCCGCCTCCATTCGCAAAGTCCAGCCCGAAGGCGCTCCGGCGTTGGTCGGCTATTCCTGGGCAAATTTGCTCGCCTTTGAAGTCGCGCGCCAACTCGCGGAGAAAGAGGGCATTTCCTGCTTTACCGCCTTGATTGGAAGCGATGCGCCCATGCTCCCGACAAGTTTTGCCTCCCGCCTCACGCACTTTATCAGGAATTTCCCGCCGTGGATTTTGCAATTCATCATGAATGGGAAGATGGATGGGCTGAACCGGCGGCAACGCCTGTCTCGCTGGCAGAAATATGCCCGCAAGAACTTCGCCAAACTCTATCTGCCCGCGGGAACCTGGACTTCTTCGCCGATCTCGCGCCACATGATTTCTCTCATGGAAAAATACCGGCCCCTGCTAAAATCCGGCGTCTCACTGGACCTGTTTCGTGATCGTGACTCCTACCAAACCACGGCGCATCCCCTTCACGCCTGGGAAGCCAACAAGCTGCAGGATAGCGGTTGGAACCATTGGACGCGCGGAAAAATCCGGGTTCACTGGCTGGAAGGCCATCACTACTCCATCATGCGACCGCCCGCGGTAACCGCCTTGGCGCATTCCATCCTGCAAGCGATGGATGAGCAGATGCATGCCCTTCCCCCGCGCCGCGGTTTCACCCAGCCCGACGTCAGTGACTCCGGCCTCCAAGCAGATTCCCCTTCCGATGCCCGCAAAGCCGCAATGATGACCGGCCTTTTGTGAGCGGACGGGATATAGGAATTGCGCCAGTTGTTAGAGCCTTGTAAATTCACCCCGGCCGCCGGCAAATTCCCGCAGTTTTTCAGCGCAATTTGCGACCCGGCCAAAAAAGCGATATGACCAGCAACGCGGCATCCCACGACACGTTCAACGGTGTTTTCAAGCGGGGCAGGACATTTTGGCGCCGCCCCAGTTGCCAGCCGGCACAATGCGAGCAGGCGCGCCAACGGTGCGAGGGCCGCCCACAAATCGCTTGGGTTCTTTTGCTGGTCCTGCAATGGATGCTCGCGCCGGCCGCGCGCGCGCAACAATTGCCGCTGGCCTTTCCCGGCGCGGAAGGCTTCGGCCAGTTCGCCAGCGGCGGGCGCGGCGGCGAAATTATTCACGTCACCACTCTGGCCGATTCCGGCCCCGGTTCGTTCCGCGACGCGGTCAGCAAACCCCATCGCATTGTCGTCTTTGATGTCAGCGGCATCATCCGGTTGGAATCCAATGTCCCCGTCAGCAGCGACCTCACCCTGGCCGGCCAGACCGCCCCCGGCGAGGGCATCATGCTTTACGGACGGACCATTGCCTTTAGTGGCCGCCGCAACATCATCGCCCGCTACCTGCGTTTCCGCGAAGGCATCGCCGGCGACAGGGGAAAATGTTCCCTCAACCTTTCCGGCGGCAGCGACATGATCCTTGATCATTGCTCCATTGAGTGGGGACGCTGGGATTGCCTCGGCCTCACCCAAGGCAGCCACGACATCACCTTTCAAAACTGCATCATCGGCGAGGGCGTTGACCCGCAGCGGTTCGGATCGCTTTCCGATTCCGTGACCAACATCACCTACGCTCGCAATCTTTGGATCAACAACCAAAGCCGCAATCCCAAGGCCAAGGGCCGCATTCAATACATCAACAACGTCGTCTATAACTGGGGCGTCTGCGGTCTGGTCGGCGGCCATTCGGCGACCGATCATTTCCTGGACGCCATTGGAAATTATTTTATCGCCGGACCCAATTCCGGCCCGCACTGCGTGGGCGAGTTCACTGCCACCGACCATGTCTTTCAGAGAGACAACTTCGCCGAAATGAGCCGAAACGGTCAGCTTCACGGCCGCCCCGTGCTCGCCGAAGATTTCGGCAAAGGCCGGGACGCGCCTTCCTTCATGACCAGTCTCACCGTCGCGCCTCAAATCAAAGTCACCCTCCAATCCGCGCAGGACGCGCTCGCGGACGTCCTCGCGCACGCGGGCTGCTCGCTGCATCGTGATTCCGTGGACGCGCGGTTGATTGATGAAGTCAAATCCTTCGGCACGCGCGGAACCATCATCCACTCCGAGCAAGAGGCGGGAGGCGTTGGCGAATTGAAGGAAATTCACGCCGTCGCCACTTTCAACGACGACGCCGCGAATAACTGAGAAGTCATGAATTTGGTCCGGATGGGAATTCTGGGGGCGGCGCAGATCGTGCCGGCGGCGGTGGTGCGGCCGGGGCGGCTCATGGCGCGGGAGCTTCGCATCGAGGCGCTTGCGGCGCGGGATCCCGTTCGGGCGCGGCGGTTTGCGCGGCGGTTTGCAATCCCGCGCGTGGCGGCAAGTTATCAGGAACTGGTCGAGGACGCGGGGATCGAGGCCGTTTACAATCCGCTGCCAAACAGCTTGCACGCCGAGTGGACCATTCGCGCGCTGGAGGCGGGCAAGCATGTGCTTTGTGAGAAGCCGCTGGGTTGCAACGCCCTCCAGGCGCAGGATATGAACGAGGCGGCGATCCAGGCCGGGCGGGTGTTGATGGAGGGCTTTCATTACCGGCATCATCCCCTGGCCCGGCGCATGGGGGAGATTGTGGCCGGCGGGGAATTGGGCGAGTTGCGCCATCTGGAAGCGCATTTTTGCGCGCCGCTCTGGAACCGCTCCGACATCCGGTATCAATTTGCGTTGGGCGGCGGCGCCACGATGGATTTGGGGTGTTATTGCATTAATTTGATTCGGTTTCTCGCCGGGGCGGAGCCGGAGGTGGTGGGCGCGCGGGCGCTCCTGGCTTCGCCGCAGGTGGACCGTTATATGGAGGCGGATTTCCGTTTCGCCAATGGCGCCACCGCGCGGATGACCTGCTCGCTCTGGTCGCGCGCGTGGCTGCGGACCTGGGCGCTGGCGCGGGGGACAACGGGGGAAATGCGGGTGAGGCTCCCGTTTCAGCCGCATCATTTCTTGCGCCGGCTGGCCGTGCGAAGCCAGCGTGGGGCGCGGGTGGAGCGGATTTCGCGGGAGCGGTCTTACTCTTTTCAACTCCGGGCCTTCGCCGCGGCGGCCCGGGGGGAGGGGCCGGTGGTGACGACCGCGGAGGACGCGGCGGCCAATCTGCGGGTGCTTGACGCTGTTTACACCAAAGCGGGGCTGAAGCCGCGCGGGGCGTGAGCGCCGCGCCGGCCCGGCCGGTCTTTATTCCGGCTCGCCGATGAGACGCCGGACCTCGCTGACGATGTCGGAAAGGGAGGCCGTCTTGTCCAAATAGCTGGCCACTTTTTTCTCGATGGCCTCGCGCACGGCGCCCTTGCCAAAGACGGCGCCGGTCAGGAGCATCAGCGGCACGGCGGGATAGAGCCGGCGGAATTCGTCAATGAGAATAAATCCGTCGCTCTCCTCGATCTGGAAGTCAAGTATAATCAGGTCCGGGCGGTCGGCTTTCGCCGTTTTCCGGGCTTCCTCCGGCGTGGCGGCCGTGGAGACGCGATAGCCCTGCATCCCCAGACTTTCCTGCAGCAGTTCGCGGATATCCTGTTCGTCATCAACTGAAAGTATGTGCTTTTTCATCGGTTTGCTGGCGGGTCGTGCATCCGCGTCATGCCGGCGGCGGCGGGTCGCCGTGCCAGGGCCTGACGGTGAGCACTCCGCCGACCACTTTGTTGTCATCCCGCAACGGGACAAGGTTGAAACGAACGGGCGCCGACGCGCCGTTCTTGAAGAGGACGACGGCGGGGCGCTCCTGGAGTTCGCGCCCTTCATTCAAGGCGGAGCCGATCGGATCGGCGGGGCCATCCTGGGGAAGTTGCAGCACCCGATCCAGGGATTGGGCGATGAGCTCTTGCGGCTGCCACTGCGTAAAATGCGTGACCGCCGGGTTGATGCGGCTGATGTTGTGGCCCTTGCTGATGACAAACACCAGCTCGCTGATCGAATTGACGATCAGCTGGTTGTAACGGAACTGGTGGTCCAGCGCCTGGTAGGACCACCGCCGTTCCAGGTTCTCCTTCTTCAGAGCTTGATTGGATTTGATCAGCTCGGCCGTGCGTTCCTTGACTTTCGCCTCCAGCTGCGCGTTGGCGTCCTCCAACGCGGTCGCCGCGATGCGCCGGGACTTCAGGTCGTCGCGGATCAGCCCAAAGCAAAAAGCCAGGAGGATGAAATTGACCACGATGCCCGTCAAGACGACGATTTTTGTGTTGTGGGCCTGCAGCACAGCTTGTTGATCCCGCTCCCGCAGCAGGCTCTCCTGGTTGTCGTTGATCCGCCTGATCAGCCGGTCAATTTCCGTCGTGGACTCTCCGTCCGGATGACTTTGGGCCACTTGACGCGCCGCCTCGACGCCGCCTGCTTCGCGGGCCTGAACCAGTGTGCGCGTAAAGTTGATGTGCTGGCCGATGAGGTTGGTCAGCGTCGTGAAATCCTTGTGGTAGGCCTCCTGGCTCGTCTCTCGGAGCACCTGTTCCAACGTCGGTTCTATCGCCCGATACGCGATCCGATAGTTCTCCTGGTCCCGCTTGTCCCCGGTCAGCAGGTAGGCGCTCATGCACGCGTCGCCCTTGTGGACATCTCCCGCGATCGCGTTGGCGTCCAATATCACCTGATGCGTGTGGTTGACCCAATCGGTTTTGTTGATCGAGGCCTTGATGTTTTTCACCGCCGCCCAGGCCACGCCACAAATGATGAGCAGCATTAGAAAGAAAAGTCCCAGCACGCGTTTTTCGATGTTTTCTTTCATGGCCCCGGGTTGGTTTGTTTAAAAATCAATGCTGATGATGGGGGTGGAGGCCCCGGCCACTGGGTCCGAGGACGCCTGCTCGGTCTCAACCACGGTCGCCAGGATCGTGCTCACCCCGTTCGAATAGGCAAATTCAGAGGCCGACGTCCAGCTCTGGCCAAGGGACGCCGACAAGGTGGTGGCGATCTGCCGGATCGTCGAACCGGAAGGCTCCAGCGCAAAGGCGAGGTTGGTCGCGTCGTAGAATAGAAAACTGCTTTGGGGCGTCACGTAACAAACGTCATCAGCTGGCGTGCCCGGCATCACCACCAGGATCAGGCGCGACGCGTCCCCCTGGGCGGACAAAACCGAATCGGCCAGCACCATATAATCATAAGGCATCATCACCCGGTAGAATTCACTGGCGGGGGGGTTGGTGTCAAGCACTTGGTAGCTTTGCAACGCCGGCACAAAGGCCAGGCTCAACGTGGATGGGGCCCCGGGATTGGTCGCCACTCCACCGGCCGGGTTGGTGATGGCCAGATCGGTGATCGTCGTCCACGAATCTGGATTCAGCGGGTTGGTCGTGCTTTGGATGGAGAGAATGGACCCCACCGTGCCTGAAATACTCACCAAAGGAAGATTGTTTGAATAGGCCATAGTCAACATCGGCGGAATCCCCTGCACCGGAAATTCAGAGGTCGAGGCATTCCCGTTGGTGGACCCGCCGGACCCGCCGGAGGCCCCGCCACCGCCCCCGCCGCCACTACCGCCGCTGCCGCCGCCATTGCTGCCGCCGCCATTGCCGCCGCTTGCCGTGCCGCTGGCTGTGCCGCCTGCCGTTCCTCCGGCGCCCGGCGGACTCGGCGGGAGCACAGCGGCCGGGTTGGTGTAGCAGACCTCGTTGGAAAACGCGCTTTCCGTGCCGTCGGCGGCCGTCGCATCCACGGAAAAATAATAAACCGTGCCAGGCGTCAAACCAGTCACCACCAAGCTGGTTTGGGTGCCGACGGCGAGGTCGAATGTGTAAACGCCGGTGTTCGTGCCCCAATACACCGTATAGTTGGTGATGGTTCCTCCTGTAGAGGGATTCCAGGCAAGTGTTAATTGAGCCTTGGCCGCCAGCGGCAGGCAAATACAGAGCACAGCAATGATTTGCCTTAGATTGGTTTGTCTCATGGCAACAGGAACAAGCAATTACCCCGCCATTCTAACAATTCAGAACAGTTTGTCCATTCATTTTAAGGGATTTTTATTTTTTTGGCCCTCTTGCCTTCGGTAGGCAAATTTTGCCCCCGGATTATCGCGCATCCGACGCATTTCTTCCACCCGCCGCTTTCATCACCGCCCTCCGGCCATGCAATGCGTTCCAGCCCTTTCTCATGTTTGACATTAACTGATTGACTGCATCTTCGTTCTTGACTCACAACCCCTCCCGCCATTACTCTCCTGGACAAACACCATGAAAATCACCCGCAGAACCGCCGTCCAGCTTCTTGCCGGCACCGGGGCCGCCCTCTGCCTGCCCAAAACCTTCGGCCAAGCCGCGCCCCCAGCCGCCGCCGTCCCTGCCGGCCCGGCAACCTTGCCCCCCGCGCCCGCGCCGATTGCCGCCCCGCCCGGCTTCGGCGTTGCGGCGGGGCCGTTCCAGCCCACGCTCGAATCCCTCTCCGCTTTCCAGGTTCCTGACTGGTATCGCGACGCCAAATTCGGCATCTGGGCGCACTGGGGCCCTCAATGCCAGCCCGAGCAGGGCGACTGGTACGCCCAAAACATGTACCTGCCGACCCAGGCCGTTTACAAATTCCATCTCCAGAAATACGGCCATCCGTCCAAGTTCGGCTTCAAGGACGTCATCAACGAGTGGAAGGCGGACAAATGGGAGCCGGAGAAGCTCATCGCCCTCTACAAGCGCGCCGGCGCCAAATTCTTCTCCGCCATGGCCCACCATCACGACAACTTTGACAATTTCGATTCCAAATACCAGCCCTGGAACAGCGTCAAAATCGGTCCCAAAAAAGACATCCTCGGCGGCTGGATGAAGGCCGCCCGCCAGGCCGGCCTGCGCTTCGGCATCTCCAGCCACGGCGACCGCGCCTGGAGCTGGTACCAGGCGGCGCAAAGCTCCGACCCCACCGGCCCCATGGCCGGTGTGCCCTACGACGGCATCATGACCAAGGCCCAGGGCAAGGGCCTCTGGTGGGAAGGCCTCGATCCCCAGGACCTCTACGCCCAATATCACAAAGTCGGCAGCTACAACTGGAAGCAGGAGGGCAATCCCCCGATTGACAAGGTCTATTGCGAGAAATACTTCAATCGCATCATTGATCTCATTGACAAATACCAGCCCGACCTTCTCTATTTCGACGACACCCTCATGCCCATCTATCCCGCCAGCGATGTCGGCCCGCGCATCGCCGCTTACCTCTACAACACCAACCTGGCGCGCAACGGCAGGCTCGAAGCCGTCATGACCGGCAAAGACCTCAACGGCGCCAACGCCCCCTGGCGCAAAGCCCTCCTCTACGACCTGGAAAACGGCGTCACCAGCGGCGCCGAAACCGTTCCCTGGCAGACCGACACCTGCATCGGCTCCTGGCACTACAAGCGCAGCCGCTTCGAGCAGCACCAGTACAAGACCGCCGCGCAAGTCGTGCCGATGCTCATAGACATCGTCAGCAAGAACGGCAACCTCATGCTCAGCATTCCCATCCGCGGCGAGGGCACCATTGACGACGATGAAGTCAAGGTCCTCGAAGACCTGGCCGCGTGGATGAGCGTCAACAGCGAAGGCATCTATGGCACCCGCCCGTGGAAAACCTATGGCGAAGGCCCAACCCAACCGCCGCGCCGCGGTCAGACCACCCAGAACTACACATCGCAGGACATCCGTTTCACGGCCAAGGGCGAGACTCTTTATGCCTTCCTCCTCGCCTGGCCGGAATCGCGCCAGGCCACGATAAAAAGTCTGGCGGACAATTCGCCGCAGGTCGCCGGCCGCAAAATCAGCGAAGTTTCATTGCTGGGATACGGTGGCAAACTCGAATGGACTCAAACCGCCGATGGACTCGCCGTCAAGCTCCCGGACCAAGCCCCCAGCCAACCCGCCGTCACCCTGCGCATCCACGGCCTGCTCACCTGAAAAGTCGGCGCTCTGAATACCCCAACGGGGTATCGTCCCAAAGCCCAGGGTTGCGAGGCACGAGCTACCCTGGGTCAACGTCCGATACCACCCACAACCCCAACGGGGTTGTGCCAAACCTCCTGACCTATGCCGCAATCCCTCTCCGCCGTTTACATCCA
>Ga0181536_10001592_pt1 | contig 26516 bp, 30 predicted proteins | sample PEATcosm2014_Bin_41_FD_121105 | JGI IMG/M metagenome (GOLD analysis project Ga0181536, IMG submission 121105) | Peatland microbial communities from MTU Mesocosm Facility, Houghton, MI, USA - PEATcosm2014_Bin17_60_metaG | ecosystem: Environmental > Terrestrial > Soil > Wetlands > Peat | place...
CACTAAAACTACTTGCTGCCGATTGATGGGTTCGAAACGCGGCTGGTTTTGGTTCTCCACGTTTCCAGTCTACGGAAGCGAGAACATTTTTCAATCGAAATGTTCGATTATTTCACGGCTTCCAGACCGCCCGTTTCCACACTCTCCGTCACCGCGCCGATACAGGCGGTGAACCGCCAACCTTAAGCGGGAATGCGCTCGGAGTGCTTCAATCTGGGTAGCCCTTTGATTGATTTCCCCACCTTCTTCTGCGCCATTCGCAGTTCGTAAAGGCTTTGCAGGTTGAGCCAGAACTCCGGGCTCGTGCCAAAGAAATGAGCCAGACGTAAGGCCGTGTCCCCGGTTACAGCTCGCTGACCATTCAAAACACCGGTGACGCGGTTCGTCGGTACATCCAACCGGCGCGCCAGCTCGGCTGCGCTGAGCCCTAGCTCCCTAAGTTCCTCTGCCAGGTGTTCGCCTGGATGTATCGCGGTCACCGCCATATAGCACTCCTAGTGGTAATCAACAATTTCAACTCCTGACGGTCCAGGTGCTCCATCTGACCAGTCAAAACAGATTCGCCAATGGTCGTTGATGCGGATGCTGTATTGTCCCTTGCGGTCACCGGCCAACTTTTCGAAGCGATTGCCGGGTAAAACTGCCAGATCCTTGAGCGCCGTAGCCGCCTCCAGCCGGTCGAGCTTCAGGCGCGCCGCTCGCTCGATTCCAGAGAAGGCTTTCACCCGTTTCCCAGCGGCGAACTCTCTGGTGCGCCTGTCTCGATAACCGGTGACCATTCACAAGAATACGCTCCCTTTATGCGTTACGTCAAGCATAACGAACGCTTGGGACGCGGGCGCGTGAGCAGCGCCAAAATCTCCCTTTCACTTCGCATCCCTCCAATTCCCCCCCACCCCGATATCCGCCACCATGGGCACTTCCAGCGGATACACCTGCTCCATCTCGTGCTTCACCATCGCGGCCAGCTTCTGCGTCTCCTCCGGCGGCGCTTCGAACACCAGCTCATCATGTACTTGCAGCAGCATCGCGGCTTGGTATCTCTCTTCGCGCAACCGCCGGTCAATCGCGACCATCGCTAGTTTGATCAAATCCGCCGCCGTGCCCTGCAACGGCGAGTTGACAGCGGTGCGCTCGGCAAATCCCCGCGAGTTCGGGTTGCGGCTGTTCATATCCGGAATCGGCCGCTCGCGGCCCAGCAACGTCTTGGTCACACCCGTCCGGCGCACTTCGGCAATCGTGCTCTCGATGAATTTCTTCACCCCGATATACCGTTCGAAATAGCTCTTGATGTACAACTCCGCTTCGCCACGCGAAATTCCGATCTGCTGCGAGAGCCCGAACGGGCTGATCCCGTACACGATTCCGAAATTCACCGCCTTGGCGCGCCGCCGCTCTTCCGGCCCCACCATTAGCGGCGGAATGCCCATCACCTCGGCGGCCGTCCGCGTGTGGATGTCCTCGCCGTTGCGGAACGCCTCCACCAGCACCTTATCGCCGGACATGTGCGCCAGCAGCCGCAGCTCGATCTGCGAATAGTCCGCCACCATGAGTTTCCATCCAGGCCGCGGAATGAAAGCCGCGCGAATCTCGCGCCCCAGCTCCGTACGGATCGGAATATTTTGCAGGTTCGGATTGGACGATGACAGCCGCCCCGTCGCCGCCCCAGTTTGATTGAAGCTCGTGTGCAGCCGCCCGGTGCGCGCGTCGATCAGCGCCGGCAGCGCATCCACATACGTCCCCTTGAGTTTCGTGAGTTGCCTGTATTCGAGCACCTTGCGCACAATCTCGTGCTCCTCCGCCAGGTTCTCCAGTACATCCGCGGCGGTTGAAATCGTCTTGCCCTTGCCGTACTTCACTGGCGCCGGCAGCTTCAGGTCTTCGAACAGCACGCGCCCAAGTTGCTGCGGCGAGCTGATGTTGAACGGCTTGCCCGCTATCTCATGGATGTCAGCGGTGAGCCGTGTAATTTCGATTTCCATGAGTTCCGAGAGCCGCTTCAACTCGCTCGCATCGATCAGCACGCCGGTCATTTCCATGCGTGCCAGCACCGCCGCCAACGGTAGCTCCACCGTCTCGTAGAGCTTCCGCAGACCGCGTGTGTCAACTTCCTCGCTCAACTTCTCGTACAGTTCGAGCGCGTAATCCGCGTGCTGCTCCGGTGCCGCGCCCAGCTTAAGATCCATGCGGCGATGCGCCAGCTCGTCGAGCGTGCAACTCCCCGGGTCGGCATCCAGCAGGAACGCGTAAAGCATCACATCATGCGCGAACCCTCGCGCCTCGATGCCAAGTTTCGCGAACGCCAGCAACACCGACTTCACATCACACGCGATCTTGGGCCGCGTGGTGTCTTCCATGAGCGGGCGCAATCGCTCGATGAGCGGAATTGGCACCGCCCGCGCCTCTCCGCGCTTCCACGCAAGGCCCACCGTATCCAGCGCAAACTCGCCTTCGCCGGATTTTGCAATCGCCACCGCAACCGGCATTCCCGCCGGGATCTCCGCCACCCACTTGTCGAGTGCTTCCGCCGTATCGAGCGCTTGATAATCCCGCGCCCGCGTATCTTCGCTCGGCCCCAATTCCCGCAAGTGGCCATGAAACTCGAGTTCTTTGTAGACTTGCTTGAGCGCCGCTAGATCCGGTTCCCGTGTTTTGACCATTTCCATCGAAAACTCAATCGGCACCGCCGTTTCGATGGTCGCCAGGCGCTTGCTCATCAGGACGCGATCGCGATTGTTTTGAAGGCTTTCCCGGTACATCTTGCGCTCGACCTCAGCCGCCCGGTCGAGCGCCGCTTCGACCGAACCAAATTGGCCGATCAAGTCCTTCGCGCCCTTGTCGCCGATCCCAGGGGCACCGGGAATGTTGTCGATCGCGTCTCCCTTAAGGGCTAGCAGGTCGGCTACTTGCGAGGGCTTAACCCCCATGAATTCTTCAACTTTCGCCGGATCATACCAAGTGTCATCTTTGGCCGGGTTGAGCATCGAAACGCGGTCCGTGACGAGCTGCAGCATGTCTTTGTCGCTAGAAACGATAACTACCTGAAAACCAGCAGCTTCGGCGCGCCGTGCCAGGGTGCCGATGACGTCGTCGGCTTCAAATCCGCGAAACTCCAGAATCGGGATGCGCAGCGCTTCCAACAGCCGCCGGATGTGGACGATCTGCTCACCCAGATCGGGCGGCGCCTCGGCGCGGTTGGCCTTGTACTCGGCGAATTCCTGCTCGCGCAGAGTCGGTCCGATGCTTTCGAATATTGCGGCGATGTATTCGGGTTTGTAGGTTTTCGCCAGCTTTCGGAGCATGTTATTGAAAATAAAGACCGCTTCGGTCGCAAGACCGGTCGAGGTGCGCATCGGCGGCGCGCCGGTACGGGCCCTGGCGTGGTACGCTCGAAAGATAAATCCGTAGCTGTCAATCAAAAACAGGCGTGGTTGCGGCACGAGCCACCATCATATCTCCCGTTGCAAGAATAGAGGTATCAGGGCCACAATAACGGGTGCAATGTGTGGCTTTTCCGCATCGTCAGATTTTTCTGTGCCTTTAAAAATCAATAAGTTACAATTCGGTTTTGCGATTGCTATTAACGAAAGTTCATCCTTGCCGCCATGTTGATTTTTCAGGAGTACCCGTTTGCGCTTTGAGACCACGATTCAGCGCCCAGTAGAAACGAAAGGCATCGGTTTACATAGTGGAGTTCCAGTTTCCGTTCGCGTTTTACCAGCACCGGTTTCAACCGGCCTGGTCTTTGTGCGGACGGATCTCGACAACTTCCCTGTTTCAGCCAGTTGGCGACATGTCGCGCGCGTCAGCTATGCCACCAGCCTGATGCGTCAGGGCGTGCTGATTTCAACGACTGAGCATCTGCTCAGTGTGTTCTACAGTTGCGGCATAGATAACGCATATATTGAAATCAACAACTTGGAGGTGCCGATCCTGGACGGCAGCGGCTTGCCGTTTCTGGAATTGATCCAGGAGGCGGGGGTTCGCCAGTACCGGCGCAAGCGGCGCTACCTGCGCATTCGCCGGCCGATCACGGTAGAAGACAGGGGCAAGCGAATCAGCATTTTGCCGGACGACAGTTTCCGGCTGACGTGCGAAATCCGCTATGAGCATCCGCTAGTGGGGCGGCAGACCCTCGAGATGGAAGTGACACCGGATCGCTATGCCGAAGAGATCGCGCCTGCCCGAACGTTCGGATTTTTGTATGAGCTGGACCAGATGCGAAACATGGGGTTGATTCGCGGTGCGTCCCTCGCGAACGCGGTGTGTTTCGACCGGGAGGGCGTCATGAACCCGGATGGGCTGCGCTTTGCGGATGAGTGCTGCCGCCACAAGGCGCTGGATCTCATCGGCGACCTGGCGCTTATCGGCAAACCGTTGCTGGGACACGTGATCGCCGAGCGCGCGGGACACGCCATGCACGCTCAACTGGTGGCGCGCATCATGTCCGACCCCTCGCTCTACGAAATCATCACCTTCGATCAACTTGCGACACGCGTGGCGCACGCTCTGGTGTCGTGAGGCGCAAAAAGCCGAAGTTCGACATCGATAAAGAAATTCGAAAGCTCGCCCGGGAACGGGTGGGCACGGTACCGGCGGCCCGCGTGATCGTCCCCAAGCTTGCGCGCAAGAAACCGAAGCACAAGAAAGCGGTGGAGGAAGAGGGCTAGGCCCTCACACGGCGCGGAACAAGCGCTGGCGGCGAACCGCCCACTCGGCCTGCGAAAACACGCGGGGGCCGACATCGATCATGCGGGGCAACAGGTTGAAGACCGCCGGCGGGCTCCACTGGGTGCCGCGACGTGTGCGAAACCCACGCTGGTTGAGCTCGTCCGCCACCTGCGTGAGGCTGCGGTCCTGAACAATCAGTTCCACCATGAACAGTAGCGCTTCCCGCTCGGAAGGATTCACTTCCAGGTGCACGCAGTCATCGGCGATCTGGAGGCCGTAGGGAATCTCTTCCGAGGGATCGGGTGTGGCGGGCTCGGCGCCGGGCCGGTCGCGCGTCCATTCGACGGCGGCCAGCCGCCATCCCGACTCGGTCATATGCCGCCAGTAGTCCGTTGCCGGGGGAGTCGATATTTCCTCGCGCATCCGTTCGATCTCTGCCATCACGCACCTCCTGAAACCATCTAGAGTAGTCAGCAAATTCCGTGCCAGGACAGGTACCTTCTGCTGGTTGTACTTACGCGACCGCGGATGCACCTGATTGTTCGCTGATGGGATTGGGTGTTCCGCGCGTGGGACGCAATCTAATTTATTGGTTTACGTCCGCCGGAGGCCGTGCTAGAAACAGCTATGCTCATTCGATGCGGTGCTTTGATTGTGTTCGCTGTCTTGTTGGTGGTGGCACAGTCGCCCAAATCGCCCAGCACCTTCCAACAGGAGTTTCTGATTTCGTTCAACGATGCGGAAACCAAGGTTGTGACGCTGGCCAAGGCGATGCCATCCGAGAAATATTCGTGGCGGCCCGGCACGGGCGTGAGATCCGTGGGCGAAGTTTACGTGCACATTGCCAACGGCAACCGGCTGCTACTCAGCTTGATGGGCGGCATGCCGGCGCGCGATGCGTTCATGAAAACCGTTCAGGACAACGAGCAGCGCGAGAAAACCGTGACCGAGAAAGCCAAGGTAGTGGCAGACCTGGAGGCGTCGTTCAAGCAGGTGCACAGCGCTCTCGAAGCGGCGAGCGATGCGGACCTCTCAAAACCCGTCGACTTTTTTGGCGAGCAAACTACGCCACGCGCCGTTTACATGTCGATTCTGGAGCATGTGAGCGAGCACCTGGGGCAGTCGATTGCGTACGCCAGGATAAACGGCATCGTGCCGCCGTGGTCGCGGGGGGAGTAACGGGCGGAGTGCGCTGCTAGCCCGGCACTTCTACGCATGGGCAAACCAGCCAAGTGGGTTGTCAGACCCTGGCGGGCTCATGGGAGCAATCTCGCCTGGTTTGCGGATACGCCGTAATCGAAGCAGCATCACGAAATCCTTGAGAGATCTGCAAGGAGTTCCCCTCGGCGCCGACTATCTTCAATGTGGGGCACGTGGAACCCAAGGTGGACCGAATCGAAAGCCAGGACGAACTTTACCAGAAGGCCGCGGAGGAGTATGGCGCGGCTCTTGCCCGGCTGGTCCTTGCCTACGAAGCCGATCCGGACCTGCGGCGGGACCTCTTGCAGGAGATCCATCTGGCGTTGTGGCGCAGCTTCGGGAAATTCAACGGACGTTGCTCCCTTCGGACGTGGATCTACCGTGTTGCGCATAACGTGGCTACGTCGCACGTGGTCCGCCAGACCAAAGGCAAAAGGAGTGCACTGGCCTTTCTGACGTTGGAACAGGCCGAGGCTCAAGCTGGTTTCGAAAACGTTGAACTCTCTGCGGATCGCAACCAAGCGCTGACTCGATTGTCCGTGCTGATCCAGCGGCTCGATCCGCTCGACCGCCAGGTGATGCTGGCATATCTAGAAGATCTGGACGCGGAATCGATTGCCGAGATCACAGGCCTCTCTACTGGGAATGTTTGGAGCAAGATTCATCGCATTAAGAACGTGCTGGCCCGCCAATTTCGTCGAGGAGACCGAAATGCCCTGTGACGAGTTACCCGACGATCTGAAAATTCTTTGGAAGGAGGCCGGTGGGAATCCATCTATGTTTTCGCTGGATCAGCTTCGTAAGGAGACGAATAGACTGCAGGCGGGGCGGCGCCGAGGTTACACCCTACTTGGTGGCGCCATGTTGCTTATGGTGGTGGGCTACGGGCTGTCCTTTCTCCCGTTTCACAATACTCTCGCGCGCATTGGGGCAACCCTCTCGGTCCTTGTTTGTGGGTATTGGCTGGTTCACGCTCTTGTGGAACGGGCGCGAGTGGTACCCGAATTCGGCGAGACCGACGGCGTGCGGTTCTACCGGGCCGAATTGGAATATGTTCGCGACAATCATCGTTGGTTGTTTCGGCACTGGCTGCTTCTGCCAGTACCTTTTATCCTTTTTGACATCGGCTGTGCTCAGATGTATGCAAAACTCTGGCCGCTGATTGTGCCGTTCGCGTGTTTCGATTGCGCGCTTCTGGTGGCAGTGTTTGCGATTTGGGCACCGGTGAAGCATTGGAGGCTGGCGCGGAAATATCAGGGCCGAATCGACGCACTGGATGCGGCCGTGAGGAGCGGCGGGCAGCCTGATCGGAAAGATTAGGGAAGCTTCCCATGATAAGTCTTCGCTGGTGTCTTTCTTCGCGTGCATCGGGGCGGCGGTGGCGCAGACGCCGAAGATCGCTGGCAATTATTCTGGCATACTGGGCCTCCATCTCGAGCTGCACCTGCATGTGAGTGCAAGCACGGGCCGCATGGGATCGCTGGATCTATTACCGATTTCGCCACGTATAATGGGTTGACCGGATAAACAGGATGTCTCGCCGTGCCCTGATCATGGCGATCGTGGTGGCGCGCGTCGCTTACGCGCAGGCGGTGCCGCCGCCGGCAGGAATTCGGGCTCCAGATGGGGCCGATCTGCTGGAGCGGGCACGCGAAAAAGTTCTCGGCTCGACCCACCGGCTGCCCAAGTACACCTGCCTTGAAACCATCAATCGCGCGTATTATGTCGTTCCGCCGCGAAAGCTGCGTCGCCGCGCGATGACCGAAAGGCCGGCGGACGGGTGCAGCGCGAACGGTGCCCGCCATCTGTCTTTGGAAGCTAGAGACCGATTGCGAGTAGAAGTTGCCGAAGGAGCGGGCCTCGGGGAAATCCATTCGTGGCCCGGGGCGAGCCGCTTCGACACCCGTACTTTCGGTGAAATGATTCCTTTTGGACCAGTGAGCACTGGATCGTTCGGCGCATACCTACTGGACATCTTCAACAATCGCGGCGCGCAGATAAAGTTCATTGGCACCAAGGCCTACGGGGTGCGAAACGTGTTGGAATACTCCTTCCGCGTGCCTCGCGAAGCCAGCCACTGTCAAGTCAAAGGGTCAAGGGGATGGAAGGCTTACGGATACAGCGGTTCCTTTGAAGTCTACACGGCGACTGCGGATTTGGCGCGCTTAGTCATTGACACCGATCGACTCTCGCCCGATACGAATATGTGCCACGCGAAGACCATGATTGACTATCACTTTCTGTTGATCGGTGGCGACGAATTCCTGATCCCGCTCCGGAGCGAGCTCGAAACCTTCGACCCTTACGGTGGCCAGACGGACAGTGTGACTGAGTTCTCAGCTTGCCGCGAATATATGGCTGAATCAGTCATAGAGTTCGGCGGGCAGGACCCGTCTGTGAGCTCGATCCAGACCGCACCAAAGCATGGGACCGCGCTTCCACCGGGCGTTTCCCTCACTCTGGCTCTGTTAGGCAGTATCGACTTAGCCAGTGCCGCAGCAGGCGACCGGGTAACCGCGAAGGTGGTCCACGCCGTGCGCGCCAGGGGATCGCAAGAGGTTCTCGTGCCCGCCAGCGCGATAGCCCGGGGCCGGCTTCTTAAAGTGCGCTATGAGTTGGGCACTTCACAATTTCTGATTGCCATCCACTTCGATACGCTCGAAACAGAAGGCTCCGTATCGCCGATCTCTGTTCGATTGACTCGTGAATTAAAAGCCGAAAGCAGGACTTCCAGTGGATTTGTCGTGCGGGGAACCGAATTCTCACTGCCAGCGCCCGCTTCGAGGGATCTGGGAAGTCTTTTCGTGTTTCCGGCCAAGAGCGGAGCACATGTGATCCCGAACGGGTTTCGATCCAAATGGACAACGGTTGCGCCATGAAGATTCTGGGACTCGGCGTTGCCGGCATGATGTTCTTGAATGCGCAGTCCTCACCAGATCCCGTCGATCTACTGGAGCAGGCGCGCGACAAAGTGATCGCAAGGGTGCCGCCAGTGGGGTATGCGTGTACGGCAACTATCGATCGCGGCTATTTCAGGCGCCAGGCGCCGCAACTGATTCCGCAATCCTGTGAGCAGATCTCCGCGGACAGAAAGAAGATTCGGAACAGACTAGAGCTCCAGAAAACGGATCGGTTGCGGCTGCAGGTGCAGCTGACGAGCGGCGGGGAAATCTACTCATGGACTGAGCCGGGCGGTTTTTCTCGCAATGTAGAGGATCTCTTACGATACGAGCACATCGGCACAGGTGCGTTGGGCGCCCACCTCAACGCTATATTCGCTAACCCGGTCGTGCGTTTTCGGCTCCTCGGTCAAAGCGGCAAGAATTTCGAATTCGGTTTTCGCGTGCCTGTGGAGGCCAGCAGCTACATGGTCAAGGCCGGCACACAATGGAGCGAGATGGGCTATGACGGCTCTCTCGTTATCGACCCGGAGTCGCTCGCACTCAAGCGGGTGACCATCCGGACGGATGAACTACAGGCGGCAACTGGCATATGTGAGTCGAGCACAACGATGGAGTATCCACCAGGCGGCGAGGGAGTGCTTCTTCCGAGCATGGCCCGGACTCATTCCTTAAACCGTGACACCACTGAAACGGATTGGGACACGAAGTTTTCGGACTGCCGCGAAGCGCAGGAGCAGGTTCCCGAGCGACAGCCGCCTGCGCTCGTCCCGCCTACGTGGGCTGTCCGGTTCAAGCTGGTGTTAGCTGCCCCCATCGATACGTCAACTGCCGCCGCAGGAGATGTAATCCACGCAAAACTTTTGGAATCGATCATAGGGCCATCGGGGGAGGTGTTGGCGCCTGCGGGCGCAACCTTGACCGGCCGGATCTTACGCATGGAACACCAGCTGCATAAGCTGGAGTACAAGACCCCGGGTTCGATCATCGTCACGAGCGGGGGGCGATACTTTTTTCTGATCTGGATGGATTTCGACAGGATTGAGGCGAAGGGCGCCGTTTCGTCGATCCGTGCCCGATTGATTTGCGGTCAGGCACTAGATCGCACGCATCCTTGTCCGTACGCTACGATGAGCGATCAGCCATGGGATCGCGCTCTTCCCTTTGGCAACAACTCTGTCAACGGCAACGTTGTAGTTCCCGCAGGATATGCGTCGACATGGATGACCGGCGACCCGTCTTTGAAATAGCAAGAAACAATACTGCACCGGGTGGGCGCCGAATTTTCTGAATCTCATCGTTTCGGGACATATCTTGAGGCACAAGGAGCTCGGTGAGGACCGCCTCGCCGCCACTTGACCGCGTAACGCCCAAAGCGCCTGGTACCGTGAGGCGGGCTAATATGAAAGTTTCGCTTCACCAGAGCATGGAAACATCCACTGGAATCGAGGCCTTATGGGATCAGGCTATCAGGCTGCACAGCCAGAGCCAGTATGGTGATGCGCTTGACTGCCTGCATAGTCTGGAGAAGCGCCTGCCGAACCACCCGGCGCTACTGGCCAATCTAGGCGTGGTGTATCGGGATAGCGGTGACCTGGTTCGCGCTGAGCACTACTTGCGCCGGGCTTGTGCGGGCCGGCCGAATGATTCCGCTGCGCACTTCAACCTGGCCTTGACGCTATTGCGCGCGGGCCGCCTGCGAGAAGGGTTTCGCGAGTACGAGTGGCGGTGGCGAGTCAAGCAGTTTCGAGAGCAGCGGCGCGAATTCTCGCAGTCGTTGTGGCGCGGGGAGCTGCTGAATGGCCGCCGCATTCTGCTGCATGGCGAGCAGGGCGCAGGGGACACGATTCAATTCGTCCGCTATGCGCCGATGGTGCGGGGCGCCGGCGGTGAGGCGATTATTGAAGTCCTTCCGCACCTGGAGCGTCTTCTCGGTTGGATGGATGGGGCATACCGAATCGTCAATGCGCTCTCCACGGGCGTGCAGTTCGATGTGCAGTGCCCACTTATGAGCCTGCCGCAGCGCTTCGGCACTGAGCTGGATTCAATTCCGGCTCCAGCTTGTTTTTCGATTCCCGCCGAGATGAAAGCCAAATGGACTGAGCGCGTGCAGACGGGGCGGACGAACGCGGGTGTGGTTTGGGCGGGGAATCCGAAGCGGTACGGTGACGGGGCTCGCTCGCTACCTGCGCATTACCTTCTACCTTTAACACGTCTATCTGGGGTTCAGTGCTGGAGTTTGCAGGCCGGACCTGCTGTGGCGCAGACTCCTGACGGCATAGTGAATCTGGCGGAGGAATTGACTGACTTCGCTGAGACGGCGGCTGCTATTTCCGTATTGGACTTAGTAATCACGGTAGATACGGCGGTGGCGCACTTAGCCGGCTCACTGAGCAAGCCTGTGTGGCTGCTGCTACCATACACTTCCGACTGGCGCTGGATGCTCGGTTGTGAGGACACGCCGTGGTACTCCTCGGTGAGGCTTTTTCGCCAGAAGCGACCAGGAGAGTGGGGTGAGGTTATAGAGCGAGTGGCGTCGGCACTGGAGTCCTGGATTTCCGAGTGCTGATTTACGGGGATGCGGGTAGTGCCCCGCGCCGCCTGCTACACTCCGCTCATGAGCGCGATAGTGGAGTTCCGCCGTGTGGGCTATGCGGTGCAGCAGGCTGCGGGACCGCTGGCGATTTTGCGGGACTTGAGTTTCAGCGTCGAGCCAGGAGAGACGCTGGTGTTGCTGGGGCGCAGCGGATCGGGAAAGACCACGGCGCTGAAGCTGGTGAACCGGCTGCTGGTGCCGGGGGCGGGCGCGGTGTTGGTTGAGGGCGAGACGACTGCGGCGTGGGATCCGATTCGTTTGCGGCGGCGGATCGGCTACGTGATCCAGGAGACGGGGCTGTTTCCGCACTTCACGGTGGCGGAGAACGTCGGCCTGGTGCCGCACCTCGAGGGATGGCCGTCGGCGCGCATCCGTGCGCGTGTGGATGAGTTGATGGAGCGCATTGATTTGCCGCCGGGTGAGTTTCGGGGGCGGTATCCACGTGAGCTTTCGGGCGGGCAACGGCAGAGGGTGGGAGTGGCGCGGGCGCTGGCGGCGGACCCGCCGGTGCTGCTGTTCGATGAACCGTTCGGCGCACTCGATCCGGTGACGCGTTTCGATCTACAGCAGCAATTTCTGGTGTGCGGCGAATGTTTGGCAAAACCGCCATCTTCGTGACGCACGATGTGCGCGAGGCGCTGATGTTGGGGACGCGCATTGGGCTGATGCACGAGGGAAGGCTCGAGATGTTGGCGACGCCGGAGGAGTTCGTGCGGGCGGCGTCTACGGAGGCGAGGGCTTTTCTGGCTTGCCTCGATTGGAGAATGGAGAGCGATGCCGACCGGCCTATCCAGTGAGATCGCTGCGCGCACCATGGAGCATCTGGAACTGGTGCTGGTGGCGATGCTATTGGCGGCGGCGATCGCGATTCCGGTGGGCGTGGGGCTGACGCGCCGCGCGGGGATGCGGGGCCCGGTGATGGGCCTGGCGAATGTGTTGCAGACCATTCCGAGCCTGGCGCTGTTTGGTTTTCTGATTCCGGTGCCACTCATCGGCGGGATCGGAAAGCGGACGGCGATTGTAGCGCTAGTGCTTTACGCGCTGCTGCCGATTCTGCGCAACACGCTGGTGGGAATTCTGGGAGTAGATGCGGCGGTGCGCGAATCGGCCGTGGCGATGGGGATGACGGGCTGGCAGGTGCTGCGGGAGGTGGAACTGCCGCTCGCGACGCGCACGATTCTGGCGGGTGTGCGGGTGGCGACGGTGACCACGATTGGGACGGCCACGATTGCAGCGGCGATTGGCGGCGGCGGGCTGGGGGTGTTCATCTTTCGCGGCATTGCGACGGTGGATACGAATCAGATACTGGCGGGCGCGATTCCCGCGGCAGCGATTGCGTTGGTGGCGGATGAAGGGCTGGGATGGCTGGAACGAAAACTATCGCCGGTTTGATCGCGGTGATGCTCCTGTGCGGCTGTGGTTCGGGGCCGCGGCCGATCGTGGTGGGGTCGAAAAACTTCACCGAGCAACTGGTGCTGGGCGAGATTCTGGCGCAACAGCTCGAACGGAAGCTCGGGCAGAGGGTGGAGCGCAAGCTGAATCTGGGTGGCACGCTGTTGGCGCACCAGGCGCTGGTGAGTGGCGAGATCGATTTGTATCCAGAGTATACGGGCACGGCGTTGACCGCGATTCTCAAGATGCCGCCGGCTGCCGACGCAGCGCGTGTGCTGGACGAGGTGCGGGCGGCTTATCAGGAACGGTGGCGGATTGAGTGGCTGGCTCCGTTCGGCTTCAACAATTCGTTCGCGATTGTGTTGTGCGGCGACGAAGCGCGGCGGGGAGCGCTTCAGACGATCAGTGATGCGGCGCGATACAAGAAAGACTGGGTGATGGGCGCAGGCTACGAATTCGCCGAGCGGCCGGATGGGTTCGCGGGCCTGGTGAAAACGTACGGGTTGGGGATCAAGGGCCAGATCGAAACGATGGATCTGGGGTTGCTGTATCAGGCGCTGGAGCAACACCAGGTAGAGATGATTGCGCCGAGCGCGACTGACGGCATGCTTTCCGTGCTGGATGTGAAGGTTTTACAGGATGACCGGCACTATTTTCCACCTTACGAAGCAGCGCCCGTTGTGCGCGAAGATACGCTAGCGTCTCATCCGGGCATGCGGCAGGCGCTGGCGGAGCTGACGGGAAAATTGACGGACCAGACCATGCAGAAGCTCAACTATGAATTGGATGGTAAGCACCGGCCGCTGGCGGATGTCGCGCGGGAGTTTCTGGATGGGAAGTGAGATTTAGTCCAAATCGAAATCGCGTTTGGGCGGGGCGACGTCGGGGTTTTCTTTGGCCTGGCGCAACAATTCGTCGAATTTCGTGTTTAGCAGCTTGCCGCGCGACTTTTCGGCTTCGACCTGTTTGCGAAAAACCTCATCGCGACGCCCGGCTTCCCCTTTGAGTTTGGCAACGGCGGCGGCAAGGTCCTCGATGGGAGCGGGCTTTTCCGGGACCTTGTGCGAAATGACAGCGCGGGTCTCCGGATCGACCTTCAGGATCGCCTGGCAGCAAGGACACTCAACATTGAACAGGCCTTTAGCCATAGATCTATCGTAGCTCAATCCGGATGGCGGTCAGGCTGTGTGGCGATTATTCGGAGTCGGCGTAAGCGATAACGGCTCGCACCATCTCTTCGAGTGCATCAACTTCGGGAGGAGTGGCGCGAGTGCCGCAAGAAGCGTCGTGAGAGCCCAGGCCGGTAGCTAGGCGGGCCAAGTCCAGTGAGAAACCTAGTTCTTCCAGTATTTCCTGTTCCACAAGACGAAGATCGGCGGGAGCGGGTTCCAACTTTAAAAACAATCCAGGCTCAAGGCGCGATTGTGGGGGATTTAGAGGGAATTCGAGGAAACGAAACAGAGGAGACTGCTCGGGAGTGGAAAACAACGGGGATCAATCGCATTGCCTTGAGCCTGCGCTTTCGTCTTCACGCCATGACACGGAGCAATCCCCTTACCAAACTGTGAGCGGCTTTGTTTTCATGTGGATGCTCCAGACCGTGGTGTCAAACTGGCAAAATCCGTGCAGTGGCGGCAAGATTTTGTTCCAATACGGCCACCAGTGTGCCGTAGTGGAACCAACTGAGAATGGGGGCAATGTGACGCTTAGTTCTGGGTGGTATATTGTCCGTTTGTGAAGGCGCAACCTGAAGTCCAGGCAGGAGTTCTCGATTTGTTTCGTTCCACGGGCGCGTACCTGGCGGGACATTTCCGGCTGACGAGCGGCCTGCACAGCCCGGAGTATTTGCAGTGCGCACGGGTGTTGCAGCATCCGCGGCACGCCGAAGAGCTGGGCAGGAAGCTGGCGGATCGGCTGTTGAAGTTGGCGGGACCGGAACGGATTGATGTGGTGGCTTCGCCGGCGATCGGAGGTCTGATCATCGGGCATGAGGTGGCGCGGGCACTGGGCGCGCGCTTCATTTTTGCCGAGCGCGATGGCGGCAAGATGACGCTGCGCCGCGGATTTGAGGTCGGGCACGACGAGAACGCGGTGGTAGTGGAAGATGTGGTGACCACGGGCGGCAGCACACGCGAGGTGGTGGACTGCCTGCGTGAACACGGCGCGCGCGTGCTCGCGGCCGGCTCCATCATCGATCGGAGTGGAGGCGCGGCGGACGTTGGCGTGCCGCGTGTGGCGCTCGAAACGATGCAGGTGGTTTCGTATCCGCCGGAGAGTTGCCCGCTGTGTGCGCAGGGCATTCCGGTGGTAAAGCCGGGATCGCGTCCCACCTGAGCGGCCGCTTGCCATGCGGCGCATCAAGCTGACCCTCGCATACGACGGTACGGATTTTCACGGCTGGCAGGTGCAGCCGGGGCTTACCACAATTCAAGGCACGCTCGAACTAGTCTTCGGAGAAATCGAAGGTAGCGCCGTGCATGTGGCGGGATCAGGGCGTACCGATGCCGGGGTACACGCGCTGCGGCAGACAGCGGCGGTTTCGCTCTCGAATCCCATCCCGGTGGACAACTTGCGCCGGGCCGCGAACCGGCTGTTGCCGCCGGCGATTCGCGTGCTGGCCGTCGAGGAAGCGGCGCCAGAGTTTCACCCGCGGCATCACGCCGTTTCAAAAACCTACGAGTACCGCATTTTTCGCGGCGAGGTGTGCCCGCCGGTGGAGTGGCGCTACGTGCATCACTATCCATATCCGTTGGATGTGGAACGCATGATGGCGCTTGCACCGATAATCGAAGGGCCGCACGACTTCGCGGCGTTCGCGGCGTCGGATGATCGCGAACACGAGACCACGGTGCGTACAATTTTTTCTTCGCGCCTGGAAGTCGGGGACAACCACATGATCTACCGGGTCTCCGGCAGCGGATTCCTGAAGCACATGGTGCGGAATATTGTTGGCACATTGCTGGAAGCCGGCAAGAGAAATCTGGACGACGCCGGCTTGCGAGTACTTCTCGAACCGGGCTGCACGCGGCGCGCGGGACCCACGGCGCCGGCCAAGGGACTGTTTCTCCTGCACGTCGATTACGAAGGATAATGGGGCATGTACCACTACGACCCGGAAGCGGCGCTGGAAGAATTGTCAGAGGATGCCGTGCTGCCCCACCCGGTGCACGTGCGCGACATGATTGTGCGCTCTCGGCTGACGCCGGACCAAGCCATCGAGCTGAACCGCAAGTTTCAGGATTATCTGCACGTCTTCGGGGACGCGCAGGCGGTGGTGAAGCCGATTCTGGAAGAGCTGGCTCGCGCCGAGCGGAAGGCGTAGACGGCCTCGCCGGGCACTCGGGCACTTGACACCAACGCAGGAATCGCGCATCGTGGTCCGAACGGTCATGGCCGCCGATCGCGCCCTGAAAAGGGATAAAATTGGGCAATGGACAGGCGGGTCCATTCTATGGTGAGACCTGCGCGCATTCTCTGGATTGGGGTGGCTGTGGCGCTAGTGGCCTCGGTGGCCACGGCCGGCCGGTGGAGGCCGACACCAGCACAGGCCGACGATCCTGCCAAGAAACTCGACGCCGGAAAGATTTTGGTGGCGCGCCGCGGTTTTCCCGATCCCAACTTTGCCGAAACCGTCATTGTGCTGGTGCAATACGACAAAGACGGGACGATAGGTTTGATTGTCAACCGGCAGACGAAAGTTCCGCTTTCGCGGCTCTCGCGAGATTTGCAAGGTGCGAAAGGGCGGACGGAGCCGGTGTACGTCGGGGGGCCGGTGGAAATTTCCGGGGTCATGGCGCTGGCTCGCAGCCGTACCAAGCTGGACGACGCCAAGCATGTGTCGGACGACATTTACATGATCTCGAGCAAAGCGACGTTGGAAAAAGCTATGGCATCGGGATCCGATCCGAAAACATTTCGTCTTTACCAGGGCTATGCCGGTTGGGGCGCCGGGCAGTTGGAGTGGGAGATGGGGATGGACGCGTGGGATGTCATTCCTGCGAATGCGGGAATTGTGTTTGACCCTCACCCGGAAACGCTGTGGGCTCGCCTGGTGGAGCAGCAGGATTTGAACATGGCCAGTTTGTGGAAGGCAACTTCCATCACCTCGCGATAAACTGTTCAGCAGACACTCCCACATTTATGCTTCTGATCGATGCGCATCTGGATCTATCTCTGAACGCGGTGAACTGGAACCGCGACCTGACGAAAACGGTCGCCGAGATTCGCCGGCCGGAGCAGGCGATGACGGGCCGCAACCGCGGAACCAACACCGTGGCGTTTCCCGAGATGCGGCACGGCGAAGTTGCCATCTGCGTGGCGACGCTATTAGCGCGGACGAATCCGAAGGGAACCAGCTACCTGGATTTTAAGAACCAGGAAATCGCTTGCGCCATGGCGCAGGGACAACTGGCCTACTACAACGTGCTAGAAAGCGAAGGGCACCTGCGGCAATTGCGAACGTGGCGCGACGTGGAGGGGCACTTGCGCGAGTGGCGAGCGGACCCCAGCCGCTGTCCGCTGGGCTACATCCTGAGCTTGGAAGGCGCGGACCCGATTCTGTCTCCGGCGCACGTGAGTTTCTGGTGGGAGCGCGGGCTGCGCGCAGCGGGCATTTCGCATTATGGAGTGGGCTGCTATGCGCACGGCACTGGAGTTTCGGGCGGACTGACCTCGCGTGGCGCGGACCTGCTCCGAGCGATGCGTGAAGCGGGGATGGTGCTGGACGTGACGCATCTGGCCGACGAAGCCTTCTGGCAGGCGATCGAGATCTTCGATGGGCCCATTTGGGCGAGCCACCACAATTGCCGGGCGCTTGTGCCGGGAGACCGCCAGTTGACCGACGACCAGATTCGCTGCCTCATTCAGCGCGACGCGGTGATCGGCGCAGTGCTCGATATCTGGATGCTTTATCCGGGGTTTGTGGCCGGCTCTACGCCGAACACGGTGGTTGATCTCAACGATGTAGTGAATCATATCGATCATATCTGCCAGTTGGCGGGGAACACGCGGCACGTGGCCGTGGGGAGCGACCTCGACGGGGAATTTGGGACCGAGCAAACGCCGCATGACGTGAATACGATCGCGGACCTGCAAAAGCTTCCGGCCTTGCTGCGGGCGCGCGGTTACGCGGAGCCAGATGTTGAGGCGATCATGCACGGCAACTGGCTGCGGATTCTGCAACGGGCGTTGCCGGCTTAGGCCGTGGGGGAATAGACTGGACGGGCAGTGACTCCAACCACCACCTCACGGCGGCCCAGCCGCCGGGCGTACCTGCTGATTACCGGATTCGCTCTCCTGCTGGTGCTGTTTCCTTTTCTGTTCTGGTACGGAACCTGGTTCGGCCGCCGCCTCACGGATGACGAAATCACCGCGTACCTGAACAATGCGGCCGCGAAGCCACGCAAGGCGCAGCACGCGCTGGTGCAGATCGGCGAGCGCTTGGGCCGCGGCGATCTGCGCGTGCGCGAGTGGTATCCAAAGATCGTCGAACTCGATTCGAATCCCAGCCTCGAGTTGCGGCAGACGGCGGCGTGGATCATGGGGCAGGATCACACCTACGAACCATTTCACGCGGCGCTGGTCAAACTGTTGGCGGACGCGGCGCCCATGGTCCGGCGCAATGCCGCGCTTTCGCTCACGAACTTCGGCGATGCGGCGGGACGGGGGGAACTCGTGGCCATGCTGCACGCATACTCCATCACGACGCCGGCAGCGGGGCAGGTGAGATACCGGTTGAAGGTTGGAGAGTACGTGAATCCGGGAACGCTCGTGGGGCGCGTGGGTGGAACCGAGATTCGATCGCCGCTTCCGGGAGAGGTGCTGGACTTGAGCCGTCAGGACGGCACGACGGTTGCGGCGGGCGACGTGCTGGCCGAGCTTTCACCGGATAAGGAGCACGCTTGGGAGGCATTGCGAGCGCTACTGCGCGTAGGCCAAAAACAGGATTTGGAGGACGTGCAACGGTACGCGCGTGGCGTAGTCGGCATGCCCGACCGTGTTCGCCAGCAAGCTGTACTTACAGCGCAGGAGATCCAGAGCCGGGGGCAGTAGATCCAGCGGGGCGCACCGCGCAGATTCCCTGGCCTTCGATCTCCAGTGCTCGGTTGAACTTCACGACGCAGATTTCCCGGGTGATGATCGCGGCGATCATGATGGATTGGCGCGCCGGGCGCTCAAAGCCTTTCTAAGGTTCGTCAATCAGTACCTGCCGCAGCCACAGCAGCGCGAGGACGGTTTCGATCCCCGCCACGGCCAGCAGCACCAGGGGGCGGCCTAGCAGTCCGGCCAGAGACGGTGCTACAGCGGAAATCTCACCGGTCCACCAGAGTGCCACCCCGAGCGTCATGAATAGGATGGCCCCCAGCAGCACCCAGCGATACTCCCGTGCTTCCGGTTCCTCCGTGCCCACCTGCGCCAACACCCGGTTGCGAAAATGATTCGGAACGCGCACTGATGGCGGCCGCTTCAGCCCCATGGTGATGCAGGCTTCCAAACAAGTTCCACACATGGTCAGATGCTCCACCAGGCTTGGGCGGTATTCTCCGGCGAGGTACGCATCCACCTGTGATAGCGCCTCACGGCAACTCAGCACTTGGTTTTGCATTGCGAAGTCCATTCTCCCATGGCAGTCTTCAATCGCTCGCGCGCCCGGTGTAGGTGCGTCTTCACCGTTCCCATGGGCAACTTCAGAATTGTCGCGATGTCCTCATAGCTGCGTTCTTCCTGGTAGTGCAGCGTCAGGATGGTCCTGTCGCGCAACGCAAGGTGTTCGAGCGAGGTATTCAGCGCTTCTTGAAACTGGCTCTGTGCCAAAAGAATTTCCGGTCCCGGAGAGGGGTGCAGAAGCCGGTGTTCTTCGTCATCGATCGAGACCGTACGCCGCGTCAGTTGTCGCCGCCGCCACTCGTCGTTCACTACGTTCACGATGACGCGATAAAGAAAGGTGGACACCTTCGCCTTGCCCCGGAAGTGCGGCAGAGCCCGAAACAGCCTGAGAAATACTTCCTGCGCCATGTCCTCCAGGCCTTCGCGCTCGCCCGTGAGACGCGCCAGTGTCCGGAAGACCATGGCCTGGTGGCTTTCGATGAGATCTGCGAGGTCTTCCAAGCCAGTGAGACCGTCCTAGCGGGAGATTGTTTCACTTTCCGCGGAAAAACTGAAACAAGAGTCATTTTCCCTGGTCTAACTTGGGCGAAAGGAACAAATCATGCGAACCATCGGACTCCCCGAAATCATCGTCATGCTCGGCGTTCTGGTCATCATCCCCCTAGTAGCGCTGATCGTCATCTATCTGGTGCGCCACCTTCAGACGCAAGAACGTCTTCGCGCCATCGAGAAGGGGGTGCCGGTTCCCGCCATCCTCGGGGATCCCTGGGAGCGCGCTGCCCGCACGCGCCGGTGGGGTATTGTTCTTGTTGCAGGTGGCCTCGGGCTGATCCCGCTCTTCGCCGTGGTCTCGACCACGGACAAAGATGGCTTCGTCGGATTGGCCATGTCCGCGATTCCTATCTTCATCGGCATCGGCCTGCTCTATGAATATCGACTCCGGGCGCGCGACTTGAGCGCCCGGTCGACAGCGCAAGCGCCTCGCGATCTGACCCAGGAGGAGCAAGACCGAAAATGAAGCGCAACTGCCCCCTCTCGCATCTGCGCTATGCTCGTGTCTTATGGCGCGCGCTGCGGTGTTCGGTTGCTTGGGGCAACTGGGTGTGGAACTGGTCCGGGAACTTCGGGAGCGTGGGTATGAGGTAACTGGTTGGGAGCGCACCGCCGTGGATATCACGGACCGGGACAAGGTCGAGCGGGTTCTCGCCAAGCTGGATCCCCGCATTGTTTTCAATGCGGCAGCGTACAACCAGGTGGATGTTGCGGAGAAAGAGCCCCAGGCGGCGTACGTCGCCAATGCGCTGGGCGTCCGCAACCTGGCGCTGGCGTGCCGCCAGACCGACGCGCAACTGGTGCATTTCTCGACCGATTACGTTTTCGACGGCAGGGCCCAGAGCCCTTACCGCGAGGACGACGCGACGCACCCCCTCGGCGCCTACGCGGTTTCGAAGCTGGCGGGAGAGCTGTATGCGCAGGCGTATTTGGAGCGGCCGCTGATCGTGCGCACGTGCGGGGTGTTCGGGCTCGCCGGCCTGACCACCAATCGCGGCAACTTCGTGGAGCTGATGTTGCGCCGCGCGGCCGGTGGACAGCCCATCCGCGTAGTGGAAGATCACATCGGCTCGCCTACGTTCGCGCCGCTACTGGCCGCGCGAACCATCGAACTGGCGGAAAAGGGCCAGCACGGCATCTTTCACGTTGGCGGAGGCGTGCCCATCTCCTGGTTCAATTTCGCCAAGCTGATTTTTGAAACCGCCGGCTTGAAGCCCTCGCTCCTGCCCACCAACGAACGCGAATACCGCACTCCGGCGCGGAGGCCCAAGTATTCGGCGCTCTCCAACGAAAAGATGGAGCGCGCCGGCCTGGCGCCGATGCCCTCGCTGGCAGAGTGTCTGAGGACGTACCTGGCGGGCCGGGAAAAACTGGCGAGCCCAGTGAAGACCTAGCCGGCTCCCTGTATACTTGTTGATAAGTAAGAAATGGCTCCGCGCCTCGTTGGACTCGTTGGCCTGTTGCCCTTTGTGTGCCTGGCTGCCAGTTCTTCGTTTGAGAGGACCGTTGAACCCTTCCTGAAAACAAACTGCGTTCTGTGCCACAACGGGAAAATGAAGGTCGGAGGCTTGAGCCTGGATGGCTATGCCGGCTCCAAGGATCCACTCAAGGATCGCGACGTTTGGGAAAAGGTGGTGCAGAAGCTGCGTACCGGCCAGATGCCGCCGAAGGGCCTGCCCGCGCCGCCGCCGGAACAAGTTGCGCAAGTCACGGGCTGGTTTGATGCCCAGTTTGCACGGCTAGACCGCGAGATGAAGCCCGATCCCGGCCGCGTCACCGCGCGCCGCCTGAACCGCGCCGAGTATAACAACACCATTCGCGATCTGGTGGGCGTGGATTTCAAGCCGGCGGCCGATTTTCCCGCTGACGATTCCGGCTACGGCTTCGACAATATCGGCGATGTGCTTTCGCTTTCTCCAGTGCTGATGGAGAAGTATCTGGCCGCGGCCGAGAAGATTTCGCACAAAGCCATTGTGGCTGATCCGCCGCCCAAGCCCACACGCGAGAGAATCGAACACGCTCCGGTGGCCGCCGAAGAGCAGCCGGCGAGAGATCTGATGGCGCGGCACGAGTTTCCCGTGGAAGGCGACTACGTGGTTCGGGGTCTCGTGAGCGGGCGGCACGATGCTGAATTGATCACGCTGTGGCTCGACGGCAAGGACCTCAAGACTTATCCCATTACTACCGACGATGAGGCGCCGCGCGTGGGCGAACTGCGCCTTCACGTAACCGCGGGAGAGCACGAGCTAAAGGCGACTCTGCTTCATGACGATTCGCGGCCGGATGCCCAGCCCGATCCCGACGATGCCAAAGTGAAAGACAAGAAGCCGGGCCGCGACCCGTACGTTGACCGTCTGGAAATCAACGGCCCCTACAATCCGCATGCGCGCCCGCTGACGGAAAGCCACAAGCGCATTTTCATCTGCGGCCATGCCCCAGGCGAGCACCGCCCCGAGTGCGCACGCCTGATTGTTGCGGCGCTCGCGCGTCGCGCTTACCGCCGGCCGGTAACGCAACAGGAAGTCAACGGTCTGGTCCGATTCGTCAGCATGGCGCAGCAGAACGGCGATTCGTTCGAGCAGGGCGTTCGCGTCGCTCTGGAAGCCATTCTGGTATCTCCGCATTTCCTGTTTCGCATCGAGAATGACCGGGATCCCAACAACCCAGCGGCGTCGCACCGTTTGGACGATTACGAGTTGGCTTCGCGCTTGTCGTACTTCCTGTGGAGTAGCATGCCGGACGACGAGCTATTCCGGCTGGCTGGGGAGCACAAACTGCACAGCCCCGAGGTTCTGACGGCACAAGTGCGGCGCATGCTTGCCGATGCGAAATGCGTCGCGCTGGTAGACAATTTCGCCGGCCAGTGGCTGGAGTTGCGCAACCTGGACAGCGTGAAGCCCGACCCCGACCGCTTCCCCAATTTTGACGAAGACCTGCGCAAGGCCATGAAGGAGGAGACGCGGCTGTTTTTTGAGGCAGTGATTCACGAAGACCGCAGCATCCTCGATTTCATCGACGGCAAGTTCACCTTCCTAAACGAGCGCCTGGCCAAGCACTACGGAATTCCGGGAATCACCGGACCGCAGTTTCGCCGCGTGGAGCTGACGGGCGACGAGCGCTCGGGAGTCCTAACGCAGGCGAGTGTGCTCACCGTGTCGTCGTATCCCACGCGAACGTCTCCCGTGCTGCGCGGGAAATGGGTGCTGGAGAATTTTCTAAACGATCCGCCGCCGCCCCCGCCGCCGGGCGTCCCGAACCTCAATGAATCCGCGATCGGCACCACGGCCTCGCTGCGCCAGCAACTCGAACAGCACCGTGCGAATCCAGCCTGTGCCACGTGCCACACGCGCATGGACCCGCTCGGGTTTGGCCTCGAGAACTATGACGCGATCGGCCACTGGCGCACCCAGGACGGCAAATTTCCGGTGGATGCCGCGGGTACGCTGCCCGGCGGCCGCTCGTTCCATGGACCGCTCGAACTCAAGCAAATTTTGAAAACTGACCGCGACGCCTTCGCCCGCTGCGTCACCGAGAAGATGCTGACCTACGCTCTAGGGCGCGGGTTGGAAAGATACGATAAACCTGCTGTAAACTTGATCTGTAGCCGTTTGGCTGCCGGCGATTACCGGTTCTCCCGGATGGTACTCGAAATCGTGGAGAGTATCCCCTTCGAGATGCGCCGTGGGGAAGCTCCGGGCAAAGCGCCGCAACAGTCCGCCGCTTTGGCTGGAGGGAAGCCGTGATTACAGGCAAACACCTTGCTCGGCGCTCTTTTTTGCGCGGGATGGGCGTAACGATGGCCCTGCCGTTCCTTGACGCGATGACCCCTGCGCTCTCGGCAGCCGGCCGCCTCGGCGCAACCAACACACCGCGCCGCATCGCTTTCGTCTACGTGCCGAACGGCATCATTATGAAGGACTGGACGCCGGCGGCGGAAGGGACGGCGTTCGAGTTCCCTCGCATTCTCAAACCGCTCGAACCGTACCGTCAGGATTTGATGGTGCTCTCGGGCCTGACGCACAATACAGGCCGCGCGCTTGGTGACGGTCCCGGCGACCACGCCCGCGCCGCTGCCAGCTTCCTCACCGGCATCCATCCTAAGAAGACGGCGGGCGCCGATATTTCGCTCGGCGTTTCCGTGGATCAGATCGCCGCGCAGAAAATCGGCAGCGCCACGCGCTTCGCCTCGCTTGAGTTGGGCTGTGAGGACGGGCGGCTGGTGGGCAACTGCGATTCCGGCTACAGTTGCGCGTACAGCAACAGCATTTCCTGGCGCACCAGTACCACGCCGTTGCCGCCGGAGGTCAATCCGCGTGCGGTGTTCGAGCGCCTGTTCGGCGATGCCAGTGAAACGCCCGAGGTGCGCGCCAAGCGTCTGGCGTATAACAAGAGCATTCTGGATTTCGTCCTCGATGACACGCAACGGCTGAAGGGCGATCTCGGCAAAACCGACCGGCGCAAACTCGACGAGTACCTGGACGCCGTGCGCGAAATCGAGCGCCGCATTGAAATGGCCGAACACGATTCCACGCAGTTCACTCCGACCATTGAAAAGCCCGCGGGCGTGCCCGTCGAGTTCGCCGACCACGTTCGCCTCATGTTTGACCTCATGGCGCTGGCGTTCCAGGCTGATCTGACGCGCGTTTCCACGTTCATGATCTGCCGCGAGGGGAGCACACGCACCTACCGGGAAATTGGTGTTTCTGACGCGCACCATCCGCTGACGCATCACCGCGGAAATCCGGAGTGGATCGAAAAAGTCGCGAAGATCAATTGCTTCCATCTGGAGCAGTTCGCCTACTTCATGAACAAGCTCAAGTCTACGGCGGACGGAGACGGCACACTGCTCGACCGCATGATGGTGGTTTACGGAAGCGGGTTAGCCGATGGAAATGAACACACGCACAATGACCTTCCGGTGGTGCTCGCCGGTACCGGCAATGGCGCGCTCCGCCCCGGCCGCCACGTGCGCTATCCGAAAGAAACGCCCATGACAAACCTGTACGTCGCGATGCTGGACCATATGGGCGTTACTCCCGAGCACATCGGCGACAGCACGGGCGAACTGCAGCACCTGACGGATCTGTGACCTCAAACGGGCTTTCCATGCATCGCCGCCTCGGACCGGCGGTCCTAGGCTTTTGCTAGACTATCCCTAGGAACTTCTATGGCGACCCTTTATGTCGAAAACGTCCCCGACGATCTCTACAAGGCCCTCCGCGAGCTTGCCCGTCGGCATCGTAAGTCCCTGACGGCAGAGGTTCTCTCACTTCTGGAGGAGAATGTCCCTACGGCCGCGGAATTGAAGCGGCGCCAACAGTTCTTTCGCCGTATCCAGCGAATGCGGAGTGCCGGCCGCCTGGGCGCCTTCCCCTCCACCGAACAAATGCAGCGCGAGGACCGCCTGCGGTGACCACGGTGGTGGCCGACGCCAGCGTCCTGGCCAAGTGGTTCCTGCCGGACGAAACCCTTCGCGAACAAGCTATGCAATTGCTCAGCCGCTATACGTTGGGCGAGCTGCGCCTCATTGTTCCTGACCTCTTCTGGCCCGAGTTCGGAAACATCTTGTGGAAAGCAGTGCGTCAAGGACGATGCTCGCAGCAATCTGCGAATACGGCCGTGTCATCGATTCGCGAGCGAAACTTGCCTACGATTTCTTCCAGGGACCTGATCGCCGATGCGTTTGCCATCGCGAGCAAATTCAATCGAACAGTCTACGACGGCCTCTACGTGGCCCTTGCCATGGCCCTTAACACACAACTGGTCACCGCTGACGAACGGCTTGCCAACGCCCTGGCGGCATATCTACCCGTCAAATGGCTCGGGTCCATTTGACGCGCCAACCTTAGGTTACAACGCCGCGCACCCGCTCCCTGTACCTCACGCATTCCTCCAGCACCCGCCGGTACTCCGCCACGTCTACATCGCGCTCGCAACACGCGATCATGAGGTTCCCGTCATCGCGAAAATTGCCGTCCCACTCGATCACACGCTCGTCGTCCCAGGCAGCCGAGTACTGCCGCATTTTCTCGTCATCCATGCGGTCAAAGTAGGCGCGCAGATTGATCGCCGTTTCGTCGGGAGGTTCCCCGTACGGTTCCTGCTCGAAATTCCACACTGGCTGTATCATGGCCGTGTGGAACAGTGTACCGAAGCGCGGGGCAGGTTCGTGTAGAATCAAGAATCCTCTGATGATCGCCCCGTCTGCGGTAGCAACCCGCCTGTCGCGAGTGCAGTGGACGGTGCTCGGGCTGCTCGTCATCTCGATCGGCGTGAATTATATCGACCGGGGCACTCTCTCGGTGGCTGCGCCGTTCCTGGGCACGGAACTGCATCTCACCAAGACGCAGCTCGGTGCGTTGTTCTCGACCTTCTTCTGGACCTACGCCGCATTTCAGCTCGTTGCCGGATGGCTCGTCGACCGCTACGATGTGCGCTGGGTGCTGGGCCTGGGATTTCTCATCTGGTCCGCCGCGACGTTGCTGACCGGGCTCGTCAACTCCTTCGCCGCCATCTTCGCGTTGCGATTGCTGCTGGGCATGGGGGAGTCGGTCGCGTATCCATCTTATTCGCGCATCCTCGCGGGAAATTTTCCCGAA
>Ga0181536_10001606_pt1 | contig 26366 bp, 19 predicted proteins | sample PEATcosm2014_Bin_41_FD_121105 | JGI IMG/M metagenome (GOLD analysis project Ga0181536, IMG submission 121105) | Peatland microbial communities from MTU Mesocosm Facility, Houghton, MI, USA - PEATcosm2014_Bin17_60_metaG | ecosystem: Environmental > Terrestrial > Soil > Wetlands > Peat | place...
CCGCGTCTTCGGCAATAGTTGTGCAGCGTGTGCCAATGAGTAATCGAAGCGTTCGCCAAACGTCCTTCCCCGTTGCTCGTAGGTGATGTCTGCTAGACGTTGTTCAGGGAAGCTGGGTCCGGGTGTGTGAGCCAATATCACTCGAGCGCCGGATAAACGGGCCGCTTTGAGGGTGTCGGCAAGAAAGGCTCTATAGATGGATAGAGTCAATTTTTCTCCAATGTGTGGGTCCAAACGAGTCTTTACTCGGCCCAGTTCTGGCCTTCGGGCGAAGACCAGCACGGCACCACGTTTCACGTTCGTATCCTCCTGAAACGAAGCGCGACAGCCAGTGATAGCATTGTCCAGCCCGCATTCAACGAGCTTCGGAGCGAACCAGTGACTTTGCTCCTGCCCTCTAGGCGCCGTCGATAGGTTACATTCACTTCTCGTATGCGACCGCCTTTGCGGGCTGAGAGTGCAACTGTCTCAATGGGTAATCCGAACGTAGGCTCAGAAAGACCTAGGTTAGTTATGAAAGACCAGCTCAGGGCTCGATACGGCGGTATGTCTCTAATTCTGAGGCCGTACAAGACTCGCAACACTGCCCCTGTGAGGGCGTTTCCAAAACGTTGGTGCAAGGGGAGCGCCCCTCTCTCCACTTGAGTACGCATGCCTAGAACCAAATCCGCGTCTCCTGTTTCGATGGGTTCAATGAGCGCTTGGAGTTCATGCGGATCAAGTGTGCCATCGCAATCCGCAAAGACTACGATCTTTGGTGGTCGAGAGTTAAGATACGTCAACCCTGCAAGGCAGGCGTTTCCGTAACCGCGTCTGTCTTCAATCACCACTTCAGCCCCAGTACGACGTGCAGCCTCCGCCGTACCATCTGTGCTACCGTTGTCAACAACGACAGCGCGGACGCCTTGCGCGAGGAAACCATTCGCAACGGATTCCACTGACCCTACCTCGTCCAGGGCAGGTAGAATTACCGCCACTTCCTCTTTCATGAAAAGACGACCTGAGGAGACGCACGCGTAGGTTCCTTTGCAAACTGCGAGACCCCATCTTCGAATGAAACGCTGGGCCTGAACCCTAGGCGCGCTATTTTCGATGTATCAGCGAAGATGTGGCGGGCGTCTCCAAGCCTGAATGATCCGGGAAGTTGGGGTGCTAGGGAGGGTGCCAATGTCTTTGCGAGTTCTTGTGCGAAGTCAAGGATCCTATGCGGCCGACCAGTTCCAACGTTGTAGGCTTGAAAGGCAACCTCACTTGGTGAGGCGTCTGCTACTAGGAGATTCGCCTGCGCTATGTCGGTTACGTGGATGAAGTCGCGCAGTTGGTTTCCGTCTTCATAGACGAGCGGAGGCAAACCGGCTAGTAGACGGCTTTTGAAGATGGACGCGACCCCGGCATACGGCGTGTTGCGAGGCATTCTTGGACCATATACATTGTGATATCGAAGCGCTATTACGGACACATCGGTTTCTCGGCCGAGTGTCATGCAAAGATATTCCTGTCCTAATTTTGAGATTGCGTAGACGGTGCCCGGGTGAGGCGGGTGGTCCTCAGTGACCGCTTGTGGTTCGAGCGGCTGGTTACAAACATCACATCGTGGCTCCCATTGTGATCTCTCTAAGTCAGTAGCGTTCCGAGTTCCACCGCGCGGCTTTCGACAAGCTCTGCAAATGTATGCACCTTCACCATAAATTGCCATTGTAGAAGCAAGTACAACTCGAGGGCGTGACTGGCGCGGCAAGTCGGCGATGGCGCGCATGAGTCTAGAAGTACCAATAACATTCGTAGTAACATATTCTTCCGCATCCGCACCCCCTTTACCTAATCCTACCATCGCTGCCTCGTGAAACACGACATCTACACCTCGACTCAACGTATTACTCAAAACGGAGGAAGAACAGATATCCGCTCGAACGAACCCCACGCCATCCGAAAAATTCGGAGGCACATCGCTATGAACTCGTGCGTCGAGCGAGTCAATAACGCAAACGTGATCTCCCCTAGCCAGTAGGGCGTCGACAATATGCGATCCGATGAAACCCGCCCCTCCTGTAACTAAGGCTCGCACATTTCCCATCCCGTTCGACTGCCTAACCTCTGTCGATTCGGCTTATTTGATTGTTCGCGGTTGATTTGTGATTCGCTGCTTTGGAGCGTATCTGTCTTTAGGCTATACCCAAATCATACCAGAATTCTGCATGAGTCCAAACAAAATTAACGAAAATTATTGATAGTCTTCAACGAGTATATGCATCGAAGCCCTTGGCACGCAAACCTACCGTTAAGCGACTGGTCAGTTCGGTCGTCTTAGTTGTCATCTTGCTAGCGTGCGCCTTTGCGCTGCCAAGAATGACGAATGATCGAACCGTGCAGAACGCGGTGAAGCATGCTACGAACTACCTCGTCAGCCATTTCAACGCTACCGTTGGCCTGATCTACGAAAGTGAAGATCCGGGTATTCATTGGTTGAAGCGAACCGAGTATCCGAACTATCATTGGCGATATGACCAGACGTACTGGTTGTATTCGGACAATCTGTTCGCAATCTATGCTCTCCTTCCATGGCGGCCGGACATCTCCGCAATCATCAACCAAACCTATTACCGCTGGAACCCACCATTCAGCAACAAATTCGAATCGATAATTGGCGTACCCGTGGGGCCCGACCGTGCGGCCGTTGACGTCTTACTGAATTACACTAACAGTTACGCCATACTGTACCGGCTTCATAACGGAACCGCCGGAGATCCCAGATATCCATTCGCTGACGCCATCGTCTACCATGCGTTAAGCGAACACTACCTGGGCCATCAGGAAGCCGCGATTAAAGACGTGATGCGCGCGGCCTCGTTGTGGAATGGAACCTGCCTAGTAGATTCCGGTGTCAAACAAACTTATCTGACCCGCGGCAACGCTCCGTCAGACATTCAGTGGTGTGCAAACTTCAAAGTCGCTCTACTCCTCTATGGCGCGGCCGTAGTGGGCGTAACGCTTGAAGCACATGATCAAATGCTTCAGCAATTGCTTCGCTCACAGCAGTCAGATGGCGGAATCACGACGCTGGCCCATGGGAACGGAACACCTTCCGGAAGCGCTAACGCCGAAACAACGGCCGCTTTTCTCCTGATCTTCAACACGAAACTCACAGCTCGGTTGAACGGCGCGGAAGGGTTCATAGGCTTCCTTGAGACCCCTAATCTTTCAATCTTGATTTTCGTTCTATGTGCACTATCGAGCTTCGTTCCGTATGATCGCAGAGTCTTCGTGGATCTATAGCGATTTCAATACGGAATCATGTGCGACACACTATAGTTCAATAATTTTCGTAGTCGCTCACTCAGAGCGCTTGGTCTCCCATTACATAAGTGCACGCTCTTTGTGACGGCTGTGAACGTGTAGGAAGAGAAGAACAAGTATCGGGACCAGGAGAAGAGCGATCCATGCTCCATCGAAGAATTTTTCCGATCCAACGACAACGAAAGTGATTCCTGTTGCAAGTGCTCCCGTCCCGTTCAGTAGCGCCTTCAATCTCCAGCCTTTGCTACGCTCTCGCCTCCAGATCATCACCATTCCAATCTGCGACAGCGTCCACGCAAGAAAAACGCCTACAGCGAACAGCGGAATCAAAGCGTGACTGCTTCCCCCAAATCCAACAATCAGTAACGCAGAAGCTGCTGCAAGAAGTAGGATTCCATTTGCGAAGACCGAACGCGAATTAGCTTTCGCCAGCCGTTTTGGTAGATAGCCATCATTCGCCATGACGCTCATGAGACGAGGCAAACCTGCAAAACTGGTATTGGCTCCCACGGCCAAAAGAACCATCGTACTAATTTGGATAACAAGATACGCGACACCGCTTCCTAGTAAACGGTGAGCCAACGCTGACAAAATCGTTTCCTGCGGCCCTGCAACTACGGCAAGGTATTGAATTAGACCGATGCTACCTAGAAAGAGAGTTCCCATGATTAGTGCCATCGCTATCAATGTCTGGCCTGCGTTCTTCGTTTCGGGAGGACGAAAAGATGGAACTCCGTTGCTGATGGCCTCGATCCCCGTCATCGCTGTGCATCCGGTCGAAAAAGTGTGCAGTAAGAGGGCGGTCGTCAGAGGCTGGATAGGTGAGGGCGCGACGGCTGCCAAGGGAAGCGGGCCGCTTAGAGACAGGCGTATCGCACCGTACCCGAGCATGGGTAGGTATGCGAACAAGAACAAGTAGACAGGAATCGCCATTACGATACCGCTCTCACGCATCCCTCTCAAGTTCAACGCAGTCATGGCGGCTAGCAGCAAGAGCGATAACGCCAATCTGTGCGGCCACAGCGTGGGGAAAGCTGAGGCTATAGCATCAACCCCGGTCGTGATGCTCACGGGCACGTTCAGCAGGTAGTTTACAATTAATGCCGCTGCTGCTATCATGCCGGGCACTACACCTAGCGTCGTCCTAGCAACTTCATATGAGCCTCCTCCGCTCGGAAACTTTTGGACAACCTGATAGTAAGAGACCGCTAATATTGCAAGTAGGCCAATAATCGTCAACGCGATTGGAAACGCGTAAGCTAGTCCGATGCTGCCAGCAATGACCAAGCCCAGATAAATTTCTTGATCCGCGTAACCAATAGAGGCTAAAGCGTCAGGCGAAAATGCGGCGAGCCCCTGAAGCTTGCTCACTTTTCGTGGTTCGCTCTGTCCGGTTGGCGAGCGCGAATCTATAGAACGCTTGATTTCGCTCAAAACAGGAGCCCCACCGCTGGAATTGCGTTCATTTTCTCCTAACTCCGGTCATCATTTAATGTTCGGGTTGATTTCTCGCGAGCAATCCCAGTCTAATTAGGCACGCAATCGCAAGGCAGCAGTCAAATCGCGGTCGTTTTGGACGAATCGCATATTCTTATTAGAGGTTGATGATCAATTCGTCGTGCGGGATATAGACCAGATTCCCATGAATCGAGAAACGTGAAAAATTAAAGGTTGATTATTTGAGCGAATTCGCGACCTTTGCGGATTTCGAGAAAGAGATTCGTCGAATTATCAAAGAGGCGGACGACAGGAAGATACCTGTCAGAATCTTGGGCGGGGCTGCGATACGAATGCACTGCCCGGACCACGAAGGAATGTACGAGAAGCTTAAGCGTGTTCCTAAACATGACATGGATTTCGTCACCTACAAGAAGTTCCGTCCTCTCACGAAGAAACTGTTCACAGACTTGGGCTACGAACCCTATGTAACAATGATGATGACGGGTGCTACCGGCCGACATAGACAGATCTTCAACGACAAAGACGGAAACAAGGCAATTGACGTCTTCCTAGGTGTTCTGGAGATGTGCCACAACATCGACTACGAAGGGAGGCTGGAAGTTGATTCACCGACCGTACCTCTGGCTGAACTCCTGTTGCAAAAATTACAGATAGTCCAGACGAATGAGAAGGACGTCCAAGATACAATAATCCTCCTACTTGAACACGACATTGGAAAGAGCGATAAGGACGAAATTAATGAGGATCGCATCGCTAAAGTTCTCGCAAACGACTGGGGATTCTACTATACCGTCAACACCAAGATTGGAGAAATCAAGGAACGCCTGGACAAGTACGAAGCTCTCAGCCCACAGGACCGAGCGCTGTTGGTCGAGCGACTCGACAAGTTGCAAAAGAGAATCGAACAGGAACCCAAGGGCTTTCAATGGAACATGCGTGCCAAGGTTGGGCCCTCCGTCAAATGGTACAGGGTTGTAGAAGAAGTCCAGCGAGACTAATCTCTGAAACCGGGAAAAAGCAATAAGACACTGAAATGGTGATTCTAGAACTTACAGCATTCGCTATCCTCGTACTGGTCCCGCTAACCTATGCCCTAATCAAACGTATCTCCGAGCGAGCTCGGTAGCGATGGGCAACGGACAGCAAATTCTTGGGAGGAGTTGGGAGACACTAATCTGCATCATCTGCGGCCACAAGGATCTACAGGTCACTTTGCAGCTCGGAAAAATCAATACCGAACATGTTCAGGCAACCAAATGCTCGCGTTGCGGTCGAATCTCAATCCTAAAATCATAACTCACAAAGAGGAAGAAATGAAACCGACTTCGGCCTGCTTACGTGGGTTATCGCCGATCCCACCCTGACTTGTGATACTGAGTATAAATCTTGAAATACGAATGGGCCAGCTCTTAAAGCGGCGTTATTGATGGCGAAGGTAACAATTGTCTTTGCTTCGGACTTTCATGGTAGCGAAGTGGTTTGGCGTAAGTTCCTGAACTCCGCGGCTATGTTCAAAGCAGATTGGTTGATTATGGGCGGGGACTTGACGGGCAAGATTCTTACCCCTATCGTGCTTCAATCCAACGGCACATACAAGTCAGATTTTCTTGGGCAGGCGGAAGTGATTCAAAGCGATAAGGTTGAAGACTTCAAACGGCGCGTCAGGGAACAATGTTACATACCGTACGTTTGTAACGAGACAGAGTTCGAGACCCTGAAGAAGGCTTCTCAGGATGAGATAGAGAAGATTTTCGCTAAACTTGAATGCGACACTCTGAAGGATTGGCTGGACCTTGTGCCGAAGAAGATTCCAACGGGCACTAAGGTTCTGATTCATCCCGGCAATGATGATAAGTTTGAGCTGGATGATGTCATCAAATCCAGCCCGTATGTCACTTATGCCGAAGAATCCGTCGTGAACCTGGATGGAGAACATGAAGCGGCTTGCTGCGGATGGTCGAACCCAACCCCATGGAACAGCCCTCGAGAATGCTCCGAAGAAGACCTGATGATCAAGCTAGAGAAAATGGCCTCGCAGGTCCATAACGTCGACAGATCCGTATTCTGTCTCCATTGCCCACCCTATGAGTCGCAGATCGATAACGCACCGCAATTGAACGCAGACTTCACACCCGTCATAGAGGGGGGTCGGCCGAAGATCATCCCGGTCGGTTCAAAATCAGTTCGAACTATAATCGAGAAATACCAACCTCTCCTCGGAATGCACGGCCACATTCATGAATGCCGAGGATGGATGAAGATTGGCCGAACGCAATGCATGAACCCAGGCTCTGAGTACACCGAAGGAATTCTTAGCGCGTACCTAATACAAATCGACGGAGAAAAAATAAAGAAACTGCAACGCGTTGAAGGCTAGCACGGTAAGGAGCAGAACGCAGGTCTGCGTCAGGCGACGACTTTGATTCAAAACGCTCCTGCTCAGACTTGGGAAAGCTTAGCAGCTAAGACCAATTACTGCGTACCCAAGTAAGATCTCTGAGGACTCTTTCGCCCATTCACATGATTTATGTTGCTTGTGACACATCAGGGTGGATAGCTCATTACTTGGGATTTAACCATAATCTATATGAGCAATGAGGGCCATCGACACACGATCATCATGTCGTCGATATGGGAGAAATACAAGAAACACCCAAGCTATTTCGGCATAACCGTGGGCATTATCATCCTCTTGTTCATCATTTTCACAATAATCACGAAACAGCACGCACCATAACCTGAATCTTCAGTCTCAACGAGACTTAACGGGGACATACGACAAGGCAAAATCTCTATCCGACGGATTCATCACTTCGAGCCTGTCCGACAAGAACTACAGACGGTCCAGCTGGCAAATTACAAAAGCTGCATGAAGGGAGCTGGCCGTCTCAGAAGCCAGGATACTTTCGTCGCCTCAGGTCCCTTGTTAAGCGATTTAGTCGCATTTGGTTCGCCATGCTGCGACCCAACTGGTTTGGGCTTGTGGTTGTCTCACCGGTGACGACGTTGATGTAACCCAACCCGATATCTCTATTGCCAAACTCTAGGATCACTTTTTTCGCGGGCTCCGGAGCGGGTTCGTCGCCTATAAGAAGCAACCACGACCATTTAATGTCTTTTTGATCACGTTGCGTCTCGATGATTCTCAGAAGCCTCATCAGGTGTTCTCTCGCACGGGATCCGTCCAGCCATTGAACGTACATGCATACGTTGTAGTTGGGCATGACCATGAACGACAAGAGTCGCGATAGTAGAAACCCCTTGGGACGGGACCCCCCACGAGCCAGTAAAGGAAACACCTCTCCAGAGACCTGATAATCTCTGAAGCTTTCGTTTAGATCGGCCACCCATTGCGTTCTGCCGCGCTGTAGTTCTCTCTCGAGCCCACCAATGAAGTCGGAAGGGCGTTCCTCGAGTATGCTTGAGTTTATGCGAGAAGATGCAAAATCTCGGAACGCGTACGGATCAAGGCCGCATGCCGACGAATCGATGTCGCAGTGCGGACCGCCTCTTTCTAAGTAAACTCTAACCTTCTGGCGTCTGTAACTGTCCTTAACCAAAGAACATTCTTTAAACTCTGACCAGTTATGCGGGTCTGATAGTTTTCCTCCTATTTTTTCTTGATACCCTCGATCGTCATACTCCAACGTTCGGTAGTCGTGCAGGAAATACAAAGCGGTGGAGGATAAAGTACCTAGAAGGATTGGCCCAACAAGACTGAGAGCAGACAACAAACCAGAGAGGCCCAGAAGATGGATCGCCACTGTCCAGAGAATCGAAAAACCCAACGTCAGTGGGGCCCAGTAAAGCGCTATTCTGGAATACTGGATCTTTGATTTACGGACCAAACTTCATTCCGCCTAACCGTCTTTCAATAAGGGGTATGTACTTGAAATAGGCGATTGGAATTCGTTTTTGCGATTGATGGATGGGCTCAACCATTTAGTTCAGATTTTCCCGAGCACTTTTCTAACGTATGAGCCCACATTCTGTGTTACTAAGTGCTCTTTGAACGTATGGCCCTCTGTTCTGCTCAGTCCCGGACACAGTGGATCTACTCTTAGGCGCGTACCCGAGGGAATGAGTGGATAGAGTCGGCACGCCACGGGTCTGATGTCGTATATTGAGCACCTGGGCAGATTTCCCTCGTACCTGAGGAATACGCATGCCCGGTCTCCCCGCCTCTTCAGCCAATTGTGGTTTCCGTGGTGATCTATGATCGGTTCGGTTATTCCCTTTTGTTTGGCATACTGCAGGATTCTATCCATGTCGTCCTTCCCCAGATTTACCCTTAGGTGACATGAGGCTCCGCAGGCCACACACTCGTGCCTGATCTTGCCAGACCTGAAATCCTCGAAACTGCGGAACGCTAGGTAGCGTTCAAAGTACAGGTAAATGCATACTCGCGTTATGATTATCGATGCGACGAAGAGGGTTGTCGAGGCGATTAGTCCTAACCCTAGAACGTAAGCGACGCCAGCTATGATGGCGCTTGCAACATACCCACACCTCAATAGGGCGCCGTCTAACCGCAACGCGCATGACTTCAGCTTTGGGTTGATCTAGGGAGTTAAATGGTTTTATGAAAGAAAAAAAGGGAAAAAAAGGGAAGGTTGAGGCTTCTACTCTGGTGGAATTTGAGCGAAAATCGTGCTGTAGTCGACGTCTTTGGCTTTTCCGTACTTGTAGTAGATGTAGATCAGTGCTGCGATTATGCCTGTTGCAACTAGCATTCCAGCGGCTTGGTATTCGGCGTTGATGATGAAGTCGGCCAAGAGCAGGTTAGCACCCACGCCCAGTATTCCTATAATGGTCATGCCTGCTTTCCCGCCGTACTTGACCGGAGCACTTTCGTAGATTCTGGCAGCCGACTTTCTATAGACTAGGAAGATAAGCGAGAGGGCGAAGAGGAGGAAGAATGCGGCGTCGAAGAGGTCGGTGTCACCCACACCAGTCGAGAATATGTAGTCGAGTCCGTAGCCCAGCCATGTCGGTCCTGGGCTCCATGACCCTCCGAGGCTCGCAACACCGGATTCGGAGAAGAGCCCCAAGATTGCGAAGATGCCGCACACTATAGTTGCGTTTACTGGTGAGTGGAACCTCTCGTTCACAGTAGCGAGCGAATTGGGTAGTACGCGGTCGAAGGCCATTGCGAAGAGGATTCTAGAGGCGGTTAGAATGAATGGTGGAATGTCGTTTGCAATCCAGAATATTGCAAAGATGAGAACAAGCCAGTTGAGGCTTGAAAGGCCCAGACCTATTCCAGTCATACCTGCTATCGTTGTGCTCCATGCTTTGATCAGCGGCAGACCAGTGCCTGACAGATGCCCGCCGCCGTAGGACAGATAAGCGTACGCCTCGAAGAATGACCAGACATCGCCATTGGGAAGTGTTACCCGGGCGAGTGCAGTAGATGAAAATGCTGCCAGCGAGGATACAATCATGTACACGACAATGATTATCACTGAAGAGAGTACAAGCACCTTCGGTAGTGTCTTGTTAGCTTCTTTAACCTCGCCTGCGACGAATGTTGATGCTGCGTATCCGACGTAAGCAAAGTACGCGCCAACCATCCCCGTGTAAACCGCGGTCCAATAGTTGCCAACGTTAGCTGCGTCGAGTCCCTGGTTGAGCGCTGCGGTCACGTACATTTGTGGAGTCACTCCGGGGAAACCCTGGGCTGCGGCCAATGTTGTAATACCTGACGTCAGGGCAGCCGGATTAGCTAGCCCACTGCCGAGCAGGTAGAGGATATAGATCGTTAGGATTGCCGGTATCCAGAACATGGTCTGGAGTAAGTATCCTGCTAATCTGACACCCAGTGAACCGATTGCCGTGAATAGAATCACTAGACAAAGGCCCCCGAGGAAGAGGCCGACATCGCTAACTCCCGCTGCACTAATTCCTACTAGGGGTCCGAAGATGAAGAAGATTCCTTCGAATACAGCTACGGCGATGATTCCGAAAGACCAAGAGATGGTGAGGAACTCCCACCACGAGGCGACGAAGGCAACAAATGGATTGATCATTCTTGAGATTACGACGTAGCCTCCTCCGGAGCGTGGCATTGCGGCGATTAGTATTGAGAATGCCAAGACTGAGAGTAGGATGACGATTCCCCCAATGAGGAACGACATGACCATTGGAGGAAGACCTGCAATCCAGAGGTTCTCAGGAAGTGGTGCTTTGCCTGTAAATTGGAAGATTCGTTTCTGCCAGCCGAGTCCCATAACGTTGCATAGGATGATGAGAACAGCTGTCAACGGGCCGATTTCTCTGACGAGTCCTGTAGCTTTTCGTGCGAATAGTTTCTTTTCAGACATTTTAATCAGCGGCCAATGTTCGCCGGCTGAATGCATTTAACACTATTGGTTGATTTACTAGTTCACTATGCGGCATGGAACAATAGTGTTCCAAATTTCTACAATGCCGTTCACTCAATCCGTCGCTTATGTAAGAACTTGTGTTGCATCAATCCCTTTCGATTGTTGCGATTGATACCTATTGACACGACACAATTTATTTATAACACTTGTGCTGGTTGATATCAATAGGCACTGCGTATGGCAATGAAACGCTTCATGCTTTCAATAACGAAAGAAATGGAGAAAGCATTAGAGAAGGAACGCAAGAAACGCATGCTAGAAACGATCCCTGAGACCGCGAGGGCCATCTTGGGCGAGTATCTAGCAAGAACGGGCGGATAGGCATGGCAAAGGAACTGCTCGTCACGGTTGAGAGATGGAGAGAGACCACAACCACTCGACGACGGTTCAAATCAGCTTTAGGAGTCTTGCTAAGTTTGTGGCACCCGCAATATTAGCCGTTAGCGCTAGCACACTTGGGCACTTAAAGCCGGTTGCGTCAAGACAACGCACAAGTGCGTCAGCGCAACAAACTATTCGGAGCGCAGCGCCGCGTTACCTGGATAGAAGTTTGAGATATGTTAGAAGCGAACCTATCGTCGAAGCAGTTCCGTTCAGCTCTGGTGGAGACCTCGAATGAAGGAGATCCTAAGGGTAATCGTCTGTCTCGTTTTAGGTCATAAAGATACTCCAATATCTCTCACTTTGGGCAAGATAACACCCGAAGCCGTTCAGACATCGCAGTGTGCGCGGTGTGGTCGGATATCAGTGCTAACTATCCAATTCCGTGCCAAGACGAACTGAAAATACAAACTAGTGCATGTGCCCACCTGCAGACCCGATTCGGTTATAAGTTGTCCGAGGAAAAGTCTGAGTTGTTAAGTGAGAGATTTGCGATTAGCGATTGGAGTAATGATCACGATTGTTCTCTCAGTCTCACTTGGTTTGCTAATAGCGTTCCTTGCATCAGGCCCTGGGCGACCCTTTCCATTTTCAGAGTGCACGGATTACCCATTAAATTCGCCACCTAGTTCATGCTCGCCACTAGCGCCCGTTCTGCTCCTGCTCGCAGCTTTGCTTCTTTGTTTCGCTATATACTCAACCCTGAAGCGCAAGAATACACGGCGGAAGTGAATGAACGCTCTCTCTGTTGATAATTGAAACCGAGGATTTCGTTATGCAGACCTGGTTTGCAGGTTATCTTCAGGCGTCTTCAGATACTCCGGCAAGATCGTTCGTCTCGATTTCGATAAAGTCGGCGTGGACTTCTTGGGCCAAATTCCTTGCGGTCGAAGCATCAAAGGGCTTACTAGAATTGCTCCTATCAGTAAATATTCAAGCCAAGTAACGTCCCTACTCACGCGAGCGACGCAAAGATGGCGGTGTTTCTTTCCAAGAGCCAAGTAAGCTCGATCCTATCGATGGCCGAGAGCATTAAAGCGGTCGAAGAAGCGTTCCGCGAGTTTGCTCTCGGAACCGCCACGATGCCTACAAGACTGAGCCTCTCGATACCCGAGAAGCAAGGATGGCTGGGAGTAATGCCAGCATACCTAGCACACGCCGGCGCGTTAGCAACGAAAATAGTTACAGTCTATCAAGAGAACACAACGAGGCACGGAATCCCAAACGTCCTAGCGTCAGTAATCCTAAACGACGTAGAAACCGGCCGCGTTCAAGCAATAATGGATGGGTCTCAAATTACCGCGATGAGAACCGGCGCCGTGTCAGGAGTTGCTACGAAATATCTCGCCCGAACAGATGCAAGCAGAGTAGGGATATTTGGCGCGGGTGTCCAGGCGCGAAAACAACTTCAAGCGGTTTGTGAGGTTAGACGAATTCGGTCAGCGTTGATCTATGACACTGTCAAGGAGAGTACTGAACATTTCATCGCCGACTCTGCAAGAGCTGACATGACGGTCTCTGCCGCAGACTCACCAGAAGAGGTTGTTCAGAAATCAGACATAATCGTCACTGCAACGACATCGAAAACCCCTGTCTTTAGCGGCCGCCACCTCAAACCGGGCACACATATCAACGCAATCGGAGCATTCACTCCAGACGCACGAGAGGTCGACAACGAGACAATCTCAACCTCAAAGATCGTCGTGGATTCCGTCGAAGCAGTCGTTGCGGAAGCAGGAGACATCATCATACCATTGAAAGAGGGCATTATTCAACGCCAAAACGTTTGGGCAGAACTAGGAGAAATCGTATCAGGCAAGAAAGTTGGGCGAACCTCCAATGAGGAGACGACGCTTTTCAAGTCGGTAGGTCTTGGAATTCAAGATGCTGCAGTAGCGATGATCGTCTTCAAGAAGGCTCAGAGCCTCGGAGTTGGGACACAGTTCGACTTAGGCTAAACGGTCATACTGGAATACGTTTCATGATAGCATTGTTCTGATTATTTCCTTGTAGACTGCAGCCGTCTTTCTTACTGATTCTAGGTCGACAAACTCGTCCGATTCATGCAATCTCCCGCCCGACGGCCCAAACTCTAGCGTTGGGACATTTCCCGGATTTACGAGAATACAGGAATCACATGGACCTTCATGATATCCGATTCTCGGCGCATTGCCCAGAGCTTTCGTTGCAGCTTCAACCACCAATTTCACAGAGTCGTTGTCTTCCGGTATTTCGAATGGTTCGCAGAAGGGGGTTTCCCGGACAATGAAACTTGCCGTGGCGTTTATCCCGAGTTCCTGGATCAGATTGTTGAGATCTTCCAGTGCATCTTTCGAGTTATGCCCCGGGACTAGGCACCTGTCGATTACGATTCGGCAGTGGTCGGGTACAAGCATGACGTCCTCCTGTCCACCCTCAATTTTCAGAACGTTTACCGTCGAACGGCCCATTCTGGGATGAGTGGGGCTACTAAGCCCCGGTAAGCAGTCGATAAGAATAGCTGCATCTCGAATCGCGCTTACCCCGTGCTCAGGCCACATCGAGTGAGCAGCCTTTCCGTGAACAACCACGTCTAGGACGGTTCTACCGCGATGTGCCGTTACGACATTGAGATCTGTTGCTTCGGAAATCATTGCTAAGTTTACGTCGGTTGTTATGCCCCTCTGAACTAGGGCGTAGGATCCACAATCTAGCGATTCTTCGTCTACAACTGCGGCTACAATAGCCTCACCCCTCCTCGGCAGCCCTTCCTCCTTGCATTCAACCACAGCTGAGAGCATTGCTGCCAATCCTGATTTCATGTCGACCGTCCCGCGGCCATACATTCTACCATTCTCTATTTCTGCACCGAATGGGTCATGTTTCCACCCGGTTCCGGGTGCAACGGTGTCCATATGGCCGTTGAGCATCAGACGGGGGCCGTCCTGCGAACCCTTTACTCTACTGAGCACGTTGGGTCTACCTGGCTTTACTTCAAGTATCTCGACGGGTAGCCCATTTTTCATAAGCCATTTAGCGATAAACTCCGCGACTCTACCTTCTTCCCCACATACGCTCGGAATCCTCACCAGGTCAGCAAGAAGCGAGATTACATCGTCGGACAAAAGATTCACATCTGGCGACAAATTAGAGAAGGGAGAGCATTTAGCTTAAGATACTTCTTGAGCGTGTCTTAGATATTCTCGAAACGAAAGCATAAACGCGCGCCAACCGTTTTCCCAATTCATGATCCTTGGCGTTGAAGGTTTATTTACACCGTGAGTCAGTGCCGAATTCGATTCGAAAATGAAAACTGGTGCGCGCCCTCTCGGAATTACATTGCTAACTGTGCTTCACGTCCTCCAAGCAATCTTCCTTTTTCTCGGTGGCATTGCACTGATTGTCCTCGGTGCCGCCATCAGGAGAAGCTTGTTCGGTCTTCCGCGACTCCTGAGTGGAGCCGTGTCCTTGATTGGGGTTGTGGTAGTCGTAATCGGATTGCTCTACTTAGGCTTGGCTTGGGGATTGTGGACAGGTAAGGGATGGGCGTGGATTCTGTCGCTAGTGCTGGCCGCATTGGGATTGATTGTTTCTCTAATCTCGCTTGTAAGAGGCCACTTTGGTCCAATCGTCGTATTGATTCTCGACGCGATAATCCTATACTACCTCTGCAGACCCAAAGTTAGGGCTTTCTTCGGCGAGCAGAAGATACCTTCGCAACCTGCACCAGTAACTGTATCAACATCTCAGCCGACGGCTGCGACACGATTCTGCTCGAATTGTGGGGCTCCAGCTCAAGGGAACGAAAAATTCTGCTCGCACTGTGGCAAACCTGTTGCTTAAAGACCCATACCTGCTCCTGAACTAACTGGTCCAGCTTCAGATTTGAAGTTTCAAAAGTCGACGCGACCCGAATTGAATTTCGAGCTGAGAAGCATGATGACTTCAGGGCCGAAGTTTCGCATTATCCTCAAGAGCCCTGTGAACGCCTCTACAGACTATTCCAAGCTCACAAGGTTTAGAGTGGTTTGCCCAAGGTTATCTATCACCCACTATGCTGTAGGAATTAAGCGTCTGCCTCACTGGAAGTGGTTCAATTGAGAATAGTGGTCGCGATTCTCTTAATTATTTTAATTTACGGCGGAACATTCGGCATTTTCTGGATCACTTGCGTCAACACCTTAACTCTGTACCCTATTGCACAAAGCTACTCTTGGCAAATCGTTCCCTTAGCCAATAATGGGGGTTCGGATAACTTTGAAATCACTTCGTGGCGCAATGGTCATAATATGAGAGGTTGGATCGAGTTCAATCTGTCATCGATTCCGCAGCAAGTGTGGATCACGTCAGCCATCCTTAGTTTGCGACTTTGGCAGAAAACAACAACCCAGACCCAGCTGAGTGACCAGTTGGGTAACCAATCCCAGTTGGGTGACCCCACTGGCAGGATTTACGGAGTCTACGCGTTGTCTTCATCTTGGACTGATGAGGGGATTAATTGGGTAAACCAGCCAAATTGGACAGATTACCATCACGCCGAATCCTCCGTCCCGCCGGGTCAAGGCGGATGGAACGGCCCATTGATTTACATGAACTGGGATCTCACTGAGATGGTGAAAGATTGGAAGTCGGGTGTACAAAACAATGGGGTAGTCGTTAAGGACACTCAGGAGAACGCGTCCTTACTTTACTCAACCCAATTCTTCACAATCCACCAGACCCCAAATCGGAGTTACTTCCCAAGGCTAATTGTCACATATCTATATCCACAAGGAGCTTATGCAACCGCAATCGTCTTCCTCGTCGAAACCGCCTTGATCGCCGTATTTGTCTTGAGAGCGCGGCGAGCATCCAGACGCTTACTCTAGGCGAGTAATCTGTAGGGTTAGTTCCTCGTACTTCTTAGATGACAACTGCTTGGCGATTACGCCCAAGAAGAGAGCTAGGCTTGTCGAGTAGCGACGTGAACTGTTCTCTCATCAAGTGCCGACTTATTTCGGCATGACTTGCGCCTGGTTCGAGAGAGTGCGCTAGCGTTGGTTGCGTAAGCGATTATGGTTTTTGTCTAGGGTCTATTACGCGTCGGGCTTTACCTACTTCTGACCTGAGTAAGGTTCCAAGCTCGAAGAGTTCGACGTTCGTCTTTATCAAGCACGGCCATGAGGTCTTGCTGAATCCTCTTCAGAAGCTCCGCGTCATTCAACTTATCAGCGATCACCTACGTCTTGACGCTCAGTCGATCAGCTGGTCATCGGTTACAACAATTTGATACTGATCACAGAGGATATTTGCATGCCCGATCATCTTCACTCACTCCACTCTTCACTTGCCGCAGTCGCGAGGGTTGCGTAGCGCTGATTTGTCGCACATGAAGACTCGCGTAAGGGAAATTCGACCTTCGCTTTTCCGTGCAAGTACTCTGCCTTAATCATCTCCGCTAAAGAGAACCCATCCAAATGTGTAAGTACGCGGATTTAGCAACTCTTAGGTCGCGACAGCAACATTCGCGGTGTGATCCAATGTCGATTAGGTTGTCTTCAGGCAAAGAAATTCCAATTGAGATGCACAAGACCAGGATGGTTCAAAAAATCTCACTTGTACCGGTAGAGGAACGCCTTAAGGCCATTGATGAAGCGGGCTACAACACTTTCCTCCTCAAGACGAAGGACATATTCCTAGATATGCTCACCGACAGCGGCGTCAATGCTATGAGTGATAACCAGTTTGCCGCAATGATTAGGGCCGATGATGCTTACGCTGGCAGTATGACTTTCTACGAGTTCGCCGACGCAGTGGAAGAGGTCTTAGGGTTCAAACATGTGATGAACACTCACCAAGGCCGGGCTGCCGAGCATCTATTGGCTAAGGTCTTCATCAAGTCGGGTGATGTCATCCCAACAAACTATCACTTTACGACCACCAGAGGTCATATTGAGCTGCTAGGTGGAACCGTTTTAGAAATATACTACGATGATGCGCTCAAGACTGAGAGCACGAACCCCTTTAAGGGAAATATGGATCCGCAAAAACTGAAGAACATTATCAAGAAATATGGTAAGGACAAGGTAGCCTTTGTTCGAATGGAAGCGACGACTAACCTGATCGGTGGGCAACCATTTTCCATGGCGAACTTGAGAGAGATACGGCAGATCTGCGATGAGCACGGTTTAATTCTGGTTATTGACGGGAGTCTGATCTGTGAAAATGCTTACCTCATAATGCAGCGGGAAAAAGGATACCAGAGTAAGACGGTTGCCGAAATAGTCAAGGAGATCTGCAGCATATCTGGCCTCTATTACATGAGCGGCAGGAAGAATACCTGTGTCAGAGGAGGTATGATCGGGACAAACAACGAGGAACTGTTCGAGAAGATAAGGCCTTGGCTTCCGGTCTATGAGGGCTTCTATACGTATGGTGGCATGTCCATGAGGGAGATTGGAGCCATGGCTGTGGGAATCAGAGAAATGGTGGATCCAACGGTGGCGGGCTGCTCAGTGGAGCAGGTGAAGTACTTCGTTAACAGGCTTGTTGAAACTGGAGTTCCTGTGGTTACGCCGCCAGGAGGATTGGCTTGCCATCTAGATGCCATGAAATTCTTACCACACGTGCCTCAACGCCAGTACCCGGCTGGGGCGCTGTCAGCGGCCCTGTACATAGTCTCCGGCATCAGAAGCATGGAAAGAGGTACTGTCTCAACTGACAGGGATAAGGAAGGTAAAGAGGTCATGGCCGACGTCGAACTAACAAGGATTGCAATCCCCAGAAGGGTCTACTCGATATCCCACATCGAATATGCAATCGACAGAATAAACTGGCTATTCAAGCACCGAGATCTGGTGAAAGGATTGAAGTTCGTGTATGAACCACCAGTGCTCAGATTCTTCGGTGGAAAACTGGAACCCTTGGACGATTGGGGAAAGAAACTAACCGAGACCTTCAAGAAGGAAATAGGGGACAGCTAGCCTCACCTATTGCAACGCGATCTCCGTTACTTAACTCAGTACAATCTGTGGCTAATCGCCCGTTCATCATCCGACGGATAATTCCCTGGCTGCATATCAAGCGGCCCAACGTTAATTTGTGACTGTTTGAGGACAAACAGTGAGTGTGACGCGTGTTTGAGTAAACAGAGAAAGATTCGATTAAAAACGGTGAGCCATGTGGCCACAGGTGGAGCGTTCAAGCGGATACTTGTCGCAGTGGACGGATCCGAGAGCTCCTTCAGAGCAGCAAGGGTTGCGGTCAAGCTGGCAAAACGCAATGAAGCCGACTTGCTAGTTGTTTCCGTAATTCAAACACCTGCCCACCCATTCATGCGAACACAGACTTTGTCTTCTCCAGGCATGGACATCGATGGACTGGAGGGATACTACAAGTACGCCACGAGAGACGCTCAAGAGTGGATTGACAAAGTCGCCTCCATGGCAACGCCACTAGGAGTGAAAGTTCGGGAACGCGTTCTCAAGGGCGCTACTTCGGTAGTTCGGGGTTTAACAGACTACGCATCAAGTCAGGCAGTGGATCTTATCATCGTCGGGAGAAAGGGGTCTGGCGGCTTCAAGAGACTCTTGCTCGGCAGCGTGTCGAACGGAGTTGTGAACCACGCAGCCAGCTCAGTGCTAGTAGTAAGATGACCGTCTCCTATCGGCGGTCAGCCGCTGGAAGGCCGCTGTAAACCAAATCGAAGGAGACCTATGATTATGCGATCTTCTAGAATAACTGGACTGAAACCCGGTTTGCGGGCGTCTGAAAGGGTGTTTACGCGGATCCTCATTGCGGTAGATGAGTCGAAAGATCGCTACAGCAGATCACCGTCAATTGCGCCGAGGACTCTTTCTCCGTAAATTTTCTCGGCCTAGCGTATGGTATGTCCATACAGGTAGGTAGCGTACCCTGTATGGACGCTCAAGATAGCTAATCCTTATTCTTGATGCAGGAGATGAAATATGTCCCATCTATGCTTTCTACACCGTGAATATCATGTTCAAAACCTGGAAAACTACGATCCCATGATTGTAGAGCACGTAAGTAGTTCAGGTGGGAACCGTTATCCGGTCCTGCGCTTTCACCAGGCATAAGCATCGGGATACCGGGCGGATACGGCACAACGCCTGTTGCTACGACACGTCCAGCCATTTTATCGAGGGAGACGCGCTCGATCTCATTGTGCACCAAATGCCTGTACGCTTCAGCGGGAGTTATCATTGGGGAGGGTAGTGCGGAAAACGCGTCTTCAAGTAGTTGAGGTTGGCCATTTTTCTTGATCTGCGTGAACATTTCATCCGCCAAATCGCGTAGCCCTATGCTAGAGTAATTCTTGGGATGCGCTGCCACCAAGTTTGGTAGTGCTTCAGTGAGTCGCGTGTTATTGTCGTAGTCATGTCTGAATTTGAGGAGCGTATTCACTAAAGTACCCCATTTTCCGCGTCTAACGCCGATGGAAAAAAGAAAAAGTATAGTGAAGTTGGTTGTCTTTTCCACGATAATCCCGTTTTGGTCTAGGTAAGCAGTTACTAGAGTGGCGGGGATTCCTGTTGACTCGAGAGAGCCATTCGCGTTAACTCCAGGGGTAACAACAGATACCTTGATGGGGTCAAGCATGCAGTAATCATCTTCGAGGTTCTCGAAACCATGCCATGTATCGCCTGGATGTAGAACCCAGCAGTCAGCATCGTTGATGAGTAACTCTTCGGGAGCATCCTCAAAGGGAATACGGTTTCCAGAGATCGGATCTTCAACCTCTTCCGCATTCCATGTGGAAAAGAACCATTCCCGTTTGGATAAGGATTCCTTGCGAATGCGCCCAATCATTCGACGGAACGCAACCGCTTCCTTGATAGCCTCAGTAGTGATGGCCTTTCCTGCGACGCCATCCATCATCGCTGCCGACACTTCGTTTGAGGCTATGATTGCGTATTGAGGGGAAGTCGATGAATGCATCATGAATGCTTCGTTAAAGCGTACGTGATCGATCGGTTTGCGCCCTTCCCGAATGTGAATGAATGATGCTTGTGAGAGGGCGGCGAGAAGCTTATGTGTGGATTGAGTTGCGAAGAGAGTCGGACCATGGTACTGGCTTGGGTCGCCGTGCATCGCGAAACGTTCCTTGTAGATTGGGTTAAAGCGTGCGTATGCGTACCAAGCTTCATCAAAGTGAATACGGTCCACGCTCTTCTCAAGCAACTCAATCACCCTCGTTACATTATAGCAGAGTCCGTCGTACGTCGAATTCGTAACGACGGCTAGGACTGGTGTCTTGTTGTGGCAATTCTTCGTCAATGCGTTACTAGAAATCGATCTCTTGATTGCTTCAGGCGCAAAGTGTTCTGGATGGATGAGGCCGATGATGCCGTAACGATTGCGCGAAGGCATAAGATAGTTTGGTATTGCGCCCGTCATCGTTAAGCCGTGCTCGAGTGATTTATGGCAGTTACGGTCGCAAAGTGCAACCTCTCCAGCGCTGACGGTCGCTGCGAAAACAATCCGATTAGAAGTTGAAGTACCGTTAGTGACTGAATAACTGCGATCCGCTCCGAAAATGCGGGCAGCATAGCGTTCGCTATCGCCAATTGGTCCTGAATGCGTTAGAAGCGATCCAAGCTCTTCCACAGAGATTGATAAATCTGATCGGAACAAATTTTCTCCAAAATAATCATAAAACGCTCGACCTACCGGCGACTTAAGGAACGCCGTCCCACCGGTGTGACCAGGAGTATGCCACGAATACTCGTGAACACGCGAAAACTTCAGGAGGTTTTCCAAGAGCGGTGGAAGAAGACCTTCAGAATAACGCGTTATTTCAGCCGTAATTCGTCCAGCGATGAAGTCTGCCGTATCCTCCACAAGCCAAACCAATTCGTTAACCATTTGCATAACCTCTGTTGGAATACTCGATGCTTCGCTCCGTCCTGCCATTAGGAAGACGGGAACCTTCTCGTTATGAGAACGAATAATTGCAAGCAAGTCACGAATATGCGAATGCTCCTTTGCGTCGTCGCCTTTCAGCCACCAGCTCACGAGAACGCATTCAACTGACGGATCGGATCTAATGATGGACGCCGCGTCCTCAGTTGAGGTTGATTGAATTACATCCACTTCATTTGCGTTGAGAATACTGATGATATCATGTAACGCTCTTCCCCTTGCAGTGGAAACGTTCAATTCATCGTCGACAACAAGCACTTTCATCGACAAAACCTACGATGATTATTGGAAAGCACGACTAACGCTTCTTGAATCAGTACCCAGCTCGTCGTCGATTAGGAGGATAGTGAAATGCGCGTAAAGTTCACGCTTCACTGTCGTTAATCCTCAACCCCTAGCTTGGCTGCTTCCCCCACCCACCCGGGCTTCTTGTAGCGGAACGCCCACAGGGGAAGAGCGCATGCGACAATAACTCCTACGACAAGCGGCACGACGTAGGAGAAAGTGCTACCGAAGGATATCTGGGTCGGTGGTACGAATCCGATTATGATTCCGAATACTGAAGCGGCCATACCAAGTCCGGCGATGAAACACATTCCTGCCTTTCCGCCCGGAATCTTGTAAGCTCTTTGAACGTCGGGCTTCGTATACCGGAGACGTATTGCAGCGAGGAACATCAAGACATACAACACACTATACACCTGCGAGGTGATAATGGTCAAAAACCAGTATCCCGCGTTTACTGACGGAACGAAAAGGTAGACGAGTGACAGAATTGTACCGATTATCCCTTGCAGTAACAGGAGCGCGGTGGGAACCATCCTCTTGTTTACACGTTGAAGCGCTGGCGGCAGGTCGCCGTTCAAAGCCGTGGCCATGAGGGACTTGCTGGGGCCGATGATCCAAGAGTTGACCTGGCCCAAAGTACCGACGACGATTAGGACGGCAAGCACGGGTATGAACCACCCAAGGCTGTAGGGTGTGAGAAAATCTTGGAAGGCCTGCATGATACCTGAGGCGAGGCTTATCTGTTGCTGCGGGACCACGATTGCCACCGCGAGAGTCCCAAGTATAAAGATGGCAGCAACGATCACTGTTGAAAGCAGGACCGCCTTCGGGAAATCGCGCTTAGGGTTCCTCACTTCTCCCGCATGGCTCGCTGACATCTCCATGCCGGCATAGTAGAGGACAAGGCCCCCCGCAAGGGAAACGGCCGAGAAATTCGTAATGCTGGCCAAATACTGAAACGCAGGGAAAGCTAACCATACCCTTGAGAAGGGTGTGACACTTACGGCGCTGGTCATGTTGATCACAGTTGGGAAGAAGCTCTGCGCTGTGAAGGGTATCTGCGATGCGTGGCCGCTCCCTAACCAAAAGCCAGCCATGCCTATGATCAGAGCTGCTGGTAGGATCGTGCCAAGTGCCGCACAAACCGAGCTTATCCATCCGGAGGCTTTCATCCCAAAGAGATTCGTCGCCGTGGTTCCCCAGAAGACTATCAGAATTACGGCGAAGTTGTACACGTTGTTATTCGCCAAAGTAGGATTGATGGCATACGCGGCTGTGGCTGATATGAAGGTCAGCACGGTCGGGAACCACGTGACGTTCTCAATCCAGTAAAGCCAGCTCCCGAGGTATCCCCATCTATCGCCGAGCCCTTCTCTGATCCAAATGTATACGCCTCCGGTCTTTGGCCAGCCCGTCGCGAGCTCCGCTGACACGAGAGATAGAGGTATGAAGAATATCACCGCATCAAGTATCCAGAAGAATGCGGAGGAGAATCCCAGCGGTGCCATGCCAGGCCAAGCGCGCAGGCTGAGTATGGCCGAGACGTTAATCATCGTAAGCAGAAAGACGCCGAGTACCTTGCGTTGCGCTGGTTTTTCACCTGATTTCGAAACGGAAGCCTCAGGCGTCGCGCCGCCAGGTTTTCCACCCGTCTTGGAAGAATCCGAATGATCCACCAATCCAATCATCTGTGGATGAGTGATTACAACTATTTAACTGGAAATGATCATAAGCATACATGCGTCGAAGAATAGCGGAGATCCTTCAGTCAGCGAATGTTCGGTTAGCTCCGTGTTAATTCTGTGCTAATGAACCCATTGGATCCCAGAAAGGTAGAACTATCGGCTCAGTGTCAAGTATCTTCAAAAGTTCTGGGAGTAGGTATTCTTTCCTCACTACGACCTCGTAGAGGTATTCGTCAAACCATTCATCCATCATGTACATGTATCCTTTATTCCCTATGGCGGCTCCCCAGCTGTTTTCAACTCGCCATTTCCTCGGGGTTCCTAGGTCATCGAGGTCAACGCCCGTAATCACCATGGCGTGAGTCATCTCGCTATCTCCATAATCCAATCTAGCAGCTTTGTCAAGGTTGAACTTCGCACCATAGACTAATTCGTAGTCGTAGATGCTTAGGTCCATTGCGCCCATCTTCGTCTGCAGCATCTTTCCAACGTCGCATCCGAACCATACAGGGTGGTTCCCTTTGATCATGTCGATAGTTGCTTTCTTCAGCGTCTTCAAATCGACGTTCAGGTAACGAGTATCTTGTCCACCGACCATGTTACCGAGATACTGGACAGTGTATAATTTGTTGAATGGTTTATCTTTTGTTGGGGCGTTGATAAGACTGACGAAGTCATCCAGTTCCAGTCCGACATACTCTTCGTAGAACTGAACTGGTGTAATGTTCCCTCTTCTATGGAATAAACCGTCCTTATCCTGCCACTCCCAATAAAATTCCTTCGGAGGAACTCCCAGGTTGATGCACAGCAGCCTGTAGAATTCTTCCATCAATTCCCCCTTTCTCATCCTCAGCTTGGAGGTAGACTCGCCTTGCTCGCTCATATCACGGAATGTTTTTGCGTATTCTCTTAGTTTCGTGACGAGCAGAGTGTCCATTTGTTCAGAGTCGTTGCTATTGGCCGTTTCTGGCATGAAGGTTCTTGGTACGACTCCGTACTTCTTTATGAGGTTCACAAACATGTTCCATTGACCGCCGTCCGATACTGGATCCGAAAGAAGTGTACTAACTAGCCTGCCGTCCAAGGGCTCGTTCATTGTTTCGATTATGTTTTCTAGGAAGTAGTTTGCTTTCTCTAGTTTGTCCCAAAACGTCTGATATATTTCAGAGAGCTCAAAGGTCTTTAGATTCAGTTTCTTCATGGCCTCTAAAGATAGTGTGCTTAATCCGGAAAATAACCAGCATCTCCCTGACTTCTCTTGATTGGTTGCCTCTGGAGACTCGATAAGATTGCTAAACGTGGGGTTTTTTCTGTTCACCTCTTTTCTGCTTAGAGCAACTGCGGCTATACCATTTTCTGTGACAGCATTCAAGGCAAGAATATTTTTGGAATCCTTGTTGAAGGCGAATGAGAAACGTCTTAGGTCGTCATCAGTCAACTGCTCTTCCAAAATGCGCCCTCCGAGTATCTACTCCCACAACTGAAATATGCTGGCAAACATCTTGCAAATAAACGCTTGAGGCCAAAAGGGCGAGTGCGGGTTCGCCGGAAATTTAGGACAGTCTGACAGGCTGTACAATCTATCGAGCCGATAGACGCCCGAAAATTTCGCGAGCCCAAGGTGATAGTTGCCTATCATGTTCCGAGTCTTGCCTTTTCGAGCGCTCTGATAATGTCGGTTTTGGACATTATTCCCATTACGCGTCTAGGGTTGGCTTTGTCGACGATAGGGATTCTTCCTAAACCTGTGCGGCGCATAAGATCCAAGACCTCTTGAACGGATGTATCAGGGTTAGCGGGGTGGAGGTCTCTGCTGCATATATCTGAAATCTTCGTCTCGAACCACTTGTCCCGTGGAATGGCTTTGACTTGAACTGAGGATATTCTGCCAACGAGGCCGTTCCGATCCACTACTGGAAACGATTTGTATTGATAGGTGAAGAGATATTCCTCTACAAAATCGAGGACCGAAAGGTCAGCCGGGACTGCGATGACCTTGGTACTCATCACTTCGCTTGCCTTTAGGTGAGCTATTTGAGTAATGTCGACCTCGTCCCTCAGCTTCTGCCGATCTGACACGGACGCTTCTCCTGAGACTGAGTAGCTGATGGCTGCGGCGATCAGGCTTGGGATGAGGTAGCCTGGGCCTGCCGTTGTTTCAGCGACAAACGCTACCGCCGCGAGCGGAGTCTTGTACCCGGCTGCTAAGAATGATGCCATACCAACCGCAACAAAGAGGTCTACTTTCAAGGGGAAGAAGGCTTCTCCGAATAGGCCGCCGAACGATGCTCCCATCACGATTTGCGGGATAAAGATGCCTCCAACTCCGGTAGTACCGAGAGTGAATGATGTGGCCAGTAGTTTCATCACAAAGAGTGTCAGGAGGGTGAGCGGAGAGGTTTTTGGAGCCAACGCTAAGTTGATCAGATTATAGGAGATTCCTAATGGGTAGGGTTTTCCAAATAGGATTACGCTGGCTATGCCGATAACGGATAACGCACACGCGCCGATTAAGCTCTTGTAATAGAATTTCCCAGTAAGACCTTTCATGACCTTCGTGATCCCTTTATAGGCCACTATGAAGCCGAGCGCGGCTATGCCGATAATGAGGCCAAGAATCGCCGACGCTCCTATGTCTACTAGGCTAAAGGATGCGAGTCCTGGGAATTGGAAAAGTGGCGCTGAACCGTCGATCGAAACCAGAGTGAGGTATGAGCTGACCGCGGCGACGAGTGACGGAACTAATGCGTCATGGGCTAAGTCATCTTTGAAGGGGCACTCGAGGGCAAAGATAATTCCGGTTAGTGGAGCCTTGAATACTGCCCCTATCCCTGCCGCCGCACCCGCCAAGATCAGCGTTCGCCTATCATCCTCTGTAAGCCCAATGCGGCCTAGCTTGCTCCATACCCATGCCCCCACTACGCCCCCCGCATATACTGAAGGCCCCTCTTGCCCAGCGCTCCCACCG
>Ga0181536_10001611_pt1 | contig 26321 bp, 21 predicted proteins | sample PEATcosm2014_Bin_41_FD_121105 | JGI IMG/M metagenome (GOLD analysis project Ga0181536, IMG submission 121105) | Peatland microbial communities from MTU Mesocosm Facility, Houghton, MI, USA - PEATcosm2014_Bin17_60_metaG | ecosystem: Environmental > Terrestrial > Soil > Wetlands > Peat | place...
AACCCGTTACTTGCCTTCACTTAAGTGCAAGTTTACCCCAAAACCGGCCGTTTGCAATAGATGCGAATCTTCCAGAATGCGAATTTCCCTTTACCTCACTGATTCAGAAGGAAATCGAATTGCAGTGCGAAGTCCCTGTATTCGGACCGGCCGGCTGACGGCAAACCAGTAGTTATGAGCTTCACGTAACAGAACTTACACGCCCGATCTAACCCGGCACAAGGCGTAAGAGGCGTGCTTACCTAAAGCTGGCGTTGGCTACACCCGCCCCCACTACGTCAGATCGAACTTAGCCTGGTGCATCAACTGGTCGCTCTTCACCAGAACCGTCCGCCCCAGCACCTGCTCGATCTCTTGCAGGTAATCGTTCTTGTTCGACTTCAGCACCTTTGCCACTTCGGGATTCACGCGCAGCGTGACTTCGCCTTCCAGCACTCCCGCCACTTTCTGCGCTTCTTGTAGGATCTCGCCCACCACCGTCGAAACGCTCTTCACGTAGCCGGCGCCCTCGCAATACGGGCACGGCGTGCAAAGCGTGCGCTCCAGGCTTTGCTTCACACGCTTCCGCGTGATCGCCACCAATCCAAAATCATTGAACTGGAGAATTTTGTACGGGGCCCGGTCGGCACGCATGGCGTCTTCGAGCGCCTGCATCACCTTTTGCCGGTTCTTGCGCTCGTCCATGTCGATGAAGTCGACTACGATAATACCGCCCAGATCGCGCAGCCGGATCTGCCGCACAATCTCTTTCACCGCGTCGGTGTTCGTCTTGACGATCGTGTCCTCTAGACGATTGGATTTGCCCACATACTTGCCGGTGTTGATGTCGATCGCCACCAGCGCCTCGGTTTGGTTGATGACGATGTGTCCGCCGGACTTCAGCCATACCTTCGGCCGTAGCGCCTTTTCCAGTTCAGAGGTGATATTGAACTCGTCGAAGATCGGCGTCTTCCGCGTGTAGAGCTTGATGCGGGTCACCAGTGCCGGCTGGAATCGTTGCACGAATCCCAGCACGTTCTCGTAAACCTCTTCGTTGTCCACCCAAACCGTTTTGAACGAGGAGGTGAGCTGGTCGCGCAGAATTCGCTCCACTACGTCCAGGTCGTGATGAATCAGCAAGGGAGCGGATCTCTTCTCCGCCTTCTGCCGAATGTCCAGCCACATGTTGTACAGGAACAGCATGTCCGCGCGTAGTTCGTCTTCGCTGCGGCCGTCGCCCGCGGTGCGCACGATGAATCCGCCTGGCATGCCCGTCCGATTTGCCTGGATGATACGTTTGAGCCGCAAACGCTCCTCTTCGCTTGGAATCTTGCGCGAAATGCCGACATGGTCGACGGTCGGCATATAAACCAGAAACCGTCCCGGCAAAGCGATATGCGAAGTAATGCGCGCGCCTTTCTGGCCCAGCGGCTCTTTGGCGATCTGTACGATAATCTCCTGCCCCTCGCGCAGCAGATCGCTGATCGATGGCGGCACGGATTTGTCCGCTCGCGACGCTGCACGCCCACCCTCGGGTCGCGGTTCGTTGCGAACCTCCGGCGCACGGATTTCGCGAGGAGCGGGAGTGGGTGCTTGCCCCTCCGCGGGGGCAGGTCCTCCTGTCCGCATCTTGCGGCGCATCCGGCGCGACATGCGGTGCAAATAACGCGGGCCCTGTTCGCGCAGAGTGGCGGTCAAACTGGTCGGAATGCGGGCCGGCTCTACACCTTCTTCGAGCGGCGGCTGCGCCTCCGATGGTTCGGACTCCCCGCCGTTCTCGCCGCTGGTCTCTTCTCCCGCGGCCGTTTCGGCCTCCGCAATCTCCTCATTCACTTCTTCGCTCACGATCGCGGCTACGGGCGCTTCCTCGGCGGCAGGGGCCTCTACCGCAGCCTCAGGCTCGCCCGGCTCCGGTACTTCGGCAACCACTACGATTGGCTCCGGTGTCTCGTCGGTTTGCGCGGCAGCGGCCTCTGCTGGCTCCACGGCTGGTTCCGTAGCTTCCACAGGCTCGGCCTCCGGCTCTTCGTCGGGATATGCTGGAGTGGATTCCGCACCTTCATTTGCACCGTATTTGGCGAGCGATTCCCCCGGCAAAACCGGGAACTCTTCTTCGCTACTCTCACCCGCTTCCGCCACTTCGGCCGGCGGACCTTCTGGCCGCGTGCGCGGAGAAAAATACTTCGACTCGGGAAGGCCGCCACGCCCTCCCCGGTTCCGGCGCCTGCGCGAGCGATGGCCGCGGCGGTCTCCCCGGTTGTCGTTCCGCGGGTCACTGCGCAAGTCGCGCTCCCCGGTGCGCGGCTCGGGTGTCGAGACGGCTGCGGCCGGTGAAGCCGGCTCAACCGTCCCGGTAGCCTCCGTCACAGCCTCGCCCGTGGCCGCAGCAGACTCGGGCGCTGGTGCAGACGCTGGCGCTGGCGCAGGCGCACCATCGCCCTTCTCCAGCTTGAGTACCTTGTCCTCGACACTGGACACGACCTTGTCGTACTCGTCGTTGTCTTCGAAAAAATCGGAAACGTACAGGAAGGCATCGCGATCGAGACCGATGTCTACGAACGCCGATTGCATACCCGGCAGGACGCGCGTCACTCGCCCCTTGTGAATGCTGCCGGCCAGCGAGTATTCCTTCTCGCGCTGATAATAAATCTCGACGACCTGATCGTCTTCGATCAGAGCCACGCGTGTTTCGTGGCGCGTCGAAGATACCACTAACTCTTTGGACATTGCATTCCTCCGTTGGGTCCAGAGGATCTGAACCGGGAGGAACGTGGCCACCCCGCGTGGTCTCGCCATGCGCCGGCGGCGAACTGCCGCGCCGGCCGCCTACGATAAACAGAAGCTCACGCTTGCCGGGCCGGTGGAGAAACTTTCCTCTACACCCGCCGCCGGCCGGGGAACCCGCTCCTCGTTCGAACTACGCTCTCCCATGGAGCGCCAACCGGTCCGAGAGTCCTTGTTAGGTCCCCAACAAAATTTTCTAGGCGGCCCCAGCCGCCCGGTGTCTTCCCCTCAACAAAACTTCAATTCACAAAACGGCGTACTCGAACGTTGTTCACCAGCCCCAGCATGAGGAAAATCGACAGCATGCTGGAGCCGCCCGCGCTCATCAGCGGCAGCGGAATCCCGGTGACAGGCATGCGGCCCACCACCATTCCTACGTTGACCAGGACATGGAACAGCAACAGCGCTGCCACGCCCATGCAGATATACATTCCAGCCCTGTCTGGCGCCGTTTGCGCGTTCTTCACAATCTGCATCAGCAGCATGAAGTACAAGGCCAGCACTACCACAACCCCCACAAACCCATGCTCCTCGGCGAAAGCGGCAAAGATGAAATCCGTATGGGGCACCGGCAGGAACCGCAATTGTGTCTGCGTTCCGTGCGCTACCCCTTTCCCCCACATTCCCCCTGCGCCGACCGCAATCTTCGACTCGATTACCTGATATCCGGTCCCTCGAGGGTCGCCCTCAGGGTTCAGAAAACTTACTAAGCGTGCCTTCTGATACGGCTGCAGAAAATGGACGCCAACCGGCAGCACCAGAACTACGATGACTGCCGCCACTACCACATATCGCCAATTGAGACCCGCCAGAACCGCTCCGACCGCCAGAATCGGGAGATAGGTCAGTGCCGTTCCGAGATCGGGCTCCTTAATGACCAGCAGCATCGGCGCCACGATTAAAGCCATTATTTTCAACAAATCCCGGGTCTCCAGGTTGTCGCCGCGCAGCTCGGTCATGAAACGAGCTACCAATAATACTATCACCAGCTTCACGAATTCCGACACTTGAAGATGAAACCCCGGCGCCAGCGGAATCCAGCGTGTGGAACCGAACGCTTGCTTGCCGGCGACGAGTACTGCAAGCAACAGGACTAGAGAGAGCCCGTACAACGCCCAGACTCGGGTCATCAGGGCGTGGTAGTCGATGGCGGTGCAAATCCACATGAGTACCAATCCCACTACGATCCAGATAATCTGCTTCCACCAAGCGTCCTGCCACTGGGTTCCAATCGCCGCGCTGAAAATCTGGACCACCCCTAAAGCACAAATAATCAGCACGATGACCAGCATGCCCCAGTCGATATCACGAAGATTGAGATAGCCGCTCATTCGCGTTCCGTTGCTGGAGTTTCCTCTGGCTGCGAAGCGGCTGGTTCCGGTGGTCTCGCCGCCACGAGGCTTTGCCCCAGCCGTATCTTCTTGTCAGACCAAGCTTTAAGCACTTCACGCACCAGGGCCGCCGTGTAGGCGCTCTTCTCGCCGCCCTCCCAGAGCCCAGCAACCACGATTTCCGGATGCTCGGGCGGTGTGAATCCTACAAACCAGGCGTTGTCCTTGGGTGCCTTTCCGCCCCTTTTGAGAAAGGCATTCGAAGCGAGTTGCGCTGTGCCGGTTTTACCGCAAACCTCGATACCCGGAATCCTGGCGCGAACCCCCGTTCCACCCTCGTTCACCACGCCGCACATCCCGGAGACGACTTTGGCGACGTTCTCGGGGTTGAGAGGATACTGGTGTGGCGGCTCCGGCTTGGCGGATTTAAGTAGATGTGGTTTGTACCAGATACCGCCCATTGCGAGGCCGCCGATGGCTCGCGCCATTTGGATCGGGGTCACTGTAGTGGCACCCTGGCCGATGGACACGGAAATAGTTTCCCCGGCGTACCATTTCTGACGGAAATTGCGTATTTTCCACTCCGACGAAGGGACGACGCCGGCGGCTTCGCCCGGCAAATCGATCCCGCTGGGGTGGCCGTATCCGGCCTGGGTGGCGAACAAGGCAATCTGGTCGATGCCGAGTTTGTTGCCAACATTGTAGAAATACACATCACAGGACTTCACGATGCCTTTGTGGAGAGAGACAGTACCGTCCACCTCGTGGCACTTATAGAAGTGGCCGTAAAACGTTGCGCCACCCGGGCAATGGACGGTGTACTGGTCGTCGATAGTCCCCGTTTCCAGACCCGCGATGGCGATGATCGGCTTGAACGTCGAACCGGGCGCGAACTGGGCTTGAATGGCACGATTCAGCAGGGGATGGTCGGGATTATCCACCAACTCCTTCCAATCAGAGGACTTAATACGCACCGAGAACTTGTTGGGATCAAAAGTGGGCCGGTTGGCCATGGCCAGCACCTCGCCGTTGCGAGGATCGAGTGCGACGATGGCGCCTTTGCGGCCGTCGAGAGCGAGCTCGGCGGCGGCCTGGAGGTCCAAGTCGAGCGTCGTCTGGAGGTTCTTGCCCGGGATCGCTTCTTTAATTCCAAGCACTTGCCGTTCACGGCCCCGATTGTCGACCACGACTTCCCGCTGCCCGTCGACGCCCATCAGGCTGTCGTTGTACTGTTTCTCCAGGCCGAACTTGCCGATCACAGAGCCGGTATCGTACTTGGCAAATTCGGGCTCATCCAGTTCCGATTCACTGATTTCGCCGGTGTAGCCGATCACGTGTGCCGCGAAGCCGTTTTGCGGGTACATGCGGCGCTGGGCGTGGATCAGCTCCAGTTCGGGAAAGAAATCGGGGTCCTTATGCGACTCGACGAAGGCGATATCGGCCGGGGTCAGCTCCTGTTTAATTATGATGGGCTCATACTTGGGCCGGGACTGGAAGCGCTTAAGCTGGATCTGGAGGTCGTCATAGTCGAGGTGCAGGCCGTCGGCGATGGGCCGCAAGTGCTCGGGTTTCAGGGTCTCGCGCGAGAGGATGACGCTCCAGGACAAATGATTATCAACGATAACGCGCCCATCGCGATCGAGAATTTTCCCACGCGGCGCAATAATTGGCAGGGACTTGATGCGGTTGCGCTCGGCTAGCTCGTTATAGAACTCAGGATTGCGGACCTGGAGGTCCCAGAAACCGGAGATGAGGAACAGAAAAATGGCGACGGTGATGTATTGAAAAGCGGCAATGCGCGCAGAGGCGAACTTGGGATCATCCCGCAGTACTGGTTTCGACGAAGCCTCGTGCTGCGTCTCCGGCTCGATCGGAAGGAGCTTCACGGCAGGTTTTGGGACTCGACCTTCTACTTACAGTCTAGCCGAAAAACGGGACCTTGCGACAGCTTCCTTTTGGAAACAAATTCCAGAGAATACTTACGTCGATGAGGACACCTTAATTACGCCGTGCGAAACATGACTGTTATCGGGTTGGCGCTCCTCGTGTTTGTGAACTCTGCATTCGGATGGGGAACGGAAGGGCATCGGATCATCGCGCTTATTGCGGCCAAACATCTATCGCAACAAGCGCAGGCGCGAATCCGGGTGTTGCTGGCAGCGGACCCGCAAGCGGGGCCCTTGCTGGGGAAGGGCTCTGACCTGGGGACGGCCATGGCAGCCGTTGCAACCTGGGCTGACGAGATCAAGGGCGAGGCATTGGGGGCGGGCACCGACAACTGGCATTTTCTGGACCTCGCAGCAACCGACGGAGCAGCGCAGTTGAGCCAGCGATGTCCGAACAACGATTGCGTTACGGCGCGACTGCGGATCATGACGGCCAATCTGCAAGCGGGCACAAGCCTTGCAAATGGTTCGAATACGTACTCGCCGACCCAGCAACTCGATTTTGTGATCCACTTCATGGGCGATCTGCACCAGCCGCTGCACTGTGCCACCAACGCGGATGCGGGCGGAAATTGCCTGGCGACGCGGGGGTTTGATGAGAGTGAGCTTCACGCGGCGTGGGACACGGGCCTGGTGACGCAATTGTTCACGAATGCCCAAGGCCATAAGATGAGCGAGGCGGACCTGGCAACCGCACTGGATTCGCAGTTTGCGAGCCAGTTTACGGGCACGGCGAGCCTCACCGATTTCGACCAAATAGCGCTGGAATCGCGCGACGTGGCGTTCCAGGCGGCATATGGTCCGATGTTGCAACGCGGTGCTCTGCCTGGCGTCGAGCCGAGACCGTATCTCAACGTGAGTGTCAGCCAGTGCGCCACCCAGGCGCCGGACTTTTATAACATCAAGCCCCCAATCGACCTGACCACGTTCTACAACGCCGCCACGCTCGACGCGGTTGGCCTGCAACTGGCGAAGGCGGGGTACCGGCTGGCGGCGGTGTTGAATAACACGCTGCAATGAAGAGAGCGCCGGCGGCTGGGACTACGAGGGCACAAGTTCAGGCTAACGACTTCTCGCGCATATGGATTCCGGATTGCTGACTACTTACCCGGAACAGACATCAGATAGCGTTTTACTGATTACTGACCGACTCCAACGGCGGAGTGCTGGGCGAGCGAAGAGTCCGAATGTCCCGCATGGGTGGTTGGCCGAAGAAACGGCTGTATTCGCGGTTGAATTGGCTGGCGCTTTCGTATCCGACCTCGAAGGCCGCACTTGCGGCGTCCAAACCGTCTATGAGCATGCGCCCTCGGGCTGCTTGCAAGCGAAGCTGTTTCTGATACTGGAGAGGACTCATGGCGGCCAGCACCCGGAAATGATGGTGCAGCGTGGACACGCCCATTCCCGCGATATCTGCGAGATCTTCGACGCGTAGCGGCTTGGCATAGTTCGCCCTGATCCAGGCGATCGCTTTTGCCGTCCGGTGGCTCTGCTCTCCCAGTGTTGCGATCGCTCGCAGGCGTGCTCCCTCGGCGCTCTGAAGGACTCGGTAGATGATCTCGCGTTGAATCAGGCCACTGAGAAAGGGAATGTCCTGTGGTGTGTCGAGCAGGTCCACGAGCCGGCAGCAGGCACTGAGGAATTCCACCGTGGTCTCACCGATCGCCATGCCAGGACTGTCGGACGGCGCCTCAGCTACCTGAATCTCCTCGTGGCTGAGAAGCTCTCGGACCACCGGCATTTCGAGTTTGAGCGACAGCGCCAGGCAGGGCACCTGTTCACTCGCCTCGATCACGCGGCTCACGACCGGCAAATCCAGCGACGTCAGCAGGAATCGCGACGCATCATAGATGAAAATGTTTCGGCCGAGATCTACTCGCTTTCGCCCTTGGGCGATCACGGTCACGCTCGGCTGGTAAGTCATGGAGCACGGAGCGGTAGGGGCGGTCCGCCGCACGAGTGTCAGTCCGGGAATGTCCGTTACCCGTTTCTCTGCGGAGCCAATGAACAAGGCAATCTTGCGAGCCAGCTCCTTCCGCAATTCCGGTGCTTGATCTGGCAGTGGAATGGCGTCTCCCCTGTGGTTTTTCATGGTAACGGTTTTGCTCATCTCTACTCTAGGATAGCCGCTGGCTCTGTGCGTAAATCAACAGTGCAAGAGGAATAGGCAATAACCCGGAAGGATCAGGATACCGCTGCCAGGGCGCTCGAATCTAATCTGGAGAAGAGAAAAACAGTTTCGAAGGAGAAACAATGCAAAAGCGCAAACTTGGAAAAACTGGCCTGGAAGTTTCCGCTCTCGGGCTCGGCTGCATGGGGATGAGCTTTTCCTACGGCCCGCCCAAAGACAAACAGGAGATGACTGCTCTTCTCCGGGCAGCCGTGGAACGCGGGATCACGTTCTTCGACACGGCCGAGGTCTATGGCCCGTTCACAAACGAAGAACTTGTGGGCGAAGCGCTCGCTCCCTTCCGCAAGCAAGTGGTGATCGCCACCAAGTTCGGATTTGATCTGAGTGGCAGCGATCACCGGCCGGGAGCGGCAGGTGTGAATAGCCGGCCGGAGCACATCAAGCAGGCCATCGAGGGCTCGCTCAAGCGGCTCAAGGTGGATGTCATCGACTTGTACTATCAGCATCGGGTTGATCCGAATGTGCCCATCGAAGATGTAGCGGGCGTGGTGAAGGATCTGATTCAGGCGGGCAAGGTCAAGCACTTCGGCCTTTCCGAAGCAGGCGTGCAGACGATCCGCCGCGCGCACAGAGTGCAGCCGCTCACTGCGCTCCAGAGCGAATACTCACTGTGGTGGCGGCGCCCTGAGGCAGAAGTCATCCCGACGCTCGAGGAACTCGGAATCGGGCTGGTCCCGTATAGTCCGCTAGGCAAGGGGTATCTGACGGGGAAGATCGACGAAAACGCGAAATTCGATAGTTCCGATTTCCGCAGCACACTGCCTCGCTTCACGCCGGAGGCTCTCAAGGCGAATCAGGCCCTCATTGATCTGCTCGCCAGCATCGCGAAACGAAAGAAGGCGACACCGGCGCAGATCGCGCTTGCGTGGCTGCTGGCACAGAAGCCATGGATTGCACCGATCCCAGGCACCACGAAGCTGCATCGCTTGGATGAGAACATCGGGGCAGTGTCAGTCGAACTCACGCCAGACGATCTGCGAGACATCGATGCCGCCGCCTCCAAGATCACGGTGCAAGGGGCTCGCTACCCCGAAAAGCTGGAGGCGATGACCGGCCGCTGAGCGAAGAACGGCAACGTTATCGGCCGAGCGTCGTGGCCAAATAATCGACGATGACTTGCACTTCGGCGTCCGAGGCTTGCGCGCCGCGCGCGACCATTCCTTGCACGACCGAATTCCATTCGGCGGCATTCATTCGCTGGCTTGTGACGACTTCCACGGAATGGCAACCCGTCCCGCAGGTTTTTTCGACTAACGCTTTCGCACCGCCGGCCGGGAGCACTAGGGGCGCAAAGGCTCCGACTTTGGGTACTCCGCGAGTTGCCGCGGCGTTTGCGGCTACTGCCTTCGCAACCGAGGCGGGAAGGGGCTTCCGGCTGACATCGGGAAGCGCAAATGCAACCAGGCTATTGCTCAGCCCACCGCCTAGATAGCCACCGCCGCCGGCGGCCATCAGAGCAACATATTGCCGTCCGTCGCGGCCCATGTAGGTGATCGGACTGGTGTGACCACTCGCTTCCAGCTTGGTTTCCCAAAGCAGCTTCCCCGTTTGCGAATCGAATGCGCGGAAGCGGGAATCATTCGTCGCACCGATGAAGACGATGCCGCCCGCGGTCGCTATGCTCCCGCCCATGTTCAGCGACCCGGTATCGCGCACGCCGATGGCTTCCAGAGCTTCGATTCTTCCCAGCACGGATCGCCACGCGATGTCGCCCGAAGCCAAATCGATCGCGATCAGCTCTCCGAATGGCGGATTCTGGCAGGGTATCCGTGTCTCCCGATTCCAGAATCGCGCGTAGGTCCCATAGGCAGACGTTCGTACATAGTCCTCGCCCCGCTTCTCCATGTGCCCCCACTGCCCGATGTGCATCACGTTCACGAACAGCAAGCCCCGCGAAGGATCCACCGACACGCCGCCCCAATTCCCTCCGCCGAGCGTGCTGGGAAAAAACAGCGCGTTCCCTTCGAGCGGCAGTGGCGTGTAGGGCGGGCCGATCTGCATGTGATTTGTTTCAAACAATTCCTTGCAAAAGCGTGCGTGATCGGGCGAGCGGTCATACATCTCTTCCAGGCGAAATGTGTTCTTCCCCAACGGCGGAGGCTTCACGGGAAACGGCTGGGTCTTTGACGTGACTTCCCCAGGCACGGCCGATTGGGGCACGGGCCGTTCTTCCATTCCGTAGACAGGCTCTCCGGTCACACGGTCAAACACGAACAGCAGGCCCATCTTGGTGATCTGCGCGACGGCCGGAATGACGCGACCGCCGCGGTGAATCTCGAACAGAGCCGGGGGCGCGGCGAGGTCATAGTCCCAAAGGTCGTGATGCACGATTTGCTGGTGCCATTTCTTTGCGCCGGTGCGCGCATCGAGCGCGACCAGCGAGTTTCCATACAGGCCGTCGCCGATGCGATCCGCGCCGTAGAAGTCGGAGGTCGGGGCGCCGAGCGGCGCATAGACAATGCCGCGCTGCGTATCAATGGTGAAGAATCCCCACACGTTGGTGCCCGATCGATTCTTCCAGCCATCGGAAGGCCAGGTTTCCGCACCCGGTTCCCCGGGCCGTGGCACGGTATGAAAGGTCCAGAGCAGCTTACCGGTCTTGGCATCCCAGCCGCGGATGTCGCCGTAGGCACCGGCGCTGGGCGAACCCTCGCCGTTGCTGCATCCGGTAATCACAACATCGCCAAACACCGCAGGCGGTGAATCCAAGGCATAGCGACCGTCCTTCAGACCGTCCAGCACGCCCTTCTTGAGATCCACGCGCCCTTCATCGCCAAAGCCGGGCGCGGGCTTCCCGGTAGTCACATCCAGTGCCAGCAGGAAATACCCATTGCCGGTGAACACGCGCGGATGCACACTGCCGGTGCCCTTCCAATACGCCAGCCCGCGCAGAGCCACTGGCGACGTGTCGTGTTTCCAGAGCAACTCGCCCGTCTCCGGCACCAGCGCATAGACGCCATCGGGGGCCGTTACGTACATCACGCCGTCCTCAACAATGGGTATGGCTTCCGATCCAGGCTTTCCTGTGCGAAACGTCCACGCGGGCTGCAGCCGCTCGACGTTGCTTGCGTGGATCTGGCGCAAGGTGGAATATCGCATCGCACCGGGATCGTTTCCATAGGAAGGCCAATCCGTTTGGGCAAACGCACAGGTGGAGAGCAACAGCAGGAGGGTGAATCGAGTCACCCCACTACTCTAGCGAATTCCAGTTTTCCGGCAGGACGGGCTAGGCGCGCTCTTTCAGCTTGTCGAGAAAATGAAATAGCGAGACAGCGACAATGGCGTTCAGCAGCCCGAGCACGAGGGTGCGCTGGGTTTCGAAGGCTACCTGCTGGCCGAGCAGGCCGCGGGAGAGCACCCAGAAGATGAACTGATGGAAGACGAAGAAGAAGAAACCGAGGATCAGGCGGATGAGGGGGTGGTCAACGTCGAGGCGCAAACCGACGGAGGCGGCGACATAGCCGATGATGGTCAAGGTGATGCCGAACATGCCCAGAAGACTCTTGGACAGGGAGTCCTGGGCCAGGCCGACGAGCGCCCCGATCAAAAGGCCGCCGATGGGACTGCGGCGCATGAGCGCGAAGTATACGGTAACAATCAGGGGCAGCTCGAGATACGCCAGGAACCGGAAGAACAGCGGAACATAAACCTGAAACAGGATGGCAGCGAGTGGTACCAGCAGCAGCACCCAGGCCTTGAAACGAGAAATCTGGGTTTCGCGCTGGCCGTAAAGCAGCGAATGCTCGTCGGAGTATCTCATTGGTTGTCCGGCTTGGCGGTGGGAGCGGCTGCGGAAGCGGCGGGCGGCTTAGCGGACGGAACCGGTTTCGCGGCGGGGGGTTTGTCGCCCGGCTTGATCTGAAAATTGAAATCGACCGGCTTGGAGCCTGGGGGATTTTCGCCAAACTTGTGGCCCTGGGCGTCGCCAATGTCTTTATAATGTTCGCGGATCTTGTCGGCGTCGGTGGGAAGGACGGGCGCGCCGTTCGCGCCGGAGCTGGAAGCGTCCTGGGCCGATGCGGGCTGGGCGTCATTCGGGCCGGCGGGCGGCGGTGGACCGACATAGACAGCCTGAGAAGCGGTCTTCAGGTCGGGAATTTCCTGGTGTACACCTTGCATAACAATCAGGACTTCTTCGACACCGCCCGCCAGGCCGGCGGGATCCAGGCTAATTTCCTGAAAAGGGTTGCCCGGGCGCGCCGCGGTCACCTGGCCGACAGCCATTCCTTTCGGGAAGATGCGATCATCGCCGGAGGTGTAGAACCACTCACCGGTCTCGACCTTCTCTTCGTTCTGCACGTAATCCACGCGGCAATTGCCGTGGCCCATGCCTTTCAAAATGCCGCGCACGTGGTTCTTCTGCGAAACCACGCCGGCGGCGAAACTGGGATCGGTGGCGAGCAGAACCAGAGAAGCGGTGGGATAGGCGGCCAGCACTTTCCCGACAATGCCATCGGGCGTCACGACGCCCATGCCCTTCTCCACGCCTGCCGTGGAACCGCGATCCACGAAGACGGCACTGGCTGAAGCACCGGCGGCGGTAGCGGTCACGCGGGCGGCGATCATCTTCGAAAGAGAGCGCTGTTCGAACGCCTCGAGAGCTTTGGCACGGTCTGCGGTGGCGAGCTCCGTCTTCAGAAATTGATTTTCGAGCTTCAGGCGGCCCAACTCGGTGCGCATCCGGTCGTTTTCGGCGTGGGTGTCGCGCAGGAACACGTAATTCTGCAGGAAGCCTTCGGTGCCCCCGCGAGCGCCTTCGATGGTACGCGCCAGAGGGGTGACGGCGGTGACGGCCCACACGCGGATGAGGCGCACGTCGCTATCGTTCTTGACCTGGTAAGCCAGCAGGATGAGCTGCGCGAAGATCACCAACAGCAGAACCGTGATGTTGCGGTAGCGGTTGAGCAGGGTCTCCATGGGCGTTAGGCGGATACTTGCCGCGCGGGGTACCTCAGTCGATCGAGATCTTGCGCAGAAGCCTGAAGTCGCTCAGCATCCGGCCTGTCCCCAGAACCACTGAAGCCAGAGGGTCGTCGGCGATGGACACTGGCAACCCGGTCTCTTCGCGAATCCTCTTATCCAAATTCTTGAGCAAGGCGCCGCCCCCCGTCAACACGATGCCGCGGTCGCTGATATCGGCCGAAAGTTCGGGAGGAGTCCGTTCCAGGGCGACGCGCACGGCATTCAAGATGGTGGCGACACACTCGGAAAGCGCTTCCCGGATTTCGCTGTCATCGATGGTGATGGTCTTGGGGACGCCTTCGATCAAATTGCGCCCCTTGATCTCCATAGTGAGGGGCTTATCCAGGGGATAGGCGGAGCCGATTTCGATCTTGATGGCCTCGGCGGTGCGCTCGCCAATCAGGAGGTTGTATTTGCGCTTGAGGTACTGCATGATGGCGTCATCCATCTCATTGCCGGCGACGCGCACGGAGCGGGAGTAGACGATGCCGGAGAGCGAGATGACGGCGACGTCGGTGGTGCCGCCGCCGATATCGACAACCATGTTGCCGGAAGGCTCGGTGATGGGGAGACCAGCGCCGATGGCGGCAACCATCGCCTGTTCGACCAGGTGCACTTCGCTGGCTTTGGCGCGATAGGCCGAGTCCATGACGGCGCGCTTTTCCACCTGCGTGATTTCCGACGGCACGCCGATGACGATGCGCGGGTGCACCAGCATTTTGCGGTTGTGCGCCTTCTGAATGAAGTAGTTCAGCATGCGCTCGGTGACCTTGAAGTCAGCAATGACGCCGTCCTTCATGGGCTTGATGGCGACGATGTTGCCGGGTGTGCGGCCCAGCATCTCTTTGGCTTCTTTGCCTACCGCTTCCACTTCGCCGGTATTCTTGTTGAGTGCGACGATGGAGGGTTCATTGACGACAATGCCTTTGCCCTTCGCGAATACGAGCGTATTGGCAGTGCCGAGATCAATGGCGAGATCCGAGGAGAACAGACTAAACAAAGAGCGAAGATTCATGCGAGGTTCACTGCGAAAGACCAGATCAGAGCAACTCTAAAGGGAATGTTAGCATAAATCTGGAAAAGCGCCTCTTATATTCGGCGCGCGTTAACCAATGCGAGCAATGCGGAAATGCAGTAGCAATGCATGAAAATTCGATAACACGGGGCTGCGATTTTCCGGGAATGTGGAGCAGCCGCCGCGCCTTCATGCTTGGTTCAGTTGCAGCGCTCGCCTGCGGACGGCGGCGCGCCACGGGATTTCCCGGCTACGCATTCGTGGCGAACGCGGGCGAGCAGTCGGTAGCGGCGGTGGACCTGACCACCTTCACGGTAGTCCGGCAGATCCGGCTCGACTCGGCGCCGTCGGTCGTGGTGGCACATCCCGAGCGTGGATCGGCCTATGTGCTGACTCCGCAAACCGGCACCATCTTCGAGATCGATGCCGTCGACCTGCGGGTGAAACGCAAATTATGGCTGAAGGCTTCGGCGGTGGCCATGCGGCTGGCGCCTGGAGGGGCGTTCTTGTGGGTGCTTTGCCGATCGCCACACACGCTGGTTAAGGTCGCGTTAGACAAATTCGAGGTGGGCGCGCGGCTGAGGCTAGCCGGCGATCCGGTGGACTTCGACCTGAGCACTGACGGTTCGGCGGCAGCCGTCGTGTTTCCGGATATGGGGGCGGTGGGGCTTTTGGAGCTAGGGAAGCCTGGTGTGGCACGGGTAGTGTTGGCTGGCGACGATCCGCGCGCGGTGCGTTTCCGGCTGGACGGGCGGCAGGCGCTGGTTGCCAACCGGAGCACGCGCACGCTGACGGTTTTGGACTGTAAGAGCGGCGGCGCACTGGTCCGCCTGCCGCTACCGGTGGAACCGGAGAATTTCTGTGTGAAGTCCGATGGCGGCGAGGTTTTCGTTACGGGGAAGGGAATGGATGCGGTGGTGGTGGTGTACCCGTATCGGACCGAAGTCGCGGAGACACGGCTGGCGGGGAGATCTCCGGGAACCATGGCGATTTCAGGGTCGCCGGAGTACTTGTTTGTTGCGAATCCCGAAGCCGGGGATGTGACCGTGCTCGAAGTGGAGACGGGCGACGTGCTCGCGGCGGTTAAGGTGGGGCGGGAGCCGTGTTGCATCACGTTCACGCCAGACAGCCAGTTCGCGCTGGTGGTGAATCAGGGGTCGGGAGACCTGGCGGTGATTCGCGTGGCGGCAATTCAGCCGGGGCGCAACAAGACTGCTCCGTTATTCACCATGATTCCAGTGGGCACGGAGCCGGTTAGCGCAGCGGTGGTTTAAGAACAGGTGTCCGGTGTCAGCGAGCCTCAAGTTCGGTAGTGGCCGCGCATGGCGCGGTGGATGCGCTTGATGCGGCGCTTTTCTTCCTGTGCGACGCGCTGATCGAGTTTGCGGTCGAGGTGGGCCAGTTCGCGCTGCATCTTGGTGTAATTGGCAAGGCGGGCCCGGTCAATGCCGGAAGCGGCTACGGCACAGCCCGGTTCGCCTTGATGGCGGCAGTCGCGGAAGCGGCAGTTCGCGGCGAGGGTGGCGATATCGTGGAACGCCGCGTCGACACTGTCGGCGCCAGCCCACAATTGCAACTCGCGTAGGCCAGGTGTGTCGATGAGGAGCCAGCCGCCGGGCGCGAGAAACAACTCGCGGCGGACGGTTGTGTGGCGGCCGCGGCTGTCATCTTCACGGACTTCCTGCACGCGCTGCTGTTCACGGCCCAGCAGGCGGTTTACGAGCGTCGATTTGCCGGCGCCCGAGGAGCCGGCGAGCGCGGCAGTGAGGCCGGGTTGGATGTGGGTTTCGAGAGCGGCCATGCCCCAGCCTGTAAGGGCGCTGATCACGACAACGGGCGCGCCGGAAGCCAGTGCTGAAACGCTCGCGGCGGCTTCGGCGACGCCGACGCAAACATCCGCCTTGTTCAGAACGACGATGGGTTTGGCGCCGCTCTCCCAAGCCAGCAGCAGGTAGCGTTCGAGGCGGCGGGGGCTGAAGTCGCCATCCAAGCCGCTGACGACGAACAGAACGTCGACATTGGCCGCCATCACCTGCTCGCAGGTTGAGGAACCGGGCTGCTTGCGGGAGAAGACAGTCTTGCGGGGCAGAACACGCACAATGCGGCAGCCGCTTTCGAGCACCACCCAATCGCCGACCACAGGCCAATCTTTGGAGAGATGGCGCAGGCGCCCACCGGCCGTGGCTTCGCATTCGCCGGATTGGGTCCAGACGACGAATCGATCACGGTCCACGGCTGCTATACGCGCGGGTTCGGCGGCAGGTTCAGACAGGCGCGAAAATTCACTATTGAAATACGAATTCCATCCCAGTTTTTCGAGGGACATTTCCTAATCCTTTGTAGACAATTACACTGGCTGACATCGGCCGCAGGGTGGCGGCCGGACGCGTCAATCAGGATTAGGCAAGGACGGTCAGCGGCGCTCTCAGGGAGATTCTACCGGAGGCTTGGCGGGGTTTGCAATATCGGCCGCCGGCTCGTACCCGGGGCAGGCGAGCACCGGAAGTACGGGATACTTGCGAAAGCGCGGGTCATGGGCCGACCGTTTGCAGAAATAAAAGATCGAGCCCCGATCGGAGCGGTTGAGCTGCACATGCCGGCATGCAGCGCAAAGGCCTACGGAAGGATCGGGATGTGGTTCCGGCGGAGTCACTTCGGTGGCGGAACAACATGGTCCACGTCGCGGACTCCGTAGGTCGGGCCGAACGTCCGGTAGTCGACTCCGGTGCGGCCGTTGCGGTCCCAGGAAACCGTTCCGTCGCGCAGGGTTAGTTCGCACTCCAGGCGCTGTTTGCCGGAAAGCCTGGCACCAGCGGCGTCGAGGAACCCGAAATCGCCGGAGCGCAGCTCCCAGACCGCGACATCTGCGGGCGCTCCCGGCGTCAAATGGCCGAGCTCGGGATGCTGAATCTCGTTGGCGGGATTGACGGTCGATTCACGGATCACTTCCACGAGCGGTTCACCCATGGCGAGAAATTTCGACATCGTTGTGGGCATATCCATCATGCCGGCATTCATGCTGCCGCCGTGTAGATCGGTGGAGATGGAATCGGGATAGAAGCCCTGCTGGACAGCCGCCTGGGCGTTGCGGAAAACGAAGCTGCCGCCGCCGTGGCCAACGTCGAAGATCACACCTCTAGCGCGTGCCTGCCGGAGGTAATCGTAAAGCTTGCCGTGCTCATCCACCCAAGGGACCGGCGCACGGAAGCAGTGCGTCGTGATGTCGCCCGGGCGGAGATGTTCGGTGACGAGCTGCCAGTAGGGGCGCTCGGGAAGGAACCAGCCGAAATCGACCATCACCGGAATGCCTGCCAGCTTGCCGGCTTCGACGGCACGATCGACAGAAGTCCAATCAGGCTTTTGATAGTGCGCTGTCTTCACACCGACCACGACGTCACGATGCTTCTTGGCGAGGCGGGCCACTTTTTCCGGTTGAAATTCGCTGGCCTCTTGCTCGGCGGCATCGGTCAGCATGCCAAGGCCGGAGATATTGATGAACGCGAAGACGCGCGTTTTGGCGCGATCAATCACGAAATGGCGAAAGGTTTCAAAACCTCGCCAACCGGCGCTGCCGGCGTCGGCCATAGTAGTGACGCCGGTGCGGAAGCTGAAGGCATCCGGTTGGACAGCCTCGTCGCCCGCCCAGGCACCTGCCGCACCAGTGGTAAAGAACAGGTGCGTGTGGATATCGACCAGTCCCGGCGTGACGTAGAGGCCGCGCACATCGATCACTTTCTTCGCTTGCGATGCGCTGATCTCTGGCGCGACGAGGGCGATCTTGTCGCCGGCGATCGCAACGTCCATGGAGCGGTCGATGCCGTTTTTCGGGTCGATCACGTGGCCGCCCTTGAGTACAAGGTCGTATTGGGCGGCAGCTGCGGAGCTGAAAATCAGAAGACAGAGTACGCTACGCACGGATGATGCGCTCCTTCGCTTTATCCCACGCCATGTATTTTCGTTTGCGATACGATTGTACGCCCATCTCGCACGCAACCACGCCGTAGTAGCCGAGCATGCAGTCACACTTGAGCGGTTCATTGGTGCGGATGGCGGCTTGCAGGTTGCGGTGGTGCAGGGGGAGGCTTTCTGAGCCGGTCTTCTGGTGCGTGATGGGCTGCATGTCTTTCGCGAACGCCTTTTGCGGCGTGATCGTGAAGCCGGTCTTAGTGAATTCGAGCGTCGCTTTGTGGCCGCGGATCATGTGCCCGACGGGCGTATCGTTAGCCATCGACGAGATCAGGATGACCGAGGGCCCGCCGGGATAATCGAGTGTGATATTGAAGGTATCGGGAATCTCGGCGGCGCTCGTACGGAACTCGTACTTGCCGCCGGTGGCCGCGGCGCGCTCGGGAAAAGTGAGGCCCAGCGCCTTGATGAGACGCGTCACACGGTGGATGAAGAGATCGGTGGCGATGCCGCCCGAGTAGTCCCAGTAGCGGCGCCAGCTCAGGAAACGATCGGCGTCGTAGGGGCGCTTGGGAGCGGGACCGAGGAAGGCATTCCAATCGAGATTCACGCCGGGCCGCACGTCGGGATCGGGCGGATTGCTCCAGAAATCGCCCATGTAGTTGCGCGAGTAGTCGATCTGGGCGATGACGACGTCGCCTAGCACGCCCTGCTGGATATACTCGTGGGCTTTTTCGTAGGAGTCGTCGGACATGCCCTGTACGCCGACCTGCATCTTGACGCCCGCCTGCTTGACGCGCGCGATCACTTTCTTGGATTGCTCGACCGTCTTGGTCATGGGCTTCTCGCAGTAGAGGTGCTTGTTACGGGCGAGAGCATCCATCGTCATCTGAAAATGCCAATGCTCGGGCACGGCGACGACGGCGTAGTCGATGTCGTTGCTATCGAGCAGCGCGCGGTAGTCTTTGTACGGCTGCCGCTGGTGAGTTTCGCGGCGTCGTCGCGGCGCTTGTCGTAGACGTCACAGACCGCGATGATCTCGACGTTATCGGAATCCTTCATTTCAAGGAGAGCCTTCATGTGCGCGGTGGCCATGCCGCCCGCGCCGATCACGCCAATGTGAAGACGCTCGTTGGCGCCTAGAATGCGGGAGTAAGCGCCTGCGGTGAGAAAAGCCGCGGCGCCGGCGAACTGCCGGCGGGAAATGGAAGAGTGCATGTTGGGAATTGTGCCACAGCCGGAGGAGCTGCGACGGATCCGTCTTATTCTTCGGGCAGCGGTTGGCCAGCGGTCTCCGGCGCAAAGAGCATGGCCACGACTCCCAGCAGATAGATGCTGGACAAGGCGATGGCGGCGGCGCGGAACGGAGACGTGAAACTGATATTGCGGAAAAAGACGGTGAGCCCGCCGAGGGTAAATGGCCCGGCCGCCGCGATGACCCGCCCCACGTTGTAGCAGAATCCAACCCCGGAGCTGCGCAATCGCGTGGGATACAGCTCGGGGAAGTAGATGGAATAGCCGCCGAATACCAGCAGCGTGCAGAAGCCCATCATCGGGACCATCCAAAGCACCTCGGAAGGTTTGTGCAGCAATCCGAACGTCATGACGACGGCAGCCATGCCCAGCAGAAAAGAAATCACAAACGCCGGGCGGCGGCCGACTTTCGCGGTGACGACGGTGAATGCCCAGATGCCCAGAAACGCGCCGACGTCCTGGAGCATGGTACCCATGCTGACGTACCAATTGCGCTGAACCATGGGAAGATCTTTGAGCGCTTCGCGGATCAGTTCCGGCGACCAGAAGCCGATGCCCCACAAGCCGACTACGCCGGAAATCGACAGCAACAGTCCGATGATGGTGTTCTTGCGCCATCGCGGGTTGGTCCACAAATCGCGGATGGAGCCGAGTTGCTTCTTGTCGCCGCCGGCGGACACCGAATCGCGGATCTTTTGCCACCCTTCGGGCTCCTTCACTTTCCCGAAGATCAAGATGACCGGCAGCGCGGGCACGACACCGACCAGGAACATCCAGCGCCAGCCAAGCGGCAGCACGACGAAACTGATGGCCGACGCGATGACGTTGCCGATCGCAGAGAGCGCCTGCAAACTGCCTAGCGCATGGGGACGCGCGATTTCGGGCATGACTTCCGCTACCAGCGTGACGCCGGCCGCAAACTCGCCGCCCACGCCCAGCCCGGTGAGGAAACGGTAGCCCATGAAATCCCACTGGTTCTGCGAGAGCGCCGAAAGCCCGGTGAAAATGGAATAGACCAGAATCGTCAACATCATGGTTTTGGCGCGGCCCCAGCGGTCACCCATGATGCCGAAGAAAAGCCCACCCACCGCCCAGCCCAGCATGAAGATCGCGGTAGCCAGGCCGCTGTACCATGTGACATCCGCGACCGAAACCCCGGCTGGTAACAGATCCCTCATCGCAGGCCCGCGAGCCAGCACGAAGATCCGCTGGTTCATGGTGTCGAACATCCAACCGAACGATGCGACGATCAGCACCCACCAGTGATAGCCGTTGAGAGCTTTGTACCAGGGGCCGGTTGTGTTCGCCGTCCCAGCGGACGGAATCGATGACATAGTCCCTCAGTGTTCCACAGTTTGGGAGGGCCGTGGGCGGCGGTTATGGCTCCTGCGGCGAGAAGGGATAAAGCGATCGCACAGCGAGGATTCGCGCTTTCGGCGTGGCGTCTTTCGACGCATAGAAGCCTACGGTGCAGTTGAGACGGAAGAAGTACGCGTCTCCGGCACGGGCGGGATGGCGGCCCTCGATACCGTCCGTGCCGCCGCCGGCTACCATGTCGCCTGAACCGTCGAGCACCAGGTAGATCTCTTCTGCGTTTTCGTGGTGATGTGGAAAATTCGTCCCGCCCGGTTCAAATTCCATGATGAACAGGCTAATGAGCACATGGCCCGCGGCGATTTTGTCGCGCTTGCTTTTGGTGTCGCCCATGAGGAGTTGGTAGAGCACTGAATCCGGATGGCCGGAGACTGGCTGCCACTTGACGTCATCGATATTGGCGATGAGCGGTTTGGAGGGCGGCGTCACGTGAGTGCCAGCAGGGATCTTGAAACCCATGACGATGATTCGCGCGCCCGATGCGCTGGCTAGCGCATGGCGCAGGCTGGGAGGCACATAAAAGAAATCGTTTTTGCGCAAGGGGAACATCTCGCCCGCGTAATCGAGGAGTGCGACTCCGTCCAGCACCACGTACGCTTGCTCCTCCCCGGGATTTGCAACGGGCGCGCAGCTACCGCCGGTATCGATATCGATTTCCGCGAAGCGCGCGACTCCACGCGCCACGCGGGGCTGAGTGTCGCCGGCGCCAAAGGCGGGCTTGTAGTGGCAGGTGACGGTCGAGACCTCGGACTTTTGCTCGCGCACATCCGGCAGGTAGCGATGGAGAAATGTCGGGTCGACGGTGCGTTCGGCCGCGACGAGCGGCAGCGCGGTTGCCAGAAGCAGTAGCGTTCTCATTTTTCCACGACCTCTCGCATCACACGCAGCGTATTCTCACCCATGATCTTCTTGATGTCTGCTTCAGTGTATCCCTTCTTCAGCAATGCGGCGGTCAGTGCGGGCATTTTGGATTCGTCTTCGAGACCGTGCGGCACCTCGGCGATGCCATCGAAATCGGTGCCGATACCGACGTGATCGATGCCCGCAATCTTTACCACATGATCAATATGGGCCACGACATCTTCCAGCGCGGCGGTGGTTGGTTTGGGATGCGCCCAGTCATCGTGAAAATGCATCTTCGTGGTGTAATCGTCGAGCTCCTTGCCGGTGAGATTCGGTTCAGACCCGCCGATGCGGTTGATGTCGTGCAGCGTTTTTTCCGCTTCCTTCTGGCTGAGGAAGCCGCTGCCGAAATTGATGCCGACCACTCCGCCGTTCTTCGCAAGCGCCCGCAGCATGTCATCGGTCATATTGCGCGGAAGACTCGAGAGAGCCCGGCAGGAGGAATGCGAAGCGATCACGGGCTTTGTGGTGACGGCAAGGGCATCGTAAAAGGTTTTGTCCGAAACGTGGGAGACATCCACGATCATGCCGATGCGGTTCATTTCGCGGACAACCTGTTTGCCGAATTCGGTCAGGCCGTTGTGTTGCGGCTTGTCTGTCGAGGAGTCGGCCCAGTCGTTATTGCGGAAATGCGTCAACGTCATGGAGCGAATGCCGATCCGCTGGTACATGCGCAGCACCGCGAGGTCGTCGGCAATCTGGTGGCCGCCTTCAATGGTCAAAATAGCCGCGATCTTGTGGGCGTGGACGATGCGCTCGACATCGGACGCGGTGAGGGCCAGTTCGACTTGGTCCGGGTAATGGTCGAGCACGCTCTGCATCGCGTCGCGTAAGTCGAGCGTGCGGCGCACGGCCTCAGAACCTTTATAAAAGGTTGGCACCCAGAGTGCAAAAAACGGCGCGTGCATGCCGCCTTCGCGCAACCGGGGCAGGTCGACTTCGCCATCGGGCAGCCGGCGGCCTAGATCCACATGCTCCATCAGGACGCGCTGCATGGTGTCGATGTGGCTGTCGATGCCGATGACCTCGGCTTGGATGCGGCGGGCGTGCTCCATGGTGTCGTCAGCACCGAATGCCAGAGACGCAAGGATCAACGTATAAAGAGTTGGCTTCATGACGGTGCCCCTATGATAAAACGGTGGCGACTTCCAGCCAAAAGAAGAATAAAGTGTTACCTTTCCGGTGGATCGCAGCATCTAACTGACTAGGACCGAAGGGACCGACTGGATGCGTTTGCTGAGACTTTCGCCGGTTATTCTTCTTTTCTTCGCCGGCCTCGCGCCGGGCCAGGAGACCGAGAAGGCTGCGCAAAACAAGCCTCCTGACGCTCTGCACGAGTTGAGCACGGCGCTGGAGTCGCTTTCCCAGCGCACGGGCCGGGCTGTCGTACAGGTGTTTTCCACCGGCTTTGCTCTCAACGAGGAAGATGACTCGGGCGATGCGGCCCTGCTCACCAAGCAAAAGAGCACTGGCTCGGGCGTGATCCTGAGCCCGGATGGCTACATCGTCACCAACGCCCATGTGGTAAGAGGCGGACGCCAGGTCCAGGTTCAGCTCGCGGGTTCGCAGGAACGGTTGCCGGGCCACTCGGTGATTCGTCCGATGGGAGCCAAGATGGAGGCCAAAGTCGTCGGCATCGATCGTGACAGCGATCTTGCTGTACTCAAGATCGACCGCACAGGGCTGCCCTTTTTGTCATTCGGCGATTCCGGAGAGCTGCATCAGGGACAGTTGGTGCTGGCGTTTGGCAACCCTTTGGGCCTTGCGAACTCGGTGACGATGGGTGTGGTGAGCTCCGTGGCGCGGCAGATCAAACCCGACGACCCCATGATCTACATCCAGACGGACGCGCCCATCAACCCCGGCAATAGCGGCGGCCCGTTGCTGGACGCCGACGGCCGCGTGGTGGGCATCAACACGTTTATCCTCACCCAGTCGGGAGGCAGCGAAGGGATTGGGTTCGCTATTCCCAGCAACGTCGTGCGTAACGTGGTGCGGCAGTTGCGCCAGGACGGCCACGTGCATCGTGGACAGATCGGTGTTCACGCCCAGACCATCACACCCACGCTGGCGGCCGGTCTGGATCTACCGCGCGATTGGGGTGTGGTACTGGGCGACGTGGAGCCGGATTCACCGGCCGACCAGGCTGGTTTGAAAGTCGGCGACATCGTGCTGGCCCTGAACGGCAGAGTCATGGAGAATGCCCGTGACCTCGAGGTGAACCTTTACCGGAAGCCGCTGGGTGAAAAGGTCGGCATCGAGGTCCTTCGCGGAACGGAAAAGCTCAGCTTCCATGTCGAAGTGATCGAGCGCGACGACGACCCCATGCGCTTCGCTGACATGGTGAATCCGGACAAAAACATCGTCGCCAGGCTGGGAATCCTGGGTATTGATGTTGATAAAAAGATTTCCCAGATGCTGCCCGACCTGCGGGAACCATATGGCGTGGTGGTGGCGGCGCGCGCCGCCGGCTCTCCGTATTCGACCCAGCTCGATCCCGGCGACGTGATCCACGCAGTCAACAATGAGCCGATCAGCTCGGTTGCCGCGCTGCGGCAGGCGCTCGACAAGCGAAAAACCACCGATCCGACGGTCTTGCAGATCGAGCGCGACGGCCGCTTGATGTATCTCGATCTGGAACCGGAGTGACCGACTCTGCTATAGTAATTTCTTTATGAATCCTGCTTCCGTCGCCCGGGGTCACCATCACCATCATCGGAATCCCCATATGCGACGGGCGCGCTTCTAAGTTTTCCAAAGCGAATCGGAAAGGACGCCCGCTGCGGTTCTGGCGGGCTTTTTTATTGGCCGAAGAGTATGGATCTGGATTTTCAGAAATCAGACGGGCTAGTGACGGCGGTGATACAGGATCACGCAACCGGCCGTGTCCTGATGGTGGGTTTCATGAATGAAGAGGCATTCCGCAAAACTGTCGAGTCGGGGTTTGCCACTTTCTACAGCCGCTCACGGCACAAGTTGTGGCTGAAGGGCGAGACCTCCGGGCACAAGCTGGTGGTGAAGGAGATTTCAACCGACTGCGACCAGGATGCCGTGCTGGTGCGTGTGGAAGCGCTGGGGCCGGGCGTCTGCCACAACGGTTACGAGAGCTGTTTCTACCGGAGGCTGGAGGGCGGGCGCTGGGTGGAATCGGAAACGCGCACCTACGATCCGAACGCCGTCTACGGGGGCAAGAAGTGAAACTGAAACTTGGTCTCCCGAAGGGCAGCCTGGAAACCGCCACCATCGATCTGTTTCGCCGCGCCGGCTACAACATCACCACCAGCACGCGCTCGTATTTTCCCGCCATCGACGATCCCGAAATCGAATGCATGCTGATCCGCGCGCAGGAGATGGCCCGCTATGTGGAGGACGGCATTCTGGACGCCGGCTTGACCGGCCGCGACTGGGTGGAAGAAAGCGAGGCGAAAGTGGAAGCCATCGCCGATCTAGTTTACGCCAAGCAGAGTTTCGGAAAGGTGCGCTGGGTTCTGGCCGTGCCGGAAGCGTCGCCGTTCCACACGGTGAAGGACCTGCAGGGCAAGATCATCGCCACCGAGCTCGTCGCTACCACGAAACGATATCTTGCCGCCAACGGCGTGAGCGCCAAAGTCGAGTTCAGTTGGGGCGCAACCGAGGTGAAGCCACCCGTGTTGGCGGATGCTATCGTGGAGGTAACCGAAACCGGCTCCTCTCTGCGCGCCAACAAGCTCAAGATCATCGACACCGTGATGGAGTCGAACACACAGCTCATCGTCAATGTAGAGTCGTGGCAGGAGCACTGGAAGCGGCGCAAGCTGGAGGATATGCGCCTGTTGCTCGAAGCCGCCATCAATGCGCTGGGCAAGGTCGGGCTGATGCTGAACGTTCACAAACAGTGTCTGGATGCCGTCCTGCAAGTGCTGCCCGCGCTAAAACGGCCCACGATTTCGCACCTTAGCGATGAAGACTGGCTCGCGGTGAATACAATCCTAGATGAATCCACGGTGCGCGACATCATCCCCCGGTTGAAGCAGGCGGGCGGGCAGGGAATTGTCGAATATCCGCTGAACAAGATTGTGATGTGACGCAAATATGATCCGCATCCTAGCCTCTAATCAGATCGGCCGTCTGCTCACGCGCCGCCGCACGCGTTTGAACCAGGCCGAGGCCGTGGTGCGTCCGATCCTGGAAGCGGTGCGCAAACAAGGTGACAAAGCTCTTGTGAAGTATGCCCGCAAGTTCGACGAGCTCGATCGCAAGAGCGTGCGTGTTCCTGCTCGCGACCTGGCGTCCGCTTGTGGCAAGCTGCCGCCTGCATTCCGCGAGGCTGTAGAAACGGCTTCAGGCAACATTCGGACGTTTGCCGAAATGCAAATGCCGGTCGAGCAATCAAGTGAGTTTGCTCCCGGCCGGTGGCTGGGCCAGATCCTGCGTCCGCTCGAAACCGTCGCGGCATACATCCCGGCGGGCCGTTATCCGTTGCCTTCCACGCTCATGATGACCGTAATCCCGGCGCAGGTGGCGGGCGTTCCCCACGTTTGCGTGGCATGTCCGAGGCCCGTCCCGGAGATTCTCGGCACTGCGCGTTTGCTCGGGGTCAACGACGTGTTTCAAATGGGCGGCGCGCAGGCTATCGCCGCGTTCGCATTTGGCACGCGTACTGTTCCCAAGGCGGATCGTATCGTTGGCCCCGGCAA
>Ga0181536_10001618_pt1 | contig 26269 bp, 30 predicted proteins | sample PEATcosm2014_Bin_41_FD_121105 | JGI IMG/M metagenome (GOLD analysis project Ga0181536, IMG submission 121105) | Peatland microbial communities from MTU Mesocosm Facility, Houghton, MI, USA - PEATcosm2014_Bin17_60_metaG | ecosystem: Environmental > Terrestrial > Soil > Wetlands > Peat | place...
AGAACAAAGACGTCCAGCTCGTCGCGCAGGAACACTTCTCACCCGCCGATCTGAGCGTCTCGGCGCAATTGGCGCGCATCAAGGCCGCCAACCCCGACGTGCTGATCGCGTGGGGAACCGGCACGCCGGCGGGCACGCTGTTTCGCGCCGAGCACGATGCCGGCATCGATCTGCCGACCTATACGTCGACCGGCAACCTCGTGCCGAGCTTCTTCAAACAGTTCGGGGCACTGCTGCCCGACCACAGCGTGTATTTCGCGACGGTGCCGTTCTACGCCGGATCGTTGAACGGCCCGGCGACGCGCACCGCGATCGCCGTCATGAGCTCGGAAATGGCAACGCTGGGCGCCAAGCCCGACATGGTCAGCATCGCCGCCTGGGATCCGGCGATGCTGGTCGTCTCCGCGTTGCGCAAGCTCGGCACCGGCGCGTCCGCCGCGCAGCTGCGCGAGTACATCGACAACCTGCGCGGCTGGGTCGGGGTGAACGGACCGTACGACTTTCGCGCCGTCCCGCAGCGCGGCTTGACCGACAACAGCTTGCTGATCGTGCGCTGGGATCCGGCGCGTAACGCGGCGGTCGCGGTCAGCACGTTCGGAGGCTCCGCCTTACCGGCGAAGTGAGAGCAGGTAGCCGGCGCTTGCGCCGGCGCCGCCGACGATCGCGAAGAGCCCGAGCGTCGTGGTCGGCAAGGCGGATTGCGCGCCGCTCAGCGTTCCGCCGACCGCGCCGCCGACCGCCTGCGTCGCGCCGAGCAGTCCCGCCGCGAGTCCGGCGTCGCTGCGCGCCAGGCTGAGCAGCGCGCCGTACGCTGCGGGCGTCGTGAACGCGACGCCGCACGCGAACAGCGACCAGGTGGCGATGAAGCCGCCGACCGACGGAGCGTACGTGTCGACGCCCCACGCGAGCGCGGTCGCCACCAGCACCAGCGCGGTGCCGAAGGCGAACAGCGGCTCGGGTTCGATCGACCGCAGTAGCCGCGCGTTGAGCGCCGCCGCCACGATGAACGACATCGAGTTGATCGCGAACGCCAGCGCGAATTGCGTGCTCGACAGATGCAGCTGCACGATCAGCGCGAACGGCGAACCCGCGATGAAGGCGAAGAAGCCGAAAAACGTGGAGGCCACCATCAGCATCAATCCGAGCGTGCGCGGCAACTGCAGCACGCGCCGGTAGGCCTCGATCATGTTGCGGCCGTGGCGCGGTGACGTTTCGGGCAGCAGCAGCGCCACGAGCGCCACGAGCAGCACGCCGACGACCGCCAGGACGCCGTAGAGCTGGCGCCAGCCGAGCCAGGCGAGGATCGCCGCGCCGAGCAGCGGCGCGATGACCGGCGCGAGGCTGTTCACCGACGTCAGGATCGACTGCCGGAACGTCGAGCCGGCGCGGTCGCGCGAGAGATCCTGCGCGATCGCGCGCGCGCACACCGTGCCGGCGCACGCGCCCAAGCCCTGTAGCAGCCGCAGCGCGACCAGCACGCCGGCGCCGGTCACCAGCGTGCAGCCGATGCCGGCCAGCGCGTACAGCGAAAGACCCCACAACAACACGGGCCGCCGGCCGTAGCGGTCCGAGAGCGGTCCCAGCGCGAGTTGACCCGCACCATAGGCGAAGATGAAGGCCGACAGCGACGATTGGATCAGCGCCGGCGGCGCAGCAAGCGCGCGAGCGATCGTCGGCAGCCCGGGCAAACTGATGTCGATCGACAGCGGCGGCAGCATCATCAGCGAGCCGAGCAGGACCAGAAACCAGGCTCCGCCCGTCCGCGCCTCGATCGATTTCACAACCGCCGTGACCCGGCGCCCGGGTGAGGAGTTCCGGCGCGCCGCCAGAACTGCTTGAGTCCCCCCGTGAAAGCGATCGCCGACCCCGGCCTCCCGCCTCGCGCGACGCCGAAAAATTTCCTCGTAGCGTGGCTGCTGGTGCTGCTGCGCCGCTCGAAGTTGCACGGCTACGAGATCATGAAAGAGCTGCGCGACGAGTTCGGCATCACGTGCGATCACGGCGCGCTCTACCGGACCTTGCGGCAGCTGGAAGGCGCCGCGCTGATCCGCTCGCATTGGGACGCCGCCGACCTCGGTCCGGCGCGGCGCGTCTACGAACTGACCGACACCGGCAGCGACGCGCTCTTGGCCTGGAGCGACGCGCTGGGCGGTTATCGCGCCTCGCTCGAAAAATTCTTCCACCTCTACCACGGGCTCACCGGGAAGTGAGCATCTCGATCCGTTTCCTCGGCACCGGCGGCGCGCGCTTCGTCGTCGCCAAACAGATTCGCGCTTCCGGCGGGATGTGGATGCGCTTCGGCGCGACGCAGATCCACGTCGATCCGGGACCCGGCGCGCTCGTGCGCGCGCTCGGCACGATTCCGCCGCAACGGCCGGCCGAGCTCGACGCGATCGTCCTCTCGCACAAGCATCTCGACCACGCCGGCGACGTCAACGCGATGATCGAAGCGATGGCCCAGGGCGGCTGGCGCCCGCGCGGCGTGCTGCTGGCGCCGCGCGACACCTGGGACGGCGATTCGATTCTGCTGCCCTACGCGCAGCGCTTCGTCCCGCGGCACGAGATCGTCGAGGAACGGGGCGGCCCCTACGCGATCAACGACGTCGAGGTGCGCGCCTCCATCCGCCACCAGCATCCGGTCGAGACGTACGGCTACCATTTCCGCTATGCCGGCACGACGGTGTCGTATCTCCCGTGCACGCGCTACTTCGAGGGCTTGATCGACGACTACCGCGCGCACGCGCCCGACGTCATGGTGATCAACGTGCTGCGCTACGAAGATTCGCTGGACGTCGACCACCTCACGTTCGACGAAGCCAAACGGCTGATCGCGGGGATTCGGCCGGGCTCCGCCATCATGACCCATTTCGGGACGCGCATGCTCGAGCGCGATCCGCGCCGGCTGGCGTACGAGCTCGAGGACGAGCTGGGCATTCGCGTCTTCGCGGCGCACGACGGCTGGACGTATGACGCCCCGGTTCGGGGGATCGATGTCGCTTGAAATCGCGGTCGCGAAGCCGGGCGAGGCCGCTCCGTTTTGGCACGCCGTCGAGCGCGCGTGGCGCAGCGAGGTGTGGGGCTTCAAGGTCGTGTGGCACGAGCAAACGCACGACATCACGGCCGCGGTCGACGGCGCGATCGTGGGTGCGCTCAGCCTGCGCATCGCCGCGTCGCTCGGGCACGTCGAGGCGCTCTACGTGCTCCCGGCGCAGCGCGGCAACGGCATCGGCCGCGCACTGCTCGCGCGCTGCGAGGAGATCGCGAACTACTACAACTGCCACAAGGTCAGCGTCGCCGTGCTGAACGGCAGTCCGGCGCTGCGCTTCTTCGAGGGCAGCGGTTATCACGTCGAAGCGGTGCTGCCGCAGCACACGTTCAAACTGGACATCGCCATGATCCGGAAGTTCCTCTTGTGAGCGGCAACCACAGCCTCGACCCGCAGGATTGGGCGGCGCTGCGCGCGCTCGCGCACCGCGCGCTCGACGAATCGTTCGACGCGATCGCCGGCATCCGCGAACGGCCGCCGTGGCGGCCGATCCCGCCGCAGGTGCGCGCGGCGATCTCCGGCGATCCGCTGCCGCGCGGGCCCAGCGACCCGGCCGACGTGTACGCCGCGTTCACCGAACGGATCGCGCCGTACGCCGTCGACAACCGTCATCCGCGGTTCTTCGGCTGGGTGCACGGCGCGGGAACGCCGGCCGCGGTGATCGCCGCGTTGCTCGCCGCGGGGATGAACGCCAACGTCGGGGGTCGCGATCACGCCGCCGTCGAGGTCGAGCGGCGCGTCATCAGCTGGTGGTGCGAAGTCTTCGGTTTCCCGGCCGGGGCGAGCGGCTACCTGACGACCGGAACGTCGATGGCGAACCTGATCGGCGTGCTGGTCGCACGCCGTTCGGCCGCCGGTGCCAAGGTCCGCAACGAAGGGTTGGCGGAGGCGCCGCAGCTGGTCGGCTACACGACGCCCGAAGCGCACGGATCGCTCGGGCGCGCCTTCGACCTCGCGGGCCTCGGCCGCTCGGCGCTGCGCATGGTGCCGACGGGAAAATGGGACTGGAAGGCGCTGCGCGTGATGATCGCCGCCGACCGCAAGGCCGGCAACGTCCCGTTCATGCTCGTCGCGACGGCCGGCAGCGCGAGTACCGGCGCGATGGACGATCTAGCGGCCTTGGCCGATGTCGCGCGTGACGAGGGGTTGTGGTTCCACGTCGACGGCGCGTTCGGTGCGATGGTGCAACTCGCACCGGAGTTGCGCCATCTGGTCGCCGGCATCGAGCGCGCCGACTCGCTCGCGTTCGATCTGCACAAGTGGCTGCACGTGCCGTACGACGCCGGCGCCGTCTTGGTGCGCGACGGTGAGCTGCACGCCGCCACCTTCGCCGACCACGCGCCGTACCTCGCGCGCACCTTACGCGGTACGGCCGGCGGCGAACCGTGGCCGACCGATTTCGGTCCCGAGCTCTCGCGCGGCTTTCGCGCGCTCGGCGTGTGGTTCACGATGAAGACCTTCGGGCTCGACCGCTTCGGCGAATTGATCGCCCATCAGTGCGCGCAGGCGCGCGCCTTCGGCGAACGCATCGCCGCGACGCCGCCGCTCGAGCTGCTGACGCCGGTCAGTTTGAACATCGTGTGCTTCCGTTACGTGCCGCCGCGCACCGCCGGTGCTCCGGACGAGGTGGACGAGCGGCGTTTCGACGAGTTGAACGCGCGCCTCGCGATCGAGCTGCAGGAACGCGGCCTCGCGGTACCGTCGACGACTCGGGTCGACGGGAAGCTGGCGCTGCGGATGAACGTGATGAACCACCGCACGACGCAAGCCGACCTGGACGACGTGCTGGCCGCCGTGCTGGCGGTCGGCGACGAGCTAGTTACGTCCGCGTAGCGCGCGGAAACGTTGGAACGCGTTCGGCTCCTGGAAGCGCGGCGGCAGCGCTTGCGGGCCGGCGGCAGGCAGTTGCGCCTGCCGCATCGGCCGCCATTCGGGCGGCAGCACTTGCCGTGACGCGAGCGTGCCGTCGTAGAGGTAGATGTTGCCGCGCCCGGTGAGCGCGTTGACGACCGGGCCGCCGCCGGCGATCGTCGCGCTCACGTCGGAGTCGCCGCGCTGATCGAGCGGCGTGCGCCGGTCCCACATCGAGTAGACGTGGCCTTCGGTCGAACGCGCCGCCACCTGCGCGCCGGTTGCGACGCCGAGGCCGATCGAACCGTTGGCCGACTCGAAGCGCGCCAATCCGGGATCGAACGTGCCGTTGTCGTAGATGATGTTGCCGGAGACGCTCGTCACCTCGATCTGCCGCGCGCGGTCGTGTTCGAAGTCGATCGTCGCGTTGTTGCTGCGCGCGCGGATGCGGTCGAAGCTGGAATCGTAGATTTCGAGACGCCCGTTCATCTGCTGCACGAACGTGGCGCTCATGACGTCGTTCAACCGCGTCTGTCCGCCGCCGCTGGCGACGAACAGCGTTCCGCCATGGTAGTCGTCGACGTCGATGAGGCCCGCGCCTTGACGGATCCGCGCGACCAGCAGCGCGGTCGAAGCCGGAACCATCACCGTGAGGTGCGAGTCGGCGGCCGTGACGATGCGCACTGTGTCGTGCTCGCCGGCGCGGAAGTCCGAGGCGTACGGAAAGATTTCGGGCGGCAGCGTGCCGCGCGTGGTCGCACCGCTGACCGGATCGCGCACCGCGATGTTCTGCAGCGGGATCGGTACCGAGAGCGGGGTCTGCACGGTGCCGAACGTGATCGGCCGGCGGGTGACTTGCGCACTCTCGTCGTCGGTGTCGAACTGCACGTTCGGCCGGTCCCAGGCCTTGATCGTGACCTGCGAGCGCGCGCCGGCCAGCACCTGAACGACGTTCTGGTCGCCCATGTTGAACGATCCGGACGCCGCGGACGCCGCGAGCGGATGAAGGGACCCGAGGAGGAGGACGAAGCCGGCGGCTGCGCGCCGCAGGGCGTCGCGGACGGCGGCCACCGAGCGATCATAGCGCCCGGGCGTGACCGCGGTCATTGATTTTCGGTGAGGAGCGGGTCGCCCGGCGGGATCTCGAGCTCCGGCAGGGTGACCGTGAAGACCGAGCCGCCGTCCGGCCCGGCGGCGGCCGTGACCGTCCCGCCGTGCACCCGCGCGATGCTGCGCACGATCGCGAGGCCGAGGCCGGTCCCTTCCACGGTCCGCGAGTGCGAGGCGTCGCCGCGGAAGAATCGATCGAAGAGCCGGTCGGCGGTTTCGGCGTCGATGCCGATACCGGTGTCGCGTACCTCGACTTTCAGCGTTCCCGGCTCGCGCGAGACGCTGACGACGATCTCGCCGCTCTCGGTGAACTTGAGCGCGTTGTCGACCAGGTTCATCAGCAGCTGGCGGATCAACGGCGCGTCGCCCAAGATCATGTGGCCGCCGGCGTTGAATTCCGCGCGCAGCACGAGGCCCTTCTTGGCGGCCCGCTCGGTCAGGTTGGCGACGACGTCGGCGACGACCGGCTCGAGCGCCAGCGGCTCTTTGGGGATCTGATCGCCGGAGGCGGCTTTCGAGAGCGTGAGCATCCCGCCGACCATCTCGGCCAGCCGGCTCGTCTCCTCGATGATCGCGTTGAGGCTGTCGGTCTGGATGCGTGGATCTTTGCTACCCCAGCGCCGGATCAGCTGCGCGTTGGCGTTGATCACGGTCAACGGCGTCTTCAACTCGTGCGAGGCGTCGGAGATGAACTGGCGCTCGCGGGCGAACGCGCCCTGCAGGCGGTCGAGCATCGCGTCGAACGTCGCGGCCAGCCGGCCGATCTCGTCGCTGCGTTTCCAGTGCAAACGCCGGTCGAGCTGTTCCGAACCGATCTCATCCATCGCGGCGGTCAGCCGCGCGATCGGATCGACCAGGGTGCGCGCGATGAACAGCGAGGCCAGCACGACCGCGATGCAGGCGACGATCGCGGCGTAGATGAGGATCGTCTGCGCGCGGCGCGTCTCGCGATCGACGATATCCAGGCGTTGCGCGATGTGCGCGATCACGATCGGTTTGCCGTTCCGGCTGAATTTGCGGTCGAGCACGAGCAGCGGCGTGCCGTCGGTATCGCGCGCGAAGGTGAAGCGCTCGGTCTCGCCGGGCGGGAGCGCGCCCAAACGCAGGTCGCCCATGTTCGAGCTCTTGCCGATCGGATAGCCCTCGGGCGTGTCGATCTGGATGTACTGCGTCACCGACGCCCATTGGTCGAGCTGTTCTTTGTTCGCCAGCGAATCGAGGGCCGTCGCGGGATCGTAGAAGCCCAGCGCGTTGCTGGCTTCGGCGACGCGCGCGATCTCGTCCGACGTTGCGGTCAAGCCGGCCTTGGCCTGTTCGATCAGCAGCGAACGGAATGCCAAACCGATCGCGAACGCACCGATCGCGATGATGACGACGATCAAGATTGCATAGGACGCGGCGATGCGCGTCCGAAGCGATACGTTAATCTTTGAGTGCGTAACCGACGCCGCGAACGGTTTGGATCAGTTTGTCTTCGAAGCCGTCGTCGATCTTTCCGCGCAGGTAGCGGATGTAGACGTCGATCAAGTTGGAGTCGCCGAGAAAATCGCTGCCCCACACGCCGTTGAAGAGCTCGTCGCGCGTGTGCACTTTGTTGCGGTGTAGCAGCAGGTACTCGAGCAGGGCGTACTCTTTGGCCGTGAGCTGAATGTCTTTGCCGGCGCGCTGCACCTCATGGCGGTCGCGATCCATGGTGAGATCCTTGGCGCCGATCACGTTGTCGTGCGGTTGGCGGTCGCGCAGCCGGGCGCGAATGCGGGCCAGGAGCTCCTCGATCGAAAACGGCTTGGTCAGGTAGTCGTCGGCGCCGTGGTCGAGCCCGGCGACGCGATCGGGGATGCGGTCCTTGGCGGTCAGCATGATGATCGGGACGTTGCTCTTCGCGCGGATGCGCGCGCAGACTTCCATGCCGTCGAGCTTGGGCAGCATCAGGTCGAGCACGACCAGGTCGGGCTCCTTGAGCGCTCGTTCGAGGCCCGACAAGCCGTCGCGCGCCGTCTCGACCTCGTAGCCCTCGTGCTTGAGCTCGAGCTCGAGCACGCGCAAGATCTGCGCGTCGTCCTCGACGATGAGGATCTTGTAAGTGCGGTCGGTCGCGGTCGTCGTGCTCACGGTTGCCGGCTCGGCTGGCTCACCTACCGGTTATACACGGTCGAGCGCGGGGTTGCCATGAAGGGAAGGCTAGAAATCCACCACACCGACGACAGCCCGACCGCGAGCCAGACGTAGGTCGAGCGCGAGAAGAGGCCCAGCGCGCGCACGGTGACGACGATCGCGTAGCCGAAGCGCGAGCCCGCTTCGGGGGTCGTGGAGACGGCCCACACCGTGAGCCAGCCGATCAGCACGAGCGCGGCGCCGAGCGCCCAGAGCTCCCATTGCCGGAACGTCGGGACGGGACGCAGCACGGTGGCGGCCAGGATCTTGCCGTGCAGATCCGGCGGCGGCTGCTCCAGCGGCAGCGCGAACAGCGCGCGGTCCAGTTCGTCGTCGGTCATGTGGTTCTCCGTTGGGCCGTTGGCCCCAGTGCGGCCCGTAACAGGTCTTTGGCCCGAAATAGATGCGTCTTCACGGTTCCCAGCGGCAGTCCCAGCACGGCGGCGATCTCCTCGTACTGCTTGCCCTGGAGATGGAAAAGGGTGATCACGACCCGGTATTTCTCCGGCAGCGCCTCGATAGCGGCCCGCAGCCGGGCGGCCTCTTCGGCGTTTTCGAAGGCCCGTTCCGGGCCGTCGGTCGGATCGGCGAAATCGGGCGGCTCCTCGCCGCTGTAGCGTTTGCGTTTGGCCAGCCGGTCGCAGCACACGCGATAGCAGATCGTGAAGATCCAGGTCGCGAACTTGGCCCCCGGCCGGAACGACGCCAGCGCCCGGTAGGCCTTGATCCAGGCCTCCTGCGCGGCGTCCTTGGCCTCTTCGATTTCGCGCAGGGTGCGGTAGGCGAGATGGTAGACCGCTCGCTCGTAGCGCTCGACGAGCGTGCCGAAGGCGTCGCCGCGGCCGCTCAGGGCGAGCGCGATCAACTCGTCGTCCGAGGGGGCGACGGCATCCTGAGCTTGACGAAGGACGGTCTCCGCCGGCGGCTCGGCCAACAGTGCGACTCCCATCTGCGCGCATGTACGTCAGAGGGCAGCCCAAGTTTCGCTGCGCGAAACACCGCCCGGCCTCGGCCGTACATGGGGCATGGTTCCACGCGCAACGGTCATCGCCGTCCTCATCGGCATCGAAGTGGCCCTGCTCTACGGCATGGCCGTGGCGGTCGGGGGCGGCCCCTCGCTGCCCACGCCGGCCTTCGGCGGGCCGCCCGGCGCGGCCGGCGTGACGGCGTTCGCGCCCCAGTCGTTCGCGACCGGGGCGCACCCCTCGCTGGCGATCGACGTCGGCATGGCCGACGTCACGATCGACACGCATCCGGTCGCGCGGATCGACGTCTCCGTCTCCGACGCGCGGCGCCACGTCGGGTCGACGGCGCCGATCAGCGCGCGCTCCGACGGCCAGACCGTGCACATCGTTTCGGACCAGACCGACTTCTGGTCGTTCATGGGCGACAGCCGCGTCATCCACATCTCCGTGCCGGCGGCGACCACGGTCGGCATCGTCAACGCCGGTAACGTCACCGTGACCGGGCTGCGGGCGGATGCCACGATCGTCAGCGGCGCGCACTTCCGCAGCGAGGACGGGATCCGCGTGCGCGACTTCCAAGGCACGCTCAACGCGAGCGCCGACGGCGGCACGATCGACATCGCCGATGCCGAGTGTCCGGATCTGCACGTCACGGCCGACAACGGCCGCGTCACGCTGACGCACGTGAGCGCGCGCAAGATCGACGCGACCAGCAGCAACGGCCGCGTGGAAGGCACCGACTTGCAGCTGCGTGACGGCCGCGTGGCGAGCGCCAACGGCCGGGTGTCGCTGCGCTTCGCCTCCGGCGCCGATACGACGGTCACCGCCGCCGCCGACAACGGCCACATCGACGTTTCGGGTTTTGCCGCGACCCCCGCGAAATACGTGAAGAGCGGCGGCGACGACGAGGATGACGACGACGACGATGCAACGTCGGCGCAAACGGTTCGCGTCGGCGCCGGCAGCGGACGGCTTGACGTTCATGCCGGCAACGGTAGTATCTACCTCAGTCAGGAAGGCTAGCGAATGGACGACAATCTCATTCCGGTTCTCGGCATCATCTGTCTCTTCGGACTGCCGGTGATCGGTTGGATCCTCGGGCGCATGATGAAGCACCGCGAACGCATGGAGATGCTGCGCATGGGCATAGTGCCGCCGCCCGACGGCCGCAGTTGGGGTCGCCGCGACCGCTTCGCCGGCGCGAGCGTGCCGCCGCCGTGGACGGCCGGCGTTCCCGGTGCTCCGTCGAATTACGCCGGCTACGAGGATCCGAACTCGGCGCAGTGCACGATGCGCCGCGGCATCGTCACCACGATGGTCGGGTTTGCGATCTTGATCGGCCTCTCGTTCATCGGCTATCACGGCGGCGACGGGCCGTTCTCACCGGCGACGATCCGGCCCGGGCCGTGGCTGCTCGGCGGATTGATCCCGATGTTCGTCGGCATCGCGCAGATCATCATCGCGCTGATGTCGGGAGCCGTGTTCATGATGGGGACGCCGCCGATGGGGCCGCCGGGCGTACCGCCGCCGGGCCGGCGTTCCTACGGCGCGCCGCAATCGGGCCAACCCGGTCCGCGTTACGAAGAGCTCGCGCGCCCCGTTCCGCCGCCCGACCGCCAATAAGCCGACAAGAGCGGGAAATGAAGAAGGAGCGAGTGCCGTAGCGCTCGCTCCTTCTCGATGTTCCCGGCTGCTCGTTGCGCCGCTAGCGGCAGGTAACGATCGCCATCGCCCAACCGCTCGCGGTGCGCGTGCGGACGAGATATCCGTCTTCGGTGCGGTCGTAAACGCTGTAGCCCGCTCTGAGCGCGTCGGCTAGCGTCTTAAAGACCTGAATCCCGGCCATCTCGGTGCTCCCCTTCTCGCGGCCTCTTTGCCGCGAATGTTCTGACCCTATTACCTATAACGGTCGGAATCTCACCTCAGTTCACCTCTCATCGGAATTTATCCGTAAAGATACGTGCGGGAGGGCGCGGTTTGGTCGCCAAGTGTGACCGGGTGAAAACGCGGCTGGTGGTCGCGGTCGACGTTCCGACCTTTGTCAGAGCCCGGGCCTTGATCGAGGCGTTGTCGGGCGTCGACGTCACCTTCAAAGTCGGCTACGAGGCGCTCTACGGCTATGGTCCGGAGCTGCTCGCACTGCTCGAATCACGCTCGGCGGCGTATATGCTGGACGTGAAACTGCACGATATTCCACGGACGGTTCACGCCGGCGTCCGGGGCTTGATTCGGCCCGGAATCGCTCTGTTGACCGTGCACGCCCTGGGCGGCGCGGAGATGCTGGCGGCCGCGGTCGAGGCTGCAGCCGAGCGCGCGGCCGAGCTCGGCATCGCGCCGCCGGCTGTGCTGGCGATCACGATCTTGACGAGCCACGGCCCGAACGATCTTGCGGCGCTCGGATTGAGCGGCGGTCCGGCCGAGAACGCGGCGCGCCTGGCGGGATTGGCGCGTGCTGCCCGGTGCGCCGGCGTCGTCTGCGCGGTCGACGAAGTCCGGGAGCTCAAAGCCACGTTCGGTCCGGAGTTCGTCGCGCTGTGCCCGGGAATTCGTCCGGGCGGCAGCGCGCACGGCGATCAGCGCCGGGTGGCCACGCCGCGCGACGCGCGCGAGGCCGGCGCCGACTACATCGTCGTCGGACGGCCGATCGTCGATGACAACGATCCCGCTGCGGCCGCGCGGGCCATTCTTGCGGAGCTGACCTGAGATGACGGCACTGACCCCCGAAACGCTGCTCGACGAATTGCGCGTGCGCGGCGCACTGCTCGAGGGGCATTTCCGTCTATCGTCCGGACGGCACTCCAACCGCTTCGTACAGAAGTTTCGCTTCCTCGAAGATCCGGCATTTCTCGAACGCGTCGTGGCGGCGCTGTTGGCCAAGATGCCGGCGCTCGGCGTGACGTGCGTCGTGTCGGCCGCGGTCGGCGGCATCGTCCTCGGCTACGAGGCGGCCCGCCAGCTCGGCACGCGAGCGATCTTCGTCGAGAAGGAAGGCGGCGTGCCGCGCTTCCGCCGCGGCTTCGGCGTGGCACCCGGCGAGCGCGTGCTGGTGGTGGAAGACGTAATCACGACCGGGCTCTCGGTGCGCGAGGTGATCGACGTCGTGCTCGCCGAGGGCGGCGTCCCGGCCGCGGCGGCGGTCGTCGTCGCGCGCAGCGTCGTCGACGTCGGCGTGCCGTTGTTCGCGCTGCTCGACCTGCCCATGGAATCGTACGAGCCGGAAAGCTGCCCGCAGTGTGCGGCCGGCGCCCCGCTGGACGAACCGGGGTCGCGCTTTTTGCGCTGACGGGCACCCTCGGGCCGGGGCGCGAAGTTTAGCGCATCGCCATGGACTACGTCTCACTCGCACGGCCGCCGGTGCGGCTGCTCGAACCGTATAGCGCCGGAACGACGACCGATCAGGCCAAGCGCCGCTTCGCGCTCGACCGCGTGATCAAGCTGTCGTCGAACGAGAACCCGCGCGGCTCCTCGCCCAAGGCACTGGCCGCGATCGCGGCCGTCACGAACGACGCGCATCTCTACGCCGACGACGACCATCCGGTCTTGCGCGCGCGCCTCTCGGAACCGTACGGTCTGCGCACGGAGAACACGATCCTGGGCCACGGCAGCAACGACATTCTGCTGATGTTCTTCCTCACGTTCGCCGGTGCGGGCGATGAGGTCGTCATGGCCGATCCGACGTTCTCGCTGTTTCCGGCCGACGCGATCGTGACCGGCGCGAAGCCGGTGCGCGTGCCGCTGCGCGACGGCGTGCACGATCTCGACGCGATGCTGGCCGCGGTGAACGCGCGCACCAAAGCCGTGATCATCTGCGATCCGAACAACCCGAGCGGTACGTGCGTCCAGCCCGAAGCGTTCGCGAACTTCGCCTCGCTGTTGCCGCCCAACGTGCTGCTGTTCATCGATCAGGCCTACCGCGAGTACATGCCGGCGGCGAGCGTCGAGGGCACCGATTACGTGAAATCGCGCCGCGGGACGATCGTGACGCGCACGATGTCGAAGCTCTACGGCTTGGCCTCGGTGCGTTTCGGCTACGGCTTCGCCGATGCGGGGATGATCGACTTGATGCAGCGCGTGCGCGTGCCGTTCAACGTCTCCTCGCCGGCGGCGCGCGCCGCCGCGGCCGCGCTCGACGACACCGAGTTCCGTGAAGCGACGATCGCGATGAACGACGAAGGCAAGCGCTATCTCGAGGCGGAGTTTCGGCGCTTGGGGCTGTTCGCGTACCCCTCGGCGGCGAATTTCATCGCCGTGCGCGTGCCGGTAGCCGCCGAGGCGGCGTACACCGATCTGTTGCGGCGCGGGATCATCGTGCGTTCGGGCGACAAGCTCGGAATGCCGAACTTTCTGCGCATCACGATCGGGTTGCCGGAACAGAACCGCGAGCTCGTTGCCGCGCTCGAAGCGGAGCTGCCCACGTGGCGGGAGCGCGCATGGGTTCCCGCTCCTAAGGAGCGGGAACCCGCGTGAGCGACGCGATCGCGATCCGGCGCGGGACCGTTCGCGATCGTGCCTTCGTGGTGGACTTGGGGCGGCGCGTGTCGCCGACCAGCGTTTCGTCGCTCCGCGTGGCGCTGGCGCCACTGGTCGAAGGCGCCTACGAGCGGCTCGTCGAGTACGTGCTCGCGCGCGAACACGACATCTTGATCGCCGAGGTCGACGGCGCGGCGCGCGGCTTCGCGCTCTTGATCTACGACCTGCCCGATGAGATCACGCTGACCGAACAGACGTTCATCGCCTACATGGCGGTCGAGCCGGAGTGGCGGCGGCGCGGCATTGCGGCCATGCTGCTCGCGCACATCGAGGATCAGGCCCGCAAGCGTGGCCTGCCGTACCTCTCGCTGATGGTGACCGAAGAGAACACGCCGGCGCTCGCGCTCTACGAGCGGTTCGGATTCAGCACCGAGCGCCGCATGATGACCAAAGCGCTGTGAACGGCTCGCTGGCGCGCCGCCTCACGATCGGCATCATCGTCCTGCTCGCGCTGGCGGTGGCGGTCTTCGTGGCCGAACGCATCCCGCGCACGATCTCGATCTTCTTGGTGGCGGCGTTCATCGCGTTCGGCGCGGCACCGCTGGTGCAGCGGCTCGAACGCTGGATGCCGCGCGGCGCCGCGATCGCGGTCGTGTACTTGTGCCTCGTCGGAGCGCTGGTCGTGCTGGGATTGGTGATCGTCCCGATCAGCTACGCCCAGATCGTCGTTCTGGTCTCGCATACCAGCGACTACGTGACCGCGTCGCAAGACGCGGTGGCGCACGTCGAAACGTTCCTGCGCGGGCGGCTGGGCGACCGCGTTGCGCTGCCGACGTTCGGTCAGATGCAGACAGAGGTCGGCGACCGCGTCGGCACGATGCTCTCGCTCACGCTCGCGTCGATCGGCGCGATCCTGGTGAGTACGGTCAACGCGTTTCTGGTCGGCGCGTCGGCGCTGATCCTCTCGGTGTTCTTTCTCTCGCGCGGACGGGCGGTGCGCGGCGGCCTGTTGGCGCTGCTGCCGGTCTCGCGGCGCGCCAAGACGAACGCGCTGTTGGTCGAGGTGACCTCGATTTTCGGGCATTTCGTCGCCGGTCAGCTGGCGCTGTGCGCGATCGTCGGCGCGGCGGTTTGGGCGCTGCTCGCGCCCGCGCACTTCGCGTTCGCGCTCTTGGTCGCGGTCGTGTGTTCGATCGGCTACGCCGTGCCGTTCTTCGGGATGATCGTCGCGCAGGTCATCGCCGCGGCGCTGGCCGTCCCACAGGGCACCGCGATGGTGATCTACGTGACGGTCGCGATCTTCGTGATCGCGCGCATCGCCGACAACGTGCTCGTGCCGAAGATCATGGGCGATGCGGTCGGCGTGTCGCCGATCGGCGTGATGTTCGCGGTGTTCGCCGGCGGCGAGCTGTTCGGGTTGTGGGGACTGATCTTGGGCGTCCCCGCGGCCGCGCTCGTGCGCGTGCTGTTCACCTACTTCGCGCTGCCCTGGATCGTGCGCGTGCAACAGAACGATCCGCAGGCGCCGCATCCCGAGATCGTCGTCGAAACGCCCGAGGTGACGGTTACCGTCGCCAACGGCGTCTGATCACATCGCTTCGGGTGCCGTAACGCCGCACAGCTCCAGCGCTTTGGCGAGCACCGTCTGCGTGGCCAGGGCCAAGCCCAGGCGTGCGACGGTTTGCGCGCGGTCGTCGCTCAAGATCGTGCAGTCGGAATAGAACTGGTGGAAGTCGGCCGCCACGTCGCGCGCGTATTTCGGCAAGCGGTGCGGCGCGCGGCTGCGCGCCACGCCCGCGACGACCGAACCGAACTCGGCCAGGCGGCGCGCCAGCGCGATCTCGCTCGGCTCGGCCAAGCGGTCGAGGTGTTCGCCGCGCTTGGCCGACGCCACGAGCTCCGGGTCGCGTTCGTCGGCCTTACGCAGCACCGAGGCGATCCGCGCGTGCCCGTATTGCACGTAGTACACGGGGTTGTCGCTGGATTGTTCCTTCGCCAGCTGGAGGTCGAACGTCAGCGGCTGGTCGATCGAAAGCATGACGAAGAAGAAACGCGCGGCGTCGACGCCGACCTCGTCGATGATCTCGGCCAGCGTCACGATGTCGCCGTGGCGCTTGGACATCGAGACGATCTCGTCGCCCCGTTTGAGCGTGATCTGCTGGGCGATCAGCACCTCGATCGCGCCGCTGCGGCCGTACGCGTCGGCCAGCGCGCGCAGGCGCGCGATGTAGCCGTGATGATCGGGCCCGAGGATGTCGATCACGCGATCGGCGCGTTGGAGCTTCTCGTAATGGTAGGCGATGTCGTTGGCGAAATACGCCGGCCGCCCGTCGGAGCGCACGACGACGCGGTCTTCGGAATCGCCGCTGGCGGTCGTGCGCAGCCACAGCGCGCCGTCCTTCTCGTAGGTCAGCCCGTAGGTGCCCAAGCGCTCGATCCCGGTCGCGATCGCGCCCGCGTCGTGCAGCGCTTTCTCGCTCTGCCATAGGTCGAGCGTCGCGCCGAAGCGCGCCGCGACGGCTTGCTGTTCGCGCACGTTGTCGTCGCGGGCGAACGTGCCGAAGTACGGCCACCATTCGCTCTCCGGCGCGCTGCGCCAACGCTCGCCGTCGATCTCGCGAATGCGTTCGGCGATCGGCTTGAGGTAATCGCCGGGGTAGCCTTCCTCCGGAAACGGAAACGCGGGGTCCCACAGCTGCATGTAGCGGGCGTAGACCGAGCGCGCGAGCTTGTCGAATTGCGAGCCCGCGTCGTTGATGATCCACTCGGTGAACACGTGGTAGCCGGCAAAGTGCAGCGTCTTCGCGAGCGTGTCGCCGATCGAGAGCGTGCGGCCCTGCACGACGACCAGCGGCCCGGTCGGGTTCGCGCTGCCGTACTCGAGCGAGATCCGTTCCTTTTGGTCCGCGCCGCGGCCGTAGTTGGGGCCTTCGCGCAGCACGGTCGCGATCGTACGCTGCCAGAACTGCGGCACCAGGCGCAGATTGATGAACCCCGCCGCGGCCGTCGCGTCGGCGACCGTCGCGCGCACGTCGCCGTCGTCCATCGCGCGCGCGATGATCGTGCCGGCGATGTCGACCGGTTTCTTGCGCGCCGCCTTGGCCAGGCCGAAAGCGACGTTGGTCGCAACGTCGCCGTGTTCGGCGCGGCGCGGCGGTTCGAACGCGACGTTCGCCTCGCCGTCCGGATAAAGCGCGTGAGCGGCCGCTTCGAAGCGCGCCGCGAGCGCCGGCAGATCGAGCAGCGTGCCGTCGCTAGTGATGGTAGGGTTCATTCGCGGCGATCTTCGCCGCGCGATAGAGTTGCTCCAGCACGAGCGCGCGCGCCCATTCGTGCAAGAACGTCAATTTGGAGAGCGACCAGCGCAACTGCGCGCGCGCGAGCAGCGCCGGCGCGGCGCCGTAGGTGCCCGCGATCACGAGCGTGAGTCGCGAGGTGCCTTCGATCGCGAGCCGCTCGATGCGCGCGGCGAGCTCTTCGCTCGAGAACTCGGTGCCGGTCCGTTCGAGCAACCAGACGTGGTCGCTCGGCGCGATCGAGCGCAGGATCGCCGCGCTCTCCTCGGCCATCGCGCGGCCCGGATCGGCGCCGTCGCCGGCCCGGACCTCGACCTCCTCGAGCCGGTGATACGGGCGCAGGCGCCGGCGGAAGTCGTCGGCCGCGGCGATCAAATAGGGCTCGCGCAGCTTGCCGACCGCGATCAGGCGCACGTGCATGTGCGCCCGAGGTTCGCCGGTCTTAGGCGGACGACCGCCGCAAGCGCCCGTCGGCACCGCTGACCAGCGTGCCGGCCGCGAGTAGGTCGCCGATGCGCGCCAGCGCCAGCGGCGCCGGCAGATCGCTTGCCGCCACCAACGCGTCGGGGTCGGCAGGGCCCTCCCGGAGGCGAGCCAACATGCGGTCGCCGGCCGGATCGCCGGCGGCCGCCGGCCGGGGCGGGGCCGGTTTCGGCGCGGCGATGCCGAGCTGGGCCAGCACGTCGGCGGCGTCGCGAACCAGCGTCGCGCCGTCGCGGATCAGCGCCAGACAGCCCGCCGCTTTGGGGCGGTCGACGTCGCCCGGGAACGCCATGACCGGGATGCCGCGGTCGGCGGCCCAGGAGGCGGTGTTCAGGGCGCCGCTGCGGACCGCGGCCTCGACCACGACCACGCCGTCGGCCAGCGCCGCAACGATCCCGTTGCGGGCCAGGAACTGCGAGGGGTAGGCCGGATGCTCGGGCGGGTAGGGCGAGACGACCGCACCGCCGCCGGCCACCATCCGGCGGGCCAGCTCGGCGTTGCGCGGCGGGAAGAAATGGCCGTGTCCGCCGCCCAGCACGCCGATCGTCGGGGCATTCGCGGCCAGCGCGCCGGCGTGGGCCGCCGCGTCGATCCCGAGCGCCAGCCCCGAGACCACGCACACGCCGGCCGCGCCGAGGGCCGCGGCCAGCCGGTGGGCCAGGCGCCGGCCGTCCTCCGAGGGGGCGCGCGTCCCGACCACCGCCACGGTCGGGGCGGCCAACGCCGCCAGGTCGCCGGCCACCCACAGACCGGCCAAAGCCGTGCCGCTTAGGCGCCCGAAAGCACAAGCGGCCAATTCCTCCCGGGTCAGGAAGCGCCGCAGGGTATCCTCCACGCGGGACCATCACGACCGCGGGCCCCGAAGAAAGGCCAGGAATCCGCCCGGCCCTTCGGAATGTCGTGGCCCGAGCCCGGCCGGACGTTACGGATACGCGGTCCGGGCACACTACGAAGGGGAGACCGATGGCAGCCGAGGCGTACTGCGTGAAGTGCAAGACCAAGCGCGAGATGAAAGACGCGACCCAGATCCAGATGAAAAACGGCCGTCCCGCGACCGAGGGCAAGTGCCCGGTGTGCGGTACGAAAATGTTCAAGATCGGCGCCGCCTCCTAGGTCGGCGCCTTCGGTTGGGCAGGTCGTAGTATACTAGTCCTGGACCACTACATGTTGTGGTCCATGCTGCCGCGGGGGCCGCGACCTGATCTGTCCCACTTGCCGCAAGAGCGAGACGCGCGTCGTCGATTCCCGCGACGATGAAAACGTCGTCCGCCGGCGGCGCGAATGTCTGGCCTGTAAGCACCGCTTCACCACCTACGAGCGGATGGAAGCCCCGCGCCTGTTCGTCGTCAAGAAAGACGGCCGCCGCGAGCAGTACAATCGCGACAAGATCCTCAACGGGCTGCGCCGGGCCTGCGAGAAGCGCCCCGTCTCCGACGCGCAGATGGAAGAGATCGTGGCCGGGCTGGAGCGCTCGATGTTCGCCCGCGGCGAGAGCGAGGTCCAGTCGGCGCTGATCGGCGAGAAGCTGATGGAAGCCCTCAAGGCCGTCGATCCGGTGGCGTATATCCGCTTTGCCAGCGTCTACCGATCGTTCCGCGACGTCGAGAGCTTCCAAGCCGAGTTGGCCGAGCTGCTGAGCAAGTAGCCGCACTGCTCCTCAGGCGCTCGCGTTAAGAGATCGTATCGAGCGAGTATTTTTTCGGCGCGATTTTTGCCGATAAAATAAGAATGGGTTCCGGTTGTGCGCGGTTACTCGTTGCGGTAAGTACGGCGGCTGTTTTGGCTGCCTGCGGGGGCGGCGGCGGCTCGAGCGTCCTGCCGGCGCCGAGCGCTACGACGGCGGCAACGAGCGTTCCGAGCGGTTCGAGCGGTTCGAGCGGGAGCGAAGTGCAAACGGTCGCGTCGAACCTGGCGGGCCAGCAGCGATCGGACGGCGCGATCCTCTACACGAGTACGATGATCGAGCCGTACTACGCAAACATCGCGGCCATGGGAGCCCTTCATAGCGGCGTGGATTTCGCGAACGTCCAGCACTGGATGCAGTGGTACGTCGCGCACAGTAACGCCGGAAATCAGTGGTCGATACCCGGCGCGATCACCGATTACAACGTTGCAGCAAACGGGTCGGAGAACTCGACCGGAAGTGCCGACTCGGTCGACTCGTACGCGGCGACGTTCATCTCGCTCGCGGCCGATGCATGGCGTGACGGCAACGCGCAACTGCAAAGTTACGTCGCGGGATCACGCAGCAACATCGAGCTGATCGCATCGGCGATCGATGCGGTCACCGATGCGGACGGCCTCACCTGGGCCACGCCGACGTATCGCCTGAAGTACGTCATGGACAACAGCGAGGTCTATCAAGGGCTGCTCGATCTCGCATTCTTGCGGGCGCAGGTGTACGGAGACGTTGCCGGAGCCGCGAGCGCTTCGGCGCACGCGCAACAAGTGCAAGCTGCGATCGATGCGGAGCTCTGGAACCCGGGCCGCAATCAGTTTGCCGTCGCCGTCGACAGCCAAGGGACGCTGACCTGGCCGCAGGACGGCAATTGGTACGACGCGACAACCCAGCTCTGGCCGATTTTGCACGGTGTCGTCGCCCCTTCGTCACAGCCCGCGCAAACCGCGTACAGCCAGTTCTCCAGCGCCTTCCCCGGCTGGCCGGTCCTCCAGAAGCCCGACCCGTTTCCCTGGGTCTCGATCGCGTTCGTGGCCCTGCAGATGAACGACTTCGGCCGCGCGACCACGTACGCGAATACCGTCCAGCAGACGTATGCCCCCGGGTTCGCTTATCCGTGGTACTGCGCCGAGTCGGGCTGGTACCTCCGGCTCCTGATCGGTCTCACCGCTCCGGCGACCGTCGCCAGCCTTTAGCAGATACTCACGGACGAACGCGAAAAGGAACGGTGTGAATTCAGAGCCGCTCGCGGCCGGCAGTGCAAACGGGGCCCCGACCGTTGAAGTAAAGGTGCTCGATCCGCGCGTTCACCGATGGGGATTGCCGCGCTATCAAAGCGCCATGGCGGCAGCTGTGGACTTGTTCGCCAGCATAAGCGAGCCGCTAGCCCTGGAGCCTCAGGGTCCGGCGCAGCTCATCCCGTCGGGGATTTCCGTGCACATCGGCGATCCACAGATCGTGGGGCTCATCGTCCCGCGGTCCGGCTTGGGACACGGAAAGGGCCTCGTCTTGGGGAACTTGGTGGGGATCCTCGATGCCGACTATACGGGACCCCTCATGATCAGCGCCTGGAACCGCAGCGGCTTGGGCACCGAGGCGATCGTCATCAATCCCGGCGACCGAATCGCGCAATTGATCTTTCTGCCGGTCGTACGGCCCGAATTTCGAATGGTAACTGAGTTCTCCAAAGAGACCGAGCGTGGATCCGGCGGATTTGGTTCCACGGGCCAGGCTTCAACCGTATGAAGGTCTACATCGTCGGCGCCGGTGCGGTGGGACGGTTCTTGGGTGAACGCTTGCGTGCGAGCGGCAACGAGGTCGTCTACGCGCCGCGCGATCCGGCCGCGGTCGAGCCGTACGCGGCCGATCTCGCGATCGTCGCGGTCAAGGCCTACGATACCGACAGCGCGATCGACACGTTGCGCCGTGCGCTCGGCGACGCGCCGTCGGCGGCGATCGTCACGCCGCAGAACGGCGTCGGCAACGAGGAGAAGCTCGCCGCGGCGTTCGGCCCCGATCCGATCGTCGCGTGCGCGCTGACCGTGCCGGTCGAGACCGATCGCGACGGCCGGCCGTCGGCGGCCAATACCGGGGGCATCGCCTTCGCGCCGGTCGGGAGCGTCGCGCACAACTGGCTGCTGCCGACCTTCAGCGCGGCCGGCTTGGCGGTGAGCGCGGCGAGCGACTACCGCTCGCTGAAGTGGTCGAAGCTGGCGCTCAACGTCATCGCCAACGCCTCGTGCGCGATCCTCAACGTGCTGCCGGAACGGCTGGTCCACTCGGGCGACGCCTTCGAGCTGGAGTTGCGCTCGATCCGCGAAGTGCGCGCGGTGATGAAAGCGCTCGGCATCGCGGCGATCGATCTGCCGCGGTATCCGGTGCGCGCGCTGCAGGGCGTGGCGACGCTGCCCTCGCCGGTCGCGCGCGCGATCCTGGCCAACCGCATCGCCGGCGCGCGCGGCCGCAAGCCGCCCTCGCTGCTGCTCGATCTGCGCGCGATGCGCAACCGCACCGAGGTCGATTACCTCAACGGCGCGGTCGCGCGCGCGGCCCGTGAAGCCGGCGTGCGGGCGCCGGTGAATACCGTCTTCGCGCGGATCGTCAGCGACATCGCGCACATGCCCCAGCTGTGGGCCAAATATCGCGAGCGGCCCGACGCGCTCACTGCCGAAGTGGACGCGGAAGTCGCGCGCACGTCACATGGAGGCTCGTATGCGGCACCCCAACGTCCCTGAATCACTTGACGGCTGGAGCATCCTGCACCGGATGTTCCGTTTCGACCGCCGCCGTTGGGACGAGCTTGCGCGCGAGCGCCGGCAGACGATCGCCGCCGAAGCCGCCGCGCTGTTTGCCGAACTCGCGGCCGGCGCCGACGCCGATTGCGGGCTGGCGCAATTGCTCGGCGACAAGGGCGATTTCATGCTCACCCATTACGCGCGTTCGTTCGACGCGCTCGGCGTCGCGCAGGCGCGCACCGACAAGCTCGCGCTGCGCGACTACCTCGAGCCGCTCTCCTCGTACGTCTCGGTTCTCGAGCTGGGGCTCTACGGCGACACCGCCAAGATCCATGCCGACCTGCGCGACCGCGGCTTGAAGGTGCACTCGGATGAGTGGAACGCCGCGTTCGATGCGGCGCTGGCCGAGGTCGCGCGCGACCCGCGCAACGCCGGACGTTTGCTCGCGCGCATCCCGCACCGCCGCTACGTGTGCTTCTATCCGATGAACAAGAAACGCGACGGCGACGACAACTGGTACAACTTGCCGTACGCGGAGCGCGCGCAGATGATGGTCGAGCACGGCAAGATCGGCCGCTCCTATCACGGGCTGGTCAGCCAGGTCATTTCGGGCTCGATCGGCTTCGACGATTGGGAGTGGGGCGTCGACCTGTACGCCGACGATCCGCTGGTGTTCAAGAAGCTCGTTTACGAGATGCGCTTCGATGAGGCGTCCTCGCGCTTCGGCGAGTTCGGCCGGTTCTGGACCGGGATGCAGTTCTCGCTTGCCGCGCTGCCTGATTTTCTATCCGGGGAACGTTCGCCCCAGCTGCTCGCCGAGCGCGAACCCGTCTTACGCTGAGCGCCCCGAAGAGCGCCTCGCTCCTGGCCGCCTGCCCGCTCTCGCGCGCCCGCCCCGGCGGCTGCGCCTGGTGCGGGGAAGCCTTGCCGCCGCGGCGGCGGACGTGGTGCAGCGACCGCTGCGGCGAGGCCTTCTGGAACAACCACTGGTGGAGCCAGGCCCGCAGCGCGGCGAAGCGCCGGGACAAGTATCGCTGCAGCCGCTGCGGCTTCAGCGCGCCGAAACGTCCCTCGCGGGTGCGATTCGAGAGCGATGCCGCGTACCGCGCGGCGATGCGGGCCTGGCGCGCGGGCCGGCCGGCGAACCGGCTCGAGGTCAACCATCGCTCGCCGGCCATGGGCGCGCACCGGACGCTGAGCTGCGTGCACCACCTCGACAATCTTGAAACGCTGTGCGTGGCGTGCCACCGCGAAACCACCGCCGCGATGCGCGGGACCGGGGTGTCGCGGGGCGCCTCGCCGAAGCGCGAGCGAGTGCGGGAGGTGAGCCGTTGAGCAACGACGTTCGAAACGAGCCGGGCGGTGCCGTCCCGGACTTCGAGCGCGACGAAGCGACCATTTCAGCGTACGAGAGCGCGAAGCTCCGCTATATCCGTGCGATCACGGGAGACGCCGAAACCAAGCTGCGCGAAGCGTTCGGCAAACGCCGCGAAGCGATCAACGATGAGATCGCCAATTTGCGTGCCTTGGCCAAGTCGCGCTCGGACACCGCCGCGGCGGCGGCCTCGAAGTATGCGGTCAAGCTGCCGCACCGCGTGCGCAAGACCGGCGTCAAGCCACCGTCGTTCTGGGAACGGCTGATGACCTTCAACTCGGTCGACAAGTTCTACCGTGCCGCTGCGAAGGCCGCGGAAGAGCTCGACGAGGTCAACGAGCTGCTGCGTAAGCGCCGCGACCGGCTCGAAGCGATGGAACGCGAGACGCGCCGTTCGATCTATCTGCGCGAAGAAGCGGTGCGCAAGAAGCTGCAGACCCCCGAGGGGTTGGCCGCGCTGCATGCGGATCCGATGGTCAAAGCGGCATTCGCCAAGATGCAAGGCGTGATGAACGAGCGCGCCAAGTACGAGGAACGCGTCAAGCGTGGCGAGGTTCCGCCCGAAGAAGCACGCGACCGCGAGATGGCACAGCGCGGGATGAAGTTCGCCGCGGTACCGCTCGAAGGCGTGATGATCTCGCGCATCGCGCGTTACGCTTCGCTCGAGTACTACGTGCTGCGCGATCTTTCCAACCACGAGTACCTGCTGTCGTGCGATCCGGCGCTCGAACCGTTGCGTGACGTCGTGTTCGACATCTCGCGTTCCGCCGCCGGGTACGAAGCATCGCTGCGCCACACGCCCGACGGCGCGCCGATGCGCGTGCTCGATCACCTCAAAGCCGGCTTTTCGAGTAACGACGCCACCGATTTGTACGCGCGGCACCGCGCGGCGCTGCGCACCGACCGCGCGACGCAGAAGACGACGCCGCGCGACGAGAGCGAGGCCGAGATGATCGCGATGCTCGGCTTGTTGGCCGAAGCCGTGACGAAACGCGCCGCCGCCGCGGCGGCCGCGCCCGAAACCACCCAAGCCTAAGGCCTTTCCAGCTTGCGCGAGAGCAAAACCGCCGCAGGGCGGCAGCCAGCCCGCGCTGGCCTAGTCTTTAGTCGAGGTAGTAGTTGCCGGCCCGAACGTGATAGAGTTCGTCGGCCGGATCGAACGAGACGCCCAGCGGATCGCCGCCGTTCGCCACGATCGCGATCTGCTCGCGCATGAAGCGCCGCAGCCGGCTGACGCCGCGATCGCTGCCCGACAGATTCTCCTCGGAGTGGAAGCTGATCGGGCCCTGTCCGACCTGCGCTTCCCAATCGCCGGGTGTGTCTTGATGCTCGGCCTCGGTGAGCTCGCTCCACTTCTTGCTGCCGGTGATCTGGCGCGGCAAGCGCTGGAAACCGGCCGGCGCGCGCAGGATATGGAACAACCGGAAGTGCGTGTCGTCGACGGGCAGGACGAAGCCGACCCCGGAGGCTTTGCCCGGCTTGAGGTGGATGTCGGGAACGATGCGCACGTGCGGAAAGAGCGCTTGCGTGACGCGGTTCATCTTGCGCCCGTCGGGAAGCTCGCGATAGGCCGTGTACTGCATGCCGTGATCGGCGTGGTCGTACGTCACCTGCGGCATCACGCCCATCTCCGCGACGAACTGCACGCCGCTGAACGTCGTGTGCAGGATCGGCACGTGGAAGGGATCCATGATGTTTTCCCAATCCTGCAGCCAGTTGCACGGCACGATTTCGACCGTATCGTCGCCGCCCGCGCCGAAGCTCGACCCGGTGCACACGAGCTGTTCGTCGGGACCGATCCCCTCGAGCGTGTCGTAACGCGGGAGCACGGGTTTCTTGGCGGGCGGTCCCATGTAGGCCCAGAGCAGGCCGTAGCGCTCTTCGACGTGATACCACGGTTGGCGGATCGTCTCGATGTTGTGCGCCGCGCCGCCGGGTTCGCACGGTTGATCCAAGCAGCGGCCGTCGACGCTGAACAGCCAGCCGTGGTAACAGCAGCGGATGCCCTCGTCCTCGCAATGGCCGTAGTAGAGCGTGGTGCCGCGGTGCGCGCACCGCGGATAGAGCAGTCCCGGCCGGCCCTTGCGGTCGCGAAAGACGATCAGGTCTTCGCCCAGCACGCGCACGTTTTGCGGTCGCGGTTCGACCGTGGACGACAACGCGATCGGATGCCAGTAGCGCCGCATCCACTCGCCGCACGGCGTGCCCGGACCGACTTCGGTGATGTCCCGGTCGTACGCGGGCTGGGGCCGGCCGTAGGCGGTACCGAGGGTTTCCGGGCGCGATTCGGTCGTGCGCATTCGGGGGACTAGGCGCGTCCCTGGGCTTGCATTGCTGCAAGCACGTTTTTCGGGGTCAGCGGCGCCGTGCGCACGCGCGCGCCGGTTGCGTCGAAGATCGCGTTGGCGATGGCGGCCGCGGTCGTGCGCGACGAGGGCTCGCCCGCGCCCGACGGAGCGATCGTCGTGCTGTTGATCATCACGGCCTTCACTTCGTCGGGAACGTCGTGCATGTGCGCGACCGGATACGTGTGCCAATCGTGCGAGGTGACGGTGTGCTGGTCGAACGTCGTCTCTTCGTAGATCGCCCGGCTCATCGACTGGATCATGTTGGCTTCGATCGTGCCTTGGAGCGACTTCGGATTGACGATGAAGCCGCAATCGTGCGCGCAGATCAGACGGCGCACGCGCACGGCGCCGGTGTGCGGGTTCACCCCGACCTCGGCGACGGTCGCGACGATCGTCGGCAGCCGCGTCGCGAACGCGATCCCGCGCCCGATCAGCTCGCCGTTCGGGCCGGTGCGTTTCACGCTCGCCGACGGCCGCGTTTGCCAGCCGGCCGCTGCGGCGGCCTGTTGTATCGCGACGATGTGGCGCGGCTCCTTGAGGTGCTTGAGGCGGAACGCGACGGCGTCCATGCCGGCATGCGCCGCCAACTCGTCGATGAACGATTCGATGATGAAGGTCGTGCCCGGGCCTTCGGGATCGCGCATGTGCGCGGTGCGCAGCGGCGAGTTACCGGGGGCGAACGGCGCGATGACCTCGGCGTTGCCGCGGTAGTTGGGGATCTCGTATTTTCCGCTGCCGGTCGAATACTGCGCGAACTC
>Ga0181536_10001619_pt1 | contig 26250 bp, 18 predicted proteins | sample PEATcosm2014_Bin_41_FD_121105 | JGI IMG/M metagenome (GOLD analysis project Ga0181536, IMG submission 121105) | Peatland microbial communities from MTU Mesocosm Facility, Houghton, MI, USA - PEATcosm2014_Bin17_60_metaG | ecosystem: Environmental > Terrestrial > Soil > Wetlands > Peat | place...
CGAAGCAAAACTCAAACGGCAGGCCCAGCAACTTGGCTACAAACTGGTACCCATCGAAGAAAAACCTGCAGCGTAGCTGGCTGAATTGAAAGGTTCGCGGGGGGAGTTCCTTAGGAGGAGGAGTGGGGGGATGGCACTCCGTTCACACTCGCAATTTTCGATATCCTAGGAAGCGTGCTTCGCTATCACGTGGCCTACTACCTTCCGAAGGGGGATGACCGAATGGCCGTGGCGGAGGTTTTGGACTTTCCCGGGGTTCTGAGCCAGGGGTTTGATCTCGGGGATGCGCGCCTGATGATTGCGAGTGCGCTCGAAGATGTCGCGCAGATTTATCTGGAGGAGGGCAAGGCGCTTCCTGTACCGAACGCGGACGTGAACGCACCGGACGCAGACCTGGTGGAACTCCTGCCGCTATCTGTTGAGGCCGGCACGCCTCGTCCGTGAAACGGCGCGAGCTACTCGATCATCTTCTTAGCAACTGATGCCACCTCGAACGTGAGGGAGGGCGCCACTCCATCTTCGTCAATCCTGCCACCGGAGCTAAGGCTCCCGTTCCGCGCCATGCGGAGATCGACAATCGTCTTGCGGTGAAGATCTGCCGACAGCTGGCGATTCCGACGGTCCGCTGACTTGCGGATTCCCCTTGCGCTTCGACAAGAGATGGGCTAGGCTTGCTCTGTAGAAGTGAAAGGGGAACGATGGAAGGCGAACGCATCGATTTGCCGCAGGGGACGCTGGATCTGCTGATTCTGAAGACGTTGGCACTCGAACCGCAGCACGGATGGGCCATATCGGAGCGGATTCAACAGGTATCGAGCAAGGTGCTACAGGTGCAGCAGGGGTCGCTCTATCCGGCGCTGCACAGGCTGGAGCGGCGGGGATGGATCAAGCCGCACTGGGGAGTGTCGGAGAACAATCGCAAGGCGAAATATTATGCGCTGACGCGCGCGGGGCGGAAGCAATTGGAGGCGGACGCGGACGCGTGGCGGAAGCTGAGTCTGGCGGTGGCGCACGTGCTGGATATGGCGTAGGAGGCGGGCGTCGTGTGGAGTGACTGGAACTACCGGGTGCGGGCGCTGGCGCGGCGGAAAGCCGTGGAGCGAGAGATGGATGAGGAGCTGCGGTTTCATTTCGAGCGGCAGGTGGAGAAGTATGTCGCGGCGGGGATGGCGCGGGCCGAGGCGGTACGGCGGGCGCGGATGGAGTTCGGGGGAGTGGAGAGCGTCAAGGAGGAGTGCAGGGAAGCGCGGGGGGTGATGTTTTTCGAGACCATCCTCCAGGATTGCCGGTACGCGCTCCGGATGATGCGCCGCTATCCGGCCTTTGCGGGCATGGCCGTACTACTGATTGGGCTCGGTATCGGAGCCAGCACGTCGATGTTCAGCCTGGTAGCAGCGAGTGTGCTTCGGCGGACTCAATTTTCCGATCGGTTGGTGTACATCTGGCGGTTTGAGCAACACGAGGGGGAGATGCGCGAGCGGTTGCCGCAGGATGTTCTGGAGATCGGCGATCAGGCGCGAAGCCTGGAACGATTTGCTCCTTACCGGCCGCAGTGGTTGCTGATGGACGGGCCACAAGGGCCGGAACGGGTGTACGGATACTCGGTGGGAAAGGATTGGTTTCGAGCGCTTGATGTAACTCCGGCGCGGGGCCGCGACTTTCTGTCCGAGGAGGAGCAGCGCGGGCGCGGTGATGCGGTAATTCTGACGGATGGGTTGTGGAAGCGGATGTTCCAGGCAGATCCGCGGGCGCTGGGCAGGCGGATCACCATGCAGGGCAGAGTGTTCACAGTGGTTGGAATCCTGCCGGCGACTTTTGACTACGATCGAGCGGAGCTGTTCACACCTCTGATGCCAGAGGAGAAAATTGACGACGGGGGAATCCTGGCTCTCGCCAACCTGCGTCGTGGTGTCGATTTGGCACGGGGGCAGAGCGAGGTGGATTCCATTGGTGCGAGTTTGGTACGACGCGATCCGGCGAGCTGGAGAGGCTGGGAGATCCGATTGCTCACGCCGTCGATGCGGCTCGCGTGGGAATGCGGGCCAACGTGCGAACAGGCGCATCGAGGGATCTGGTTGTTGTTCGGCGCGGTGGGCATGGTGCTGCTGATGGCATGCGCGAATGTGGCGAACCTGTTGCTGGCTCGCTCGGTGGGACGACGCAGGGAGTTTCTGATCCGCGCGGCCATTGGTTGCAGCGGCATGCGCCTGGTACGGCAGAACCTGACTGAGACGCTGCTGCTGTTTAGTTGTGGCGGAACGTTGGGAGTGCTGCTGGCATGGTGGTCGAAGGAGTTGCTGACGAAGGTAGCGGCGGCGTATATCGAGACGGCGGAGGTCCAGTTGGATGCGCGCGTTTTCGTTTTCAGCGCGGCAGCAACCCTGCTTACCGGTCTGCTGTTCGGATTGGCGCCGGCAGTGAGATCGGTGAGAGGGCTAACGAGAGGCGGGCTTCAAGAGGTTGGCGGGTTTGCTGCTGTGCCGGTGCGGCGCAACGTGATTCGGCGGCTGCTGATAGGCGCTGAGTTCACGCTCGCGCTGGTATTGCTGGTCGGATTCGGTTTGTTGCTGCGCAGCTTTCTCTACGTAGAGTCAATTCCAATCGGGTTCCAAGTGGACCGGCTGCTCACGAAGCACGTGAGTTTGGCCGGGCCGAAATATAGGGACCCTTCGGAGCGAATATCCTTTGCACGCTCGGTGCTGGAAAGAGTGGGCGAGATACCGGGGATCGAGGGGGTCGCGCTGACGAGCGATGTGCCTTTAACTGGCGCTGGCGCAACAAATATTCAGATCGAAGGAATTCCGTTCGCAGATCCGCGGGGAACGGAGGTCCGGTACATATCAGTAAGCCCGGACCTGTTCAGCACTTTGGGGATTCCGCTCGTGGAAGGCAGGACGCTCACGGCGCACGATACAGAGACGTCTGCGCCGGTGGTGGTGGTCAACAAAACGATGGCGAGGATGTTTTTCCCAAACGGCAGTGCTGTGGGACGGCGCATTCGAACTGGCCTGGAACACGTCAGCTCAGCGGAGGATCAATCCGTTTGGCGGGAAATCGTCGGCGTGGTGGCGGATGTGCGGCAAAGAAATCTGGAAGAAGATTCGCGGCCGGTGTTCTATCGGCCTTATTTGCAGGGGCTGGATGAGGATCTCAGTGTCGTTGTGCGTGCGCGGTCGGAGAAGGACATGAATCAAGTTGCCGCATTGCTGCGCAAGGCGGTTCGCGAGGCGGATCCGCAACAGCCCTGGGGCGATGTGAAATCGATGCGGCAGATCATCTACAAATCGGAGTCTCTATCGTTGCGGCGTCCAGTCGTCCGGCTGCTGGGTTCGTTCGGGCTGCTGGGCGCGATCCTGGCTATGCTCGGCCTGTACGCCGTATTGTCCTATTCAGTAAGCGAGCGGACGCGTGAGATCGGAATCCGGATGGCGCTTGGTGCGAGCCGCGGCCAGGTGCTTCGGCAGATCACGCTGGACACCTTCCGGCTGATAGCACCGGGGGCAGTGACCGGTGTCGCGGCTGCGTACGGGCTCAGTGCGCTGCTCCCAAGTGGGCACATCGGGTGGAGCGGATCGGGTGTGTTTCTATACGGGGTGTCGCGGGCGGATGCTGTGACTTACATCTCGGTCGCGACGGCGCTCGGGTGTGTCTCGATGTTGGCGGCTTTCACGCCGGCGCGCCGAGCCATGAGGATCGATCCCACTGCGGCATTACGTCATGAGTAGGTTGTGAGGACGCAAGATGCTGAGTGACTTGTTGTACCGGCTGCGGGCGCTGGTGCAGCGGAAGAGCGTCGAGCGCGAGATGGAGGAGGAGCTGCGGTTTCATCTGGAGCGGCAGATGGAGAAGTACGTGAGGGCGGGAATGGCGCGGGCGGAGGCGGAGCGGCGGGCGCGGATGGAGTTTGGGGGAGTGGAGAGCGTCAAGGAGGAGTGCAGGGAGGCGCGAGGGGTACGGTTTTTCGAGACGCTGGGGCAGGATGTGCGGTATGCGCTGCGAGGCTTTCGCCGGACCCCGGGATTTGCAATGACGGTGGTGGCGACGATCGCGCTGGGTCTGGGGCTGAACACCTCGGTTTTCACGATCTTCAACGCGTATGTACTGCGGCCACTGAGCGTGCGAGATCCGTACAGCTTGTACGAGTTTACGTGGCGCAACAGAGACGGAGATGGCCACTGGTTCACGTGGCGGGAGTTTGAAGACTTCCGGAAACAGAATCACGCGTTCTCTGAAGTGTCGGGGCTTGAGCCGCTGAACTTCGTCCGCGCGGAGGGGCACACTTTGTTCGGCCAGCTTGTGACGGGGAACTATTTCCGCATGCTCGGAGTGCGCGCCCTGTTGGGCCGGACGCTCACTCCCGAGGATGCTGCGTCTCCGGGGCGGGAGGCGATAGTGGTGCTCAGCTCGACGGCCTGGCGAAACAAGTTCGCGAGCGAGCGGAGCATCGTCGGGAAGAAATTGCTGATTCACGGATACCCGCTGGAAGTAGTGGGTGTGGCCCAGGAGGGTTTCACTGGGTTGAGCGGGGTGCCTCTGGATTTCTGGGCGCCGCTTACCATGGCGCCGGAGTTAGAAGAAGCTGCGAGCCTCTTGCACCGCTTGAGCATCAGCGGCAGGCTGCGTCACGGGTTGGGTGTTCGGGAGGCTCGGGCCATGCTCACAGTATGGGCCCAGCAGAGGACCGGCGAGCTGCCCGATGCGGAAAAAGCGACTGGAGCCTATTTGCGCTCAGAAGCAACCACGGTACCGCTTGTGCCTGAGGTGGTGGCCTTCTTCTCTCCCATCATCGTGGCGTTCGGCCTGGTGTTGCTGATCGCCTGCGCGAATGTGGCCAATATGATGCTGGCGCGAGGGATGGCCCGGCAGAGAGAGATTGGAATCCGACTGGCGATCGGCGCGGCGCGAGCGCGGCTAATACGGCAGTTGTTGACGGAGAGTGTTCTACTTGCTCTGCCCGCCGCGGCTGCCGGTTTCGTCATTTCCAAGGCGGCGATTGATTGGGGCCAGCGGCTCATGTTTGCGACGCTGCCTCGCGGCTATGTCGATTACATCACGGTCTTGCCGCTGGAACCGGATGCGCGCGTTTTTGCCTTCATGCTACTCGCGGCGGTACTGGCGGCGCTTTTGTTTGGACTGGCGCCGGCGCTGCAGGCGACACGGTCGAACGTAATGCAGGCGGCTCGAGGGGAATTCACCACTGATTTCCGTCCGGCGCGGTTGCGCAATGCGCTGGTCATCGGACAGGTTGCGGTTTCTGTTCTGCTTTTGATTTGTGCCGCGGTCTTGCTACGAGCGGACAAGCGGTTGCAGAGTCTCGACGTCGGGCTCACGACGCGGGGTGTGATCGAGATGGAGATTCAAGATAAGTTTCGATCGAAAGTGATGCAAGCATTGGCTACCGAACCGGTAGTCGAAAGCGTCGCGGCGGCAAGCAAGGTGCCGTTAATGGGTTACCTTCCGGCGATGCCGGTTACGCCAGACAGCAGTTCGGAGCGGGGCTGGGCAGGGTACATGCATGTCGCTCCTGAGTACTTCCCGATGTTCCAGGTGCCCATGCTGCGCGGCCGCAACTTCACGCGGGATGAAGCCAAGGGCGGGGCTCCGGTGGTTGTAATCAGCCAGGCAACGGCGGCGCGGCTCTGGCCGGGGCACGATGCGCTGGGGCGATCCCTTCGTATTGAGGCGGAGCCGGGACAGGGCCGGAGCTTGGCTGAGAATCTCACGATCGGCATACCGTCTTCCACGGCAGTGCGTGTCATAGGGATTGCGAGAGATGTTGTGAACGGTTATATCGGGGATGCGACGGATAAAACGTGCGTCTACTTTCCTGGTACCGCCGAAGCGGCTGGGTACGTTGTTTACGTGCGGGTCCATGGCGATGCGGAGGTTGCGCGACGAAGGCTGGACACCGTGCTTGCGGCGTCGACTCCCGGCGCTGTCGACCAGATCCACACAATGGACGAAATTCTCACAACGCAACTCTGGCCGTTTCGCGTAGCGTACTGGGTGTCGTCGGCGATAGGCGTGCTGGCACTGCTGCTGACACTTTCGGGCATCTACGGCGTGCTGTCGTATCTAGTGACGCAGCGCACGAAGGAGATCGGAATCCGAGTCGCGCTCGGTGCGAGCACGGGTTCTGTAGCGGGACTGGTATTGAAGCAATCCATGAAGCTCACAGGCATGGGAGCGGCCGTGGGTGCAGTGGCGGCGCTCGGCGTGTCCCGTGTCCTCGCCGCGCAGCTCGAAATGTTCATGTTTGACGCCTTTGACGGCGTGGCGTACGGGATGGTGGCGGCGCTAGTGATGGCGGCGGCCGCGTGCGCGGCGTATTTTCCTTGCCGGCGTGCGGCGCGGATCGAACCTATTACCACACTGCGGTACGACTGAAGCTGAGGAGGTTGCATGTGGAGTGATCTTCTGTATCGACTGCGTGCGGTACTGCGGCGGAAGAGCGTCGAGCGAGAGATGGAGGAGGAGCTGCGGTTTCATCTGGAGCGGCAGGTGGAGAAGTATGTGGCGTCGGGAATGTCGCGGGCGGAGGCGGAGCGGCGGGCGCGGATGGAGTTTGGGGGAGTGGAGAGCGTGAAGGAGGAGTGCAGGGAAGCGCGGGGAGTGCGGTTTTTCGAACTGCTCGCGCAGGATGTGCGGTATGCGGTGCGGACGTTGCGGAAGAGTCCGGCGTTCAGCGTGGTGGCGGCGGTGACGCTGTCGCTGGGGATCGGGGCGAATACGGCGATATTCAGCGTGGTGGAGGCAGTGATGCTGCGCGCGCTGCCGTACAAAGACCCGGGGCGGCTGGCGGTGTTCGACGACAGCACGACGTATACGGACTTCGAAGCCTCGAAATCACGAAGCCGGGGGTTCGAAGACATGGCCGTTTACTACACGAACACCGGGCGGTCGCGTGTGACGCTGACGGGAGCCGGCGAACCGGAGCCGGCGCAGGGCGGTTTCGTGTCGGCGAACTTTTTCCCGCTGCTGGGAGTGGGGCCAGAGATCGGCCGCTGGTTCACAGCCGAGGAAGAGACCGGGCGCGAGCGAGTTGTGGTGTTGAGTTACGGGCTGTGGAAGCGGCGGTTTGGAGGCTCTCGCGACGTGATCGGCCGGACGCTCCAAATCGACGGGATGAATTCGCGGGTGATTGCGGTCATGCCAGCCACTTTCCAGTTTCCAGCGAAGAACGTGCAATTCTGGGCGCCGATCACGACCAACCGGCACTGGGGTGAGGCATACGTTTTCGACGTGAACGACAGCCGGTACTATTGGGCCCGCTGGGATGTGGTGGCGCGCCTGAAACCGCGTGTCACGTTCCAGCAGGCCGAGGCGGAGATGAACGCCATCAATACCAGGCTGGAACAGGAGGCGCCCGACAGGAGCCGGTTGAGCCACATCCATGTGATTCCGCTGCGTGTCGAACTCAGCGGCAACACGCGGCTGGCGCTTTATGTGCTGTTTGCGGCGGTGTCGTTCGTTTTGCTGATTGCGTGCGCCAATGTGGCGAATCTCGTGTTGGCGCGAGGAGCGGCGCGCGGGCGCGAGATGGCGGTCCGTACGGCGCTAGGAGCTGGACGTGGCCGCCTGATGCGACAACTGTTCACGGAAAGCGCGGTGCTGGCGCTGGGAGCGGCGTGCCTCGGAGTAGTTGTGGGCTCGCTTGGGATTCGTGCGCTGGTGGCGTTTGGGCCGCCGGACCTGCCGCGGCTCGACGAAGCGGGTCTCGACGGTGGAGTGCTGGTGTTCACATTGGGCGTGTCGCTAGTGGCGGCAGTGATTTTTGGGCTCGGGCCGGCATGGAAGATTTCGCACAGCGACGTGAATGACGCGCTGAAATCGGGGGGCAGGGGAGGTTCGCCAGCGCCGGGTACGAGCGGTGTTCGCAGTGTGCTGGTGGCGGCGGAGTTTGCGCTTTCGGTGGTGTTGCTGACGGGAGCGGGATTGCTGCTGCGGAGTTTCTTGGCCATCGAGGCGGTAGAGCCGGGATTCCGGCCGGAACATGTTTTGACGATGCAGATTACGCTGCCGGCGAGTGCCTCAGCCGCGCGCAGAGCGGAGCTGGACGAGTTGACGCTCGAGCGGGTGCGAGCGATTCCGGGAGTATTGGCTGTAGGCGCGATCAATATTTTGTTTGATGGACAACCGAGCGATTTTAGAATTCGCGCCGTGGACGGTCGCGAGCCGGACCACACCACGGGGCCGCTGACGTGGAACACCATTCGCGGGGACTACATGCAGGCGATGGGCGCGCGGCTGATTCGGGGGAGGTTTTTCTCGGAGCGCGACAACGTCGATTCGCCGCTCGTGGCGATGATCGATGAAACGATGGCGCGCCGGTACTGGCCGGGCGAGGACCCAGTCGGAAAGCGATTCAAGGGTTTCGACCAGCGCGGGCACAACGATGAATGGTCGACGGTCGTCGGTGTGGTTGCGGACATGCGACGGCACGGACGCGAGCAGCAACCAGCGGCACACATTTACCAGTGGTATCGGCAATCCGTTGATCAGGGAACCAAGGATCTGGTGGTGCGAACAGCACGTGACCCGAAGGCTTTGGCGGGGATGCTGCGGAATGTGGTGCGGGGACTGGATCGAACGGCGATTCTCTCGCCAGTCACCACGCTAGAGCAGCAGCTTTCGGAACAGCTTGCGCCGCGAAGGTTTCAGACGTGGCTGCTGAGCCTGTTTTCGCTGATCGCGATGATGCTGGCGAGTGTGGGGATTTACGGCGTGATGCATTATTCGGTAGCGCAGCGGACGCACGAAATCGGGATTCGCATGGCGCTGGGGGCGCGAGCGGGGAGCGTGGTGCGGATGGTGATCGTGCAGGGATTGCAGCTGGCGGCGATTGGACTCGGAGCCGGGCTGGCGGGGGCGTGGTGGTTGACGCGGCTGCTGGCTGGCCTGCTATTCGGGGTGACGGCGTCGGACCCGGTGACGTTCGCGGGCGTTGCCGTTGTTCTGATGGCCGTGGCGGTGGTGGCGAGTCTGATTCCGGCGTGGCGGGCGGCGCGAGTAGACCCGCTGACAGCACTACGGTGCGAGTGAGCAGGAGTAGGGCTCGGAGGCTACGATGGTGGTGTTTCGGGCACGTAGCTCAGATGGATAGAGCGGTCGCCTCCTAAGCGCGACGCACCGCTCCAACGAGTCCATCCCTTCTTAGCTTTGTCAATGGCTTAGGGAATCTGCTTTTCGCTCAAAAAGTATCCCGAGCCAGTGGAATGGACGGGGTTTTGATACGGTTTTGATACAGCAAGATCCGACCGAAGAAAGCACCCTTTGTAAGAATTTCGCGGGTTGGGACATCGGCCCTGTTACCACGGGTGCTTTCCTAGCGTACAGCGGCGATCGCTAATTTCTCTGTAGTTTCAATGACTTGGGAGTCCATGTTTTCTTTTGCGATCGGTTTTGATACGGTCGTCGAAGTGCCGCTCGCCCGGCATCCGGTGTGCGAGTCGATTCGGCAGGGCAGGGCCGATTTCGACGCCGCCTTCAAAGGTGGTGTCACCTGAGCCACTAAGCGGCTTGCAGTGAGGTTTCTCGGCCCTTCTTCCACTCATGCAGCATCCGCTCGCCAACTTCCTTGAATTCCGCATGGTCTTTGATGTGAGCCCGAAGATCGGGTTCCGTTTGCGCCAGGGCATCCGCGATACGCTCAAAGATCTGCCGGACTTTGGCGGGAGTTCCGCTCATCCGCGTTTCGCCGAACCTACGCAGAGCTTTGTTGTCGGGCCATAAAGTTGTCCCATTGAGCGTAAGCGCCAGACTGTCCCTCGGCAGGTAAATGGCTGTCGTGACCAGATCGTACGCAGGAGCAAGACGAGCTTCACCGAGCACATCGTCATACACGATACCGAAATTCTTGAGGTGGGCATCACCGTTACGTAGTGCACAATTCAGCACGATGAGCGTGAATAATCTCTCGAGGTCCGCGAGTACGTCGGACGAGTTTGCGAACTGCTGGAATCGCTTCATCACTGATGTTTCGTAGCTGCCGCGATACTTTTCATCCGTTCTTCTCGCGTTCAGAACGCAAAAATCTTCAAAGCCTCGATACGTCCCATCCGGGCGTAAATCAAAGCGATCAACGACCAAAGCCATTCCGTCGTCCGCAAGGCGATATCGAGGAACATCCAGCCCGCAGCGCTCAGCGGTCTTAAGGCAGAAGTACTCGTTCGCGGCAAGCTGGGGAAATTCGTTCGGCTCCCAGAACTTCACGACGTGAGTTGCACCTCTGCAGCTTGGAGAAAGGCTGGGCTGCGTGTTCGTCAAGGCGGCCGATGCGCTCTCGTCTCGCACGAGAATCTTGGGCTGGACGCCACTGACACCGGAAAAAGCGGCAAACTTCCCAATCAGGTAATGAAACAGATCCGCACCGCGACGACCAGCCAGAATTTCGTCGACTGATTGAAACGGAACATCCTCGTTCAACTGTTCTTTGGTGCCGGTGTACCGCAGCCGGCCAACTTGCGAGCGGCCTACAATGGCCAGCAGATCAAAATCGTCGAATGTTCCAGTCGCCTTCGCAAAAGTCAGTCGCAGCCGTTCCCGCAGCGCGCCTTCCGGGAGGTTCATCTCGAAGATCGGAACGAGGCCAAAGGGCATGTTCCAGGACGGGAGCCGCACGGGCATGGTAACGGAAACGGCGCGCTGCGGAACTGTCTCTGGCAAGTATGCAAACGCGCTGCCGCGATCCTTTAGCCGATCCAGCAGGCCGGACTCAGCGGCGTCTGTCCAGACCTTGATCATCATGATCCACTTCTAAGAGCTCGTCCAGAGTGGGGCGTTGCCGGTTCGCCTCTTGTAGTTTCAACTCCAGGCCGAGCGCCGCCAGAATGTTGGCCACCTTCGAAAAACCAAGCTCCCCGGATCGGCCATTTTCCAACGCTTCGAGCGTTGCTCGACTAACGCCGGCCTTGCGGGCCAACTCCGTTTGGCTAAAGCCGAGGGCTTTCCGTCTGGACGCGACCTGGGAGCCAATTGCGTGCAACGGGAGCATATTTAACTAGTATACAAGGCATATTAGCTCCATAGACAAATGCAACCTAATATATTAGCCATTGCGCCCCGCCGACAACTGCTGCTGAGCCGGGACAACGGTCAGTTGCTACGCGAGCACTTGCGCCAGGCGCGAGGCCGCCATCGGATCCAAGACGAGGAAGTGTCCACGACTGCCCCGGTTTTCAGGTGTCCACCAAGGGCGAAGCTCGCTGATCGGGCTGATTGGTTGGGCGCTTCGTGAGGCACTGAAGGCCTAACCACATCTTCGAAGTGCCGGCCGTTTTCGGGTCACGACACACCGTACCAGACCGAGTTGAGAGCCTTTGCAACAGCGCCCTTTCCTTCCGCTCCGGTGTTGGGTGTTAAGAAGCCGTCTTTTCTAAACCTTGCAAGGAATCTTGGCGGTGTAGTGAGTCAAGGCGGGCGGCGGAGGTAAATCCTTGCGTGCGGGACGCGGCCATTCGCCGCTCTTAATCTTGGATTCCACGGTCGGTGCGAGCAGTGCAAAAGTAATCCATCCTTGCAACCTGACTCCCGCTTCAGTCATGTGAACGGCGTCGGAGAATAGATCTGGATCGCGAGGCATACGTCCGGCGAGATCGATAAAGTAGTCGCCGCGGCTCTCTGCATACTTTCGGAAAAACTGGTTCTGATAATTTGCGATCAGCTTTATTTCGGCATAAGTAAGAGGCCACAAACCGGTGTTTAATTGTTGAAAGATATATTTATGCCTGTCGGGCGAAAGCCGCAATCCCGGTTCGGCTAGCCACAGAAAAGAAGATATAGCCACTTGCCCTCCGAGCGGATGTACCGCGTTTCCGATCGCGTCCAAATCCGCGCGAATTGTAGTTAGATCGAGGGGCAGACTCTGACCATTGACATCGACTGAGGATCCCCCGCTGTGGTCCGGCCACACCAATTGGTGTTTTGGCTTGACAGGTTCGTCAAGCATCGCGACTCGTACCGAAAACACGCGGTCGACGAGCCGCGCAAGGGCGAAGTGCTCGCGTAACCAGACAAGAACCCGGCGGGAATGTTCCAGGTAGAGGCTCGGATCGGTAATAGCTTGCCGAGGAGTCCGCGAGGATACCATAGCGTTCGCGTAGAATTGATTTCCCCCTTCCATATACAAAATCAGATCGGGGTCCAACGGGACCACCTCTTGTTGAACAATCGCAGCAATATCGCTGGACCCGATGCCTTCCCGGCCGGCATTGAGTACTTCGAACCGCACGTCCCAGTGGCGCGATTGGGACCAACGGTTCAACCAGTGCGCTGTCCACTCAGGATAAGAAGCGTTGTAACTATGCGTATCGACCGTGGCCGATGCCCCGACGAAGGCGATGCGGATGGTCCGCGGGGGCTTGCGCAAGACAATCTCAGGCCCTCGAAAACCGAAGGAATTTGCCACTAGTCCGGATGGGTGAGTTATTCCCGGCAGGAATCGAAACCGCGGATATGGCGACTTCCCAATCGGATCGAACACATCGATCGAATCGGGATAACTGGCAAAGATCTTCGACTTCGCGACGCAAGTCTGGCTACGAACGAATTCCAGATTCCAGACGTAGCTCGATTGCGGCGCATATATTCCCCTCTTGGTGTAGTCGTCGAACCGCCGCTGGACCTCTGGCGGGACCGTTCCCCGGTTCGGCAACGCGGGCGGATCATCCATGAACCAGTGAGTGTCGACGGATTCTGGTAACGGGGCGGAGTTGACGTAACGTGCGGCATTTTCAATAGCGGAGCGCGCCGGCGGGACAGCAGACTTCGGCGCCGCCGATTTTGTACTCGTATCCCCCGGTACGTGAACGACCCACCGCAGGAAAACTTCGGCAAGCGTCAACGCGAACAGGAAACTACCAACGGTCAGAAGAACTGAAACCCCGGCACGCCGAAGACGGCTTCGTTTCGAAGCGCTGGCAGCCAACCCCGCTTCCTGGTTATTTTGAGAGCGATTGCTCATGGTAGAGCTTACGAGAGCCTGGTTGGAAGAACCTTGTCAGGTTAGCACAATGCCGAAAGTCTGTTTCGCGCGGCGACTTGGCCCGGCGCGATTGGGATTTCATGTTGGCATGGGTGCCCGGCCTCGGCCCAGGTTGCGTTAAACGGGAGCGGAAATCAATCTAGTTCGAACCGGTCCTTATAATTGAGCTTGCGCGCCGGATCCTGATCTTCCTTACGGAGGTAACAGTTGCCCACCGCCAACGCCTCTATCTCGGTACCCATGAAGCAACGAAACGCATCCTCGGGCGTGCCGACGATCGGCTCGCCGCGCACATTGAAGCTAGTGTTCACCAGCACGGGACAGCCGGTGTGTTCGGCGAACCGTGTAATCAGGCGGTGATAACGGGGATTGGTTTCGAGATGGACGGTCTGAACCCGCGCTGAGTAATCGATGTGCGTGACGGCAGGAATCTCCGAGCGAACAACATTTAACTTTTCGATGCCGAATAACTTCTGTTCCTCTTCGGTCATCGCTCGCCGGCGCGGCTTCACGACATCCGCCACGAGTAGCATATAGGGGCTATCGCCGTCCAACTCAAACCACTGCGAGACGCACTCTCGCAGTACGGAGGGCGCGAAGGGCCGAAACGATTCCCTGTACTTCACTTTCAGATTGAGTACGGATTGCATCTTCGGCGAGCGCGGATCGCCGAGGATGGAGCGCGCGCCTAGTGCACGTGGTCCGAATTCCATGCGGCCTTGGAAGTAGCCGAGCGCGTTTTCTGAGATCAGGGCATCCACGCAAGCATTCACGAGGTCTTCATCGCTCAGCACCGTGAATCTGGCTCCAGCGGACCTGAGACGGCCCTCAATATCGGCTTGGGAAAACGCGGGGCCTAGGTAAGAACCGCGCATACGGTCGCCCTCGGCCGTTTCCGAGCGCGGCTGCTTCAGAAACAGATGGTGCGCGGCTAAAGCAGCGCCTAGAGAGCCGCCGGCATCGCCGGAAGCGGGCTGAATCCAGATGTTGGAAAACCGGCCGTCGCGTAGGATCTTTCCGTTGGCGACGCAGTTGAGCGCGACCCCGCCGGCGAGGCACAGGTTTCGCATCCCAGTCTGGGCGGCTAACCCCCGAGTGAGCCGCAGAACGATCTCTTCGAGCACCAATTGAATCGAGGCGGCGAGATCCATTTGCTTTTGAGTAATGCGTTCTTCGGGTCGGCGGGCCGGCCCTCCGAAAAGATCGTCAAAGCGGCCATTCGTCATGGTGAGGCCGGTGCAATAGTCAAAGTAATCGAGGTTCAGGCGGAAAGTTCCGTCGCTTTTCACGTCGACCAAGTTGTCGCGGATGATGCCGGCAAAACGCGGAATCCCGTAGGGCGCCAGGCCCATCAATTTGTACTCGCCGGAGTTTACGCGGAAGCCCGTGTAGTAAGTAAAGGAGGAGTATAGCAGTCCAAGTGAATGTGGAAAGTGAATTTCGCGGAGGATCTGCAAATCGGCGCCGCGGCCGACCGCCGCGGATGTAGTTGCCCACTCTCCAACGCCGTCCATCGTGAGCACTGCCGCTTCTGAGAAGGGAGACGGATAGTACGCACTAGCGGCGTGGCTCAAATGATGCTCAGTGAACAGAATTTTTTCGGGGTTGATTCTGCCGCCAAATTTCCCAAGTTGCTTTTCCAGCAGGCTCTTCTGGAACAGCTTCTCCTTTACCCAAAGCGGCAGCGCCAGTCGGAACGAGCGGTAGCCGCGGGGAGGGAAGGAAAGATACGTCTGCAAAAGGCGCTCGAACTTGAGCAGTGGTTTGTCGTAGAAGACGACATAGTCGATGTCCTGTATCGACGCGCGCGCCTCTTCGAGGCAATATCGCACTGCGTGCTCTGGAAAACGAGCGTCATGCTTCCTGCGAGAAAAGCGTTCCTCTTGGGCCGCGGCTACGATTTCTCCATCCTGTACCAGTGCGGCGGCACTATCGTGATAGAAGGCTGAGATGCCCAGTATGCGCACGTATGGCCCCGGTCTTGCAACCTAGAAGAGTGTGTAAATAAACGGCGCGACAGCCGAACCCTGCGCAAGCAGAAGTAAACCACCGATGAGGAAGACCACCACGATCACTGGAATCAACCAGAACTTTTTTCGCACTTTGAGGTATCGCCAGATTTCTGCGATTAGCGACATTTCGTCCAAACTCCTTAAAACTGATCTGTCATGGTGCTAGCCTGAGGTCCCGGTGGGACGCGCTCAACCCAATACGTTTCCAGACTGCGGTCCCAATCGACGCAGAGCGGCCTCTTGCCCATGGCCTTAAGAATCAGGGCAAAGGGTGTGAAAAAACCATAGAACAGAACACCCAGCACTACCGGCTGCACAATCTTTTGCATCACCAAAGCCAGCTTCATCCAGGCCACGTTGAGGGGGTGAAGCGCTCCTGGGGCAACAAGCGCGAGGGAAGTCAACACCGCCGCCAAGGCCAACGCCCACAGGCGCGGCGGCAAGCCTTTGCGCAAAGGAGCGATGCACGCCACCGCAAAAAACGCTGCGAAAACAAGACCCGTATTCCGGTCCGAGGGGCCCTCAGTCTCGGCATGTTCTTGAAAATCTTCGTGAACCATGGGGCGTGAAAAACTACAGTTTGAAGCATTCTAACATACACACATCCACCGGCTCGGCTGGAGTGCATAGGACGGGATGGAACGAGTTTAGAAGTCGAAGTAAACGAACTTCGCCGAACTCCCTTGGCTTATCGTAATCACTAGTATCCAGAGGAAAATCATCGCCGGCCATAGGATTTCGCGGCGCGTATGGCGGGCGAACCAAAAGAATCTTCGCTGATCGTCGAAGCGGCAGAGAATAAAGAAAATCGCCACCAGAAGAATCGGGAACATCTGGGCCGTTAGCAACGCTGGCGTTGCTTCCCAGCTTCCGGTAAATGGTCCAGACAAGATCTGAAGCGCCCGAGTTGCATTGGGCGCACGAAAAAACGCCCACGTGACGGTGACAAAGTGGAACGTAACGACCACCGCAAGCCACTTAGGAACCGCGAGCCAACGTAAACGCCTCAAGAAATGAACCGCCGAAACCCCGATGCCGTGCATCGTTCCCCAGATGACAAATGTCCAATTGGCGCCGTGCCAGAGCCCTCCGAGGACCATGGTGATCATCACGTTACGGAATTCTTTCCACTTCCCTCCGCGGCTGCCGCCCAAAGGGATGTAGAGATAATCCCGCAACCATGTGGAAAGCGTAATATGCCAACGGCGCCAGAAGTCGATCAGGCTGGCCGCACCATAGGGCCGTGCAAAGTTATTGGGAAGCCGGACGCCGAGAAGCATCGCGAGCCCAATCGCCATGTCGGTGTAGCCGCTGAAATCGCAATATATTTGAACGGAAAACCCATAGAGGGCAAGCAGTGCGTGAGGGGCATCTGGAATTGAGCCGCTTCGATAGACTCCATCCACGGCCTCGGCGATTTGGTCCGCGAAAATCAGCTTCTTTGCTAAGCCGATCGTAAAGAGCGCGATAGCGGCGGAGTATTGAGTCCGGCGCGCCGGCCGCGGGTTTTCCAATTGGGGTATCAGTTCGAAAGGCCGCAGGATCGGACCGGCAATGAGATGAGGGAAAAACAGGACGTACTGCAGCAGAGTGGAGGGCCGGTGGCGCGCCTTGAACTCACGGCGATATATATCTACGATGTACGCGGTTAACGTAAAGGTAACGAACGATACTCCGAGCGGGAGAGGCAGATCCAGCAGCTTTCCGTGAATGCCGAAAAGGCTGCCGATCACATCCTGATAAAAAAAGTTGGTGTACTTAAAGAAAACCAGAGGCAGGAAAATCACCGTGATGACCAATACTGCGCGCGACTTTCGGCTCGCCGGGGCGGCCGCCTGTTCCATCCATTGCACGCCCCAAAATGCAATCGCCATGAGAAGCCATGGAATCCAGACGAATTCGATCTTCCACCACGCATAGAAAACCGTACTTCCGAAAATAATCAGATAAGGGCGAAAACGGAGGGGCGTCACGCGGTGCAGCAGATAGTAAATGGCGAAGAATACAAAGAAAACGGGGGAGCTGAAAAGCATTCTTCACTTTCCGGTACGTGCGTCCGTCGTCTGTACCGGTGCCGCGATGACTGGGAAAATGGCTTTCGCCATCAGCTTATGGCCGAGTGCATTCGGGTGAGGATCGCCCGGCATCGCCCAAAGTTCCGAAGCGGGCCGCCCCTCCCACGCCGGCAAGAGATCGATATAGGTGTAGCCGTCCTCTTCGGCGACCCGCCGCATGATCTCGTGCACGAATCCGAATTTGTAATCGGTGAGATTGTGGACATCGGGGACCATGGCTAGATACAAGCGGATCCGATGCTCGCGAGCATATCCGGCTAGCCGTTTCAACTCCCGCTCCATAACAAGGAAACCGGGAGCATCCGGCCTATAGACGTTGCGATAATGATCGACCAGCGTTTGCTCGCCATGCTTATCGAACAGACGGTGAGCCGCGATCCATACGGTTACCGCGACTTCACTATTGCGCAGGAAAAAATTACCGCCACCCGGCGGCAGATCCTCGGCATCGCGCAAGAAATAGTGGACGACGATATCGGTGGGGTTAAGCCCAGTGAACTCTTTAAAGAATCGCGACGTGTAACGTTCCGCGTTATAGTTACCCACGCCGCCGTTAAGAACCTCGGCCTTCTGGCCTGCTGCTTCCAGCATCTTCTGCAATTGCGCTTCCACCGTATTGGCCTCCGCAACGCCCCAGCCCAGCGCGATCGAGCCACCGAGGAAGAGAATGCGGCGGACACCCGGCTGCAACGGCGGTACGAGGCCGCCGCGCAAACCCCAATCGTTGAGGCGGATCTCCACGTTCTGTAGAACGGCGGATGCCGACCGGCGGTGATCGAAATCGAGGGCGGCGTCATCGCTTTTTACTTTGAGTTCCTTGGAATACCGCCACATTTCGATGTCGTAATTGTTCATCGAGCTGTTCTTGATGCGGATTACACCTTCGGCTGCCGCCAGGCAGAGCGCCAAGGAGACCAAAATGGCAAGAATCGAGAACAAGCCGTCCTTTAGGCGTCCTGTCACTGACGCCTCCCGTCCGAGAATCGTGGCCGAAACGCTGGCGAGACGGCCAGCGCCGGCAAATCAAGGTGCTCGCCGGCGCCCGTTCGTGACGGACAAATCCGTGGGGCAATCGGGACTAAGCACTCCGGCTTCGCTCCCAGAATCCGCTCGCGTCGCCGCTGTCGGAAATTTTTTTGAACCATGGAATCAATCGCGCAATGCACGATGCAGTTTACCTTAACACGTCGGCTACCGCCCAGTATTCGTGGGGCCGGTGTCCCGATGGGCGTGACTCGGGACAGGTCCGTGAATCCAAGCTGTGGCGATTACGGGTCTCATCATCGAGGCCCAATACTTCGAAGCCGACCGAGCGGAAGTAGATCGCCTGGGTGCTATACTGTGGCCTGCTTCACGGGGTCATGTGAAGCAAGCAGGTCCTCAGGTTGGTGGCTACGATCCAGACAGTTCACCGACAGAAGTTCCTGACAGAAGACAAAAGTCATGGGTAATTCGTTGTACTCCACGATGTTGAGCGACGTTCTGGCGCTTGGGTCTAAGCTAGGTCTTCGAGTCCCCGATCCTGAACTGCGCAGCCGATTCGCAGTCTATCTCTTTGCCGGCGTCGTAGCTCTGGTGTTTTTTTGCCTCGCGTTCGGGGTCGATCGCAACGTGGATGTTGACGAGGCGGGTTTGTTGAATCCGCCTTACATGTACGCTCGCTATGGACACATTGCCTACCCGGTATATGGCTATCCTGATGCGATGGTCGTTCACCCCCCACTGCATGCATGGCTGATCGGCTATCTCTGGAAACACGGCGTCACGCTTTATTATGCAGAAGCGTTTGTCCCGGCGCTCTTAGTCTTCCTGATATTCATTGCAGTTCTAACGGCTCCCTTCCCTTCCATTCTGAAACTCGCGCTATTATTCGGGATCGCGGTCCCATTTGCGCAGGCCTTTCACATATATTTCCCAACTTTTGGAACCCGCCCGGAAACCCATGTTTACGCCGCGTGGTTTCTAGGACTCGTTCTACTCGAAGCGGGGCGGCTCTCCGGATGGGAGACCAAGAGATTATTCCTGGGATCGTTTTTTGTGACCTACGCTTCCGGTGTCCATTACTATGCTGTGGCTTCATCGCTTGCCGCTCTAATCTATATGGTTTGGGCAGTTTGGAACTTGGGATGGCACAATGCAAGAAGGCCGATTCGAACTCTTGTGGCTGGGGGCATGTTGTTTGGCATACCTTACTTAATCTTGTTTGTCATTCCGCACTATCGCGAAATGGCCGAGTTCATTCGAGCCGCGCAAGGCGGAGGCGGCATTGCCGATGCCGTTCAGGCACATCTCCAGATCTACCGCAATTTTGCGGGCGCGTTCTCCGGCATGCCGTGGTTGAGCGCTCCGCTCTCCCGCGCCGTGCCACTGCTCGCGCTTACAACAGTATTCTGCATTTTGTTCCGGCCGTTCGCGGGAATGGCGATCGCCACTGTTCCGTTGCAACTTTTCATTCTCTTCTTGGCCCGCCATAAACTCGGAGTATATTGCCTGCACGAAGTGGTCGTTTATTGCGCCGCGCTCGCCGGCGTGGCACTGAGCTTGCTGTATCTTTTGTGGCGCCGCATTCACTTGGGTTCGGCGCGCGCTCTATTCCTGCCCTCGGCGGCGGTCATTCTTGCAGTTCCGCTGCTCTCAAACGACAACGCCCTTCACTATGCGTCGTTCAATCTAACCCCTAAGGTTAACGAATCTGAAATCGCGCGAAGCGCGACGCTGAATATTCTGGGACCCAATGCACGCGTGGCTGGCCTATTGGACCTCTGGTATGCTTCGGGAGCGCATGACTGGTTTGGGCTGACTCACGATCTTCTCGGGAGCCCGCACATAAGCGTGAATCTCACGGATTACTTCCACTGTTTCGACGCAATAGTCGAAGGCGAACCGATGAGTGACCGTACGGGTAACGATGCCCATCAGACGATTTCAACATGGTATCGCGACGGCCTTTTGAAACTGAGAGGCTTCTATTTCGGCGAGTCTTTGGAGCCCAGATTTCTTCTCTTGTCCCCCGACGCCTCCAGCCGTGTTATGGGCTACGGATTTCGGCAGGGCAGCCTTTACCGCTTCGATGAGAAGCCGGATGGGGATTTCGATCTTCTATCGATCGCCTGCCCTCAAAGCGATCAACTGAATGGTCTGCTAAGCAGCGCGCTGTATAATTCCGTGATCCATGTGCCGAACCCAGCTTGGGGCGAGCCTTCAGGATCAATTGCGACAGTGCTTCTTCCCCACGTTTCAAAGCGCACGCTTCCGCATCCGGATTGCCATCTGATCTACTCCGGCCGCGCGACCAGAACCGCCGCGGACTGGCGGGCCATGGTGCAACAATTGCGCGCAGCCGATTTGTCCATCAAGTTCCCTCAGTCATTCGATGAGCTTCCGGGATATAAAGGAATCGGAGCTACCACGGCCGACGATCCTCCAATGGGAGCTGTGACTCTCGGCAAGCTGCTAGATATTCGCGAGACGCATGCGCTCTATGACAAGGCCCAGGTCGGTTGGTCGAATGGTGTTACCGTCGTCACCGCTCCAGACCTCGATACTTTCTCAGCCGCAATTCCAATTCATAAGGCTGATTCACTACGTGGGCCTTGCTGGGTGCACATCAAGGCGCATGTTGTCTCCGGCCGGATCGGTATGGGCGTCTTGAGTGGAACGGGCAAAGGTTTTCTTTTCCAGCAGCCGGTAGTTCTGAAGAACCCAAAGGCTGTGGACCTGTATTTCCCTCTCGCTACGCTACGAGATGCGGGTGAGGTGGTTATTTTTGGCGGCTCGGCCCGTGTACAATCCACGGTAGAAATTGAAGCTGCGGACGTTGCCGTTGACAAACAGCAGTGGGCTCGCGATCAACCGATTCTCACCCCTTATAAGTGAAGGCCGGGAACCCCGGACTGCAAGTTAGCTATTTGTTTCAAGGCCTTCCAGCGCCCGTTCGGCGGGTGTGCCTTCCGCAAGTGGCCTAAAGCCGGTAAATCTGTATCGGGCCGCGATTTCGAAAACCGCTATAGCCGCCTTCACCAGGTCCGCAATCCGCAGTTTAGAGACGCCCTCATTCCGCCCCACATAGACGCTGCGGAATTCCGCTACACGCATTCCGGACCTTAGCCACAGTGCAAGAATCTCGGATAGGTAGATCGGGCTTCCATATCTGTATTCATGGCCCGCCGCGGTCAGCGCAGCTTCTCGCGTGTAGAAGCGATAGCCATTGCTGTAGTCGCGGATGGATGAGCTGATCAATAATCGTACCGCGGAACTACAAACCTTGCTCACCATCCGGCGGCCCCAGGGACGATTCACAACTTCGCTTCCCTCCACATACTTGGACGCGATAGCCACATCGCATTGCCCACTCGCGACCAGCCGGATACCATCAGGTAACTCTTCGGGCCGGTGTGAAAGATCCCCATCCATTTCGACGAAAATATCATGATGTGTTTTCTCCAGGCCCCAGAGCATCAACAGTCTCAAGGCGGACCCTCGCTGGGAGGCACGTCTGGATTTCTGGCGGCAGATGAGATGGAGCCGGTGGCCAGGCCGCCGCATTCGGTCACCAAGGAATTCTACCGTGCCGTCTCGGCTGCCGTCGTCCAGAATGCCAATCGTGTAGTCCATCCCGGCAAGCGCCAAATCGATTTTGTCCAATAACGGACCGATGTTTGCAATCTCGTTCAAAACCGGAAGCAGCACAAAAAGGCCGCGTCCTCGATCGGTCAGTTTGGCCGGGTTTGAGATCAAAGTCGACGGCATTCTTTGAAGTCAGCCTTGCAATGGCCGACGCAAGACCGAGCATATCAGAATTCCCGTTCCTAGAATCCGGTCGAATCCCTGCAAAAACTCGATCGGCGCCAATGCGCCAAGTGACGCCGATATGTGCGCTATTGGGAGCGGCCTGGAGAAAAGAGAAACGGCTTCGAAACCGGCGTGGCGCGCGCGATCCCCGAGACTCTCGGGCGTGAAGTATTGGATGTGCTGCGGTGGAAATAATCGCTCCATCAGATGGCCCGTCCTCCCGCCAGTCAGCTTTCCGATCGACAAGCCCACGCGGTAAACCGCGGAATTGATGTTGGGAGTCTCAAGATAGGCTACTCCACCGGGGCGAAGCCTTCGGTGTACTTCGAGTAGGAACGCGGTTGGATCGGCGACGTGCTCAATCAGATCGATCGCCGTGATGGCATGAAATTCGGAAAGTTGCGCGGGAGCATTCTCGATCCGGCCCCAATAAGCCTCGATTCCCCGCCTCTTGGCTTCCGCCACGGCGCGGGCCGCAACATCTACACCGACCGGAACAATGCCGAATTCCTCTTGAGCGATCTTCAGGAAGATGCCAGTGTCGCAGCCAATGTCGAGAAGCTGCTGTCCCCGGAGCGACTCGATATCGACGATTCTTGAGAGGCGAGAAAAGATTGCGCGGCAGCGTTCCCGTTGTGCGCGATTGATGTCTCGCCGCAACTTAAAGTACGGGTGTCCGAAGTAATCTTCACTATCATGAATGGCAGCCTGTTGGGAGGCAGTCGGCCGAGGCAGACAAGTCCAGCTCTTGCAGTATTTGCAAGCGTGAAAACGATATTCCCGAAGCCTCAGCTTAACGGCACGATCAAGCGTATTCCCGCAAACGGCGCAAGTGGCTGCGCCGGGGTTACTGTCGAGGTCCGTGGTTTCGGTTGTCGGCATCGCTCTCTGCCACGGCAGTGTAACGCAAACGCGTAATTGAAGACCAGTAGATGCTGGGAAGACAGGCCACTTGTGACGCCTCCCCACGTTTCGAAGCGCACGCTTCCGCATTCGGATTGCCATCTGATCTACTCCGGACGCGCGGCCAGAACCGACCCGCACTGGCAGGACATGGTGCGACCGGTTGCGGTTAAGAGGCAATGCTTTTGATCCGGAAAGGAGTTCCGCTGGCTGGCCAACAAGGGCGACGTAGTAGAGCAACGCCAATTCATTCCGACCTCTTCGGTGTCGCAGCTTGATTACCTGAATGACCACTAAAAGCTGGTCGTCGTCTTCTATTTGCAACAGACCCGCATTGGGGGCTCTCTAACTTGAATGTCAAGCATCTTGCCGTGATCAACGGCACGCACGAACCGCCATTTGGCAACTGGCGGCACTTCCCCAACGGCGGCACCGGCTGACGCTCGAGGGCTCTGTCCACATGTCGAGCACCCTGCTGCCCGATCCCATTAGATCGCCCGATTTTCGTCGGGACGTCAAACCGCTGCGGCCATAGCCGAATGGCCTAACATCCGGTGTGTTCCGTTATTGGCGTCGGGCATCGGACGTGATTTTCCATTTGGCGCTGAGGCGTGGGCTACCCTGCTCGAGCCATTCCTTCCAGTATCGGCGCAACTGACGAGGATTTCGGAGGGAGCCGTACAGCAGCGCGAGTCCGTACTTGAGGAGCGACGGGGGCACCGGCTCGAAAAAGCCATCTCTGCGATCTACTAGAGCACAGCAGTAACCGTAGATGTACGAGAACGGGGCAAAGCCGTAGTAGGTCTTCAGCAAATCAATGGACGCCTTAAAAACTGCGGCTCTCTGATAAAGAGTTTTCGAGCCGTGGTGCATCCGGGAGAGGGCAAGATACTCGTCCACCTTCCGCAGAGTGTGCCCCTGTTTGGCCAAGCGGATCCAAAGATCATAATCCAGCCCACATTGGAGGTCGACGGACATCAAACCCACGTCGAGAAACGGCTGGCGCCAAAGAAATGCAGCGGGCTGGCAGATGAAACACTCGGATTTCAGTAGGTCGGGATCGAACTCGCGGGTGGGGTAACGGCCCAGATTCACGCCGTTCTCGTCGATGAGATAACCCTCCCCGTAGATGCCAGCGTGACCAGTATTTGCCAACAGATGGCGGACTGCGGTGCTGACGGCGCCAGGCAGGTAGGCGTCGTCAGCGCAGAGAAACGCGAACACGCTGCCGCGCGAGAGGCGGAATCCCTTGTTGATGGCGTCCGTTTGGCCGCGGTCCCGCTCTGACACCCAGCGCAGACGGTTCTCGTATTTGCGGAGGATATCGAGGCTCGCGTCTGTCGAGCCACCATCTATTACGATGTATTCGATTTCTGGATAGTCCTGCGTGAGCACACTTTGAATAGTTTCCTCAAGAAACCGAGCCATGTTGTAAGACGGGGTGACGATGCTGACGAGAGGGAGTCCCGGGTTCTTTATCGTCTGGTTGCCTGCCTCCCTAGTCTCTGATCCCATGGCTGGCACTGCCGTTTATGTAGCCGCACGGACCGAGGTACTTGCAGATAGCACTGTTTCCGGTAGCTCCAGGTCCGCGAGCCCCCAGTTCTCGCGATTGAAAATCATCGGGGAATCCAACCGCCGCATCTGCGCAGCCCAACCAACCACCTCCTGATAATCAAGGAATGGGAGGCCTTTTGCAGCTAACCTAGCGAACAGCGTCGCCTGGCCCTCTGGAGTCCAGCCTGAGCCGGTTTGGTGCTCAATGTGATAGATGCACATTAGATCTTCCAAAACATGCTCTCGGAACCCGGCGTGGTGCGCGGCATAACAGAGGACAGAGTCGAGGTTCATCGAGAACAGATCGAACTCTGGGTACCCGCGAAGGTCAAACCAGTGCTCGCGAGCCATCAACGTGAAATCGCCGCAGCCGTTAGTATGCAAATACGCCGGTCCATTTGCCAGAAGCTGATCCCCGGGCTGCAATTCTTTCGGGAGCGCGAACTCGTGCTTGACACTCCCTCCAACGGGTTCGGCAACTGAGAAGCTGGCACGACTCCATCCGCACCAGAAGACACGGAAATTCAAGATTCGAGTGTCCTGTTCGGCTGGAAGATCCCCACCATTGAGTGTGAGCCTGAACACCTGGATCTTACCCTCTTCCAGGGGAATGGTTACCTTCGCGACCTGCAGACCCTCAATGCGTTCGCAAGCCACGATCTTACCGTCATCGCTTTGAATGATTAGCTCAAAGGGCTGATACCCGACGCCAGGACCGGGTTCGACCACCAGGACTAGATCGCCGCGTCGGGTCGTCTTCGGAGTGTGCACGATCAGCTGTGCGTCTTTGCGCGCCCAGCGAAAAGTCTCCCCGAGATAGTGCTCCACTGGATACCATCGATTTCCCAGCTGGATACCGGAACCGGGCTGGACTATGTCCCCGCGTACACGCAAGGCGCCTCGGCATTTGCTGGAACGGAGATAGTAGTTGACTGCGGCAACTCCAGCCTTTCGGAGACCGGCGCCAGCCTCCAAGTAGAAGCGATAGGCCCTGGCCAGTTTCGAAGCCAATGACGGAACAACACCCAGCGCCTGGCGGGTGGAACGCCCACCTTCCAGCCGGTATTTCTGGTCGGTGCCAGACTGCGAGGGGGTACCCCAAGAGCACTCAAAGACTCGGAAGTTCAGGATGCGCGGGTCATTCTCAACAGGACGGCCGCCGCCAATTACGCGAAAGCGAAGTCGTCTTAGGGACGGACCGTCGTGCGGGAAACGCACGGTAACCCTGGCTCTCTCTTCGACATCAGCTTCCGCTTTAACTTCTCCCGTCTCCCCCTCAAGAAGCTGGAGACGAAAAGGCTGCCGGCCGACTCCCGGTCCCGCCTCCATGTCGAAGGACAATACCGGAGGCGGATTGGAGGGTATCCGCACCAGGAGTTCTGCATCGTCGGCCACCCAGCGAAAAACTTCCTCGCGCGAGTGGCGTTCCACAGGGAACCAGCCTTTGCCGAACACCACTCCGGAATCCGGGCGAGCGATGTCCTGATTCTCGAGAGCGCGCCCGCCGTCCGGAGTCAGCTTGTACGTACCCTCACGCGCGTTGACGCGAAGCATATGAGCACGGCAATACGCCAACCGCTCGTCGATGGATCCGTCCACAGGAACGTCGCTAGCGACATCGTAGCGATCGATGCGATACATCCGGCCCTTTCGCAGCCGACCCTCCGCGAAGTATCGAACGAGTTCGTCGGAGAACAAGATGTCGATGTTCGTGGCTAGGACAAAGGGCGCGCTGGCGTTTCGAATGCCGACATTCTTGGCAATCATTTGGTAGAGAGGGAGAGCCTCAGCATGCCGGTAGCGCAGGTGGATATGCGTGGGCACTTCTATGAATCGCACGGTGCAGGCGCCCATTTCAGCTGGCCATGAGAGAGCTTCCCGGAGTGGCGACCGATCGGGCGGAGGGTTCCATTCGACCACAATGAGCTCC
>Ga0181536_10001620_pt1 | contig 26246 bp, 27 predicted proteins | sample PEATcosm2014_Bin_41_FD_121105 | JGI IMG/M metagenome (GOLD analysis project Ga0181536, IMG submission 121105) | Peatland microbial communities from MTU Mesocosm Facility, Houghton, MI, USA - PEATcosm2014_Bin17_60_metaG | ecosystem: Environmental > Terrestrial > Soil > Wetlands > Peat | place...
ACTCTCCCTTCCGAACGCCGCTCTCCGGCGGCACGGTCTGGCCTGGCGGGCTCGGCCCGCCCATAAACGCTGATAGCCTCGGAAGCATACGCCTTATGACCACCGCCGGACAATCCTTGGGTCGTAAACGGCTCGGCCTGGTGCTTGGCATCAACCAGACTCTGTCCTGGGGAATGACATTTTATCTCCCCGCCGTGATCGCCGTCCCGGCCGCGCGCGATCTGGGCGTGTCGACCTTTGCCTTACTCGGCGCCTTCTCCGTGTCGCTGCTGATCAGCGGCTTCTGCGCCCCCAGAGTCGGACGCTGGATTGACCGCCATGGCGGCAAGGGATCGATCGCGGCGAGCATCCTGGTGCTGGCCCTCGGTCAGGCCATCGTCGCGCTGGCGCCAAATCTCGAGGTCTGGTACCTGGGTTGGGCCGTTCTCGGCATCGGCATGGCGATGGGGCTATATGACGCCGCCTTCGCCACCATCGGAACGTTGCTGGGGCGCGAGGCGGGACCAACCATCACCGGGATCACCTTGCTGGCCGGCTTCGCGAGCACGGTGTTCTGGTCGCTCGGCTCGGCGGTCATTGGCTTCACCGGCTGGCGCGGATTGATGTTGCTCTATATCGGCATCATGCTGTGCGTGAACCTGCCGATGGTGCTGGCACTGGTGCCGCGGCGCGACCAGAATCTTAAAGCAGCGAAACAGGCGGCGACCGAACGCGCGCCGGTCAGCCGGCTGGCGATGACCTGCCTCGCGGGTTTTTTCACGCTGCGCTGGTTCATCACATCGGCGATCGCCGTGCATATTCTGGCATTGTTGCACGGCATTGGGCTGAACCCGGCGGAGGCGGTCGTGGTCGCGTCGTTGATCGGGCCGGGGCAGGTCGCGGGACGCGTGCTGGAATGGACGGTGGGACGGCGGTTCGGCTTGTTGTCGCGCGCCCGGCTGGCTTCATTGCTGTTTCCGATCGGGGCCGCCATTCTGCCGCTTGGCGGTCCGGTGGCCGCGACCGCGTTCGCGCTGTTGTACGGAATGAGCAACGGAATCATGACGATCAACCGCGGCACGCTGCCGCTGGCGATGTTCGGGCCAAACGGTTACGCGACCGTATTGGGCTGGCTGGCGGTGCCGGTGCTGATGGCCCAGGCGGTGGCGCCGACGGTGGCGGCGCCGCTGGTGGCGGCGTTGCCGGCCTTGTCGGTGTTGCTGATCGCCGGCGGCCTGGGGCTGTTCGCGACGCTGCTACTGCTGCCGTTGCGCCTGCCGCGTCAGGATTGAAGTGTCCCCAGGAACGCCTGGATCGCCGCCACGGCGACCTCGGGCGCGTCCTCCTGAATGTAATGACCGGCGCCGGCAACTTCGATCACCGGCCGGCCCGGCCATAGACCGCGAAAATCGGCGAGCGCCAGAACGGGCGAAATCGCGCGATCCAACATGCCCTCGATCAGGATCGCCGGCTTGGTTTTCAGGGCCGGTACGCCCGCGGCACCTTCGCGCACGAAGTCGCGGATACGGCCCAAAGCGAGGTCGAGTGGAAAAGCGATCGCGCCCTTGCACTCGTCCGGTGTGGCGAAAGGCGCGGCATAAGCACGGATGAAGTTGTGGTCCACCCGATCCAACCGTTCCAGCCCAACGATTTGCATCACCGACAAAATGGTCGACCCGAGGTGAGACAGCACCGCCTCGGTCCGGCCGGTTGGCATACCCTCCAGGATCCAGCGAAACCAGGATGACTCGACCGGACTGGGCAGATCGCGACGCCCCGCGGTGCCGTAGCCGCACACCGTATTCATCAGCACCAGACTGTGAACACGCTCCGGGTGGCGGACCGTGTAGCCGATGCCGATTGGGCCGCCCCAGTCCTGCATCACCAACGTAATGTCGCGCAGATCGAGCGTTTCGATCAGCGCCGTCAGGTTGGCGACGTGGGTGGATAAGGTGTATTCGCGGTCCGGCGGCGTCTCGCTTTTACCAAAACCCATGTGGTCCGGAACGATCACCCGATGCGTCATCGCGATCGGCGCGATGAAGCGTCGATAAATGTAGCCCCAGGTTGGCTGCCCATGCAGCATGACAACCGGACGGCCGCCGCCTTCGTCCACATAATGTTGCCGGAACCCAGCGGCCGAACAAAACCGCGGCGCATAAGGCCAGGTGCCGTCAAACGTCTCTTCCGCCTGGATCATACTGCCTCCGCCGGTGGGTCGGGCGTCCAGGCTACAGGCTCCGGCACCATTTTTCGCTCGCTTTTTTCGCCCGGCCCGCGAATAGTTCCGGCGCACTCATGTGGCGGCGCCGTCAGGCTTCGCCTCGTCGGACTTGCTGCCACTGGTGGCCTGATCTGAACGAAAATGACGGCCCAACAGGGCCGCACAGGGAGTGTACGCCATGAAATTCTCGCGTCCCGTGACGCGTCGCCGTGCATTGAAGCTCGGCGCGACAGCGGCCGCCTTGCCACTGGTTCATATCCGCACCGCCGGCGCCGCCGGAAAGCTCAATATCGGGGTCTGGGATCATTGGGTACCAGGCGCCAACGACGTGATGCAAAAACAGGTCGACTCCTGGGCCGATAAGAACAAGGTCGAGGTCTCGGTCGATTTCATCACCTCCACCGGCAAGAAAATTTTGATCACGGCGGCCGCCGAAGCGCAAGCCGGCGATGGTCACGACTTCATCCAGATGTACAACTGGGACATCGGAAATTTCGCCGCCAGGCTCGAGCCCGCGGACGATGTGGTCAAGGAGTTGTCGGCGAAATACGGATCCTATGGCGCCATCAGTGAATATCTCGCGAAATCCGAGGGCCATTGGTGGGCGGTGCCCAGCAGCACCGGGACGCTGAACCTGACGACCTGCGGCCGCATCAGCATGCTGAAGAAATTCGCCGGTATCGATGTGTTGAAAATGTATCCCGCGCACCAGGCCGATCCGAAGCTGTCCGAGGACTGGAATTACGATACATTTCTCCATGCCGCCGAGTTATGTTTCAAAGCGGGCTTTCCGTTTGGCCTCGGCCTGGGTTCGACCGACGATTCGACCAACAATACGGGCGTTCTCTACGCCGCGTTTGGCGCGGAACTGGTCAATGCGAAAGGCGAAATCACGGTCGATTCGCCCGCGGTCCGGACAATGTTGGAATATTGCCAGAAACTGGTGAAGTTCCTTCCAGCCGATTGCGTGAGTTATGACGACGCATCGAACAACCGGGCGCTGATCTCCGGCAAGAGCGCGCTGATCATGAACCCGCCATCCGCCTGGGCTGTCGCCAAACGCGACGCGCCCGACGTCGCCGCCGACACCTGGCATTTCCCCTGCCCGGTCGGACCGAAGGGGCGTTACATCCCCTACAACTACTCGTTCTATGGCACCTGGTCGTTCTGCAAGAACAAGTCCGCGGCGAAGGAACTGATCCACTACCTGCAACTGCGGGAGCAGGTAGAGGGCCGCTGCGTCGCGTCGGTCGGATACGACATTCCACCGCTGACCAGCATGTCGGACTTCAAGATCTGGGAGGAAGTCGAGCCACCAAAAGGCACCGTCTACAACTACCCCATTCGTCCCTGGCACCACGCGCTGCCGAGCATTACCGCGTATCCGGCGCCCAGAGATATCGCGGTCCAAATGTATTCCCGTGCCACCCATCCGACATTGCTGGCAAAGCTGTTCAGCGGCCAGTCCATCGACGAAGCCATCTCCTGGGCTCGTAACGAACTGGAAGGATTTGTGCGTTAGGGTTGACTTTCGTGCGATGGCGGCAGCCGCGGGGTCAGGAGGAAGGTGACGATCAACCGGATCGGCGAAATCCGGGCGCGATACCCGATTGGGTAAAGCGACCCTATAACAAAATGGAGGCGTGTCATGGAATCGATTGAACGACGGACCATGCGGAAGGTCTATCTCCGGCTGTTGCCATTCAGCTTTTGCCTTTATCTGATCTGCTATCTGGATCGCGCCAATATCGGCTTCGCGGCGCTGACCATGAACAAGGACCTCGGTCTGAGTACGTACATCTACGGCCTCGGCGCGGGCGCGTTTTTCTGGGGATACTTCCTGCTCGAGATTCCCTCCAATCTGATGCTGCAACGAGTCGGCGCGCGGAAATGGATCGCGCGAATCCTGGTCAGCTGGGGAGTCGTTTCGGGTGCCTTCGCGTTTGTCGAAGGGCCGGTCTCGTTCTTCACCTTGCGCTTCCTGCTGGGTCTGGCGGAGGCCGGGTTTTTCCCGGGCATGATCCTGTACTTCACTTACTGGTTCCCGCCTTATCACCGCGCTCGCGTCATCGCCGGCTTCATGGCGGCCATTCCGGTCGCGGTTGGACTGGGTGCTCCCGCGTCCACCGCGTTGCTAGGGCTGAACGGGTTGCTGGGCCTCGCGGGCTGGAAGTGGCTGTTCATCTGCGAGGCCATTCCCGCGGTTGTCCTTGGCGTATGCACCTGGTTCTTCCTGACCGACCGGCCGGAGAACGCGACGTGGCTGCGGCCTGACGAACGCGGATGGCTCAGCGCGGTGATGGCGGAAGAGCAAACCCGCGTCCGAAGCGAAAAGCACGTCACGGTCTGGACCAGCCTGATCGACATTCGGGTCATCGCGCTTGGCGGCATTCACTTCGCCCAGGCGGGAGTCGCCGTGGGGATGGCGGTCTTCGTGACGCTGATCGTGAAGCAACTGGGTCATTCGAACATGGAGACCGGCTGGCTGACGGCCATACCGTTCATCTTCGGCACTCTGGGCATCCTGATCTGGGGTCACATTTCCGACCGGATGAACGAGCGGAAATGGAATCTGATCGCGTCGTGCACGGTCATGGCGATTGGGCTGGCGATGGCCGGCTTCTATAATGGCACCTATTTGGCGATCGTTGGGCTCTCGATCGGGATGATCGGGCTGTACGCATCGAACGCGCATCTGTTCCCGATCCCGTCCATGTTCCTGACCGGATCGGCGGCGGCCAGCGGGATCGCCTGGGTCAACTCTTTGGGCATTCTCGCGGGTGGGGTTACCTCCCCGGTGATTGGTTATCTCAAGGACACGTCGGGAAATTACGCGAGCGGGCTGTACTTCCTGGCGGGACTGGGGTTGCTGGGAGCGGTCATCACGCTGGTCGGAGTCCGGGAGACCACCGCCAAACTGGCGCCTGGGCTCGTTCGCGTGGCGGAATGATCAGTCATGCGAGCGGCCGTTATCGCTGACTCGCAAGCCGCCACCCGGCTCGACCGGGTCATGACGATGTTTGGTGGCTACGGGTCATTTCTGAGGGCCGCCAGTATGACCTGGCGGGAACTGTCCATCCGCCGCCCGCGGTTCCGATGATCTGGGGAGGCGTCTGAACACCGCCTCCAGTACCGACAGAACCAGGATCGCGAAACAGAGTTGTCCGATGAAGCCAAACTCGCCCAGACCAAGCGAGGCCAGAAGTTCGGGGCCGAACCAGACGGCCAGACTCGCCGCCACGAACGCCGCGAGGATCAGCGCCGTCGAACGCCAGATCATGGCACCACCGCCCGCGTGACGTCGGTCCGGAAGACCAGTGCGTCACCGATCCGTTCCAGCGTCCCATCCATCCGGGTCGTGACGGCGACGTAATCTCGGAACGCGTCCGGCAGCGCCTGGTTTCGCGGATCGCCCATCAGCACATACTGTGTGCCCAACACCGGAGTCGTGGTGATGAAAACCGGCGGCACCCCTCCGAGCAGACAGACATTGGCGCAAGCCTTGTGCGCAACTTTATTCCCTGGGTGCATCACGCCCAGGGAACATTTGCCGTCGCAGATCTCACCGGTGAGGCGCCAGGTGCCAAGCGATTCGCGGACTGGCATTGCCGCCTCGCCAGGCGCGGGTCGCAGGTCATCGACCAGCAGCAGATCGCGATCGCCGCGTTTCACACCCGCTCCGGTCGCGCGCACGTGCTTGCCGTCCAACGGGCGCGCTTCCGCCTGAACGCCGCGCTTGCCGCCACCCGACAAAACGATCGTGTGCTGGTCCTTGTCGGTCACGATCATCGGGTACGGATCGGCGAGCAGAACACCGGTGATGTCTTTGTCGCCGGAGAAATCGCCGCCTCCGGGATCGTCGACGGTCACGCCGAGGGAGAACGCCAGAGCACCGAAACCGGCGATCAACGTTACCAAAATCAGCGTCAGGAAGCCGAGCAACGGCGTTACGGTCCGGCCAGACCAACCGACGTAAAATGGTTTCATGGCACGGTCACCGGTGCAACGAAGGTGCCGGGCGGGTTCGGCCTCGGATCGACCCATACGTGGCCGTCGACGATGCGTAACCGAAAGGTCGCCAGCATCTCGGTAAACGGCGGCGGCGCGCGCCCATCCTCCAGCCGGTACTGGTAGCCGTGCCAGGGGCAGGTGATACAGCCATCGATCACCCTGCCCTCGCCCAACGGCCCATTCTGGTGCGCGCAGAGATTCGTCACGGCGGACAGCCGGCCGGCGTGGCGGAAGACGGCGATGGGTTCGGCGTCCGGCGGGGTGACGACGATGCCGTGGTCTTCGCCGATCGCCGCGGCGGGACCGGCGTCGAGCCAACCGTCCACCAGCGCGGCCTCGGTCGCCGATCGGCGCGACGCCGCCACATGCAGGGACGCGACACCGACGGCGCAAAGCCCGGTGACCACGGCCAGAAACGGATTCTCCGCCGCCTGCAAGGCACCCAGCGAGATATGCGCGACCACGGACAGATAGGCGGCGTACAGCGCCATATGCAGCGCCTTCCACACCGGCGGGGTCAGGAAGCGCAGCCAGAAGTCGTGACTTGTCGCGGCCAGCAGCAGCAGGACCAGCAACGAGAAGATACCAAAGATTTCAAATGGGAAGCCGTGCGCCTGAAAGAAACTGGTATTGCCGCGCAGCAGCATTTCAAACCGATCATAGGGGCTGTAACTGAAATACCAGTCCAGCGCGGCGTACGCATGGGTCACCGCGACGGCGGTGGTCAGCACACCCAAATGACGGCGGTTGTAAAGCAACGGCAGGAAGCGCGGGTCGAGCCGCGCGGCCGGCCCGATCGACAGGATCAGTGACAGCAGCAGGAAGGCGCAGCTGCCGAACGCGTTCATCCGCATCGTGTAGTCGTCGAGCGGCAGCGTCACATGTTGAAACGACGGCGCGACCCACAGGAACACGCTGACGTAAATGCCGACAATCGCAAGAGCGACCGCGTCGTAAACGAGCTTGCTCGCATTCCAGCTCACCGGGGCGTAACGTTCGCTCATTTCGGCGGTGCCATTCCGACCCGCTTTGAGGTCCGGCTCTCCATCCTCTCCTCGTCATCCCCCGGCTCGTCCGGGGGACCTGTACCACCACTGTGCCGCGCGAGGTCCCCCGGACAAGCCGGGGGATGACGGGGAAAGGACGGGGGATGACGGGGAAAGGATGGGGGATGACGGGGAACGGAAAAGCCGCTCGACAGGGCGCTCATTTCGGCGGCGCCAGTTGGATTTGCGGCGCCTCGGTCGGACCGATCGGGCGCAGCACCAGCGAAAGCAGCACGATCGCCGGCAGCACACCCGCCAGCACGAGCCAGATCACGCGATGGGTGTTCCGGTGACGCCGCCTCATGACGCGCGCCGCGACAGCACGAACCAGCGCAACGCGACGAACGGCCACAGCAGCACGAGGCCGGGCAGCAGCAACGGGCGGAACGCATAGGACCCGCGCGCGGCGGGATCGATGCGGTCGATCCCCAGGAACAGGAACGCCACGCCCACGACAACGCCGACCACTAGCCAGATCGTCACGCATTGGACGATCGTGGCGGCCATCGTGGTCAGTGGGCCTCGGCCCAGGTGTGGCCGGTGCCGGTCTCCACAACCAACGGAACGGACAGGGTGGCGGCGGACTCCATCACCCGTTTCGCCACGCCGGCCAGTTCAGGCGCGTCGGCCTCGGGCACCTCGAACACCAGTTCGTCATGCACCTGCAACAGCATCCGCGCGGAGGGGCACTCGCGCGACAGCACGGCGGGCAAATGGACCATCGCGCGCTTGATGATGTCGGCCGCGCCGCCTTGCAACGGGGCGTTGATCGCCTGCCGCTCGGCGTAGGACCGGCGCGACTGCAGCTTGTCGTTGATGCCGGAGATCCAGCAGCGGCGGCCAAACGGTGTCGTGACGTAACCTTTGTCTTTCGCCTCCGCCTTGGCGCGTTCCATGTAATCCCGGATCCCTGGATAGCGCTCGAAATACCGTTTGATGTAGCCAAACGCCTCGCCCTGGCCGATGCCCAGTTGCCGGCCCAGACCAAAGCCGCTGATGCCGTAGATGATGCCGAAATTGATCGCCTTGGCGCGGCGGCGGGTCATCGGGTCCATGCCCTCCATCGGCACGCCGAACACTTCGCTGGCGGTGCGGGCATGGATGTCCTCGCCGCGGGCGAAGCTTTCCTTCAGCGCGGGGATGTCGGCGACATGGGCCAGCAACCGCAGCTCGATTTGCGAGTAATCCGCGCTGACCAGAACGTTGCCCGGCTCGGCGATGAAGGCATGGCGGATGCGGCTGCCTTCCTCGGTGCGGACCGGAATGTTCTGCAAATTCGGGTCAGTCGAGGACAACCGTCCGGTCTGCGCCACCGCCATCGCGTAACTGGTGTGCACGCGGCCGGTTTCGGGGTTGATCTGTTCCACCAGCGCATCGGCGTAGGTGGATTTCAACTTCTGCAACTGCCGCCATTCCAGGATGCGCACGGGCAGATCGTGACCCTGATCGGCCAGGGTCTGCAGCACCGATGAATCCGTCCCCCAGGCGCCGGTTTTCATCCGCTTGCCACCCGGAAGGTTCATTTTGTCGAACAGCACCTCGCCGAGTTGCTTGGGCGAACCGACATTGAATTCGAAACCAGCCAGACGGTGGCAATCCTTCTCCATCACCGCCATGCGTTGCTCGAAGTCGACCGACATGCGACGTAGATCATCGGCGTCGACTTTTATTCCCGCGCGCTCCATCTCCAGCAGCACCGGCACCAGGCGGCGTTCTACCTGCTCGTACAGCGCCAGTGCGTGATTTTCGCGCAGCCGCGGCTTCAGACGGTCCCACAGGCGCAGTGTGACATCGGCGTCCTCGGCCGCATACGCGGTCGCCTTGTCGATCGGCACCTGAGCGAAACTGATGCGATTGCGGCCGGTTCCGGTCACCTCGTCGAACGGGATCGGCGTATGGCCCAGATGCAACCGCGACAATTCGTCCATCCCGTGGCCGTGCGCGCCGGCATCCTGGGAGAACGAGATCAGCATGGTGTCGTCGATCGGCGCGATCGGCGGGAAGCCGGCGCGGCCCAACACCATCATGTCGAACTTGGCGTTTTGCAGGATTTTCAGGATCGACGGATCGTTGAACAGCGGACCGAGGATTTCGATCGCGGCGGAGACCGGCACCTGCTCGGCCAGGATTTCGTGACGTAACGGCACGTAGCAGGCGTGGCCCTCGGCGGTCGCCAGGGACAGGCCAACCAGCGCCGCGCGCATCGCATCGAGGCCGTCGGTCTCGGTATCGAGTGCGAAACAGCCGACGGAGCGCGCGGCATCAGCCCAGACCCGCAACGCCTCCAACGTCGTAACCGCTTCATAGCCGCCAAACGGCACATCGGCGGCCGGGGCCCGCGGGGTCTCCACCGGCTTCGGCGCATCCGCCGCCGGCGCGCCGGAGCCAAGGCCGAGCCGGTTGATCGTGCTGCGAAACCCTTGGGTCCCGAGCCAGGCGGCCAAATGCGCCGCGTCCGGTTCCTTCACCACCAGCGCCTCCAGCGGCAATGGCAGCGGCGCGTCGGCGCGCAAGGTGACCAGTTCGTGGGAAATCCGGGCTTTATCCGCATGCTCGATCAATGCGTCGCGGCGTTTGGACGGCTTCATCGACGGCGCGGCGGCGAGGACCGCTTCCAGGTCGCCATATTCGCCGATCAACTGCGCCGCGCCTTTGGGGCCGATGCCCGGGACACCCGGAACGTTGTCGGTCGAATCGCCGATCAGGGCCTGGACCTCGATCACTTTGTCCGGGGTCACGCCAAACTTTTCCATCACCTCGGCGGCGCCGATCGGCCGCTTCTTCAGCGGGTCCATCATCGCCACGGCGGGCCGGATCAATTGCATCAGGTCCTTGTCCGAGGACACGATCGTCGTGCGCCCGCCATGCGCCTCCGCCGCCAGAGCGTAGGCCGCGATCAGGTCGTCGGCTTCCCAGTCGGGCAGTTCGATCGCGGGAACGCCGAACGCCTCGGTCGCTTCGCGCACCAGGGCGAATTGCGGGATCAGTTCCTCGGGGGCCGGCGGGCGGTGGGCCTTGTACTGCTCGTACAGCCGGTTGCGGAAGGTGAACCGGCCGGCGTCGAAGATCACCGCGATATGCGTTCCCGTATGCTCCTTCAGCAACTGGGCCAGCATGTTGGTGAAGCCGAACACCGCGTTCACCGGCGTGCCGTCCGGCCGGGTCATCGGCGGCAGCGCGTGGAAGGCGCGGAAGATGAACCCGGAGCCGTCGATCAGCACCAGGTGCATCGCGGCGTCCCCAGAGGGATTCCCAGGGGGACTCCCAGTGGGGGTCCCGGGGGAGTTAATGTCCGCCGTGGCCGACTCCTTCGTTCAGGATGTAGACGCGAGAGCAATAGGGGCACACCACCCGCTGGTCGTCGATGTACAGGAACACCCTTGGGTGACCCAGGGGGCCGCCGTCGCAGGCGACGGTGCGGTCGTCGACGTGGAAGGTTTCCGGGGGAAGAGCGGCGCCGTCCGGCATTTTGATCCTCGATCTGGTGGGCTGCGTGCCCAGATGATAGCGATGCCACGCATGCGTTCAACCATCCTCTCGATGTTGGCCCCCTGGCTGGTGATGACAATGCTGTCGCTGGCGGCCTGCACGACCCAACTTGAGCCACCCGGTCCATCCGTGGCGACCGCCACGGAGACGCCGGACGCGTTCGTGATGCCGGACGGCGTGCGGCTGCCCTATCGGGTCTGGCTCCCCGCGGGGGCACCGGAACGGCAGCCCGAGGCGGTGGTGCTGGCCCTGCACGGCATGAACGACAGCCGGGACGCGTGGGAAATCCCCGGCCCGGCATTCGCCGCCGCCGGGATCGCGGTCTACGCCCCGGATCAGCGCGGATTTGGCGAGACCGCCTCGCGCGGCTACTGGCCCAGTACCGAGGGCCTCGTGGACGATGCGCGGGTGATGACCCGGTTGCTGCGGCAGCGGTATCCGGGTGCGCGCCTGTACCTCATGGGGGAAAGCATGGGGGCCGCCGTGCTGATGGTGCTGGCGACGGAGCCGCATGCGCCGAACGTGGCCGGGTATGTGCTGATGGCGCCGGCGGTGTGGGGGCGAGCCGAAATGAACGTCTTCATGCGTGGCGCGCTGTGGCTCGCCGCACGGGCCGTGCCTGGGCTGATGCTGGAAAACCGCGGCTATGTGAAGATCACCGCGAGCGACAATCACGCGGCCCTGGTTCGGTTATCGCAGGACCCGTTGACCATTCACGCGACCCGGGTCGATGCCACGAGCGGCTTGGTCGACCTGATGGACGCCGCGCTGGCGTCGGCACCGAAGTTTCGCGCGCGGGCGCTGTTTTTGTATGGCGGCAAGGATGACCTGGTGCCGAAACGGGCAACGGTGGCGACGTGGCGGGCATTGCCGGAGGACGGGCCGCGGCGCGCGTATTACCCGGACCGGTATCACCTGGCGATGCGCGATCTGGAACGTGCGACGGTGATCAACGACGTGGTGGCGTGGATGAAGGATCCGGCGGCCCCGCTGCCGTCGGGGGCGGATCGGGCGGCGCAGACGTGGGTGAAACAGGAGAAGTGAGGGCGAAGACCCTCGTCCGGCGGCGGTTTCCATTGCGGATATTGCGTTTGTGCCCTGACGCACCTACATGGCTTTGTTGAAAGGGTCATGCCATGGACGCGATCGCCACGCTTTCCGACATTGGACAGCCAACGCCCGAGGATGCCGCCGCCGCGGCCGAGGCACGCGACCTGGTTCTCGCGGCCGGGGACAGCGATTTGCATCTGCGGCTGGCCGACGGGAGCCTGGTCATGCTGCCTCGGGCAGCGGCGCGGCTGCTGCGCGACATGCTGGCCGAAATGGCGCGCGGAAGTGCCATCGCGCTGCTGCCGGTGCACATGGAACTCACCACGCGGCAAGCGGCGGATTACCTGAACGTGTCGCGGCCGTATCTGATTGGTCTGCTGGAGAAAGGGGCGATCCCGTTTCACAAGGTTGGGACGCACCGGCGGGTCAGAATCGCGGATCTTGCCGCGTACCGGAAACAGTCCGATGCCAAATCCGGCGCGGCGATGGACGAACTTGTCGCCCAGGCGCAGGAGCTGAGGTTGGGGTACTAAAATCTCCGCCTCCATCGCCGTACTCGATGCGTGCGTCCTGTATCCGGCGCCGATGCGGGATATCCTGATCGAGGCGGCACGGACCGGGCTGTATCATGCCCGCTGGACCAATCGGATCCACGATGAGTGGACCCGCAACCTTCTGGCGCGCCGGCCGGAACTGGGGTCGCGGCTCGGCCGCACACGGCGTTTGATGAACGAAGCCGTGCAGGGGTGCCTCGTGGCGGGGTATAAGGCACGGATCGATGGTATCTCGCTGCCGGACCCGGAAGATCGGCATGTTCTGGCGGCCGCGATTCACTGTGGCGCGGATACGATCGTTAGCTGAACCTCAGGGACTTCCCAGGCACAACCTTGGACCGGTATGGCGTGAAGGCGTGGCATCCCGATGAATTTCTTGTGGCCCATCTCGCGCGGGAGCCAGCGAAGGTCATCATGGCCGCACGGGACGTGCGGATGCGGTTGCGCGATCCGCCCAGAACCGCGGATGAATATTTTGACACGCTGCAAGCCCAGGGACTGCAGCGGTTCGCCAACGCGTTAAGGGTATATGCGACGATCGTATGATCGTCAGGCGGGGCGCCCGTGCATGAATCGCGGCCTGGTCGGCTCCTCACTCACGGCCATGTAGAATTGTAAGGACGACAAACCGTCGCATCTCAGGATCAGTCGTCATACGTCATCTTCAGGCACGCCGGCGCGGTCCGCTCGCCGGGGAATGTCGCGATGACTTTTGGTTCAGGCCCGGTCTCGCCTTTTTCGACGCGAAGGATGTAGCCGGGCTGCACCACCTGATGATCGCACTCGCGCATCGCGACATGTCCCTTCACCCCATCGATGGCGACTTTCGCCAGCGCGGCGCGCAACGGATCGATATCCGTGGTGCCGGCCGCCTCGATCCCGGTTTGCAAAACCTGGCACGCCTGCCACTGCTCGCCCTCGTTATTGTCCGGTAGCGTGCCGTATTCCTTTTGCCACATCGCCACGAACGCTTTATTCGCCGGCGTATCGATCGCCGAGGAGTACCGCGTCGAACCGACCAGCCCGATCGCCGCGTCACCCACCGCCCGCACCGTGGTCATATCGACGACCTCGGTCAGGATCTGCAGCTTTTCGCCCAACCGGTATTGTTTCGCCTGCACCAGGAAGGCGTTGAGGTCGTCGCCGGCCAGCGCGAAATACATCGCGTCGGCCCCGGAATTGCGGATCTTCGTGATGTAGGGGGAGAAGTCCTTGGTTCCGGTCGGCGAGAACACCGAACCGACGAAAGTCTTACCCGCCCGTTTCATTTCGCCCTCGAACACCGCGACGCTGTTGCGGCCCCAGGCGTAATCCATGCCCAGGCCGTAGAAGCTTTTGAAGGGCGCGTCGCGCAAATAGAGCGAAACCGCCCGCGCGCCCATCGGCCCCGAGATATTGGCGCGGAAGAAGTTCGGCACGAACGATTCGCCGGTCAGGCGGCCATCGCCGTTGTCCGAGGAGATGAAAATCGCGTTCCACTCGGCGAGTTTCGGTACCACCGCCAGCGCTTCCGAGGACAGCGTCATGCCGAACAGCAGGTGGCAGTTGTCGCGCTCCACCGCTTCCTGCGCCTTGCGCACGCAGGTCGCCGGGTCGCCACCGGTATCGGAAATGAACAGCTGGATCGGCCGGCCCAGAACGCCGCCTTTGGCGTTCACGGTCCTGGCCCAGAGTTCCGCGCCCCGGCGCATCTGCTCGCCGACCGAGCCCAAGGGGCCGGTCAAGGCCAACGGCATGCCGATCTTGATCGCATCGGCGGCTTGCGCGCGCGTGCCGAGAATTATTCCGGCGGCGAATGAAGCCAGCGCACCTCTACGGGTCATCTTGTTCATGGTGTTACCCTCCCCGCGACAGAGCTTGTCACCCCCGGGGTCAAAACTCAACCGGCCGCGGGAATGACCTCGCGCCAGCGTCGGATGATATCGTCGCGGATCGCGTTGACCGCCACCCAATCGACCGGCATGGCGCGCGCGGCACGCTCCGGGGTGTTGGCGGTGCGCAGCAAGGCGCCCTCGATGTAGCGGGCATGGGCGTTGACCGGGCCGAGGAACATCTGCTCGACCATGGCCCGCTGCGCCTCGACCCCGAGCAAATGGGCGATGAACAGCCGCGCGGCCTCGGGCTGGCGGCTCCCCTTGACGAGGTTGACCGTGGTGACCCGGGAAATCGTGCCCTCCTCGGGAAACACCACACCCAGCCGTCCATTCAGGCGATCCGACCAGACCTGCGCCGGCATGTTCCAGCCCATGCCCATTTTGGCGCCGCCTTCGCCGATGAAGTGGTAGACATCGGGCCTGGGATCCCAGGTGGCGACCCGCCGCGCGAGTTCGTGGATCGCGGTGATGCCGTCCTGCACCGCGCGCGGTTCGGTACCGCCGCCAAACAGCCGGCCGGCGACCAGGGTGAACGCGATGCCCACGGGATCGGGTGGCGCGGGGATGGCGATGGCGCGCGCGTCCGTCTCGCTCCAAAGCGCCTTCCAGTTCGCAGGCGGCCGCGTCTGAGCGGCGTCGAACAGCAGCACCAATGGTTCGGTGAACACCGCCGGGCCGGCGATGCCGGGAAACGTGGTGGCCGGCGCCAGTTCCGCCAGGACCGGCATCGATCCGGGCGGTAACGCCTCCAGCAGCCCCTCCTCGGTGGCGGTTCGCGCTGAGGCGAGATCCAGCAGCACGACATCGATTTCCGGCTGCTCGCGCTGCCGGCGCAACACCGCGAGCGCCTGTGGCGAAGCGGGAACGGCGTAGTAGAATACCCCAATATCGCGATGCGCCCGGCCGAACGGCTCGACGATGCCCGGTTGGTACAGTTCCTGGAACAAACCCCCATTGGCGGCGAAGGTCATGCCGCGCCGCGCGGCCGCGGCCGGACGGATCGCTGGCATGGCGAGGCTGATCGAGGCCGTCAGCAGGCGCCGGCGGGTCGCGGGCATGAATGGAGCCTCCCTGGCCAGAGCGATGTGCCCGGTGCTGGGCTCTGCTTCAAGGCTCATGCGGCCGGTCGTTACGCCGTTCGTGATGCCGGATCACGTGGGACCTGAGGCCGCCCCCGCGACCGGCGGGTTGCCCCGGCCGCGGAGCGCGCCTGGCCGGACGCCGGCGGGATCGCGTCTTTCCATGCACCCCGACGCTGATGCCTTACAGTTGTATCAAGGCGTTTTGGTGTCGGAGGGATCCTGGGCGGGCGGCGGTGTCTCGGTGTTCGCCACAGCCGTCTCGGTCGCGGCGGTCTGGGTCAAGGGCGCCTGCAGCCCGCCGTTCATGACCCGCACGGTCACGAAGACCAAACCGACGATGACGCTCAGGGCCAGGACGCACTCCACGATGGGGAGACCGCGCCGGCCGGTGCGAATGCTGTTGCCTGGATATCGCGGGGCAGCCATGAATTGTGCTCCGTTGAATGAAGTTGCTCTTATGCGGCTGGGGTAATGCAAGATCGGTTACGAATTCCTTGCGGTTTCGCGATCCCGCCGTGCCGGCGAGCGGATTAACAAGATTTGAGCATTCGTTAGAAATTCTATCGGCACGCGTGAGAAAACCCAGGAAAACCATGCCGATCGGGGTGCGAGGAATTGATGCGTTCGCCAATGTGACCAGCTTACGCTGATCCGCGCCTGGCCAATCCCGACGGTTGACAGTATTTTTCTCGGTTTATTGTCTTCTTATTTAGCTCCATCAGCCATGTCAGGATCACAAGGGAAATTACCCGACGGTTTCACCGGAGCTGCCGGGCGACGGCGATCCGGACCAAGGCCAAACCGCGTCACGAGCGATGGCCGGCCTCGCCGGGCGACGCCATGCCGGTGGCCTCAGCTGCGCCATTTCACCGGGCGCAGCGGCGGATGCGCCTTGATCACATCCTCATTGACGTCGGTACCCCAGCCGATGCCGGTGGGCAGCAACATTTCGCCATTCTCGATGGTGGGCACGACGGTCACGAGATCGTCTTTCCACGGCACGTCCTCGATATCGATTTCCATGACGCGGAAATTCGGGATCGCGGCGCACAGGTGCGCACTCATGAGGGATCCGATATGGCCATTGAAGTTGTGCGGCGCGACGTTCACCTCATAAGCGTCGGCCATCGCGGCGATCTTGAACGACTCGAGGATGCCATTCCAGGCGACATCGATGATGGCGACGTCGACCGCCTGTTGCTCCAGGAACGGACGGAACTGGCGGCGGCCATAGAGTGACTCGAGCGACGCGACCGGGGTCCGCGAACTGCGCCGGATCGTCGCCAGCGCCTCCGGGTTGTAACTGTCGATCTCCAGCCAGACGAGGTCGAACTCCTCCAGCGCCTGTGCCAGCCTTATGTAGCCCTCGGTCTTGAAATTGAAGTTCAGGTCGAGATGCAGGCCCACCCCGGGACCGGCGCCGCGGCGAAACGCGGCCAGTTCGGCGCGCAGGGCGTCGACCAGAGGCTTGTCGATATTGCACTCCGGCCAGCCGGGACCGTTGAAGCCGGGCATGTGGATCACCGGCGGGTCGACGTCGAAGCGCATGATGTTGGTCTTCAGGCCCTTGAACCCGCGTTCCGCGACCTCGGCGCCCGCCCGCTCCACGTCGGCGAGCGAGCGGATCGGGTCATAGCCGGTCCAGTCCTTGATCCGGTCGGCGAACGTGACGCGCCAGGTGCCGCAATGCGACCAATAGAGCCGCAGCCGGTCGCGGATCGGCCCGCCCAACAGTTCATAGACCGGGATGTTGAGGGATTTGGCCTTGATGTCGACCAGCGCGTTCTCGATCGCCGCGATCGCCTGCTGGTTGATGCCGTAGGGGCTTTGCCGCGTCAGGCCGTGCAGGAACGCGGTGATCCGCTCGACCGGGCGCGGGTCCATGCCGATCAGCCGCTCGCCCAGTCGCTGAAGGACGGTGGAGAGGCCCTCGGCGCCGAAATTCTCCATGAACTCGGACCAGCCGATCAGGCCGTCGTCGGTGGTAATCTTCAGGAAGGAGAAATCGCGCCAGCCGGCGTTGCAGTGCAGGTCTTCGATTTTCGTGATGCGCATGGCGTTTGCTCCGGTCGGGTTCCGCCACTGGTGGTACTGGGCGTGGGCACGCTCATCGGGCCGCGGCGTGTTCAGGCGGTCCGGCCGGGTGGCTCGCCGGCGGGGACGCTCACACCGTCTTCCGAAACCCGCGCGGGCGCGTCAAGTGAGACCGCTGTGCCTCATGCGCCGGACGGTTGCCTGGCCGCGATGGGGGGCGCATCGAGCCGGGACATCTGCATCAACATGGTGGTGATAACGATGGCCCGGTCAGGCCGGGCCATGACGCGGGTGCGACTGCGTCGTGTGCCAATCATTAAGCTCGCTGGTATCAGAGTTCAATGTCGACCCTGGCCGAACGCTGACGTCATGCTCCTCCGGCTCGACCGGCCATCCGCACCGGCATCCTGTCGCGGCCGATCCCACGAGCCAGCCGGGCAAAGGCCGTAACCGTCTTCATTGGGCACGCGTCATTCATTCAGGCCGCCGGGATGACACCGCCGCCGCGGCGGCACGATGCCTGGTGTTCAGGCGACCCAACGCAATACCCGGCCGGCGCGCCGGCCCTTGGGCAGGCGAGCACGCACCCGCGCCACCACCGCGTCGAGCTTCGCTCCGGTCACGACCAAAGGCGCGCAACCGAACGCCTCCCACCGCCGCATGCCGAACTCGGGATGCAGCGCGACGACGCCGCCCGCATTGTCGAAGACACCGCGATCGCCGTTTTCGAGATAGGATTCCGCGGGCATCCCCTCGGCCAGCAGCACGTCGTGTTCGCTCAGTTCGACATGGTAATAGGTCACCGTATCGCGCTTCTCCTGGACGATCGTTTTGCCATTGATCAGGTGCTTGATCGGGATCAGCACATCATCGACGAACACCGCGTGATCGGGGGAGAGCATGAGGTCGCGGCTCGGCATCCGGGGGCCGAACGCATGCGCGGACACCCGCACCGGCCAGACTTTCGATGGTCGCGGATGCCGGCGGCAATCGACGTGGCGATGACCGATCCAGACGACCGGCGCGGCCCCGGCGAAATGCGCGTGCACGATATCGCCCGCCACGAGCTGCTCCACCGGCACCTCACCCGCCGGAGTTTTGATCCGCGTGCCGGCGGCGTAACAGGCCGCGGCCTGAACTCCGGACACTTTCACCGTCGCTTGCGAGTTTCCAACGTTTTCGGTGACGCTGAAGACCGCGCTGTTGTAGTTCATCGAACCCGCGTTGAGCGTGATGGTTTGCACCACGCCGCCGCTGCCGTTCGTCAGGTTCAGATCGTTGCCGGACAGCGTCGCTGTCGCGGCATTGGCGATGCCCGGCAGGACGATCGTATCGCTATTGCCGAACCCCGACAGCGTTCCATTGAACGTCGACGCGGCATCGAGCAGCAGCTCCCCGAAGTTCGTATCGAATGCGACCTTGGCGGACAGGCCGGAGGGCAACTCGAGAATCGTCCGGTCGCCGCTGTCGAAACCGCCCTGGACGAGGAAGCCGCCGGCCCCGCTGTAGGCTCCGGAAATCCCGAGCGTGCCGGTGATCCCGGCGAACGCCGCGTCGATCGTTCCGTTGTTGACGATGCTCTCGGCATATGAGCCAAAGGCCTGCAATACGAGCGAGGCCCCGGCGTCGGCCTGCAACGTTCCGAGGCCGCTCACCGAGCTCGCCCCCGGGACGGTCAGGGTGCCGCCTTTGGCCTCGATCGTTCCGCCGTCGAGGACGGGCGTGCCGGGATCGACCGTGCCGAAGCCAGCGATGTGGCCGGTGGCCCCGATTGTCAGGCCACCGGTGGGCGCGGCCAGCGTGCCGCCGCCCAGCGTCACGGTGCCGTTGACAACCAGCGAGTTGGAGGCCTGGAAGTTCCGCCCGCCCAAAATGTTCAGCACGCCGGCGGTACCGACGGTGGTCAGGCTGTTATCGATCGTCTGAGGGGTTCCACTGCCCGACTTCATCGCCGACGCCGTGCCGTTGAGCGTGATGGTCGCGTCATCGGTGACGATCGATCCGCTCAGCAACGCGAGCGTGCCAATCCCGGCGGCTTCCCAGACGCCGCCGGTCAGCGTCGCACCGGACAAATTCGTCGCCGCCACCGAGGACTGAATGACGAGGGATTCATTGTTCGCGAAGATCGTTCCCTGATTGGTTAACGTTCCCGTATCGATGCTGAGAATTCCCCCCGGCACGTCGGCGGAGATCGTACCCAAATTCAACAGGGTAAAGCTGCCTACGATCGTGCCCGAACCATCAAGCAGACCGCCGGATGCGATCGTACTGTCACTGACGATCGTCAGGCCAGTTCCGCTTGTCACGGTGAGCGTCGATCCAGTGTTAACGATTACGGTCATGTGGGGATTTCCTGAAGGTCACCGTGCTTCCGGCGTATTTCGTGTTCCATGGAGACACGTGTCACATCCGACTTCAACATAAAATCGCTTGTCGTTACGGTATTTTATCGGGTTTTTCGTTTATAAATCGCTAATTGTTCTGGCTTCATTCATCGCCAAATCGGCGTCACGAGACCGCCGCCGCCGCGGTTCGTCGCACGGACATAAACATACGATTTCACCCGTTGAGAAGACTGCGACAGGTTTACCGGGTGTGAACGCGAGCCGCCATCAAATCACCGTTTATAGTTCGTTAAATGAATCGGCTGCTTCGTGGTTAATGATCGATTTACACCAACCGGCGAAAGTGTGACTCTCACCCCATCACGTCATGGCCCGGCTCGTCTGGGCCACCTGGCGCGGCACGATGCTGGATCAGGTGGCCCGGACGATCCCCCGAACGAGTCGGGGGAGGGCCATGACGTGGAAGAGAGGACGCCATGTGTCAATCTTTAAGGGGGTTGGTATTACACCAACCGGCGAAAGGATTGGCCCTCGGTCCGCTCTCTTCGTCATGGCCCGGCTCGTCCGGGCCATCTGATCCAGCATCGTGCCGCGCCAGGTGGCCCGGACGAGCCGGGCCATGACGGCGAGAGATGCGTGCGTCACTCTTTTCGCCGTTTGGTATTACATTTGCCTTGGCTCCGAAGCCATGTGTCGGGTTTGTCGATTTGGCCGCGTCCGGTGCCTCGCCGCCGTCATCGCGGGCGACGCACACTCGGTGCCCGCCGGCACGAACCGGCGGATCGCGGAGCCTGGCCGCCCAAGGCGGCGCGACAAGGCCAGGCACGGTGCTTTATGCGTCATGGCCCTGGCCAGGCGTTTCACCCGCCCGCCGGAATCGAACCGTTCGGGATCGCGATCGCGGGCATGGGGATGGAGCGCCGGCTTACCGCCCTGAGGTCGCCGGCTCGGGTTCCACGAGCTGCATCGCCCGCCAGCGCGCCACATTCCGCGTATGGGCTTCCACCGTCCTGGCGAACGCGTGTCCGCCTGATCCATCGGCGACGAAATACAGGTCTTCGCTGTTCATCGGCCGGCTGACCGCGCGCAGGCTGGCCACACCCGGCGAACAGATCGGCCCCCGCGGCAGGCCGGCGTATTCATAGGTGTTGTACGGGCTGTCCGCGTCCAGATCGGCGCGGTTCAACTTATGGTCCAGCGCGCCGCTCCCGCCGCTCACCGCGTAGGCGACTGTCGGATCGGCCTGCAGCTTCATCCCCATCCGCAGCCGGTTCAAATACACGGCGGCGATATGCGGCCGCTCGTCGGGCTTCGCGGTTTCCCGTTCCACGATGCTCGCCAGGATCAGCATATCACGCGGTGAGGTCAGCGGCAGGTTGGGCGCGCGGCTGGCCCAGGCGGCGGCGAGTTCCTTGTCCATCGCGGCGCGGGCGCGGTTGAGGATCGCCTCACGGCTCATGCCCCACTCATATTCGTAGGTTTGCGGCAGAGCGCTGCCCTCGGGTGGGACCTCGACCGAGCCGGTGGCGGCCTCCGCCGCCATGAGCAAGCCGGCGATTTGTTTGGCGGTCAGGCCTTCGACGATCGTGACCCGGTGCTCGACCGGTTTGGCGGTGCGCAGAATCGCCAGCACATCGGCGATCGTCGCTCTGGCCGGAAAACTGAATTCGGCGGCGCGGATGTTGCCGTCGAAAAACGTGAGCCAGGTCAGCGCTTCGAAGGCGGTGGCGTTCTCGATGACGCCCGATGCTTTCAGCGCGGCTGCGGCGGCGGCGGTGCCGCCATGCGGAACGACGACGGCCGTGGCCTCCGGCAACGGCCCCGGCTTGTCCCATTGCGCGTGCAGCCAGAAGCCCGTTCCGACCGCCGCGCCGCCGAGGAGCACGAACCACAGCATCGTCCACAGCAGGCCACGCAGCAGCCCACCCAGAAACGAGGGACCGTCGTCCCACTCCCCGTCCGCCCCCTCGGGCGGGTCAGGCGGCGGAGCGGAAGATGACGGAGGCGTTGGTGCCGCCAAAACCAAAACTGTTCGAAAGGGCCATGCGGATGTGCCGCTCCTGCGCCTGATGCGCGACCCGGTCGATCACGCTGTCACGGCTGGGTTCGTCGAGATTGAGCGTGGGCGGCGCCACATTGTCGCGAATGGCGAGGATGGAAAAGATCGCCTCGATCGCCCCCGCCGCGCCCAGCAGGTGGCCGGTCGCGGACTTGGTCGACGACATCGCGAGGCCTTTGGCGGCATCGCCGAACAACCGCTCCACCGCCTCCAGCTCCAGGTCGTCGCCAAGCGGCGTGGAGGTGCCATGGGCGTTGACGTACTGGATGTCCTCCGGCCGCACGCCGCCGTTTTTCATCGCCGCCTTCATGGAGCGGTAGGCGCCGTCGTGGCCCTCGGACGGGGCGGTGATGTGATAGGCATCGCCGGACATGCCATAGCCGCCGATTTCCGCGTAGATCTTCGCGCCGCGCCGCAGGGCGTGCTCGTATTCTTCCAGCACGACAACGCCGGAGCCTTCGCCCATCACGAACCCGTCGCGATCCTTGTCCCAGGGCCGCGACGCCGCCGATGGGCGGTCGTTGAACCCGGTGGACAAAGCGCGGGAGGCACAAAATCCCGCGATGCCGAGTTCGCAGACGGTGGCCTCGGCCCCGCCGGCGACCATCACGTCGGCGTCACCCCACATGATCAGGCGGGCGGCGTCGCCGATGGCGTGCACGCCGGAGGCGCAGGCGGTCACCACCGCGTGATTCGGCCCCTTGAACCCGTATTTGATGGACAGATGGCCCGAGGCGAGGTTGATCAGCGCCGAGGGGATGAAGAACGGCGACAGCCGCCGCGCCTTGCCCGAATGCACCAGCAGCGAGGCCTCATAGATGGTTTCCAGCCCGCCGATGCCGGAGCCGATCATGACGCCGGTGGCGCAATGCTCTTCCTCGGTCTGTGGCACCCAGCCCGAATCCTCGACCGCCTGGGTGCCCGCGACCATGGCCATATGGACGAACCGGTCCATCTTCTTCTGGTCTTTGATCGGGATCCACTCGCCGATGTCGAGCCTGCCGTCGGTTTTGGTGCCCCGCGGGACCTGACCGGCGACCTTGCACGGCAGGTCCTTGGTGTCGAAGGCCTGGATCGCGCTGATCCCGGACTCGGCGTTCACCAGGCGCCGCCACACATGCTCGACGCCCAGGCCCAGCGGACAGACGATGCCCATGCCGGTCACGACCACACGGCGCATGGTTGCTTCCTTTCCCCGCGTACCGGTGACCGGCTTACTTATTCTGCTTCTCGATGTAGTCGATCGCGTCCTTGACGGTGGCGATCTTCTCCGCCGCGTCTTCCGGGATTTCGACGCTGAAGGCCTCCTCGAAAGCCATCACCAGTTCGACGGTATCGAGGCTGTCGGCGCCCAGATCGTCGATGAACGAGGCTTCCGGCGTGACCTTGGCTTCGTCGACACCCAGGTGCTCCACCACGATCTGTTTGATCTTATCGGCGACATCGCTCATCGGAATGTACTCTCCCTGCTTTGGGGCTATCGGTGGCCGTTCTGGATGTACGCACGACCCCTGGGGCTGCCCCAGCCTGGCCGAGTCGCGCACTCGCCCGTGCGCTTAGCATGGTTCGGTGCGTGGGCAAATTCCCGGAAGAGGGCAACTTCCAGATAGGTCCGGGCGAGCCGGTTCACAACATCGCCATCCCGCCATTGACATGCAACGTGGCGCCGGTGACCCAGGAAGCCGCGTCCGACGCGAGATAAACCACTGCGCCGGCGATGTCCTCGGGCTGGCCGATGCGGCCCAGCGGAATCTGCTCGGCGAGTTTGGCCTTTTGCGCGTCGTTCAGCGCTTCGGTCATGGCGGTGTCGACGAAGCCGGGGGCGACGACGTTCACGGTGATGCCGCGCGAGGCGACTTCCTGGGCCAGCGACTTGCTCATGCCGATCAGCCCGGCCTTGGCGGCGGCGTAGTTGGCCTGGCCGGCGTTGCCGGTCACGCCGACGATGGACGAGATATTGATGATGCGGCCCGCCCGCCGCCGCAGCATGCCGCGCAGCGCCGCGCGCGCCAGCCGGAACGGCGCGCTGAGGTCGATGTCCAGCACCGCCTGCCAGTCCAGGTCGGACATCCGCAGCGCCAGCATATCGCGGGTCATGCCCGCGTTGTTGACCAGGATGTGCAGCGGGCCGGCCACCTTTTCCGCCGCCTCGATCAGCGCGTTCGGCTCCGCCGCGTCGCGCAGGTCGGCCGGACAGACAAACGCGCCCTCGCCGAGGTCCTGGGCCAGTTCCTCCAGCCGCTCCCGCCGCGTCCCGCTGAGCACGACCTTCGCGCCCTGGGCGTGCAGCGCGCGGGCGATCGCGGCGCCGATGCCACCGGAGGCGCCGGTCACCAGCGCGGGTTTGCCGTCGAGACGGAACATGCCGGTGTCCCCCGTCATAAGGTTTTCAGCAGCGCTTCGATCTCCGCCGGGGAGGATGCGGCGCCAGTGGTGCAATCCGGGGCGATGCGCTTCACCAGGCCGGAGAGGACTTTGCCCGCACCAAGCTCGATGAAACTGGTGGCGCCGAGATCGACCATGGCGCCGATGCATTCCCGCCAGCGGACCGTGGCGGTGACCTGGCGGACCAGCAGATCGGCGATTCGCGCCGGGTCGGTTTCCTTGGCCGCCGAGACGTTGGCGACGATCGGCATGAACGGAGCTTTGGGGGGCGTTTCCTCGAACGCCGCGGCCATCGCGTCGGCCGCCGGGGCCATCAGGGCGCAATGGAACGGGGCGGAGACCGGCAGCAGCATGGCGCGGCGGATGCCCTTGGTTTTGGAGATCTCGATGGCGCGTTCAATGGCCGAGCGATGACCGGAGATGACGACCTGGCCGCCGCCGTTGTCGTTGGCGGGCTCCACGACTTCCTTCTGTCCCTCCGGATTGATCGTGGCTTCGGCACAAATCGCCTCGGCCTGCGCCATGTCGGCGCCGAGCAGCGCGGCCATCGCGCCCTCTCCGGCGGGGACCGCCTTCTGCATCGACTGGCCGCGCAGTTTCAGCAGCCGGGCCGCGTCGGCGATCGTGAAGGCACCCACGGCACACAACGCACTGTATTCGCCCAGAGAATGACCGGCGGCGACGATCGCCCGGGATTTGATGTCGATCTTGCCCTGGGTCTCCAGCACGCGCAGCACCGCGAGCGAGTGCGCCATCAGAGCGGGCTGGGTATTTTCCGTGAGGATCAGTTCCTCGCCGGGGCCTTCGAACATCAGCTTGGACAGGTTTTGTTTCAGGGTTTCGTCCACCTCCTGGAACACTTCGCGGGCGGCGGCGAAGGCGGCGGCGAGGTCGCGGCCCATGCCGACAGCCTGACTGCCCTGGCCCGGGAAGATGAAGGCGTGAACCGGCATGGAATCTGGGCTCCGAACTGGGGTTTCCGGCGTCTGGGCCGGTTAAACTCAGTGGGGCGGCGGCGTAGCGGGGGGATTACGAGGTGTCAAGGAAGGGGCGGGCCTGGTGGTGGGTCAGTTTGAATGTCGCTTCCCGGCCCGTTGCGGACATTCAAACTGACCCACCACCGAGTGCCTCATCACAACCGCTGATTCGGCCGAGCACGCCGGCACTCCTTGTCGAAAATGTTGACTCCTCCGAAGGTTCCGGACAATATCATTTTTGAGAAAGGATGTTCTCATGAAGCCGGACGCTGATACCGACCTCACCATTCCCCCCGCCCTGGTGGCAGCAATCCAGGCCGCGGCCGAGGAAGAACACCGCGCGCCAGGCGACCTGGTGCGTGAGGCACTTGAGCGCACCATGGAAGATCGGGAGTGGAACAGAATCTTCGCATACGGCGACGCGCGCGCTAAAGCGCTTGGCCTCACCGAAGAGGATGTCCCCCGTCTGATCGCTGAACATCGCCAGGAAAAGCGCCAGGCCGGCGAGTGATCCGGGTCACCGCTGATTCCAACGTCACTATTTCCGTCCTGAATTTTGGCGGTGTGCCGAGACAATTTCTCCTGGCCGCGCGGCGGAGGCAGTTCCAGCTCGACATTTCCCCGCCGATTCTCAGTGAAGTGCGACGCGTCCTGGGGGACAAATTTTCCTGGACAGAGGAAATGCCGCGACGAGAGACCGAGCGCGTCTCCAGAATCACCACCCTCGTGCATCCCACCCAGACCATCGACGCTGTCCCCGGGGATCCCGACGACAACCGTATCCTGGAGTGTGCGGTCGCGGCCCAGGCCGGATTCATTGTCTCAGGCGACAATCACCTGCTGCGCCTGAATGTCTATCATGGCATTCGCATCCTGAAGGTCGCGGATTTCATGCAACTAATTCCGGCGCTCTGATCCTGTCAGTACGGTCCCCCGACCGGCGCGGCACGGCATTCGGTTTGCCATGCTATCCGCGCGGCGGGTCATTCAAACCATATCCGTTACTGCCTAGCCACCCCGCCCCCGGCCGCGTTCAAACGGTCCGCAGTTCGGCGATCAGGTACCCGGGTTCGCGGGTTATTGCCTGGAGGATATCCCAACCCTGCTTTTTCGCCGTTGATAGAAGGGAACGAACAA